>ERZ772875.26-NODE-26-length-155731-cov-29.073113_pt1 | contig 155731 bp, 185 predicted proteins | sample MGYA00580585_ERZ772875 | MGnify/ENA primary metagenome ERZ772875 (study PRJEB29015, sample SAMEA2737736) | human gut metagenome | biome: human gut; feature: human-associated habitat; material: faeces | place: China | collected 2012 ... | reverse complement strand
ACTCTCCTTTGTAGATAAATTCGCATTTGCCAGGAGCGTTAGTAACTACCACTCCCTCGTCAAAAGAGAATCCCGATCTTCCTTCCACATTCACACACCAACCTTCTGGTATATTCAACTTGAATCCTGTTCCGATTCTAACAGAATAACCTTGATATAAGGTAATTGATTCAAAATCGGAAGGAACATCTATTTCGACTCCCATGTCATTCATCATCTTCACTACTCTATATGCACGAATATCACAACAGGCATCACCATCATGTTTGTATTCAGGTGCCACGACATCAGGATACAGCTTCTTAATACCTACCTGAACAGTCTTCTGATACCCTGGAGTCAAATACGATTCAGGTATTTTATTAACGACCTTATCCTCTTTTTTATGTTTGTTGTTCTTTTCAGAAACAGTATCCTTCTTATTATCCTCTTTTTCAGAAAGAAGTCTTTCAATATCTTCTAACTTGTCCATAATCATATTTTTATAGTACAATAAACAATACCTTCTTTTTTTATGTCCTTCGTTGATTCATAGCACTCACGAAAAGTACTTATGTCTGCATCATTAGGATCATCGACCCACTCATCTCCTTGCTTATATTTTTCTCTGGTTTCTGAGTAGATCATACATAATTTATCCCCATGCTTCGCCATAATCCTTTCTTCTGTCACTTTCCTACGAAGCTTAATAAGGGGAAATCTTGTAACTATTTCTACTGTCATTCTACACAATCTTTAAAAGCCCAAGAAATATTATTCTCCTGGGCTGATGTTTATATTAAAATGGAAGGTCATCTTCTTCCATAGGAGGAAAGTTCGGCATCTGTGCTTGCGGCTGTGGCTGTGGCTGCGTCTGATGCTGAGGCTTGGCGCTCCTTGTAGCAGGCGCCGGGGCAGGTGCAGCAGGCTGAGCAGTCGGCTGTGGCGTATAAGCCGGTGCCCGATACTGTGCTGGCTGTTGAGCAGGTTGTTGGTAATTCTGATACGGAATAGCACTCGGAACAGACTGAGGTTGTTGAACCTGTTGAGGAGCAGCCGTCTGCTGGGTATAAGTCTGAGGAGCTGTAGGCTCTTGCTGAGTATTACTTCCTAAACCTAATTTAGCCATTATTCCAGCTCTTATGTCTTTAATAGAAGCATTGAACCTATTTGAATATTCAGTAATCTTCTGATAAGTAAAGTTGTTTTGAGCTGAATAATCAAGGCTTTTCTTACCATCAAATCCTGTAACCTCAACAGGATCAGGCCAGCCATTTACGCCCTTTTTATAAAAACGTTCAATAAGCTGATCTTTTTCTCCGTCTACTCCTGCATACGCGATAATAAGTTCCGAAGATCCAAACTCATCATCTTTCTTCTTCTTAAAGACATTGAAATAAATTTCACGACTAAAATCGATGTTTTCGTAGTATTTTACGAAGCTCTTAACAAAGCCCTTGATATTTCCTTTTTGATTGACGAGAGGTATGGAAATACAATAGTTTTCATTAAGCTCGTAATCTTTTAATACGATAAGGAAATTAGTAACAGTATTTCCATTAGAGAAAGTACTTGACTTTAACCCGATGTAGTTGATGTACCCAACTACTCCATTATAATACTCTTTCCAATATCCTGCCGGCTGACCGCTATTAGGATTTATGTGCTGAACAAAACCTTCTTTTGGTTCGTTACTTTTTTCATACAAGTTACCATCTGAATTAATATACAGATAATAAGTTGTACCAAAACTTCTGTTTTCTCTAAAAGCCATATTATTAATTGTTTATAGATTATACAATGTTTGATTTAATACGTATGTTGATTCGTATTTAGGATTGAACATCTTTATCATCTTATACTGATCAGACCAATCCATGACAGTATCTCCTTTTATAAGTGATTTTACGGAAGACAGTATATTTTCCTTACCGATAGAAAAATTAAAACACGGACCTTCGAGCGCATTCAAAGGCATTGATTCCATTATCTTTTTTCTATTTCCAAAATCCTCAGACATTACCGTTATACCGTTTTCTTCATCTACCTTGACATTAACAACATTATCCACCAAAGTCATGGAATTAAGAACCGATATAAGTAAATCCCTATCAAACTTAACACTCGACGATTTTTCGAATTTGTTACATACGTATTCGTAGTTAGGATACTGTTGTTCTACGTTCATATCCGATATAATCACATTATCAAAGCATAAGAACGTCCTAACGCCATCTGTGGAAATACTGATCTCCGTATCTTTATCAGATAGAAAGCGGTACAAGATAGAAGCCGCAACCTCGCTTAGCATAATTGACCTTTCTTCTGATGCATTAGCATACTCTTTCCTGTTTATAAACAGACGGAACATATCAGTAGAAACAATGTCAATATAATCCTTCTTCACATTAAGAAGAATCGAGCATATAGCCGGTCTAAATTCATCCGATCCAACAAACGCAAAAGATCTTTTCATAGACTGAATGAAAGACGAACTCATAACACGAATACCGTCACCTACAGGATAAAAGAAATCGGGGAAAGCCTTATCCTCAATCCAAGTAGAAGAAAAAGATCCTCTATCGTATTTAAAAACGATACTGTAATCGTTTTTAATCTCTATCTCTATATCCTGGTTATGATTTTTAAAAAATGAAATAAGAGTCCCGGCATCTACTAAAAGAGAAAACTTCTGGTCACAAGAAATATCAGTATTCACATCGAAAATATCATCCGTATATGTTATACGTTCGTTCATGGCTTGTATCCGGATATGATCAAAATATAAAGTAATTTTTATATTCGATGCGACACAATCCTTTAAAACCTTATCAAACATCTTTGAAATGTTTGAAAGTTTCTCATTCATTAGTATGCCAGGAACTCTTACTTTCATTTTTTAAAACTTACGATTATGACTATCTAACACTGCAAATGTATTATTTTAAAATCTAATTACGAATTAATTGGATTTAAAATGATTTAAAATAGATTAAATACTTCTTCTTGCTGCTTCTGCTATAAGCATCGCGTCAACTATACCGTCATGGGCCGTCTTACATCTTTCGTTTTTAACGAACGTATCTGTCGGCCACAGCCTTTTAGCGCAAGCTAATGACGTTTTCTTAGTATTTACCTTACTGGCTTCCATAACCTTATCAGAATGCGTCCAAACTAATTTCTGCCATGTTTTAGGAGCTATGAAATTAACGGAGCAACTTATGTCCGGAAATGCCATGCAGAGGGAGAGGAACAGCCCATGCAGTTGACCTTTGTTCTCCATGAGGGAGGCTGTAGAGGACGTGCTGACCCCGTACAGTGCGTGGACGTCCTCTATAACAAATACTACCCTATCAGGATTGTTTTCTACGATCGTATCCCGGCAAAAAACATATTCTTTAGTCAAGTCTACTGGTCCTGAAACTGATATTCTTGGAGTGGAGATTCTTGATATTAGTTTACTGTCCTGATCGATGCAGGCTATGGCTCCATCTTTTCCTGGGTCTGCTGCTATATATAATACCATAATGTATCAATTTAGATTCATGTCAATTTTACCAATGCCGTCATCATTGTCAAAACCGCCATTGTCTGTAAGTTCGTAATCAATAGCCACAGCACCATTACTAAGAATGTAAAATCCTTTAAACATCTTTCCTATCTCAATAGGATACACGACATTTACGTCCCTTCCAATATCCTCAAACGGCATAGCGATATCTTCTGTTTCAGCTTCTTTTTGTTTTGCTAATACCCCAACAGGAATATTTTCACCTTTTATAGATGCGTATGTAACCATATACAGAACATCATTATTGACAAACGCCCTATCACTACTTACCTTATCCAAGCTAACATATATAATATGTTTTATAAAACTATTGATATCTCCACATATGTTAATAGCTTCTACTTCTTTAGGAATAACGACTTCCACTTCTTCTGGTTTTATATTTTTCTTTTTCATTGCATTAATCTTTTCGTTTTTTGTTTTACTTCTTCAACAAGATCCTGATCTTTCATCATTTCCTGCTTAAGTTTCTCATTCTCCTTAATTCTTTTCACCCTATCGGAAAGAATCTTCTTATATTTCTTATCCGATATTTTAATAAACCAAGGACAGTTCCTTGATGGAATCATTTTACATGGATAGTCAGTGAGACCGTTCGGTCCAAACTGCTCGCATCGGTTACATTTTTCTTCGCCTGTCATTGTACTATATTTTAGGGAAACATTCTTCAAGTTCTCTATAAGAGCACTCTACTACAACAGAATCTCCTTTAGGGAGAAATACTAAAATAGAATCGATAGAAAAAACACTATCTACTTTTCTTACAAGTTGGCCATGTTTGTAAGAAGACATGACCAACCTAATTCCATACGCATCTGAATAAGATCCTTTCCTACATGGGGTTATGCTTTCAACAACATAATCAAAGCCTCCTACGTTGACTTCATCACCGGCATTTATTTCCATGATAGGAACCATCTTAGCCCTTCTATCTATGTTTATTTTCATTTTGCAACCTCAAATTTTATTTGCTCCTTCGGTTCATAATTCCATACCTCAAAATCATCAGCTACGAAATCATAAAATCCTTTCCCTTCCATACGAGACGAGATAGTAACCTGCGGAACCGGGCCGAAGAGAGATCGACGGAGGAGCTCGTTTGCCTGTTCTTCGTGACGGTCATACACATGCATATCTTGGATGAAATGAGTGAAAACTGCGGGCCTTAACCCGGCGTCGTGAGCAAACATCATCATCAACGCCGCATATTGAGCTACATTCCAGTAAGAAGCTGTAATCATATCCTGGCTGCGCTGATAAAGCGTCATATACAACTCATCTCCTTTAACAGATAAATTGATCTGAAACGCACATTCTTGAAGAGGTTTTAGTCCATTGGTTTCAGGATCGAACATGGATGCTACTATTCTTCTTGACGAACGATCATTCTTTAGTGACCAAAGAATGAAGTCTGTTTGGTTAAGAAAACCGTAAATACCATCATGGATATCTGTCATACCATCTGGAGCTTTTCCGGTACCCATATAAACATGTCTGTTCACCATATCTCCATAACATCCTTCGATCTTTCCATTATCATCAGCCCACTGATCCCATATATGAAGACCAAGATCTTTGATATCTACCGATCTTTTTTGCCAAATCCACAATATTTCTTTTATGGAGTTTTTAAGATTAGTAGGTCTAAGTGAACCAAGAGGAAATTCCCGACGAAGATCGTACTGGTTGCATACTTGCAGGATACGCTTCACCTTTACGCCTGTCCCGTCACCGTAGACCGGACGCTTTACCTCTTCCCACGGCTGGCTCATTATAAGAGCCAAATTGTCTTGAAATATTTTATCTACTCTTGCCATATTCTTATTAGGTACTTATATACTATAGTATCACCATCTCAAGGTTGTGCCAACAAACAAGAATCATTAAAAATTCTAAGAAGAATGGTTATAAAGACGATTAATTTCTTCTTGTTCTAAACACGGACCACCTACAACTTTCTCTGTCGCTTTTCTTTGTCTAACAAAATCTTCAGCTTCGGAAAAAGTTGTAGCATAAATATATCCGCCATACTTTTCTCCATTGATTTCAAATTCTGTCACAAACTTCTTTTGTTTTTCTTCTTTTGTTTTCATAACTATATTTTTTATAAATTAAACTCTGCAAAATCTATTTCAGATCCGGTTGACAAATTAATCATTGACTTTTCAAGCTCTTCCATTGGAATAGGTTCAACAATTCCTTCGTTTGAAAGCGTTTTATTATAGAAATCAATAACTACTGGATCACTTGTCTTTACTGTTTTAGGGATAGGTTGACGAAGATACATACCGTCCAAGCTTTTCACTCTGGAAAGTGCCGTATATAACTGTCCTGTTTCAAAAGAGTTCGATACGTCCATCATGGCAGCATCTAACGTAAGACCTTGGCAGCGATGAACAGTTATCGAATAACCGGCTTTTATCGGATACTGAACAATAGAACCAATAACTTCAGATTCTACCTTATATCCATTTCTGACGTATTTTACTTTATCGAACGAGCATGGTGTGATAATAACCTTAACATGCTCCTCATCTTTAGGACGGTCAAGAACGACTTCAATCTCTCCATTTTTAATAGAAGACACAACGCCAAGAGAACCATTGACGTACTCTCCTCCGTTTCTTGTTATCATAACCCTTGACCCTTCTTTTATAAGAAGCGTCTTTTCCACAGGTGCTTCTTTAGGGTAATCGCCTTTTATAATAGCTTCAAATTTTCTTAAAGATCCAGGTACGGAATTTATCCTCATTTCATTAATGGCCGTAGCCTTGGCATTAGTCGTAACAATCTCAACATATCCGGCTCCATTTTCAGGCTGAATACATCTGCTGTTTAGCGTAGTAAACACATCATCGTCCATCTGACCATCACGTACCTTATTAAGGATGCTAATGAATTTCTCATCTTTCTGACGATATATTTTTTCAAAAGACACCATCTCCATACCAGAAGCCATAAGAGACTTAGAACTAAAGAAATAAGATGTATCGTATATTTCTCTAAAAAAGTCCTCTTTAATCACAGGAGGAAGCTGAAACAGGTCGCCTACCATAATAAGTTTCACGCCGCCAAACGGATCCTTGTCTCCTCCTGCACGACGAAGAATGTCCGCAACATTATCAAGAAGATCAGGTCGAACCATAGAAATCTCGTCTATGATAAGATACTTTATATTCTGTAAAATTTTTTCAGATTCTCCTCTAAACTTGTTTTCACAATTATCCATGAACTTACCCTTTCTTATTTCAGGAATGTAAGGCTGCATTCCAATTCTGAAAAAAGAATGAATGGTTTGACCCCCTGCATTAACAGCAGCAATACCTGTAGGAGCAACAATAACCGCATTTTTTAATGCCGGTACGATACGCTTGATGAAAAAACTTTTTCCTGTTCCAGCCCTACCGGTTATAAACAGCGGTTTTGGTGACTTACAAATAGACTTAATAGCCTTTCCCTGGGCGACATTACCTTCGGACATAACTGAACGAAGAACGCACTCCATGATTTTTTTGTCGTAACTTATAGCCATCTTTTTTCTGATTTTGTTATACAAAACAAAAGTATGAAAACAAAATAAAACCTAAAATATAAAATGAATTAATTAGGATTAAAAAGAAATAATAAGTTGGATAAGTTTCTTTGTGACAGACAGTAATGCGGTTTCGTGTAGATACAGTAATGGCATAGTGGTGGCTAACGGGTGTTTCCGTCGATGTTCTACGAGATTATCGTTTTTCGGCTCTGTCGGCGACCACTAAGAACAGACCCTCTCTCAAGTACCAAACATTATAATGATGAATACTGAGATGAAGGATAAAGATAGGTATCATTATAGAATGATAGTTCTTCTAATGGTATATCCTTGAATACGGATTCACCATCTAATTCTTTATCATTATCTACTGTTATACTAATATTAGGTAATGATTGGATAGATATATCCATATTCCCTATCTTTTCCTTAAACTGTTCTGCCTTAACATACGTATAGATGTCTTCGCTTACCGATCCCACCGCTTTAGCCATCTCGCCGGCGAACTCGGCATACATATCCCGTACCTCATTAAAACCTGCCTTTTTGTCAGTAGCGGTATTGTTATAGGTTTTCATTCTCCTACTTACCCTACCGCAGACCCCGGCAACGGACGTCCCTACCTCAGCACAGCAGGCTTCCGCATCAGCCATGCCTGCCTTTACTGTGGCTACCTTCTCCTTACTCCACCCACTAACCTTGTCGTATGATTGTTTAAGACAGTTTAAGAACATGTCCATTCTTCGCTTCTTATCTTCTGCTATGATAGCGCGATAGTACTTCCTTATAATCTGGTTTTGTGTACTTCGCTCATATCCTTCCCAGAAGTCTTTGTGCGCTTCTTTAGCCATAGAAGAAGCCAATGACCTTGCTTCTTCTTCTTTTGTCTTTTTACGATCTATGCCAAGGATTTCGCCATCTTCTGAAACAACTTCTTCTGCGTTTAGGAAACGTAGGATATGAGTATTGTCTTTTAAGAAGAAATTGAAATCGTCTTTCTTACTCACTTTCTCTTTTTCTCCTTTCTCTATATCCTTCTCTCCAAAATACCATCTGTTTGTTGCTCCTTTTTTATACAAGGTCCAGGTATTTGCTATTTGCCAGAAAACGGCTCCGTGCCTATATACCGGAATCAGCTTACCTATTGGGTAGTTATGTTCGTTTGCTTCAATGTAAGCACGAGGATTATCTACGTATGTTATAAATTGTATGTTTTCGAACCTTTTTACGAGCTTGTCTTGTATTGCCATACCGACAATCTCTTTCGCTTTTGTTAGTCCTACATTCAAGTACAAGGCAATTGTTTTATTACTTATCGTCGAATCAATTAATCCATAATACGAGTGGCTTCCGTCTACGACTTCCGCCTGAGAGTTTGTCTCTCCACTGTTCAGTACAGACTCATTGTTTCTGACTAAATTAACAAACATCGCCTCTCTTATCCTGTCAAGGACTTTTTCATGGTTTGTTATTTCATTTTTCTTTATCTTAATTAAAATCCTATTCTTTGGAATATTCACTTTCCCGCATCCGAGAGTAAGTTGTACGCCATTAACACGATATCTTCTTGCAACGAACGTACTATCCGTCATACGGAACAGTTCGTCAAACATCGGATGTCCTGTTATGTTCTTGAACTTCGAATACCCGATTCCAAGTTTATGAAGAAGATCTTTCTGGTTTTTGAATCTTATTCTCGAATCCCGGCGGGAGATTTTTATCATACAGTATAAAGCATACAATTCCATGAACAGCGAATCATCTGACCACTGTTCCAAAAGTCTAAGACTTATGTTAATATTTCTACCTAATTGTAGCTTCATAATCTGTAACAAAAAAAAATCGGATGGATTTTTGGAGATATCCATCCGATTCATGTCTTTTTGCAGATAATCTCCAAAACCCCGTTACAGATGATGAAGAACAAGAATCAACAAAAAACAAGACACTTAATATTTTATATTCTTGTTTTTTATTTTATCTTATTTCTACATCTGTAACGTGCTACAAATGTAGAAACAAAATTCAAGAATCAAACAACAAGAACTTATTTTTTAATGTCACAGTGCAAATATCGGGACAAACCCTGAATCTATTGTCATAAAATACGTTAATTTTAAATTTATAAATCCTTAATCCTTATCTTTGTATCAAAACGATAATCTCATGAAAGAAAGTGATAATAAAGATGTTAGTAATAGGGCTTATAGGCTTTTAGTACCTTATTCCAATACGGTAGATATGGCTAAGAAGATACTTCTGTTTTATAACGGATACCTAATGGCCTCTGGTAATGAGAAGAATGTCATAGATGCGAGGCATTTAAATCTTCTTGCCTATTATTTTGTGTTTGGATATTCGTATGAGACCAAGAAGAAGTTTTCTCATTGTTTTAGTACCGATCTTCAATATGTATCGGTTTTGGATACGGAGATGAAGAAGCGTGGTATTTTGATTGACCGTGAAGGGAATTACAGGACAAGGTGTTTGTGCCCGGATATAGAGAACATGCGCCGTCTTTTTGTATTGGAGGGTTCAAGAGATCAATGTGCGTTGGTTTCTTTATTTTATAGAAAGAAAACTTTTGAATCCGATGCCGAAGAATGATTTCCCTATATCATTTGAGTCACATATTATAGATGATGTGATGGATAAGACTGGGGGCGTTTACGACCGAAACCAAATACGTGACGTTTTCAGAGCCAGTATTTCTTATGCCAATAACTTATGTACGTACACAGATAACGTGTCTGTATCGTTCCCGTATGTGGGTGATATGGTTTGTAACCTTCATGAGATGGAGAGGCGCAAACACAATCTTGAGCGTCTTAAATCCAAGGTAGAAAAATTATCTAAGTATCAGGAAAAAGAACTTCAGTGCCTTGATATTAAGATAAGGATGATAAAGGATGCTTATGACTCAGGTGAGATAAAAGGTGGGGATATGTTGATAAAACACAACAAATTATCTATCTTTAAATCTCGTAAGGGACATAGTTTTAGTGAAATACAAAATATTCAAGAACAGGAATTTAACAGATAAGTCATGAAAAAGATTTTGCAAGCGGAAGTTATATACGATGCTTTTATGGATACGATATTAAAAAAACTTCCAAGAAAAAAAGAAGATTATCCTGATTGGTACAAGGAACGTCTTGAAAAGTGTGAGGGATGTAAATTCAATACCAAGAACGTCCCTAACTCTATGCTTCCTCTTTCTTTATACGTAAGCAAGAAAATAGGTAAAAATCGTTGTTCGGTATGTACGTGCTTCATCAAGCAGAAGGCCTGGAGCAAGACAGAGGAATGTGCGCTTGGGGAGGGGCTTCCCCGTCCTTCGTGGATGGATCGTCAGTATTCTATTGATTTTTATGATGAGAAATCAAGATGGAATAGATTGGAACTTATCACAATGGATTCTGATGAATTTAATGTTATTTCTACAGATGACAAGCAATACAATATTGACCTCTCTAAAGACGGTAAATCATTTGAAATCATTTTCGAACCGATAGAAAAAGGAAACAGTATAAAGTTTTCATTCGTTCTTGAGTCGAAGCATGATATGAAGATAACAGCATCAGAGACATCTTGTGACTGTACGTCATCTAATTTGAATATCATAGACTCCCGTCACTTTAAGTTCAATATAGAGATACATACAGCAGGATTTGGAATAGGAAGATTCGTAAAGCACATGACTGTTCACTATCAAAAAGATGGGTCTCAAAAAGAGGAATCGATTCCGTTTAATTTTGAAGGTACTATAATTCAAAAAAGTTAAGTTATGGGCGGATGTGGTAAAGCAAGGCATTTACAATGCGAGGATAAAAGGAAGTCCTTATTTTCTATGTTGCAGGCATCTTGTGACGATCTCCCCGATTATTCTGCCGGGGACATTCTCTATGCCGTACTTAGATCTTTTGCAAAGAAAAGAGGATTGTCTGTTTCTTTTTTAAGGACGCTGAAAGACAGCGAGCTTTTTGAAGTGGCTGATTATAATTTATCAATGGAGTTGATGGACGTTATTATTCATGATAAAAAGGTTCTTGACAATGAAGAAGATTGATTTTGATTCAGATATAAAACATCTTATTTCTTATTACAACCATCTACTGTCTGCGCAAGATAAGGTGGGAGAGGAGATGGAAGAGATAACTAAGGATATTATTAGGAAGAAGGATGAGGAAAACAACATAGAGTTAGAAGACTTTATTGATTTGGAGGAAAAGTCGTTTATGACCAACTTGTATCAACAAGAGATGCTGAAAGTATCTTCTTCTATAAAGGCAGTTTACAGGTTATCTATTAACGCCGGTCATAATCTTAACATAGATGATGACAGCAAGAAGGTTCTTGACAGGATAGTAAACGACGGAGAATCAGATTTTATTATGTACGTTGACAATAATACTGATTCTGTTATGTTCAAGGAAGAATCTGTTGAGGAAGGAATAAAAAACATGTGCAAGTATCGTGTTGATCCATCTTCTCTTGAAGACAGGTTTAATATGCTTAAGTCTCAGTATGAGTTTTTTTTAAAAATAGTGAATAATGAAGGTAAGAAAGCCGACTAACGATGATGTCTCTTACGTAGATCGAAAACTCCTTGTGCTAAGGGATCAGATAGATAAGGCTGAACGTTATCTATCTGAAAACCCTTGGGATAAAATAGAAGATTCCGATAAGAGAGAGAAAGAATTTAGGTTTCAAAAAAGCTTGTCTGATAGCTTAATGCAATGGACTGAATCTTATATTAAGATGTGTGGGATAATGGATGTCTATAATCAGCTTGAGGCTGCCAAAAATAAGAAAAGCCTAAAAGGAGGACAAACAGTATCAGGTATTCAGTCTTTTGTTAAGAATGAAGCTAAGAACAAGCTCGATAAATAGTTTTGTCATGAATATTAACAGTAAAGAACTTTATATAAATATGGGTAACGATATTCCGTTATGGAATGACCTTTATTCTTATGAAGAGCAAGATGATGATGTCAAGCAATTCTGGGAGAATGAGGCTATGAAACTCCTTAACGGTGTTACCATAAATGGGGTGTTTATCCATCCTTGGCTATACTGGCATATCAATTTCTGGAAGATGATGATTGACGTAGGAGAAGATCGTATTCCAGGAAATTCACAGCTTCGTGATAATGAATGGATGTTTGCCGAATTTCTAAAGCAGGCGGAAGAAGAGAATAAAGGAATATTCATGTTCGGGTGCCGTCGTTTTGGGAAAGCCCTTCTTGATTCTGAGATACTTTATCTTGAGGACCGGGAAAAGATGATAGGAAATATTGTTGTAGGGGATAAGATATATGACGATAAAGGGAATTTGGTAGAGGTCGTAGGTGTCTACCCTCAAGGGAAAGTAACCACCTACAGAGTCGTATTCGAAGACGGTCGTAACGTTATTTGTTGCGGAAATCACCAATGGCGTGTCAATCATGGCGGAAAATGGCATGTTAGGAGTCTTAGATCCATAGCCGGATTAGATTATAAGAGTATGTCTATTCCAGTAGGTGAGGCCCTGAACTACCCTACGGCAAAGCTGCCGGTTCCGCCGTCGGCCTACGCCTCGATGCTGGCGGCTTATCTCGGTGGCTATGGAGGGGATATGTTTTTTGATAAATACGTTTGTAAGAAATTTCTAAGATCGTCCATAGATCAAAAGAAAGATTTTATAGAAAACTTCATTCGTTCTTTCAGAAACGTAGTAACCGGAGAAGAAGAGCTTATGTTGTCTCATATTGACATGGATGTCATAAATTTTGTACAACGTATGTTTTGGGCTTCAGGTTGGTATGCTAAATTGGAGGGGAACAAACTTATACTATCAAGGAATCGTAAGGAATTAAAAATAAGATCCATATCGATATACGGAAAGGAGCATGCCACTTGTATAACCGTTGATAATGACTCTCATTTATTTTTGACCACCAATTACATCGTTACTCATAATACGGCCATAATGAGCTCTCTTCTGGCTCGTAATGCTACAATGACGTACAATTTGACGCATAATGTTATTGGAGCAAGTAAAGAAGACCTTGCCAATATGGGGGAGTATCTTGAGTTTGGACTTGATAATCTTCCTCCTTATCTTACTATAAACAGGACTGGTAACGATTGGACTAAAGAAGTTGTTTTAGGTACAAGAAACATCAATAATCAACGTGATGTTCATGCCAGAATAAGAATCACCAACGTTGATGATGGAAAGACACGAGGATCATTGAAGACAGCAGGTGGAACTCCATATACGTCTATATATGATGAGGTAGGTAAATTTCCGGTGCTTGGAGCATGGCTTGCCGGTAGGCCGGCTCATATGATGCATGGTAGAATGAGGGGCGTTTGTTTGATGGCGGGAACTGGCGGTAATGTAGAAAAGTCTCAAGATGCCCAGAAAATCATGAACTCTCCGGACGAATATGGATTCATTATAATGAATTATGATATTCTAAATAAGAGAGTTATTAAACCAACATGGCGTATATGTAAATCTGGATGCTTTGTTCCGGCCCAGATGTCTCATGCGTATGAAAAGAAAGAAACGACTCTTGATAAGTATCTTGGAGTAGAGAATGCTCCCGGTCTTAAGAAGATAAAAATAAAAGTTTCAGACTTTGATAAAAATACTGGAATAATAAAATCACGTCTTGACGAACTTGTCAAAAAGGATAGAGCTTTATACGTCCAGGAACGAATGGCATTCCCTTTGTCTATAGATGATTGTTTCCTTAATACGAACGTAAATAGGTTCCCTGTAGAAGATGCGTTGAAGCACAAAAGCCGTCTTCTTGAAGAAGGTAGGCCTGGTAAAACAGTGGATATTTATCAGATAGACGGCATGAAAATGGGGTATAATTTTAGTGATAAGCAGCTTGCTGATTATCCGTTTCAAGGTGGTAACATAGATTCTCCTGTTGTTATATATGAGGATCCACCAGAAGAAGGAGGTGTTTTTGATTACACTTATGTCTCATCGCTTGACCCCTATAAATCTGACAAGGCTGATACTGATTCTGTTGGTTCGTTTTATGTACTTAAAAGATATGTAAAAATCAACGATCCATTTGCTTATTGCATAGTAGCATCATACGCATCACGTCCTCCATCTTCCGATGATTTTTGTAGGAATTGTGAAATACTTCAAGAAGCGTATGGGGCCAAGTGTCTTATGGAGAATGCCGACCGAATGTATGAATTTTATCTTACGAGACGAAATAAGCAGCTTATGTTGCTGGAAGATGGCGAACGTCTTGCCGGTAAGATTATCCGTGCCGGAGCCCGTCAGAACAATAAGCTCGGTTTGGCTCCTACGGTTCCCAATCAGCGTATGCTTTTCAATACCGTTATTCAATATTGTTGGGAGGATGTTGTTGTTGGGTATGATGATGATGGTAATGAAATAACACAGAAAGGTATTTACCGTATCCCTGATATAGAACTTCTTGATGAGATCATAGCCTTCGGCCCCGGGACCAACACCGACCGTATCATAGCCTTCGGCCACGCTCTTCTTCTGGCTAAGTATTATGATGATATGGGTTACATGCCTGAAAGTACGACTCAGAAGGAGAATCAAAAGAAGAGAGAGCGCAAGAAGATAGAACAGGTCAAAGGATTTACGGTAAGAAGACATAACCCTTATAAAATGAGGTGACGAGAACAAATTCCTTATCTTTGTGAAAAATAGGATAATAGGATGGAATATTTCAATAGAGATCAGGCTTTTCCGGCCAGAGGAGTATTTTCAGGTTTGCCGGTACAGGCGATACCTACCAAGAGAAAAACCAAGGAGTGGTTTAAAGCCACTATGGATTCTCTTGAATTGATTGGTTTGAAGCAGCTTGATGAGAACCAGAAGTTCAAGGATTTTTATAGAATGATGGAAGGTAAGTTATCCTTTATGGAGCTGAAAGACGTAATTCCTTATCTTAAGGATGTTCAGTCTATAAGGGACAATGTAAATATTCCATCATTCTTACGTCATTATGATATAATAGGTACGATCGTAAACGCTTTTGTAGGATGGTTGGGCAACCTTTCTGACAAGTATAATGTAGTTGGATTGGACGAATCTGAAGTGAATCAGTATTCTGCCACGAAGGAGAATCTCCTTCATAATTACATTAAAGAGGAATTGGACAGAAGGATTAGGCAAGAATTGTTAAATAGGGGATTGGATCCGGATTATAATAATTTTGCAAGCGAAGAAGAAAAGCAGGCTTATGCTCAACAGATACAAGAGGTGAAAGCATCTATGACCCCTCCTGAGATAGAGAATTTCATGAATACAAAATGGAAGACTGCCGAGGTTATATGGGGTTCTCATACGCTTGAAGCAGACAGGGGGCGTTTTTACATGGATGAGATAGACACCGAGAATTTCATCGACTATCTTCTTACCGGTCGTTGTTTTAGAAACTATCATGTAGGATACGACTATTATAAGCCGGAGAGATGGTCTCCGTTGAATACGTTTTATTCTAAGACATTAGATAGCAAGTATCCGCAGTACGGTGATTATATTGGTCGTGTTCATTATTATACTGCCAATGATATTATAGTAAGGTGGGGGCATCTTCTTACGGCAAAAGACAAGCAAAAGCTTATAGGAGGTGCTGATAATTTCAATGGTACTTATAACAATGGTGATAATGGAAGCTATGTAAGTTTATCCAAATCGGCGAGTGTAGGGATGTTATATCAGAATAAGGTAATACCTTGGAAAGGATATAATGATTATGCTTCTATAAAAGCTTATGAGGATTATTACGGTATTCCAGCCGGCACATATACCGGATACGATAGTAATGGCAACGAATATCACAGAACCAGATTCATGCCAAATTTAGAGCATGGTAATTATTATAACCGTGCCCAGAGTTTAAGCGACGAGCATGTTCGTAGTGATTTGTATCAGGTAACTGAATCATATTGGGTATCCCCGGCTCAGGTGTATGTAATTACCTACCAAACTGAAACCGGATTAGTAACTACCGAAATGGTAACCGACGAGCTTCTTCAGGACTTTTTACAGGAAAATGGTATTAAGAAAATTACCAGAACCATGAGTAAGGGAATGGAGAACCCGGAGATTAATACCTATTTCGTAGATTACGTTCCACAGGTAAGGTACGGGGTTAAAATAAGTGGAGGTGCCCTCGCTCAGGACAACCTGTATCTGGATGGAGAACCTATCGATCACCAGATAAAAGGGGATAGTAACATCTATGACTTTGTTCTACCCGTTGCAGGATATATCGGTACTTCTATGGCGAACAGGATTCAGCCGTATCAAATATTTTATAATTTCTCCATAAATCAGATAAACAATATTCTTGAAAAGGAGATCGGTAAATTCTTCTTAGGGGATATAAATCTGGTTCCAAGTGAATACAAGGATTTGGGTGAAGATGTGGCTGATATATGGGCAAACCTTCTTGATGTAGCTAAGTCTGTAGGTGCTTTGACATTAGATACCTCATCTCAAAACACGAAAGGCGGTGTTCCATTCAACCAGTTTGCCGTTTATGATTTGTCGCAGACAGAGCAGCTTAAAACAAGAATGGAGCTTGCTGAATGGTCAAGGATGAAGTGTTTTGAAATGGTTGGTATCACGCCTCAAGTAATTAACGGTCCCAACAGGTATGAGACCGCCACCGGGGTCCAGCAGGGCGTTACAGCATCTATGTTACAAACACAGATATACTTTGATAACTTCGGTTACTTCAAGAAACGTGCTTTGGATCTTCATCTGGCTGTTGCTCAACAATGTCAGGAAGAAGGAAAGGATATTTCTGTAATGTACACAAAAAGTGACCTTACCAGAGCATTCTTATCTATAGGAACCGACGGTCTTAGTCTAAGGCATCTTGGTGTTCAGGCATTATCTAATTCCAAGAAAAGGGATGAGCTTGAGAAATTTAAGACTTTTATGTTGCAGCTAAATACAGCCGGAGGCGATATTTACGATCTTGCATCTATCTTCACATCAGATTCTATGGTAGAGCTTATACAGAATGCAAGGAATACTCGGGCATACAACGAGCGTCAGATGCAGCAGCAACAACAGAATCAGATGCAGCTTAACCAGCAACAGATACAAGCTGAAGCTGCTGAGAAGGATAAGCAACGTCAGCATGAACTTGCTTTGGAAGACAAGAAAGGTCAATACAGGATACTTCAAGAGAAGATCCAGGCGGCAGGCAGGGCGGCAGACGCCAAGAGCGACGCCACCTCCCTTAACTTCCTGGCTTCTGTTTCAGATCAGACCGTAAGGCAAGCTGATATAGAAAGCAAGGAAAGGATAGAGGATAAGAAAATTGAAAACGATTCCAAACTTCATGATGATGAAATGAGAATGAAAATGGAAGAGTTAAAATTAAAATCCAAAGAGCTTGCTCAACGAGCGAGGGAAGATGCCACCAAAAGGTATGTAGCCGGAATCAATAAGAATTAAGGATTAAACATCCCCAAATTTCATTAGAAAATCTCTAATAAAATTTGGGGATGTTTAATTTTTAGTGAAGATTAAACACTTATAAGTTTTTTGTCTGAAATATAGGTATTTAAATATTTTTGCAGTATGGGAAAATTAGAAAAAAATGGAATAGTAGAATTGGACGATATTTTTAGTATCGGTCCAGTTGATGATGTTTATAATAGGGAAGAAGATATTCTGCCTATTAATGGTAATGAACCGGCTAAAAAAGATGAGAAGCCTGTAGAAGAAGGTTCTCAAATTAAAGAAGAGCCGGTTGTCGATCCTACTCCTGATCCTAAAGAGGATAAAAAAGGAGAAGAGAATGTGGTTGACGTTAAACAGGATCCGGTAGAGACCCCGGTTGTCAATTACAGAAAAGTATTGGATGCCCTTTCTTCAAGAGGGATCATTCCCGATTTGAAAGATGTGGTATTTAGCGGTGAAAACGGCGAAGAGATTACTATCAATGATCTTGATTTTAGTAAAGAAGATTCGTTGTGTGACATACTATCTACAGTCCTTGAAAGCCAGAAAGAGGATATTGTTAAGGATAAGATAGATGTTACTTCTGTTTCTGATATTACCAAGAAGCTTATTCAGGCTGATAAGGCTGGCGCTAATATCGTTGATATTCTTAAGCAATATGATACGAATGTCGCTCCGATAGAAAAGCTTGACATTGAAAACAAAGCAGATCAGATAAAGATCGTTCGCCATTATGTTGATCTTCTTGGGTTGCCTAAAGATGAAGCTGATGAGTTTTTCAAAGGCATTATCAATAAAGGTGAAGAGTATGTTGAAGCAAAGGCTATAAAGTATAAGGCTGAGCTTGATAAGAGAATGGATGATATTATCCAGCAACGTACTAAAGAGGCTGCCGAAAAGAAGGCGAAGGATGCAGAAGATTTTAGAAGGTATAAGAAAGACCTTAAGTCTTCTATCCAGGCGAAGTATCAGCTAAATGACACTATGGTATCTAAAGCTCTTGATTTTGCTCTAAAACCTTCTGAATCGAATCCCGGAATTACCAAAGCATTTAATAGGGTAAGGGAGATGATGATGAATCCGGAAGAGGCGCCAGATTTGATTATGTTTCTTATGAACCCAGGAGAGTTCATAAAACAGAAGTCGAATCAAGCTGTAGTTGATGAGAAGAAGAAAATTTATAAGCTCATCAGCCACACAAATAAAGACAAGAGGGTAGCTCCGGTAGATGATAAAGGTGATCAAGTTCAAGGTGTGAAGTTCGATGAAATCAGTATAGATTAAAAATTAAAACATTTTTTCGTTCATGGCTAATGTACTTTTAACAAAAAATTTCCCGGCCACCATGAATGGTGACACGGTGATTGGATATACCGACGCTAAAGTCGTTAAGCAAAGTATCGTAGAGCACGATCTTAGCTCTTTAGAAGATTGGTACTACGAAGATCCGGATAAGAACCATCTGGGTATGCTTGAGTTGTTTTCTAACATTACAAACTATCCTCTACCTATGTATATGGGTATGATTAAACAGGATGCTACTATTACCGTAAATGGTATCAATGGTTCATTCCGTTACGATCTTCCGGTATCAGAAACGTATGAGGTAGTTACAGTAGAAGACACGTCTTTAAAATATGCAAAACCTGGTATTGATGAAAGCTTCTTCGAAATTGTGTTGAATGCACAATTTAAACAAGGAGATGTTATTACTTACGATGTGATTAACGGTTGCCAGGCTCTTATCTCTACAGAGCGTCCTCCGAAACAAGAAGGTGAAAACTGGAGATACTGGTGTAAGCTATGGGGCCGTTCTCGTGCTAAATACTTCCCGAAAGACATGCTTCGTGCCGGTATTAAATACTGGAAGGTAACAAACGTTCTTGGTGAGTTCTCTACTCAGTTCTCTGGTGTAGGAGGTGCTTCTAAGGCCGGTTCTATGACTTGTGAATTTACGCTTGGTGGACACCGTGGTGTTGAAGGTGAAACGACTATGTACGCTGGTATTAAGTCTTTGGCTTATGCGGACGAACGTACACAGAATTTCATCGACAAGGCTTACCAGAAAGTTCGTCAGCTTTCTGAAATCAGAGGAGGTGATGCAAGTTATGCCATTATCGGTTCTCGTCTTGGTGACGGAAGCATTGATATGCGTACGGCACGTGTAGCCAATACAGTATCTCTGTTCTGTTTGGCTGAGTTGGCTAAGATGGAAGCATACGAACTTATGTTCATGCGTGGAGGTAGAGTCAAGGGTCATAATGGTGTTTTGATGAAAAACGAAGGTTTGTACCATCAACTTCGCCGTGGTTTCGTTATCTCATATGCACGTCCGGGCGGTATCAAGCGCGAACACTTCCTGGCTGCTGCTGACTATATTTTCCGTGGTCGTAGCGATATGCCGATTGAAAATCGTGTAATGAAATTCAAGGTAGGTGCTATGGCTTACAAGAACATCGTTGAAATCTTCCGTGATGAGTTCTTCTCTCAATTGGGTGCCTTGGCTCCGCTTATGGGTACAGAACGTATTATCAATAATCCGGTAACAGGATCAAACGATGCTCTTGAATTAGGAACTGTAAAGATCAAGGGTGTTACTATTCCGGGTATTGGTAAGGTCATTGTAGAACACGAACCTTCTTTGGATTACGTTGATATGGTAGATAGAAGCCAGTTGGTAGACGGCATGACTCCTATCACATCATATTCTTGTATTATGGAAGACTTGACCGCTCCTGAATATTCCAATGCATTCGCTGGCATCCCTGCTTCAGCCGAAGCTCGTATTGGTAATATCAACAGCAACGTATTCTACGTTAAGCCTGATATCGGTTCTATGTGGTGGGGTTACGAACAAGGTAGATGGTCATCCAGAGTATCGGCTCAAGAAATTGTATCCAGCCATCCTCGTATGTCAGAACAATTCTGGTGCCACTCTGTATCGGCTTGTTGGGTAAAAGATACCAGCCGGTTCGTAACAATTGAATTGTTACCAAGCTCTTTGTAATCATAACTTTTAATATTAACTTGCGGTCGGCTTTAAAACCGGCCGCAAATTTTGTTTTCATAGGATATATAAAAGATGGGAAAAAAGATTTTTGAAGAAAGCCATGAGTCTAAGAAACTGCTGGCTACCGTAGGAGGAATGAAAATATATTCCGACTCTATTTATGTTATAACAGGTAAGATGGATGAAGAAGCTCCTTCCGGATATCAGGAAAGAGGCATTTCCAAGACTCCTTTCCCTGGGAACAAGACAGTATCTTGTTGTGGATGGGACAAGGATCTTAGGGTGTATGATACAGGTTTCTTTATCAATTCAGCATGTTATAAAGGTTACTCACTTGAAGACAAGAAGAATGAAATGGATATGCGTATTAAGAATATTCGGTATCCGTTTGAAGAAACTGTCAATGAGGACCTGGACCAAAAGAACTTCGATTTCTGGGATTCTTACAGAATTGACTTGTATGATGGTCGTTTGTTCTACACTAATGACGTTCGTGATTTATTTGAGCTGTATATAGCTATTTTATCCAAGTCTCTTACTCCTAAAGAGGAAGACGGTAATCCGATGTATGTCGAATCTTATTATTGTGTAGAAGACAAGACTACCGCCGTAGATATCAGGAAACAACGTCAGATTGACAAGGCTGATATTTTATACGAGTTCATGAACAAACTGAAAGGATCTGAGGCTGAAAGGAAAAGCATCTATGATCTGCTTTTGTATCTTGACATCATATACAGCGTAGAGCTTGATCAGAGCATGGTTCAATACATATTCACTAATTGGATTGACGCCAAGAATACGAACGTTGACATGTATAAAGAAGCAAGCTCAAGGTTCTTATCTGACGACGAATCTTCCGAAGGGATGCAGGTGATTAAATTCCATCGTATGATCAAGGAAATGATTGAGGGCCTGGCTGTCACCGTCAACACCGACGGACTGTATCTGAATGGCGAGCTCCTGGGCGCCGACGCCATCTCTGCATCTATGGCTCTTGCTTCCAATAAGTCTATGTTAGAAACTAAGTCACGTGTCCTGGAAGCGTATAACGCTTTAAAGAACAAGCATAAAAAAATAGAAGGCACTAAGTCTGACAAGAAGAAAAAGGAAGATGAGAAAGGTTTCGATATTGATCAATACGCTGACAAAAAAGAATAATTTATGAAGATTGTTGATTGTTATCTCCGAGCCTTACAGAAGGCTGAAGAAAACATGACCAACGGTGGTATAAAACTTGACAAGGCACGTTTTGTTCAGCTTTTTAATGACGAACAAAACCGCCTTGTTCGTTATATCCTTGATAAGAAAAATGAAGAGGATATACGTTATATCCAAAAGTTGGTTGTGTATTCAAAAGAACTTGACGAGAAAGGAGATAAAGATAATCCGGAAAGCACTTTGTTTTCATTGCCTTCTGATTTCTTTTCTTTTTCAAACATATCAGGCGTATTTACCAAAGGTGAATGCACGGTCACTGATTTTACCATGTGGGAGGCTAAGAACGAAAACCCGCATGAGCTTCTTGCCGACTTTTTTAACAAACCTGATTTTGATTTTAGGGAAACGTTCTACACTATAGGCGAAGATTCGGTAAGGGTGTACAAGTCTGGTTTTGACGTAGACACCGTTTATCTTACGTATTACCGCTATCCTAAGGAAGTTGACATCGAAGGATATGTTAAATCCGATGGTTCTAATTCAACCGATATAGATCCTGAATTAGATGACAAATTAATTGGTATTATCCTTAACATGATTGAAAAGCAATTTGCTTTGAATGAAAGCGAATACGGACGTTATCAAATAGACTCAAACAACGTCCAATCTCCTTTATAGCAGAATAAAGGCGTGTCCTAAATTAAAGACTATCAAAAAGCATTAAGAATTAATTAATTCCTAATGCTTTTTGTTGCTTATATGACTATCGCTATTTTTGAGACAGATAACAGAATACTAATTTTTAAAATATTATAAGGCTATGGCTATCCATAAACCGTATGACAGACACATTATCTGTCCTCCGCACGCTAAGTTGGCGGACGTAGATTCTTTGTTGCTTCAAGAAGGTCAGATCGCTATCTATGATTTGGATGGTGAGCAGACTAAAGATGGTTTGAAAGCGTTGAAAGACTTGAAAGGATATCGTAAGGACGAACAACGTTTCCAGATCAGAATTGGACGTAATGAGATGGTGAACGACCGTGTATCTGATGATAAATCATTCTCTACACCTACGTTTGCTATTGATGAAATTATAGAAGTGTATGCTTCTGCTCCGAAGAGCAAAGAAATTAAAGTAGATGAAGTTATTTTCGGTTATAACGGAATTGACGATAATACTGCTATTACAGCAAGAAAAGGCGATCGTATCCCTATTCATATTAAGCTGACAGGACGTTTGTTCGAGCTTCGTGGTTATCCGATGGGTGAGGTGAATATCGATGATTACATCATTTTCGAAAACTGTCCTGGTCGTGAGGATATGTGTTCAGAATGTGATCCTTGCGAAGATGTTGATATTTTGGCTGCTATCTTGAAAACAATCGAACGTATCAAGAATCAGCCGATTGCAGGTGGTGGAAAGGTAGGTGATTTTGTAGAAATCCATCCTATTCATTCTTGTGACGAGTTGGAAAAAACTCCGGTGGAAACCGACATGAATTTCTATTGTATGGAAATGTGTGATACCGGTGATGCTTATGCCCTGGCTCAGCTTAAGGCTGCTTATCCTGGTTTGGATATCAAGAGAGTCGGACGTCATCTTTCTACTTCCAAATATCAGGTGATGAAAGAAGGCGGCAAGCCTGCTGATTATACTCAAAAGCTGTCTTCTATTATGAAAGGCTGCGAAGAGTGTCCTGATGGATATACTAAGGTAGATGGCGGTTTGATTTATGCTGTAACATTGGAAGATGACGGTGTAGACCAATCTACTACTGTAGAAAATCTGAAAAACGCTGTTGCCAGCACAGCTAAGAAAACGGCTGCACAGGATGGTGGTGTAGGAATGTACACTGTAGCTGTAAGCAAGAAACTTACTAAGGCTGACATCGATACTTTTGTGGAATCCAACCCGACTGCAACAGTAACGTTCGTGGCTAAGACTGCTGACATGTGTAACAATCCTACTGTTACTACCGTTAGCTGGGAAGCGTGTGGTTCTTGTAAGATTTCGAAAGAAGCTTATGAAATTACGTTGCCGGATGATGAATGTGGTGGTAGTGCAAAAGCAGAATTACAGGCAGCATTCCCGTATCTGACAATCGAAGATTATGGTACACCTGGTGGATGTCAGCACAAGTTTAAAACCGTTGTAGTTACTAACATGGTTTGCGACGAATGCGATAAAATCTTCAAAGACTTCTTTGTATCGAAAGCGCCCGAATCTTATCGTGGACGTAATTGGAAACGTTTGGGTGCTGTAGCAGGAGATCAGTCTATTATCGCAGACCCGCTTCCTAAGAACTGCAAATGCGGTATTTTGTTCCGTGGTATTGACTACATGATTTCTCCGTCTGACTGTTTGATTGACCGTCTGACATTCCAAGAAGGATCTGTTCGTATTGCTGTAAATGGTGGTTATCCGGATGAACAGCGCGAGGCTATCAGCACGTACTTCAACCCGATCCATACCGAATACAAACAGCACTGGGCTCCGCGTACTCACCTTGGCGCTGAATTGCTGGATAAAGAACGCGAACAACGTATGTTCTTCGACTTCCGTAAGACTCACCAAGAACTTATGGAACGGATGTTTACCAACGAAGAAACCCGCTTAGACCTGTTGGCTCCGTATGCTGATTATTCAGTAACGTTGAAGCCGGCGCGTTATTCTAACGGCTTCGGTAGGGTAATTGATGATCATATTACAGTACACTTCCATGTACCGTACGGTGCTCACGAAGGTATTCAAGACCTTATGGACTTGTTGGCTGCTTCGGCAAATATCAAGCCCTGCAAGATTTGATTTTCCTTTTTTCTATATATCCCAAGGGGGAGGAGGCTGGTCCTCCACCCCCTTTTTTGTAATAAAATAATTTGAAATAGATCAATTTCATATGAATGGCGTGGATTTTTTATCCGGTGCCTTTGGTAGGGGCATCGATAAAATAACTAACATAGTTGGAAAATGGGGTTCCTCCCAACCGGTAGATGACAGCAAATCCGGTATAAAAATAGGGGACAAAATCTACCAAGTGGTTGTGTCCTTAAATGGCTGTTATTGGTATCTTGACGAAGAAGGCAAGAAGCATCCTGTTTCTGGTATTCCGGCCACAACCGAATGGGAGTGGATTAACATAGCTGAGAAAGTTATCAAAGATTTCAAAACATGTTACCGTACACCTGGTGGAAAGGTTGAAGTATGGAGTTGGTATCTTCTTAATGATCAGATGGATGTTCTTAAAGAAACCCATAGAATTACCGACAGTACCGACATGGATAATCCGGTAGGTAAGGTTCTTACTAAAATACCGGACGAATGGGTTATGATCGACTGCGATCTTCCTGATATGACAGAACGTGACATTACGTTCGTCAACAGATGTTATAAAACTCCTGATGGTAAGGTTGAAATAGAAGGATTAGAAGCCATAGATGACAAGATAAATATCAGGGAGTCTATTTATACCGTTATTCAATCGACGGACGATAATTTCCCTGCCGGCCATGTTTTTAAGCTAATTCCGGAAAATTGGGTTCGAATGATTTGTGACTTTCCTGACATGACAGAGCGAGACGTAACTTACGTTCTTGAATGTTACACTACTAAAAAAGGGAAAGTTCAGGTAGAAGGCTTGATAGCCATAGATAACATCCTTGGAGCCAGGGAAGAGGTTTATACCGTTCTTCAATCAACCGATCCTGATATTAAGGTAGGAACCGTGATGGATTCCATTCCCGAAGATTGGGTGAGGATGGTCTGCGATTTTCCTGACATGACGGACAGGGAAATTGTTGAAGTGGACGAATGTTATAAGACTGATGGTGGTAAGGTTAATATAAAAGGTTATCAGTCTATTGATGCTGTTCTTGGTGTAAGGGAACAGTATTATTATATTGTTAAGACAACGGACGCCGCCTATCCTCAGTGGACGAGAATAGATAAGATACCTAACGAATGGACGAAAACCGAATGCGATTTTCCTGATCTTACAGAAAGACATATTATGTCCGTAGATGAATGTTATACTACTCCTGGTGGTAAAATACATCTTGGTGGATACAGGTCGGTAGATAGCATAATAGGAGTCCGTGACGAGTATCTTATTGTCTTAGAAACGACCGATCCTGATATACAAAGAGGCGCCACATTCAGCAAAATACAAGAAGGATGGCAGCGTATTGTTTGTGATTTCCCTGATGCTACTACATCCGACACTGAAATAGTAGAAAACTGTTATAAGACGGAAAAGGGCAAGGTTCAGATCCGTACATACATAACAATGGACGGATACGGAAATACAAGGGAATTGAGACATATGGTTCTTAAAACAACCGATCCTGATTACAATATCGGATCCAATATCGATCAGATACCGGTAGGGTGGTTAAGTATCGAGTGTGATTTTGCGTCTGCTACACAGCGCCATATAAGACAGGTGAAAAACTGCTACGTTTCTGATGCAGGGAGCATTTACGTTGAGGGAGAAATTGTTTACGACAATGACCTTGACGTGGACAAGATGGCGCTTACGGTCATGGAAAGCACTGACCCGGCGATAGCCGTAGGGACGACGCTGGCTGCTATTCCCTCTGGCTACGTGAGAACAGTTTGTAGATGTAATTGTTGCAACCACTAAATCTTATTGTCATGAGCTGTAACGAATATTTTTTAGTAACACTGGAGTCTAAACCGACTCCAGTTCGTCATAAATACACGAATTTAACAGACGAATGGTATGGCCCTGATGGTGTTAAGTACGAAGATCCTGATACGATATCCAAAATAGAAGAACAAGCTACAGATAAGAATCGTATAGGGGATAACACCTTATATCAGAAACTTATTGAAATACATTCTCAAGGAGAGTCAATAAAATCAGACATCGGAGACATAGGTTCGGTATTAGATTATATAAATGGGGAGGAAGTGTAATGGGAACCATATCAGATAAGTTAATGAGGATCATAAATACCAAAGAGGATATAAGGCAAGCCCTTATATCCAAAGGGTATGATGTACCTACTTCCATACCTTTTAAAGAGTATGCTAAAATGATATTAGACCTGCCATGCAAGGTAGATTCCTTCCCGGATATAGAAGGTATCGTAGCCAGATATTCAGCTTCCGGTCTTACCAATGAGCAGATGGCTGCCAATCCTGTATGGGTAGATAAGACAGGTAATGGTCATGATCTACAGTTGAAAAACTTCTCCTGGAAGGGAATGTCCGGGGTTGGTGGTTATGGCGATGAAAATCACCAAACATTCTACAAATTCACATTAGATGATTATGTCTTTATAGCTAGCCCACCTGGTGCTAAGCACATGAATTTTACGTTTAGGGTAACGGGGTTACAGCCTGGAAATAAATTAACATTAGCTTTTTTTGGAACAACGAATACTGTCTACGGTACATGGAACAAAGATGGCATATATACTGTTGATGCTGATATTGTTGAGGCAGGGAAACCAACATACTTTTATAACGGATATGGAGCAACCAGAGGAGAGTTTACGATTGAAATTCTTCCTCTCTACCCCGGTGCACTCGTCTTTGACGGAGTAGACGATTACGGTACCTGTGATAACTTCCCTATTTTGACTAAGGAAAAGGGATATACGGTTGTGGCGTTGAGACAGTGGATTACATATAATCCAAATGCAATATCTGCTATAGCGACAAACGCATCCGATCGATCTTTTAATGGTGCGTTCACTTTTGAAAATTACAATAAAGGAGCAGAGCAAACTATTTCGTATGGAGCTACTCAAATATCATTACAATATTCAAAATCTCCTTTTTCTTGGCAAACAACATCTAAGTATAATGGATTTAATATTGCCAATGGAAACAAAGATGCGACAAATTCACTTGTTTTAGGCAGGTCATATCCTCAAAGAAATGAATTTGCTAATTTTGCTATCTGGGAACTTGTATTTCTCGATCACGATGCCACCGAAGAAGAACTGACCAAGATCAAAGACTACTTCGTCAAAACCTATCCGTGGCTCTTTCCCGACCAAGCATGGACTGTCACCGGCAAAACCAACGAGGACGAAGATCGTGCTACTATTGCCAACATTACGGGCAATGGTAATGATCTTGTACTGTCGAATTTTGGGTTTGCAGAAGGGAGTGGGTATGGGTTGTATGCTCAAAATTACATTTCATACGCCATTACTAACAGAGCTGTTTATACAAAAACCAATTCATCGATTCACGTTACAAAGTCTATAACAGCAGGGGTTAATTTCACAGAATCTGCGAGAGATGTAACCATTCCATCGTACAGAATAAAAGTTACTGGTATACAGTCTGGTCAAGAGATGATTTATAGAGGGAGTAATAATACTTTTTTAACGAATATTCCATCAGACGGAATTTATGTTCTTCCTGCTGTAGAAAATGGATCTAATTTAGGATTTCAATTTGTTTCGTATACGGGTGATTGTGATATCACTATAGAGCAAATCCCCGAATACGAAGGATACCTCATTACTGATGGGGTGGATGATAAAGTTCAGAGCTATAGTTTTACAATGAACGAAGATTGGACGATTGTTGGAGATTGGGAATTGTTATCAAATGTTCAGATCAATTGTGGCATTGTAAAAGCTCAAAATGTTTATCTGTATAACACTGCTAATGGATTGCTTATATCTATTAATAATCCACGTAGTTTACAAAGTTTTGGAACTAAATCATTGCATGCTATTTGCTCAGATGGTAGATTATATGATCGAAATTGGGTTGAGTATGAATATACCGTAGATCAAAATTTTGCGATCGTTGAATCAAGTTTGAATATAGGATTTAACTTAAATAATTATACCCAAATAGCTTTTAAAAACTTAGGCATCTACAACAATCAGATCCTTTATAAAGACGACTGTATCAAAGCATATAACTATTTACAAACTTTAAAAGCAAAATAATATGAAATTCATTATCATACCAAAAGAAGTATATGATTCCGTATCTGAAGAAAAGAGACGTGAATTAGGAATAGGTAGCCCAAGAGCGAGCGTAGACGGCTCTAAGGTTATTTTACACGTAGAACATTATGACCATCTATTTAAGTCTTTAGACGCGCAGGCTGATGACGATCCTCAATATCCGTATCCGGTATATGACAGCTCTTCTTCTGAGTTTGAATCTGTTCTTTCATCTAAAGAATGGGTGTCCGATGTTAATGACGAGCGTCTTTGATCTTGTTATGGTTGGGACAATTGCTATATTTGTAAAAAAGTTGAATAATTAAAGCGTGTGGTAGCGTTATCTACCATATAATCATCATGTTTCAGATAATAATCGGATGCGTTTTGGCTAATATCCTTACGATAGCAATCATCGGTTTAGCCCTGTATTTAGTGTATCGTAAAAACGAAGATCGTTTAAAGGCTTTGGATTCTAAGATCGATCAGAAGGTTGAGGACGTAAAAAACAAGGTTGGCGCGGTGATGGACATCGTAGACCAGATCAAGAAGTTGTTGGACAAAATTAACAAGAAATAAAAAATGGCAGAAGTAGGTTATAACAGTAAATTCGAAGGTCAGGAGGTTGATTCCAGACTTGAGAATGTGGTGCAGGCTGCTCCTGGAACAGGTTCGGAGTCGGGGAAGGGAGGCCTCATCCCGGCTCCCCCTGCCGGAAGTCAGGACGGTAGCAAGACTCTTCTTAGTGACATGACATGGGGCGATTATGTAAATAAGAAATATATAGATGATGCTGTATCGGCAGCAGGGTGGAAGAAACAGATTGTTAGCAAACTTCCTACTGTTGAAGAAGCGAAGGATAATGTCATGTATCTTGTAAAAGACGATGTGGCATCTACAGAAACTAAAAACGTGTATAACGAATATATTTTGGTTACTGAAGAAGGTGGAACTAAGGTGCTTGAATCACTTGGTATGGTAAGTACCGGAGTAGATTCTGGCTATCTTGATTTATCCATATTTTCTGGTGATTCCGGATCTCTTGATGAAGGTTCGTTTGCAAAAGTTTTGGATGCATACAATAATAATATCACATTAGGTAAGTTAGATGGTGATTATTATTATTTGAATTATTTTTTAGAAGGTAATGATTTTGAAAATAATTTTAAATTAAAAATAGTATTTGCCTCATTTGCTAATACCGACTCAGCGGTAGGCGCATCTGAATATGATATAGAAATTCAGGTGGGGACTTTTGTTGTTATTCAAGATAAGACATATGAGGCTATGAACAATATGGTTACGTTGTCTAATACGATATTGTCTTATTTGAATTTTATGGCTATGCCCCCTAAGGTTGTTACAACATTGGCAAATTTACCAAAAGGTGCTCATAATATCATAGCCAACGTCGCTTCTGCTACGAATCTGTCTATGACCGTATCTTCTGAGTATGTTGGGAGGGAGTGGCAGGTGCGGGTCAACAACACCACCGGCACAGACATCACACAGCCACTTCCTACCTCTGGCCAGTTCCAGAGTATGTCAGGCGATAGCGTAATAGTACCTAAAAACAGTTTTATAGAATTAAGTATCTGGTATATTAATGATAAGTTAGTTATCAGAGTAGGTGAACAAGCTTAACAGAAAGGATAGAGTATGGTTTATGTAAATAAAAACGTAAAAGGTTTTTACTGGGAAGGATACGAGTTGGATTCCTCTTCTTACGAAGTAGGGTATTCTTACCAAGATTTCTTAGATGGTAAATGGGTTCAACTTGACTCCGATCAAGAAAAATTCCATCAAGACAATCCTGATGCGAGTGTGAAAGAAGTTATTGCCATGCAGCTTGACCCGGAGCCTCCTGGACCAACTGAAGAGGAGTTGCTTGCCAAGGCTAAGGATAAGAAAGTTTCTGAGGCCAGGGAATATGCTTATTCTGATGCTGTCCGCTCTTATAGCTTGGATGGTAAACAGATATGGTATAACAGCAGCATGAGGCAGAAGGTTAAAAACGATATTGATGTAGCAAAAGGGAGCGGGATATACACCGTATCTGTAGCAGATTCAGAATACGAGCTTGATATTGCTAATACGGCAATGAATGAAATGCATGTATATGAATCTGAATGCGATGATCGTACTGCTGCCATAGAAAAGGAAATAGCTTCTAAAATTGACAGGAGTGAAGTTGAATCTATGAAAGTGGATGAAGGATATCCTGAGAAGTTGGCAAGGACAAAGGATCAGATCATAGAAAAAAATAAGATCCTTGAAGCTAACGATCCGGAGAAGGCTACAGCCATGTACATGAGGGCGATGATCAATACGCCGGCTATGTTGGAGAATACTGACCAGAGTCTGGCTCTTAAGATAAAAGGATTGTATCCTATTTGGGATAAGGATGGAGTTTATGGCGACAAAGGTCTTCCTATGGGAACTGCTGTTGTAAAGGGGCAGCGTTTTCGTAGTAAAAACCAGCCTTCAGATTTGGATTGGACTTTGTTTGAAGTAAGGCAAAATCACAATCTACAAGCTGATTGGGTTCCTGGCCAGGGAGGTGGAGCCGAAAGTCTGTATATGGTTGTTCAAGAAAAGCATTCAGGTACCGTAGACGATCCTATTCCTTGGGTATATAATTCTATTTTAGAGAACGGAAAGTATTACATAGACAAAGAAATTAAGTATCTTTGCATAAGAGATTCAGGCATCCCTTTGGCTTACGAGAATCTTTCTGATCTTGTATCAGCCGGATACGTAAGGGTTGTTTAGGTCGTAATTTGTTGTTAATGTTATGGATGGCCCCTGTATATTTATTTATGCAGGGGTTTTTCTTTAATCCAAACTCCGCTTATTTTAATATTTGGTAAGGTTCTGATTATCTTTGTGAAAAAGGTTAAGTTATGGAAAGAAGTGATATTATAAAAGAATTGAGTCAGTATTTTAGTATTGTTGAATTAGTTGGTCCTAAAGAATACGGTAGAGACAAAGATCTTTGCTGGAGGTATTTAAGAACTGAATTGCTTCACACGATACTGGTTTTAAGGAAAGACATATTGAAAACGCCGATGACGGTTAATACCTGGAAGTCGGGTGGAAGGTTTGATGAGCGTGGGTTTAGGAACAATATTTCGGATATAGTAAAATCCAAGACCGTATCAGGGTCTTTGTATGTCAGTCCTCATATGCTTGGGGCAGCCATCGATTTCGATGCTAAAGGTATGACGGCGGAGGAGGCAAGGAATAAAATAATTCAGTCGCAGGATTTACTTCCTTGTCCTATTAGATTAGAATCAGGTACCAATTGGGTCCATATTGACGTATATGACTCTCTTGGAAGTAGCAAGAAAGTAACTATGTTCTAATATGGCTTACAGATTTGTAGGAAGGATGAATTTAGAAAGTTTCTGGGCTTTTCTCATTTCCGGATTATCAGCATTGTGGATGAATTTCCAGGAGATTCACCACCTTATATATTCTATATTGTTTATATTAGCTATAAATCTTTTGTTAGCTACTATAAAAAGTATCAAGCACTGCTATATCCGAAGAAAGAGAAAGAGACCTTTTAAGATATTGACATGCATAAGCGAAATGGGAGTTTTGAAAATTCTTCTTGAGTTCGCAGCCTGTTCTTTCGGGTTGTTTACCATATCCGGAATGGACCTTATTATGTCTATGGGAGGGCATAAATCCCCAGAGTTTATAGACATGCTTCTTCAGTGGATTACAATATTTGCCTTAATATTATACGGTGGAATGGCATTCAAGCGCCTCGGCGACCTTGCACCTGATTTGATGATAGTAAAAGGCGTTAAGTACTTCTTTAGTAAAGTAAGTTGGTGGCAAAAAGTTCCATTCGGAGAGGAGTTAAAAGAAGGTATAAAAAATGGTGAAATACAAGATCTTTTAGATAATAAAAAGGAGGGTAAGAAATGTGTTTGCAAAAAATGAGGGTAGGGCATGTGTTAGGAGTTATTCTACTGTGTTTTATATCTTTCTTGTTTGGTAAAACATGTAAGAAGAAAGAAATAATACACGATATAGAAATAGATACGGTAATAGATACCATTATCCAACCTGTTCCTGTTCCTCAGTATATAGTTGACGTAGGGGAGGTAGAAATACCTTTCCCTATGGATGCTATAGTTGAAAAAGATACGATAAAAGACACTGTTTATATCAATATTCCTATACAAAGAAAAACATACAACACAGATGATTATCGGGCTGTTATAAGCGGATACAGACCTAATTTGGACACTATGATCATCTACCACAAAAAAGAAATAATATACGAAAAGAGCCGGCGCTGGGGCATAGGGCTGACGGCAGGGTATGGAGTTGGGCGCGAGGGCTTCTCTCCCTACTTAGGCGCTGGAATCTATTATCGGATATGGTAATAATCACGTCCTATTTTATTTAATACACAACATTTTAAACTTTTATCACCCCATTTACTTATCTTTGTGGAAAAAGGTAAGTTATGAATTATATCGATATTTTACCACAGATAAGAAATAACATTTTCTATGTCAGGATAGTAATGACCGACTACGATGTAGAAAATCAGATGGTTATTAGAATAGTAGCCAGAAGAAATGATGGTCTGTACAAGACGGAGGTAGTACAGTATCCAAATGAAGGAACTGATTACAACGGTGAAATCATTGTTCCTATGTTTGGTATGGCTAAGTCATTGGTGGCCCAAATAGTAGGAGTCAAGATAAATGGTACCGAGGTACGTGTTAATAGCACTGAGGTAGAGGGAGCTGATATAACAGCCAGATACGATGATTCCCTTACCAGAATGGGGTGGGAAGAGAGCATGAACAACATCCATCTTGATTTTGAGGTTGTAAGTACAAACAACCCTAAAACGCTTCGCATAGCCGATCAGTCGGAATGGGGGATATTGGCCGACAGACCGGCTATTATAGAGATTGTACCACCTGAAGATGAGAATAAGTATGTTTATTATCTTGGTAAGAATCAGCTGAATGTATTCAACAGTAAGACTCTTGGCATAAATCCGGGTCGCGGAAATGATTTTGAAAACCTGAAAGATGGTATATACGATATTACCATAAAAGGCAGTCCTTCCTCTTATTCATTTAACAGAAAGTATTTAAAAACAGATCTGATCCGTCTTAACATAGATAAGATATGGGCCAGGTCAACTGTGTTATGCGATCATGAGGATGATGACGTTATTGACAAAATAAAAGAAATAGAGTTTCTGCTGGCTGCGGCTGAAGCTAATATGAGATTAGGGAATTTTGAAAACGTAAAACAATTATACGAAAAAGCATCTAAATTGATTTACGTTCTCAATAATTGTGAAAATTGTGGTTGCAAAATATAATAAATTAAATATCAATAAATTATGGGATGTGGATGCGGAAGAAGCAACATTGCTTCTGTTAATAAAAGTCGGGCTATAAAGCCTCAGTCGAATACGACACCTAAAGCTGATTCTAATGCGGCTTGTATTCAGAAATACGATGAACTTGCTGTATTGGACAAGAAAATCATAGACCTTCATCGTAAGTTCAGGTTTGTAGGAGGTGTAAGTAAAAGGTATGCTGATATTCAAAAGCTGGTAAGAGGCTGGATTGTTAATTTGAAGAACGAGTGCCCGGATCCGGATGATCTTGCTACTTATTCTGAATACATAAATAAAGAATACGCCAGGTATTTTACCGTGAAATGATATGGCAGCTACCGGAAGTACACAGCAAATTCTTTTCCCTTCATCTTACTTATGTGAGTGCGCTGATCGTTTTATAGCATGTAAGGCTGATCGGTATCTACAATATCATAAGTATAAGGTAGGTATTAAGCCTGATATAGATACGGTTCTTAAAATAGATCGTATGAGAAGAATCGTATGTGAAGGGGAATGCGGATTGTGCCCGGACGAGATTCAGAAATTTAAAGAAGAACTTAATAAGATCTTGTCATGAAAAAGATGTATTACAACAAAGAATACAGAAAAGCTTTCAAGAAATCGGACTGTCCGGAAGATCTTGGTTCTGAAGAAACGTTTATCGTTCATGAGGCTGAATTTTGTTCGGATATAAGCCAAGATGATGCAGATAGGAAAGCGGAAGAGTTTGCGGAGAAAGAAGGTCCGTTGTATGCTAATAAAGTAGGTGGCTGTTGCGAGGTATATTATAACACAAGACAGGAAGGAGATTTCTTTAAAAATGATTGTCCTGATGGTCAAAAACAAGAACAACCCACACATCACGTGGTAGAGGCCGGGCGTGTATGGTCTAAGTTCAGTACCGAAATAGCCAACTACGAAGCTGCGAAGATTCTTGAGCAAGAAGGGCAGGCTGCCGCTAACGAATCTGGAGTATGTAAAACCGTTTATTACAACGAAGATCAACATGGTTGGTTTAGTAAACGTTGTAAGGAAGGATGGAAGGCTCCTGAGAAATACAGGAGGATATACGCCGGTACCGTAACGTCTTTCATTAGCGTTGATGATGCCAATGAAAAGGCTAAGAAGATACTGGAAGAAGAGGGCATGAAATGGGTTAATGAAAATACCAAATGCGAGCCTGTTGTTGATGAATGCAAATTTGATTTTTGAAAATGAGCAACGTAAAATTTAATCCGACAGAAGGTGAGAATGATAAACTGGTGTCGGTGTTTTCTGAAATAAATGAAGGTCTTGATACGACTTTGAATTACACTATTTCCGATGAAGGGAATAAGGCCAAGAAGAACATCGTCGTTAATCAAGTTGGTAAAAGGGAAAAGTTTTTATCGAAGAAAGGGGAGGAATCTGAGCCTTTTGTTTTGTCTGATGGTAATACTTTCAACGTTCTTAAAGAAGGTGCTTCGGGATCGGCATCCGCTTGGGCTGATGACCAGCTTCCTCCAGAAGCCACGGAATCAGTTGGCGACAAAAGCCTTCTCCCTTCTTGGGATTTTTACCTTATAGACATGACTCAAAATACCGGAGATAAAGTGCGTCCGGTAGGAAAGCTTCGTAAGAATAATCTCCTTAGATTTGAAAACGGAGATTTTGCTCCTACGGTGGGCATAACCGAGGAAATGAGAGCCGAATGCGATGTGGAACTGTATTTGGATAACGGTCATAAAAATAAGTATTGTGATGCCGGAGCATTTGACGCTAAGGCTTTTTACGAAGAGTATGGTATTGGTCAAAAACTTTATAATGTATCAGGATCAGAGGTAAGGATTTTAAGACCTTGGGAGACTACTTCAAAGAATTATAGCATATTCTTAGGATGTAGCAAGAGTCTGTATGTAGTTGATAAGGTAGTTGGTAAAAGTGGGAAAATATGGTCTGGTGTGTACGACGCAGACACGGTTCCTATGCTGGACGGACTTGACCTGCGCCAGACGTGCCCTGTGCTGCCTCCCACAGCCTTATCTCCTGGACCGGTATGTACAGTAGACTCCAAGGCAAGATCTTTCTTTTTCTTGTATGAAGGAGAAACAAATTGTAAATCCGGAGCCGGAGTTGGTAACGTCTGTACAATGTTTTTAAATGGAAGAACTTATCCGAGAAGCAATGATGTAAATCAAATCAATATAGCTAAGTATTCGAGGGCTAATAACGTAGATCCTGAATCTTCTTATCCTTTTTCTGAAGGTGGTTTTTTGACCTTGAATGCTTATATCATATACCTTGAAATGCTGTACGGTACTAAATACTTAGCTAATCCAGATACTTTTGGATCAGGGATATCAAGTAACTCCGGAGTAGGTAATGATGTTAATTATCGCAAATACGGAGGTGTAAAGTATCGTAAAAAAGGAGAAGAGACATGGTTGTATGGATCATGGGCTACAAATTCTTCTATTATACATTATGAACCTACTAAAAAAACTAATTTCTCTTACCTAATAAATTCAGAGTATCCTAAAGAACAGTGCATGGAAAGCCAGATGGCGGCTTCTTTTGCATTTGAGACAGGCGTAGAAGAAGGGTCAGAGTTTGATTTTTATGGAGGAAAATACTGGTATAAGAACGTCCAGGGGGCCAAGAGTATGGCTGAAGGTCATATGAATGTTATTGTGTTTAAGGAAATGACCGGAACTATATCAGCCTTAAACGAAAATGACGAACCGGCAGAATTTGATTTGGAAGTTATTTTAAGGATGTCTTTATACGATGGTATGAATTTGTCTGGAGATGTCTTTAGGTATTGTGGAGGAGGATATGAACCGGTAGGGACTTGTTTAAATGATCCTAATGTTACTCGTATAGGCAATACTATTGATATCTATATAGAGCCAGATCAAAAGAAATGGACATATGAGAAAAGGTCTACTATAAATAATGGTGAGGTTTTTAATTTTGAATCTAAATATAAAAAGATAGCAACTACCCAAAATTTAGGAGATAGTTTTGCTTTACACCGTATTCCTTATACCGGATGGAAGGATAAAAAAGGGGGAAGTATCGGAACAGGAGAATGTTTTTATACATGGGACAATTGCTACTGGGCTTCGTCTGTCGGTATAAAGTCCAGAGTGCCTGCTCGTTTCGGCGGTAATGCGTACCATGGCGCTTGCTCGCCTCGTCATCTGCATGCGCATTACGCCGCTTCTAATACGCATCGCAGCTTTTGCGGCCTTGCCCAGTTGTTATTAGACGTCAGTCAGCCGCAGGCCTGAGGGGTTGCACCCCTCTGATGGCGCAGCCATCATAAGCGCAGCGCTAAGGCGCAGCCTTATATACTATACTATGGCGCCGCCTTATTTTATTAGAATAATATTTTACGGCTACAAAACAAAAATTTAAAATATTTAATACAAATTGTTTTGTAGCTTTAAAATATTATACATACATTTGCAATGTCATTAGACAATAGAGATAGTTAACATTATAAATAATAAAAAATAAAATCTATTCAATGAAATCCGTTAGTCTGCTAACAAGTCTTACATTGGGATCTGACCTCTGAAATAGCAAATAACGGTTGAGAAAGAGGTTAAAAAGAATTGGCTGCTCGTTTCGGCGGTAATGCGAACAATGGCAATTGCTCGCCTCGTAATCTGAATGCGAATAACGCCACTTCTAATACGAATCGCAACAATTGCGGCCTTGCCCTGTGTGGGCTAAAAAATTGGGTATATTCTTTTTAATCTTTCCCAGGAGTGGAGAATCAATAAAAGACAAGCGTATGAGGTTATATGATAAAAATATGATAGAGATGCGCGACGGTCGTAAGCCCGTCATTAGCCCACAACTGAAATCAGTTTCAAACTATATAGATATAAGTTTGGATGATATTAGAGAAGCATGCGAAGCAGCATTTAAAAACCATTCTAAAAAGAATGATGTTGTTAATTTCAATTTTGATTTTGATGGTAATTCGTTAAAATTGTATGAATGGTATTTAGATGGTACTTATGTTAGCAAAATCAAATATCGCAAACTTGTAAAAGAAAACAAGAATGGTAAGGTTCGTGAAATAAACAGCCCGGATCTTACCACCAGAATCTATCAGCATCTTGTTTTAGTAAAGTTAGGTCCTTTGTATTATGAGAAGGATAATATGAATGGTCTTAATTGTAAGCCTGGATTTGGCATAACAGCATCGTCTAAATCAAGGTCTCTTATTAAAAAGATGAAGCACGTTTATTATGATAGACTTGATTTGAAGTATTGCCTGGTTATAGATCAACGTAAATGTTATAACCATGTAAAAGACAAAGTGTTTAGAAAAGTGCTTAAGAACTTTATTTCAAACAAAAAGTTTATAGATTTTGTAATAGACGTAAGTTTCGTATCTGGAGAGCTACCTATAGGAACCCCTACAAGCCCTCTTATTCATCATCTCCTTATGAAAGATTTTGATGATCTTGCAAAAAGAATAGCTCCTTTTTCATTGAGATATGCCGACGATAATTTCCTTGCTTTCTATACTAAGGAGGATGCTAATACTGCCAAATGGAGGATTAAGAATTATTGGTGGTATGAGCTTAAGATAAGATCTAAAAGGCATACTTGTATTATAACAGACATGGATAGACCTCTTGATTTTTGCGGGTATGTTTTCCATCGTAACAACAAAGGCGTATCTGAGCACAATAAAGGTTATGTGACAATAAGGAAGAGGGTAGCCAGAGACGCGAAGAAGTGTATTACAAATGAAAGCTGGTCTTCTTACTTCGGTCTTTTAAAACACTGTGACAGTTATTCATTAATGTCAAAAATAGAAAATATCATGAGATTACGAGATTTAACAAGCACGATTCGTATTGATAAGAAAATGGATGCGGACAACATCGACGTAAAGAACCTTGAAGGTATTGTATTTGATATCGTGAACTACGAAATACGAAGCAATAACAAGAATGAACCAAACTGGATAAAGTGCTTGATAGGTATTCCTGAAACCAATAAAGAAGGGATTCCTACTGGCAGGAAACTCGCAAGGGAATTTCATGGTAATTATCAAGGTATAGTAAATTTTATTTCAAAATGTGAACTTACTTATGGCAAAGATGCTATTCTCCCTATTACCGATGTAGAGATAGAAAACAGATGCGGATACGTTTTTAAGGGCAGCACTAACCGCTTGGAATACATTGATTGACTTCTTATTGTGATGGTGTGAATGAAAATTATTATCTTGCACCAAAAAAAAAGAAAGTCATGAATTGTAACACTTGTAAAGATGACAGACCTGATATTCTGAGATCTAATATCTGTATCGGGTCTGATCCGTGTAATGACTGTACGGACAATTGCGAAATTCTTCCAAAAGAATGCGATTGCCCGTATGGTCATTTAAGCGATCATTGCATTCATTATACAGGATGCAAGACATTCATATCCAAATTAACTCCAGGTATGCCTTATAATGAGGTTATGCATAATATAGAGCTGGTTTTTGAAAACATAGATAAGTTTTTGGATAGAATGGTTGAAGAAAATACGCTTTTAAAACAAAGGGTTGAAAAACTTGAAAAACAACTTCAAAATGGAAAAGAGTGCACAAATTGGTAAGGACTTAAGTGGTAAACACGTATATGTTCCACATGTGGACGAGACGCCGGTGCCATGCCCGGACGGATATACATGCACGAACTGCGTGTACTGCGCTGACGGCATCAACGCTGGCTACTTCAGTCTGGCTCAGAAATCTGATCTTACGGCTTTAATCAATGCAATGATATGCCGTATGGAATACCAGGATAGGGAAATGGAATTTTTAAAACAAAAAATAAATATTTTAAATAATGGCAATAACAGGTAAATATCGAGAGTAATATATAATTTATATATTATATATAATAGTTTAAGCTATTCCGATTATTAGCCTAAGTGTTGAAACAAACACTACGTTATTTAAGAATATATAGTTACCTGCGGATATTTATCCAAGTTCGTAGCTCTAAGGTAAGTGATTAAACAGTTCTGGTATTCAGGAACAGTGTTGCTTACGAAAACCTTAAATAACATTGGCGATGGGTACTAACAGGATGGAATATTCCTGACTTATGTTGAATAAACATTAAAAACGTTTGTAGATATGGTGTACGTACAAGACATAAATGGTAAACCTATGATGCCCACAACAAGGCATGGTAAGGTTAGAAGACTGCTTAAAGACAAAAAGGCAGTCGTTGTGAACCTATGTCCGTTTACCATCAAATTAATGTACGTAACATCTGATTACAAACAGGAAATTGTGTTAGGCGTTGATGCTGGGACTAAGCATGTTGGTCTATCAGCTACAACGAAAAGCAAAGAACTTTACAGTAGTGAAGTTATTCTTAGAAATGATATCGTAGATCTTTTGTCTACAAGGAGGGAGCTACGAAGAACAAGACGGAATAGATTGAGGTATAGAAAACCTCGTTTTGATAATAGAATAAAAAGTAGGCGTCCGGGATGGGTAGCACCTTCGGTGAAATACAAAGTAGACGCCCATATTCGTGTTGTTGAAAATGTTTGCTCTATACTACCAATATCTCGTATTGTTATCGAGGTAGCTCAATTTGATACTCAAAAGATCAAGAATCCTAATATATCAGGTAAAGAATATCAGGAAGGTGATCAACTTGGTTTTTGGAATGTAAGGGAATATGTTTTAGCAAGGGACGGACATAAATGTCAGTATTGTAAAGGAAAATCGAAAGACCATGTTTTGAATGTTCATCACATTGAATCCCGAAAGACTGGAGGAAATTCTCCATCTAATCTTATAACCTTATGTGAAACATGTCATAAAGAATACCATAAAGGTAATATAGATTTGAAGATCAAACGAGGATCGTCGCTTCGCGACGCAGCCGTAATGGGAATAATGAAATGGAGGTTGTATGAAGAACTAAGGTCTAAATATGATAGAGTTTCTATGACTTTCGGTTATGTTACAAAATATAATAGAATCAATCACGACATTGAAAAATCTCATGTTTCTGATGCCTTTGTTATTTCTAAGAATTTTAATGCTATAAGGTTAGGTTATTATTATAAAGTAAGATTAGTAAGAAGACATAATCGTCAAATTCACAAACAAAAGATTCCAAAAGGAGGAATCAAAAGACTAAATCAATCACCTTTTGAAGTTTTTGGTTTTCGATTGTTTGATAGGGTTATGTTTGAAAATAATTGTTATTTTATATTCGCAAGACGCAAAACAGGTAGTTTTAATATTCGTGATATTAATGGTAAAAACAAGAGAGATATCACGTATAAAAAATTAAAATTATCAAGATGTAAGCGTTTTATGATAGAAAAAAGTTAATTTATTAATTTAAATAAAAATATGAATAACGGTTGTTTTGGCAGTCATGGTGGGTGCGAACGCCCGCATCATTGCAATATTCCTTCTTCTAACATATTCTATGATGGAGAAACTATAGAAGAAGCTGGTTTGTATCATGGTATGCCTTTAGACGGAGCTTTAGCTAATTTAGCTAAATACGTTTCAAGGGCTATTAACGTAAGTGGATCTGTCAATACAGAAGTGTTTGACGGTACTTCTCATGTGGTTCTAAAGAAAGATCCGGCAGAGATTTTGCTTGTGTCTTATTGCGGGGGTGTTGTACCTTCTGATATGTATAAAGTCCAGGGTCGTACTGTTAGGTTCTGCCGGGATATGTGTCAACAGGATGAACTTGCTGAAGTGAGGGTTGTGTACCGAGAAGAAGCAAATAGTTCTTATGGGTTCCATTGTTAATTTAGGAGGATAAGAAATGGCAGAAAAATGCAAAGGATTTATATGTGGGGGTAATCTCGTTGATGGCTCTGTGCCTTCTGATAAGTTAGATAAAGAAACCATTATCGAGCTTATTAAAGAGATTCTGAAAGAGGAAATGCACGAATCTTGGCTTAAGGAAATAATAGAAACCATACTTAAGGAATCCATTGATTCGGATTGGCTTCGTGAGTTCTTTAAAGAGGTTCTTAAAAAATATGCTAAAGAGGAATGGTTTAAAGATATTATCTGTGGCTTAGGATGTGTAGGTGTACAAGAGATATTCGACGTCATTCCTACTGATATAACGTTTGAAGCTACAGGAGGTACGGCTACGGTTCAGGTGGTTGTAGATGATGGAGTTGAATGGGAGTTGACACTTTAAACTAAGGAGGATAATTATGTCGAGAGAGAAAATATATAAGATGGATGATGGTTCTTGGCTTACCTCGGACAAGAAGGAAGGTGTCGGTCGTGATAAAATGAATTTCGATGCTCCATCTTGGAAAGGAAGGGAAGACAGGATCACTATCCGAATTGTGAAGAAATCCGATACTGAAAGTATGAAAGCTATTACTTTCAGGCAAAAAGGCATTAAGATCACAGAAGTCTCGGTTAGCAGGCTGGAGTTCCCTATATCTGGTGGAGATAAGCAGATCCTTATTACTACCAACGCCGCTTCGATCAATGCCCTTATTACGGGTGAGAAAGATATAAAGGGTGTCGTAAAAGCATTTACTACCGCTTCCGGTCTTAATATTGACGTCAATGATATTAGGCTTGATTATGGTTTCCCTGGTGATCCGGGTCTTGAAGACACGTTCCAGGTTTCGATGATTGTTTCCATGCCTGGCAATGAGGACGGGAATGAAGTTAATGAGAACATAACTATAAATGGTGTACTGATCCCTATTTATCAACCCGGAAAGGTCGTTCCTTACATTAAATTGGATAAGGAATTTGAACAGGTTGAGGGTGATGAAACAAGCACGCAGTTAAGTATAGAAAGTAATATAAAAGATTATGTTATTGAAATAGTTGAATGCGAGTCTGTGGATAAGGAGGAAATCTACCTGGACAAGGATGTTGTTGATCTTGATTCAGATGGATCACCGGAGGTAATCAACGTAAGTACAACTCCCGAAAATTTAAGATGGAGGATTAGCGAATGAAAGTAGGTAATTGTTGGGCGAACATAGATAAGAAAGAAGGCAGTCTTAACAGTAAGGTTAATATTTACTTTGATGAAAATGATACTGGTGCCAACAGAAGTGTCAAGATAAGGGTGTCTTCCAGGGATGGTAGCGTATCTGAAGAATGTACGGTAGTTCATAAAAAAAAAGAACAGGTAGTTTATAGAAATAAAAGGCAGTCGGCTCTTTTCACAAAAGAAGGATGTAATCCTGAGACAGAGAAAGGGGAAGAGCTTGAGTACGTTGTTGAGGCCGGAAAATACACGTCTATCATATCTCAGTCTGATGCTGATGACAAGGCTATGAGAGACATTGAGCAAAATGGTCAGAACTGGGTTAATGAGCATGGTCGTTGTATAACCATATTATGGTACAATGTCAAGAAATCAAAGTCGTTTAGAAAGAACGACTGCGATCCTGATACCGAAGAAGGAAGTTTGGTTACGATGACGATCGAAGCCGGGCAGTTCTCTTCTTCCATAAGCCAAGAGGATGCTGACCGTAAGGCTGAAGCCGAGTTGAATGCCAAAGGTCAAGACTATGCTAATTCTCATGGCACTTGCAATACCATAAAATGGTACAACGACAGGAAATCCAAAATGTTCCAAAAGACAGATTGTGAGGTAACTGAAGTTGGATCTATGGTAGAGTACGTTGTAGAAGCCGGCCGTTTCTCTTCTTCTGTTTCTAAGGAAGATGCTAATCAGAAGGCTTTGGATGCCTTGGAAGCTGAAGGTCCAGGGTATGCTAATGATCATGGCACCTGTGAAACCAATTTATGGTATAACGTAGAGAAGTCGAAAGTATTTTATAAGAATGACTGCGAAGATGGGTTTATCGGAGCACCTTACACTTACACGGTAGAAGCCGGTAAATACACATCAGACGTAAGTCAAGAAGATGCTGATCAGAAAGCTCTTGATGATATAGAGAAAAATGGTCAGGATCAGGCAAACCTGAATGGAGAATGCGTTACTGATCCAAATTATTTCGTCGGAAAGGCTTCGGCTCGTGTTCAGAAAAATGATTGCGATGCTGAATCTCAGACCGGAAGCTTTGTCGATTTAACTGAAAAGGATCTTGCTGGATACCCGGATGCTTTTGTATCAAGGGAAAGCCAGGAGGCGGCTAACGCGCTCGCTCAGGCTGCTATGGAAGAACAGAAACAGGATCTTGCAAATAAGAAAGGCACTTGCATAGATAAAAACCAATTTGTTGGTGTATATAGCAAGGTATTCACAAAAGACAATTGCGACGGAGAAGGCGTAGGTTCGCAGGTAACAGTAGACCAAGATGATGTAACCGGTGGTCCTTTTACTTCATACGAAAGCCAGGAGGCGGCTAACGCGCTCGCTCAGGCTGCCGTCGAGCAGCAGGGCCAGGCCATAGCCAACCGGGACGGCCATTGTACGTGGACTGGTAAATACAGTGAAGAATTTACCAAAAACGATTGTAATGAAGGTCAGGTAGGGTCTAAGATTACTGTAACCGAACAAGATGTTGTTGGTGCTCCTTTCACATCTACCGTGAGTCAAGATGATGCTAATAACAAGGCTAAAGCTGCTGTCAAAGAACAAGGACAGGCTATTGCTAACAGTAAGGGTAATTGTGAGAATATGACGGTCTATACCGGTCATTACAGCAAGAGATTCGTTCCTGAATGTGAAGCTTGCCATAAGGGTGTAGAAATGGAGGTTACGGCCGAAATGGTTAATGGTAGTCCTGTTACGTCTACAGAAAGCCAGGATGCGGCAGACGCAGAAGCTCGTAGGATCGTAGAAGAAGGAGGCCAGGCCTATGTTAATAAAAACGGCAACTGTACGCCACTTAGCACCGATCCTGTATGGGAAGACGTTGTTCCGGAAGAACTTAGATGTAATGAAGGTAAGTCCCAGAAAAAGCAACATGATACCAACGAATGTTCTGAAACCCACAATCAAGAACGTTGGGTAGATGGCGGAAATAAGGTCTGTAGCTGGACCGGTCATTACTCAGAAACGTTCCAAAAGAACGACTGTGAGATACCGGATTCAGGAACGGAAGTAGAGGTAAGTGAAGCTGATGTTGAAGGCAATCCTTTTACTTCTTTCGTAAGTCAAGAGGATGCTGATAATAAGGCTAAGGAAGCTGTTAAAGCTCAAGGGCAGGCTATTGCTAACCAAAAAGGTAAATGTAGGTTCGTAGGCGTATATAGCAAGCAGTTTACAAAAGACAATTGCGGATCATGTCAGCATGGCGTTCCGATGAGCGTAACACAAGACATGGTGGGTGGACCGTTCTATTCTAATGAAAGCCAGGAAGAGGCAGATAGGTTGGCTCAGGAAGCTGTAGAAGCCCAAGGTCAGGCTTACGCTAACAAGAACGGGACATGCGAAATGGACAACACCGATCCTGTATGGGTAGATTCTGAACCGCTTGAAACCAAATGTGAAGGAGGTAAATCTTATAAGAAGCAAGTCAATACCAACGAATGTTATGGTGGAGCAGATGAACGCTGGGTAGAAGGTGGAGATAAGGTATGTACCTGGACCGGAACATATAGCAAGCAATTTACAAAACAGTGTGCTGATGGAGGTGTTGGATCTAAGGTTACTATAGACCAAGATGATGTAACCGGCGGTCCTTTTACGTCTACCGTAAGTCAAGAGGACGCAAATAGTAAGGCTCAGGTTGCCGTTGAGGTCCAGGGTCAGGCTCTTGCTGACGCACAGGGCACTTGTACTTGGACCGGTAAGGCAAGTAAGGTTTTCACCAGAAACAATTGTGGAAGCTGCCAGCATGGTTCTTCTGTTACCGTAACCCAAGATGAAGTGGGTGGTCCATTTACGTCCAATATCAGTCAAGCTGATGCTAATAAGAAGGCTCAAGATGCTGTAAATGCTCAAGGTCAGGCAGTAGCCAATAAGAATGCTGATTGCTTGCCTGATAGCACAACACCTTCTTGGTCGGATACCGGAAGCACCCGTTGTGACGGGTGTACGTCTCAGAAACAACAACGTGACACCAATCCATGCTCTTCTTCTTATAACGACACAAGATGGGTTAATGGAGGTGGAGAGTCTTGTACTGACTGGTCTTACTATGGAACAGGAGACTGCGTAGGTCATACTCAGTACAATGCTTATCGTGATAGCTGCTCTGGTAGCGTAGATCGTCAATATTCCGTAAGTTGTAGGAATTGCTGTAATTGCGGATCTTACGGTTCTTGGCAAGAAAATGGATGTAATGGAACCAAAACTAAGTTTATTCGTTACGATGATTGCGGAAATTCTGATACTAAAGAAGAGTATGTTATTGGAAGTTGCGGATATGCACCATATGAATTTCAGTTCCATGATGGAAGAACGAGCAAGTCAAGGTCTGTAACTGGAGAATCTCAGGATATTGAAGAAGTTATCATAAGTACTAAGAATGATTCATATATAGGATATTCTGTTAAATCGAAACCTTCTTGGTGTTCTGTTGATTACAGAGACCAGACATCTGAAAGCATGAAGGCTGTGGTGACATTATCTGCCAATACAACATCTTCTTCCAGATCTGGTGACATTGTTTTTGTTCAAAATGAATCTGGAAAGACTGTTACTCTTAGCATCACACAAGATGTTGCAGTTACTTACGAATTTAGTACCAACCAAAGCACTTGGAATGCCGATGCGAATGGAGGTGCAAATAACTCATATTTATGTATTCAATTAAAAAGTAAAAAGAATGGAAGTAAGATAGGATACACTGTATCATCTAAGCCAAGTTGGGTTACAGAAGTTACAGAAAAACCGTCAGGAGTAAATTGTCCTGTTTTGTCAGGCTATGATTATTCATTTGTAATAATCTCATCCGCAAACAGCTCTTCATCTTCCAGAAGTGGCACTGTGACATTGAAGCAAAATGAGTCTGGGAAGACTGTTAACATAACAGTCAACCAAGAAGGCAAGGCAGAGGCTAAGCCTGTTCCGGCGCATATTACATTGAAAAACGGCTCTTGGGCTACATATAGGAGGGATAATGTTTCTTATAACCCTGGCGCCGGTAAGTGTATTGCCGGATTCGAATGGACTGGTGATGAAAATGGAAATATCCGAATCTACACCTGTGATATTAAGGTGGTGGATGCTAATTATCGTGAGATATCTGGAGCTACTATAAGCATCGGAACAACAACCCAGAGAAGACAATCCGGAAGCTCTTGTTCGTATTTCGGGGCCGTTAATGGAGGAATATTAGCCGGATATGTTCATTTTGGAGATGAGAATGGATATACTACATGGTATATACGAACTATAAACGTGTCTTACGAAGGCAAAGTGTATAAGACCGCTACTGTTAGGCAGTATGAAAAACAAAATATCTCCAAGAAAGGTGGTGTTTTCAATGTATATAATGAATCTCCTGCTTCTTACAACTTTATCGTAGATGGAGCTGAGTGTGGTGATGAAAATGGTACTTTGAAATACGCTTATTCTCAAATGGATCTTAATCCAGCATAATTAGCAAGGGGAGGGAATTTAGTTCTCTCCCCTTGAATATTTTAGATTATAATATTGTGTTTTAAGTATTGTCTATTAGAATAAAAATGATTAATATTGCACATCATTCAATTTTAAATTTTTAGTATCATGGCTTGTAAAAAGAAAGCTCGTCAGGGTGGTGAAGTCGATAAGAAAGACAAACCTAAAATGCGCCAAGGCGGTAGTGTTGGAGGCAAGATGAAAAGAAAGAAGACGAGCACTAAAAAGTGATTGAAAACCAGGGGAAGGTGCTGATCGCCTTCCCCATTTTAATAACATAACAACAACATATTATGAGCAACAAGTTTATTAGCAAAGGACAGAGGAATGTCTGTGTGACGTTTGTGAAGTATTATCCTGTGTTGATGCAGGTTATTATGTTAGCCAGCATTTTTGATGAGTTTTATCCTTTTAGTATCACTAATTGGCTGTATCCGATATTAGGTCATTCTATATCATGGGACCTATTTCTCTTGGCTTTTTCAAGAATGTTCAGGTTTTGTATATGGCATAGGTTATTGATCTATAGCATGATTTTTAATATCTGTGTAGAATGGGTTACGGTTAATATTGAGATGCCTATTGAGCACAATATCGTAGTGTGGTCTGTTATGGCTGTTACTCTTCTGATAATCATTGCCTCTATTGTTTTAAGGTTTAAAACAGGATGTTTTGAAAATGAAAGAAATTCTGACAGAGACGCTGCGTAAAAGCGGTGCGGCGGTATGCGATAAGATAAAGGAGATGTTTTTAAGCGGGGAATGCGATCATCTTACAGCCAACGATCTTGAGACATGGACGCAGCTTGCTAATCCGGCTAAGTACTATACCGGAGAAGAGGCTGTTTCTTATCTTAATGTAACTTCTAAAAGATTTTATGAATATCGTAAGGCTAAGTTAGTTCCTGATCCGGTTAAGATAAAGGGATTCCCTAAGCCTTTATATACGAAAGTCATGTTGGATGAGGCTATAAAAACCATATCCGGTATGAGTGAAAGAGATATTTATATGAGGATATTGAATGCTAAATCAAGAGAATCAAGAGCAAAAGAAAGGAGGGGAGCATGATCACTAATGGTGAATTTGTATCAAGAGTCGTAAACGGTATTCATGCCCTTGACAAAGATTCGCATGTTAGTCGGAGATGGATATTGAATATCGGTAGAACTAAAGCCGAATCTTATACGGCCCAGAGGTGGGATGATGGGACGTTACTTGGCGACCACCGGCTCCTAACTTACGTTACTTGTCTGGAGATGATTGAAGTTGATAAAATAGTTTGCTGCGATGCCGAATTTGCGTTGTGTAATACACTTATGCGTTCAAAGCATAGGCTTCCAGGACTTCTTTATTCTGCCCTCAGACCGGCTATTACTAAGGTGACTAACGTAGATAACACTATATTTTTTAAGTTCGCTGAAATAAAGTCGTATCGCAATGAACAAAAAAGACCGTATGCTAAATATGTTAAAGAACGTCGTCCTTTTTATTATGTAGAAAACGACTATATTTATATACCGGATTTCCATATAGAGCTTATTAACGTAGAGTTCTTTACAACAAGAAGAAAGAAGGCGCTGGAGTTAATGGCTTGCGATCCTACACCTAAAGGGTGCGAATCTGAATGGGAATACGAATTTATTTGCCCTATTAAGCTGATTGAGTATGTAGTGGCAGAGACGATAAAGGAAGTAGCATTCAGGCTACAGATTCCTATTGATGAAAATCCGAATCTTGATTCCAACCAGAAAAGTCAAATTGTTCAATAATAAAATATTATTTATCTTTATTTGGGTCTTAGTTGTGAAACCAAGACCCATTTTTATATAACTTAGTAACATGAAAAGAACATCAATACAATCACCGTATTTTGCAGCCTACTACCATCGTCTTATGAAGAGAAAGAATGGTTTTAAGAAAGGCATGATAAGAGATAGAGGAGAGGTTTTAAGGCTGTTGTCTATTATATGGAAAACCGTATCAGAGCATTATGTGGAAGCTGATGCTGGTGTTTACGTAGATAACGTGGGCTACTTATGCCATGTGCTTATACCGGGCCAGCGCTTTACCGTCAGGCGGGACCTGGACATCGTGAGCAGGCTCGGCACCAACGGCTACCTCTACAACCACCTGGCTATGGATTTCGCAGACTCTAAAAGATATTACCATTTTGTAATACAGGATAGCTTGAAAAAGAAGTTAAGGGTTAAAATGAATAAAGGACGAAGATATCGATTTATGTACAATGAAATACTTGCTAAAAGAAGGGTGTTTAAAGACTTCCAGATTAAGAGAGTTTTCGAAGATAAAGAATTGGGACATAGAAGGTCGTAGAAAAAAAAATAGCGATCACCCTTTGTAGATATAGGATAATCACTATTTTTGCATATCCGTCTACTTTCGCAAGCGGACGGATATAATGCTAACAAAATATCTTTATACAAATAAAGCTCTATGGAGGCAAAGGTAAACAATTTTCAAAACAATGCGAAGGATAGTAACATTATTTTGACGTCAGAATCCAACGAAATGGATTTATCTGTAAAATTATCTAAAATTTTTAGCTATAATGGCCATAATGTTTCTTTTATAAAAACTTCTTATGGTATATTATTAAATGCCACACAGATGGCAAAAGCATTCAATAAGAAACCTGCCGAGTATCTAAGGTTGCCGTCTGTAAATCAATTAATTAAGTCAATGGTGGGATTTTCCCACCTTTCTGAGAATCAGATAGTTACAACTATGCTTGGAAGTCCTGAAAATGGAGGAGGTACATGGATGTTTGAAGATCTCGCCATAGATTTTGCGAGATGGTTGGATACTGATTTTAGATTATGGTGTAACTCGAAGATAAAAGAATTTTTAACATCAAACTTGGTTTCTATTCCAAATTTTACTGATCCGGCAGAAGCAGCCGAAGAATGGGCTAAGCAGTATCGTAGAGCTCAGCAAGCGGAAGCTATTGCTTTGGCTGAACATAAAAGGGCGGAGCAAGAAAGAATGGAAAAAGAAATAGCTGTAAATACGTTAGAAGAAAAGAAGGGGGATATAGAGTTTTCTGAGTCATTTAAGAAGGTGGATCATGAAAACATGTGGCTAATCAGAGATGTGGCGAAGAAGCTTGAGCAGAATGGAATCATCATCGCAGAAAAGAATCTTCGTTTGTTTCTTGAGGAAGTCAAGTTTATGTTCAGAAATGGGCAGGGTAGATGGGAGCTATACAGTGATATTGTCAAAAATAAGTTTGGTGTTTACAGATCATATTTTGTTGACAAATATTCTGGGGAAAGAGTTAATCAGCAAACCATCTACATGACTGGTGCCGGATATGAAGTCACACTTAAGGGGATAAAGGAAAAGTGTAGGAGCCTTTTCTTGAAGTACGGCAAGTTTGAAGATCCTAACTTTTGAAAACACAAAATATGGCGTTATACATATTATTCATATCTTTGTGGAGGTCAGGTTCATTTCCTGTCCTCCATATTTTTTGTTATGACAGTCGAAAATTATATCATAGAGTTAAAATCGTCTTTAAGATCATTTGACAAGCGTGATCTGATAGATGAGGTATCCATCTACAAATGGGTAGAAATTGCCCTGAAGAAGTTTGGAGGCGATATTACTATGCGCAAAGAAGCGGTAGTGGATGTCAAGCGAGGGCAGGCCCGTATGCCCGGTGATTACTTTGATCTTATTCTGGCTTTTAAATGCGATTTTAAAGGATATGAGGTGCCGGAAGGTGACAAGGTGATATCAGAACTTCAAAATACAATAGCTTGGAAAGAACGTACCGAAAGAAGTTATAGGTGGTGTTCTTGCGATGAATGTTGTAAAGACGAATGCGAGAAAGTGATAGTTGAAAAATTTTATATCAATGTTCATGATCGCGATCATGAAGTTCGTTGCTATTATGACCGGCCGGTAATGTTAGGTCTTGCTAAGCCTATGCTTCGTGATTCTTGTTTAAGTAAATGCCGGAATAAGGTAATAAAGGATAGTCCGTATGAGATAAATATCGTAAACGGATTCCTGTATGCTAATTTCGATGGTCCTATTTACATGCAGTACCGGTCTCTTCCTTTCGACGGAGAATCTAATATAATTATACCAGATACACCTCAAGGTTTGGTCCTGGATTATGTAGATAATTTTGTAAAGATGAGATTCTTTGAGGAACTGATGTATAATGGAGAAGCACAAGGAGCAGCCGATTTGTTCAAGTTGTATGCACAGCAAGATTTGGTTAAGCTGAAAAATGCTAAGACCGAACTTAAGATGATGGGTATGACATTGAAAGGTATGTATGAACCTCTTAGGCGGCGCCGTGCTGAGTTTGAGATATATACTAAGGCGTATCCTGTAATTGACAATATACTTAAATTGGTATGACGGAAGTAGTTCTATTTATATACTTGCTTGGTGTTATTGTATCTATGATTGTTTGGTCAATCAGGCAATTTAAAGGAGAGGCGAGTTTGGTAGAGACAATGTACTGCCCGGTAGTATTTTTGTTGAGCTGGATATACGTATTTGAAATATTTAAAATGAAATAATATGTTAGAGGTTAAAGCAAGCGAAATAGTAACCGCCGACAAAATGAGAGGCATAGGACCGGCAAACATCATCTTCACAGCCGGCCCTAATCCGGTAGCTGAAGATCGTAGAGGCGTAGCTAAGGTAACGGCTGGTGGAGAGAGTAAGAACGTTACAATCACACAAGCTGCCGGCGAGCAGGTTGTTGTAATTCCTGAGTTCGATTATCTTGTTCTTAGGTATGGATGGGAATCAGAAGACGGCTCCGATTTTGATACTGCAACCGGTTTCACCAATACAGGCATCTCAGATGTAGATAATAAATACGTTGGATGGAGTAAGCAGTGGGCTACTACCCAACAACAGGTAGGTGATTACCTTGTTTATGGTGGTGATAACATGCAGTCCGGTCTTGAAGGTGCGCTTATTAAGATGAAGACCTTGCTATCAGCGCCTGGAATGGACGAGTCGGAACCTAATATCAATGCTGATATCTATGGTAATTGGTATGGAAATAGAGGGCGAGGAAATGTTGTTGTGTCTTTTACAGCCTACCTTGGAGGAGAGATGGTTAAACAAGGATTTAATTTCATTAATGAAGGAGGTACGGAAGTTTACTCCGACAGCATCACTACTAACGTTTCGGCTCATGGTGAAACCAATTACCAAAATATAAAAGGTTTGTACACTAAGATGGGTACGATGGTTTATAATAAGGAAAAGCGTGATTGTGTTATTGTTATAGGTTAAGGTGATGGAAGGTCTTTGGGATAAATACAATAGGATTAAGGAGGTGTTTTACCGGGATTTTGTTTATGATTCCAGCTACACAGAGCAGGCCTCGTGCATCCCGCTGTCGTCGGTGAAGGACGGGGTAGGCTGGGTCGGCGACGGAACCATCAACCTGGCTCAGTACCTTCAGTTTGTATATACGGAAATGATTCTCGGTAATAAGACAGAAGATGATGTTCGTAATGCCATACTGGTGCTTACCCGTCTTGCCGATACTACTTATGATCTATTTTTTAATAACAACAAAGGTATTTATTTCAAATTCGAAAAAGGATTTTTCTTAAGAGACGATATCCATAGCGAAGATGCAAGCAAATTCGGTCTTACCAAGATAAGTTCCGGGTACACTAATGGTATAGAGTTAAAAGACGAAGATCCATGCTTCTCCCCATTCACTTCACAAGATCAGATCTGGAATTTGGCTCCTATATTAGCTTTCTTGTCAGAAAAAGGATTTGAAGAAGCCGGGCAAGTAGGATACGATATGTTTGAGTACGTTATCAGAAACGGACACAAGATATATAATCCTTATTATAGCGCCTTGCTTCATCATTGGACATTCCTTCCTGATATGGATACCGATAAGGTTAAGCCGTGGGATAGGGTTAGTAACCGGAATAAGAATCTTAAAAAGTTAAGGTTAAGAGAGGGGCTAACAATTGGTACTTCTCTGGAGGGTTCAGATGGGCATTTAAGAAGTTTGGAGGCAAGTGTAGTACATTCTGGCATTGCCTATGGTATAAGCCATTTATATTTTTAGCAGATAGGGTATATCATCCATATGTATGTAAATGGTTCGGTATTAAGGTTAAGAACAATTCTTACTATTGTCTCGGATCCACAAATGAAAAATCATGGTACGGTCCTAAGTTCAGAAAGAGGCTGGTTAGTAAATTTAATAAGTCTTTGGAAGGGGGAGAATTGTTTATGCCGCATCTTGTTTTTCTTAAAGAGTGTGAAGATGTTGATGAAAGTAAGTTAAGATCTTATCTTGAAAAATGGGAATGGGATGGAGTTAATTCTCCTATTGAGTTTTTGATTTTGTGCAACTGGTATAAAATTATTTTTTGACAATGAAAATATTTTATAATTCAAAAATAGCTAAGTTGTTTACGTTCATTGACGGCTATAAAACAATTATGCTGTTTGGAGCCGTATTTACCGAACGTGATGCTATATCATTGAAGGCCGAATATCATGAAGAGGCGCATTGTAATCAGTATCATACAATGTTTTGTTTTGGTATGTTTATATCGTTGCTTACAATAGGATTATGTCTCTTATTCGGTAATGTAGGATGGTGGATGCTGTGGCTGTCTCTTATTCCGGTATTTTTATACTATGCATGGTATTTGATTGAGTACCTGATTAGGTTGTGCATATATCGCGATCATGATAAGGCATATCATAACATCGTATTTGAAAGAGAAGCCTTCGACTTGGAAAAGTATTGGAATAAGCATGATGTTTTGAGGAAGGAGTCGAAAGGATTTAGCTTTTTGAAATATTACGGGAAGGAGTATTATCATGAGTAGGAGAAGATATTTTGAGGAACAGAGATCTGGTAATGGAGCTATTTATCATTGTGTTAAAATCGATACCGATCATGATAATCGTTTTGAGGTACTTGATTTAATGAGTAAAGATGAATCAGATACAATTAGCCCAGATAAGGTGAATAATGTCTTGAATCAGCTTAGGCAAGGATCATGTTTTAACATTCATACTCAGAGTACAGTTTCTTTTGAGGTTATAGAAAAGAGAAGTAATGCTATATTTATCAAATTTAATCCAACTCCTGCTCCAAGTGAACAACATGGCATTATATATAGGTTTCAGATAAACAATAAAAAATATGTTTTTATGTTTTCTAACAATTATGACGGCAAGAGTGACCTTATACAAAACGCAGATGAGGATGTTGATTGTATGACATATGCGCAGGATACCAGTCTTTATTCTAATGATTCTTTCTTTGTATTTGTTTGATTATGTATATTAAATATAATTATATGATTTACAGTAAGTTATTATATATAGGGGGGGGGTAATCCTTAGTATGTTATGAGACGTCGTTTATTGCAAAAAAATAGGGAACTTGAAGACTTTATCATAAGGTTTTATCCAGCCGGGAATTACACATGGATAGTTCCTGATGGCTGTTTTTCCGTAGACGTCTTTTTAGTTGGTGGAGGTGGTAGTGGCAGCTCTGCCGGAGGTGGAGGCGGTTATACAAAGACCTTCAAATCTGATAGCAAAGGCTGGAAAGACGGAGAAGCTATTGCTGTAAAACCCGGTCAATCTATTTCTATAACAGTAGGAAAAGGAGGGGCGGAAGTTTATCAAGCCGAACAAAATTCTCCTGGTAAGGATGGTGGTTATTCTCAATTCATGAACTCGTCTTATAGAGCAAATGGAGGAAAGGGAGCTAATAAATGGAGGGGAGGAAATGGTGGTAGTGCCGGCAGTTCGTCATATACGCAAGATGGTGCTTCGGATGGTGGAGACACTAATGGAGAAGAGTATGGAGTAATCAAAGGTCAAGGTCATACTACCAGAGATTTTGGAGAATCCGGCGGTAAAAGAAATGCCGGTGGTGGAAGCGGAGAAACCAATACCGGAGTAGTATTCCAAGGCGGAATATCCGATTATAGTGAAGGATCTGGTACAGGAGGATCAACAAACGGATCCGGTAAAGGAGGCGGAGGTTATGGCGGCGGAGGAGGCGGCGTCAGATACTCTATGGTTTATGCCGGAGCCGGCGGTGATGGCACTGTGTTGATTAGGGGTAAAAGATATAAGACAGGGTGATTATCTGCCATTTTACGCTCACTTTGAAAGCCCATGATTAAATCTCTTTTGTTATCTTTGTGACAAACAGTTACAAAGATGGCATCAGAAGATAACAGAAACATAGCGGTTCCTCAAACAGGCATGAACCGCGATCTGCATCCGTCGAGTCTTACGGATCAGCATTATACGTTTGCCTTGAATGCCAACATCGAATCCGAGGATGGTAATGTTGGAATGAGATCTAACGAGCACAGTAATCTTAAATGCATTGATTTCGATGGGTTTAAAGTTATTGGTTACAAGAACGATCTTACTTCAGGCAATATCTATTTTTTTATAACAAATCCTGAAACAGGCGTATCTAAAATAACTTATTTCAAGCCTGAATCCGATACAAGTATCTTATCTGATTCTGATATAGAATCTATGGTAGAAGGATCGGAGTCGTTGTGTTCTTGCATGAAAACCCTGCTTGAAGACAACGAGCAAGATCCGTGCCTTAATTTCTCTATCTACCATCCTATAAAAACCATAGAAATAAAGACAGAGAAATGTGGTAAGTGTATTTACTGGACCGACGATTATAATCCTCCCAGGTATGTTATTGTAGACAAGGCTCTGACGGCGGATGATGAAGGAGATATTTGGTATCATTATCATGGGTATAAGATATGCGATAAAGAATACGATAGGGATAAATTCATGCAGGAGAATGGATGTTTTCTGGCTTGTGAGAAACTTAGGGTGTTTCCGCTACTGGACCAGCCATGCGTGGAGCCGGTACAGATAGAGTACGGGGGCAGCCTACGCGCCGGCGTGTACCAGTTTGCTGTGGCCTTGTGTGATGAATTTGGCAACGAGAAAACCAACTATACTTCATTGACTAATCCTGTACATGTATTCGATGAACAATATATTAGAATCAATGATGGAAAATGGGGAGAAAGGACTAATCTTGGTATAAGACTTAAGGTGTCTAACTTAGATAGGCAGGTCAGTCATTACAAGGTAGCCGTTATTCAGAATACGGTAGGATACAATGGGGAAACGCAGCCGGTAGTTGATTATTTTATAGAAGGTATTCATCCTATTACAGAGAAGACCATATACTATTATTCTGACCTTAATAATAAAAGAACCACATTTGAGCATATTTCCTTGAAAAGGGCTGTGTACAACACATCAAGAGGAATAGTGTCAGTCGGAAACCGTCTTTTGCAGTATGGTCTTACTGCGGAAAAAGAGTGGAATTTACAGCCTGTAGTTTCTCTTATGGGGCATTTTCTAAAATGGCAGGCATCTGTCGCTCATGAAGATCTGTATAAAGATGGTAATGCTTGTTCGCTGTATGTGGGATATATGAGAAATGAAGTGTATCCGTTTTCTATCTCGTTTAAGACATCCACCGGATATAAAACTCCAGCATTTGTTCTTATTCCACCTCCTTCTGATAAGGCAAGAGAAGAAATGAACAAAGACAGTATCCCATACCAGTCTATAAATGCATATGCTCCGGATTGTTCAGGAGTGGAAAGAAAATATGTATGGCAGTATAGCAATACGGCAGGAGATGGGATATTAATTGACGATGCGGTTGTTATAGATGAAGAACAAAAAGAATGTAATAATCCTGCTACCGTAGGTCAAACTGTTATAGTGGAAAGCAATTTCGCTACTTTTAAAGGGAAATCAAGATTTATTATCGATTATGATGATATTGTAGGAATCCCTATAAATTATTTGTCTGAAAATATAGGTCTTGTAGCTTGTAACAATAAGGAGAATGGAGACAATGAAAGACAGATATGTGATATAGCTACCAAATACAGAGAAGACGGAACACAGGATTATATGGAGCCAATTGATCATATTAGGTTACCAGAAATGGAAGGAGACTGCGAAGTTCCCCATCGTCAAGAATCTATATTGTCTGCTCCAGTTCCTTTAATAACTGGTATTGTAGAGGACTATATATATAAAGAATTAGAAGACATGGAGCACGTGTCTACCGACTATTTATATACAACCGGAGGTGAGAACCAGAATAAGTATTCTGTTCTATTCAATTACGATACAATGGATTCTTTGTCTGAATGGATGGATGAAGCATTTTTTGGTGACGACGCAGGTAAGATATCCGGCGATGGCGAACGGCATCTTTGTTCTGAGTTCTATCCGTATTTACAACCAGGGAGTATATTAAAGACCGTATCTGATGCTATATACATTCTTGATACAATGCCTTGTACATGTGGTTGTTATATTGAAAATTATTGTTCTGATCCTACTGTTTCAAGGTCCGATTATAATAACTTTCAAAACAACAATTACATCCTTGGAGGATATATTTTACATATAGATGGGTGGAGTGAAAAGATAAATGGAAAAGGTAATTGGAGGGCTGGTAGATCAACGAGTACGGTAATAAATGATCAATACCGGTCAAAGAACGGACCGAAATATTGCATTGAACAGTTCTGGCCTGATGCGTCCAACAAGCTCCAGGATATGATATACAAAAATTCGGACACCGGAATACCTGAAACCGATTGGGAATTTGAGGGATATGTAAATAATGCCACATTCGAAAATCCTACTGGAGATAAACTTAATATAGGATTTGCTTCTGAGTTTGTAGTTCGTAAGTTCGTGAGGAATGTAATGACCAATGCCAGGTTTATTAGAATCAATAGACCGGAGGAATGGGATATAGAAGGATATAAGGAAGAAAATAAGGTCCTTTATCTTGAAGCCCTTGGGAAGATAGATGGTATAATGGATGCTGTGTCTACCAATTACGTTCGTGTTTCTTTTTGGAAGGATATAGAGACATGGAATCCACTTGGCACAATACCGGTAGATTTCGATAGGCCTGAACATGCTTCAGGACATTCGGTTATTATTAATATAGCAAGACCTGCATGGGGAACTATAGATGATAAATTCTTTAAAGAAACGATAAAGCAAAATTATTTTTATGTAACAATAGAATCGCCGGTTGTAGCTGTTCCTTGGATAATGACATTCAGGCAAATACAATTCTGTGAATATAAGAATAAGGATACTCCAGACGAGGAGGAGGAACCAAGCAAGAAGCCGTCTCGTGCTATTTTAGGCGTTTCTTTTGCTACAGGTAAAACTATATATCCGTATATTTTTGGTATAAGAGAAAAGGAGGTAAATAAGATTGATTTGTCTGTGGATTCTATAACACTTAGATCAACTGTCTTATTTGCATCAAAATGTCAGACATGTGGAGATAGGCCCATCAATTGCAAGCCTCGTCCTTATAAATACGGGGATTTTGCATATTGGGAATCATCTGAGAAATATCCTGCTAATTTTGAACTTTATGATAGTAGTAGGATGAAAATAGACACAGGCAGATCTTATGATGATCCAAAAAAAACAGAAGCTTATTCTAATATTATGAATAAGTTAACAGAATATTATGGTGCTCCTTTGTCAGACAAAAATGGATTATCTTATTTCAAGGGTCATTCTTATGGAGGGATAGATACTTCTACCATATTTTGTCAACAACCTATACGTCATTACCGGTTTCCAGATAATAAGCATATACCATTCATGAACAGTGATGAACGTGGATATGACATAGCTTCTGAAATATATCCGGTAGGTATTATGGTAGATGAGAACACCATACAAGTGTTTTTGGATTTTGCAGTGGATTCTGGTTTGATTACGCAACAACAAAGAAATACGATTGTAGGATATGAACTGTATCGTGGAGATAGGAGACTAAATAGGTCGGTTGTGGCTTCAGGATTAGCCTACGATATGCTTAGATACATAGGAGACGATGGTAATGTAAATATCTATCCTAATTACCCATATAATGACCTATCACAAGATCAATATAATTATACGTCTGGCAAAAGAGACGAGTTTATATCCCATCCTTTCGACAAAGGAGGAAACGTGTGGTATTCATTCTGTTCACCTGATATTTATTTCAACAAGCCAGAACTTCCAAATGAAGTATGTATAGACGGGTTTCAAAGAGGAATGTCTGTGGGCAGTTTCGTACCTGTAGAAGATCATCCAAAATGGACTATCTTAGGTCCTGCCGCATACACGATGGCTGCGTCGCTTGCCGCAGTTGAATCAAGTGCTACAATAGCAGCTATGATAGCAGAAGAGCTTCAAATAAGGGCGCAGTCTGGATACATAGGAGGGTCGGCCGGTCTTACCGGAGGAGGATTCCTGACTAATTTAAGCGTGGCCATGCTGTTTTCTTCAATGGTGTCAACCATCAGTCAGACTCTTGCTAAAGGCCCGATATTGTACGGTAAGTACCGTTATGATTGGCTTAATACGTTTATAAACAATGGACCAAGACGTAATCATGCATGGTATTATACTTCTGTGGGATTATATAATTCAATGATAGGCATAACAGATCAGGATAAGTATGAACGAAATTTTGCCCGTGGTTTATCTTCTGTTAAGTACATTAAGTCTGGCGTATATCCGATGATGGATGCCAGTATGTCTTCTAAATGGGGAACCGGTAGAAATGATAATGAGGGACGTTTCTTATTCGTTAATAATATAGATCGTGAATCTTCGTTATTTTTATCATTTGGTGATCCAGGTGAAAAAGGAGATGGTAAATCGAAATATTTATTGGAATATCCGAACTATGTTTACAATTACGACAGTAGCCGCATAGATGATTCGGTTATTGCTGGAAGTGATGTTGTAGCAGGAAGAACATTCGAGCAATCCAAAACAGTATCGTACATCTGTTCTCCGTATATGAGACTTATGCGATATAGGCCGGATCAATATGGACAGATAGAAGATATAAAATGGATTTCCATAGGTGGATGTGGCTTTTTCACTAATGAAAAGAAACTGATGTTCGGTGGCGATACGGTAATAACAAGATTCTCATTAAAAAGAAAATTCCCTGTTTTTTATAATAGCGCTTTTGGTATTGGAGACATGATACCATTCCCATACATGGATTACAGAAATGTAGGGTATCCAAGATATTTTGTTAATTATGATACTGGAGAAGACGCTCTTGAGACAATAGATAACGAACGTTTCAATAGCTGGACATCATCTAATAAAGGAAGATACGCTTTTTATCCAAACAGGAAGAGCTTATACGAATTAAATGGTGACACATCCGGCAGGTACGTTAATGGAAGATTTTATACATGGTTCTATGGCATTCCTCAGTTCCTTGTAGAGTCTGAAATAAATTGTAATTTCAGATTAGAGGGCCCTCAGCCTCATGAATTATTCTATCCAAAAGTAGGAGATTTTGTTTGGTGGACACAAGAAAAGAACGTATCTATCCATAGGGATAATGATTACAAGATAAGTCCTATCTATTCGTCGAGGATGACACTAACACCAAATGTATTGCCGGCAACGTACGAACGACGTTTTTATGACTGTGCTTACCAACGTCCTAATGGTGTTATATGGAGTAGGGCTGATGTATCTGAAAACAGTCAAACAGATCCGTGGCTGACGTACAAGCCTATGGATTATCATGAGTTTCCTACAAGCAACGGCAAGCTTATTCACATGAAGCGTATTGAATCCGATCAGATTCTTGTTAGGTTCGAGGATCAGGTTTCACTCCATAACGCCATAGACGTAATCAAGGAGCGTACCTCCCCAGGGCAGGCCGAGATGGGCACCGGCGGTCTGTTCGCGTCCCGGCCTCTGGAGTACAACACGACCGACCTTGGTTATTCTGGAACCCAGAGCACTGAAATAATTAGTTCAGAGTTTGGTCATTTCTGGGTAGATACTAAAAGAGCACAGGTGTTTATGACCGATCCTAATGGACGTAATCTTAAGGAACTTAGTGTAGGTATCAGACATTGGCTTAAGCGTCATCTTCCGTTTAAGATTCTTAGATACGGAATAACTAATATCTTAACCGGTACAGAGATGACAGAAGAAGATACAGACAATAAATTTATCGGTCTTGGTCTGTCTCTTGGATGGGATAACAGGTATAAGAGGGTACTTATCACGAAAAAAGATTATATACCTGTTAAGAACCCGGCATATTATAAATATGATGGTGGAAGGTTCTTATACAATGAAACAGAGGTGCTGTCAAACGATAAGGAAATATCTTTAAAGGACGAACAATATTTCAAGGACGTATCGTTCACTATCGGATATTCGTGTCTGAAACAAGAATGGATTTCTTATTATTCATTCTGCCCCGACTATTATATAGAACAGCAACAATATTTCCAGACAGGAATAAACTTCCCGGCATCGGATGAAGAAGGTGGCTTATGGAGCCATTTGCTGACGAATAAGAGCTTTCAGACATTTTACGGAGCAACATATCCATTTATATTAGAAGTGCCGATAAAAGAGAAATATAATGGCTCTACGTTGGCTTCTGTAGAATACGAGCTTGATGCAAGGAAATACGTCGATGATGTGAATTACACTCTTGACAGGAAAGTAGGTTTAGATACGATAACTATCTACAACGACACAAACAACTCAGGTGAAATTCATCTTGTTCCAGAAGAAAAGAATAATTTAGCGCAACGTATATCGTATCCGAAGATCGTAGGCGACTATACTGAGGTCCTGGATACTGAGGTATATAGAAGACATAAGTTAAATGACTTTTTCAACAGGGTTGACGATGACCGATCGGAGACCCCTATTTGGATCAAGGACAATAACGATATAAATAAGTCAGTTAATCCTGATGCCCTTAATTTCAGACGGTCATGGCTGGATAGGTTAAGAGGAAGTTGGATGCTGATGAGGATAAAGAAAGTAATTAGCAACCGAAAGATTATATTCCAGTGGTTGATTTCTGAAGATAAGATTAAGAATAGATAATATCGTATCATCCTCTACTTTTCAATAAGTAGAGGATGATTTTTTTATTCTACACATATAAATCCGTATTTCTTTATTATATGACAAATATCATTATTATCCATCCTGAACCATTCTCCATCGACTCTTACTGAATCATATTCTTTATGTATTAATAATTCTACATTTTTATTGCATACTCCTATTATAGATAAATTAGGATTCCCAATAGATAGTGTTTTAAGTCTTTCAATAGGATTACGGCTTTTTCCTATTTTAAATAAACCACTCGAACTATCTTTTATTATATAGGTATTAATATCACCACTAGAATTTTTATCATGCGTGACTGGGGCTGGTTTGTTGCATACTGTAAGGAGTGATGCGTTTTCACCGAACAATATGGATATTATATCTATGGCCTCTTTGTATATAACGGATAAAGATTGCAACATGATATACAAATCAACTTGTCTAACCATGTTGTCATTTATAAACGTTAATATTCCAAATCCACTATCAATGAAAATAATACTTACATTTTCTCCGTACACTTTATTGAATAAGTTATATACTTTCTCATTGTCATTTTCTTCAAATTCTATTATTTTAAAATTTTTACTATTAAACGGAGAGTTGTCTTCATTTAATAGTAAATCAACAATATATCTATCCATATATTTATTTTTTTTATGTTATACGCAAATATACAATACGATACTGTCTATTATGTTGTCTGTGTGTTAATTTGTTCAAATTAATCTATTTTAAATCATTTTAATTTGTAAATCATATTTTAGTGTCTATATTTGCATCGTAATCAAGAGAGATTATAATGCAAGACAGTGGTGATGGAAGGTGATACTTCGGTTTGTGTCACAGGTTCGAGTCCTGTATTTTTCATGCAAGAAAGATTAGATCAGTTGGTAGATTAAAACCTCCTTTCAAACACCTTCCAAATTATCCCTGTTTTAACAACATATACAGATGGTGAGGAGTTCGGTTACTTCGAAAATTAGTGTAGTGGATAACACGGCTTTAGGTAAAAAAGTTTTTCATTGGTTCGAATCCAATATTTTCATTTTAGATCCGGCTCCGCTTTTCCTCTGTTTGAAATATATAAAAACTAATGAGTGGTGATGGGGTTAGTTACTTCGAATTTAGCTCAGATGGATAGAGCGATACTCTTTTAAAGTATAGGTCGATGGTTCAAATCCATTATTTCATTGTTTACACTAACTTCAGCTTTTCCCTCATTGAGTATTCATATTGATATATTTTTTCAAGCAGTGGTAGTAATATCACTGCTTTTTTTGTATAACACTTTAAAGAAAACAACAACAAATGGGAAAGTTTAACAAAAAGGATGAAGGTGTTAAACCTACGATCGTGAATCACATGGGAGAGAAGGCGTATAAGCCTAACGCAGAAGAAGAGTTGGTATCTACGGTAATGACTACCATGTTGTCTGATTCTTATTATGAGAAAGAAAAAGACAAAGTAGAAAGAATTAAGAATCTTATGGACCAAGTAGATCCGTATTTCGCAGCACAAACAGCATTGTATGTCAGGAAAGAAGGAAAGCTTAGGTCAGTAACGCATCTTATGGCTTCTGTCCTTGCCAGCAAAGCATCGGGTAAGGAATGGGCTTCAAGGTTCTATAACAAGATCGTTATGCGTCCTGATGATATGAGCGAAATCCTTGGCTGTTATGCGGCTCTTAACGACAAAAATCCAAAGAAGTTAAGAGGAATATCCAGCGCTATTAAGAAAGGATTTAAGACGGCTTTGGAAGGTCTTGATCCGTATCGGATTGACAAGTACAAGATGGACAGTAGGGTCATTACTATGGTTGACCTCGTAAACTTATTTCACCCTAAAGGCAATCAGGTTAACAAAACAGCTTTCCAGTACCTTATAGAAGGTCGATCTTTGTCTGGATTATACGAAAGCAAGATTCTTGAAAAAGAGATGTCTAAGGCCGGTCAGGATAAGAAAGACAATAAGGAAAAGAAAGAAGCTTTAGGTGACGCTATTCGGGACGTGGTTTCCAATGTAAAAGGTATGCCTATTTTTAATATGGTTCGTAACCTTGTAAACATAATCAAATACGCGCCTGATCAAATAGATGAAGTTTGTAGGCAGCTTACAATAGAAGAGAAGGTACTTAATTCTAAGATGCTTCCTTTCCGTTTTGCTTCAGCTTTCAAAGAGGTTGAAAATATAGGCACTGATGGTTCCGAAAATGATATTGTATTTGAGTCGGATAAAAAACGTGCTAAATTAACAGCGCGTAATAAATATAAGATTTTAGATGCGTTGGAGAAAGCCATAACCATCTCCTGCAAGAACCTGCCGGTATTGGAGGGGCGGTCGGCTATCCTGATTGACCACTCTGGCTCTGTACGTGGAGATATGGGAGGATCTTCTGAAGTGTCTGCCTTTAGCAAAACAAATACGGCTGTCATTGGTAACTTATTTGGCTGTATGATCGCATCTGTGCTTCCTGACGTATTTATTGGCATGTTTGGTGACAAACTTATCAATTACGAATATGATAGAAGTAAAGGTGTTTTATGGAATAACAAAAAATCTTTTACTGCCGGAGGAGACTGCGGTGGTTCCACCGAAAACGGTCTTTTTGCATTCTTGGAAAAGTGCGTTAAAGATAAGATCAAGGTAGATAATTTGTACATTATTTCAGATATGCAGATAGGAGACGGTGAATCTGTTGTATGGGAGAAAAGCTCCAGTTATGGATATGGCAAATTCGCCGAACTTTTGAAAGAGTTCAAGAAAGTAAATCCAAATTGCAAGATCGTTTCTATTTCTATTCAAGGATATGGAAGTGAGATGTTTTACAGAGGATCTAATATCTTGAACATAGCTGGCTGGTCAGAATCTATTTTCGATGTTATTAACAGCAAGTTCTGCGGATATAAGAATATGATTGATGAAATTAAGAAGATTAAGATTTAAATCTTACATTCGTACTGTTTTCATAAGAAGAGATTTATCATAACAAGCCGGAGAATGAATGGTGGCATTCTTCGGCTATTTTGTTTACATTTGTTGAAAAAAAGAATGAAAGAAAAAGAATTTGATTTTGTGATATATCCACTAAAGTTGATTATCACCATAGGGTTAGATTACAAAACATTGTGTGATCGTTTTGAGAATGCAGAATTGGATCATGAAGGAGAATGGGGAGATGAAGGCGATTTAGATTCAAAAGCCTCTTTCTTGAATCTTGTTCGTGATAAGGGGGATGATAGAGCTTTTAAGTTATTATGGAACTTTCAAAGTGAGAATAAGATGACTATGCGAAACATATGTCATGAATCATTTCATGCAGCTATGTCGGTATGCCAACATTGTAATATGTCTCTTGGCTTTAAGGTGGGAGAAGATGAACACGCAGCTTACATAGCCGGATTTGTTGGTAATTGCGCAGGTGAAATGTTTGGATTCTTAGAGGAAGAAAAAGATGGCAAAGAAAATTAAAAATTATGTAAGAGACAAACAACCAAAAACATTATGGAATAAAATTGGTCCGTTTGTAAGACTTAGAGAATATCTGGCATCTAATATAACACCTGATGTATATGCCAATGAAAGAGGATTAAAAACCAAAATAATGGAATTTTTTGGTCAAGATGTTCCGAAAGTCAATGTAGATGATTTTAGTCAAAATCTTTGGTTTAGATTTTTAAACCAACCAAATAACCTGAAAGAGGAAAACGGGATTGTTAGAATACCAGACAATATCAAATCCATTATATCTGACAGGATAAATGGTGGGTGGGAGAAAATGGCTAAAAAATATGGAAAGGAGCTTGATTCCTTAGATAATAAGATAATTGATGGAAAAGTTGCAGGCGAGGACGTATCTGATTTGGAGGAGTTAAGGGATGTAACAAGTAGGAAACTTGGAATGGTAGAAGAGGGTATAGATCTCTTAAAAAAAGCCAGAACCGGGGAACATCAGGTATTTAACGAATATAATTTTATACCGGATGCTTACGGAGATTTAAATGATTTATCAGGCTTATCAAGTTTTACCATGTACCGTGATGATAGAGGTAGGATGGTTGTGAAAGATAAGTACGATTTTTATAGAAGCGATCAACCTTTTGGTGTTGGGGTTGTTACTAAGACTCTTGATACAATAGGGTATCCTTTTGAAATAAGGGATTATGTAGAAAATAAAATCCCATACGAAGAGAATGATCCAAACAAGATCCTGTTTAGATCCATTATTGATTCAAAGAATGATTTGGATAAAAGGATGGAGATAAGATCCAAAAAACAAGGAGGGGATTCTTCTAAGCCGGAAATAGATTGGGATTTATTCAAATCCAAATATGAAAATATGAAGCGTGTGGGTAAGGGTAAGCATCGTACTATGGACGTAGAAGGGATGAATATGATCTATGATGCTTTATATGATAAAGGTTTTAATCAACGCCAGATAGAAGCCGTACTTGGAAATATTATTGAAGAATCTGGTGGAAACCCCTACGCTGTATCTGAGGATGGAAAATTTAGGGGACTTTTTCAAGAATATTACAAAAGATATCCGCCAAAAGAGTTTGAAAGAGATAAAGAGAGATTTAAGAGCGATAAGCGTGGATATATCAACTATATGATAGACAGATTTTATGATCATGTTCAAGATGCTGGGAAGTATAGTATAAAAGATACTAAATACAAAAAAGCTATTCATGCAGTAAACGAATTTATGTCAGAAGATCCAGATACGGATTATTCGTATCCACTTGTATATGCTTTTGAAGCTCCATCAGATAAAGAAGGAACTTATAAAAACAGAAAGAGCGTATCAAATTTGATAAGTCAATCTTATGTTTTGGATAATGTTGATAAAAATGATAATACTATTGTTGATGCTATTCTTGGAATAAAAAATGATCTTGAGCTACAAGACTCTATTTCCACTACAAGAGGTGAAGCCTTTAAAGAAGCCAGGAAAAGAGGTCTTAAGGAATTTACATGGAATGGAAAGAGATACAATACCAACATCAAGAAGGAAGGTGGCGTAGTTGGCAAGCAGCGTGAAGCATATGAATACTTTACTAATAAGCGCGGCATGTCCAAGATACAGGCGCTCGCCATCATAGGTAACCTCATGGCTGAATCCGGCCTTAAAGATGACATATATGGAGACAACAGAACATCATACGGCATACAGCAATGGCATAATGAGCGCATGGATAAGTTGTTCAAGCACGCCAAAAAGAAAGGTCATTCTACACCCACATTCAAAGACCAACTTGAGTTCTTGGCTGACGAATACGAAGGGAAAACCGGATATTCTAATTTCTTATACACAAGAAAAGGAAAAGAAGGACCAGGGTATTACAACTACAGCCGGCAGGATTTTATGAACGCCGATAACCTTAAGGATGCTGTAGTAGCTTGGAACCAAGGAGCAGGACGTCCTCATAAGAGTGTTATAAGAAATGATGATCGTTATGACTATGCTATGGAAGTTGCTAAAAATCTTGGTTTGGAAATTGAAGAAAATTCCGTATCTTTGTATGGTCAAATGGGATTCGGAGATGATGGAGAAATAGCAGCATCGGTAACACTTCCAGAGGTAGAAGTGGCAGCCGCCCTCCCTAACCCGGAAGCCCAGTCCCAGGAGAGACAGTCCGAGGAAGAGAGATTCCGTACATGGACTGAAACGTATGGTAAAGACATCGTAAATCATTTACTGACGTTAGACGGGAAAAAGGATGGTGATGACAGTGATTACAGCATGATGTATAGACAGCATCAAAAAGAAAGCGAAGAGGATAAGAAAATGGCTTTGATTAATGCCGTGCTTCCCAATATACAACTTCGCATTAAAGGCGTCACTGATAATTAGAACAAGATTGTTTTATTTCTCATATTAATAAAGCGAAGCCGGATTTGAGACTCGTTATACGGATACCGAAGGTTGAAGAACGATATCAAGATAATCCGGCTTTTTGTGCGATTTCGTGAAGGATGGAACTATCATCGCCTTGGTTTAACAGAACAGGCCCCCGTACTATCACTATCCTGACGGGCATGGACGCTCGTCTCGCCTACTCCCTGCCTAATTCTCCACTGGCTACCTAATATAACTATTAACGTCACTCCATCACCTATCTCCTTCGTCGATAGGTTCAGTCGTTTTTAAATATTATAAGTTCTTTCGCATCGTTCCCTTCGGTCACGATACTCAATCTTTTCACACAATTAGGTAAACAATACAATAGACGGAAAAAGTAATTTGTCAATCCGTTCACTCACTTAACTCCCTTCGGTCGTTAAGTTCATTCACTGTAAACAATTATATGAATAAATGGTAAAGTATATAAAATAATATAAATAATATAATGAGTAAGATCATTGAAAATGGTCTTAATATTAAGGAAAACGGAGACTATTTATAGGCGTAGTTTTAATTCAAGATTTGTTGTCCCACCCCTGACGGTCAGCCGTTTACGTTTCGAGCCGTTCTTTTGTCTCTTATCCAAACCGTCATAAAATAAAAAACCTTGTATCCTATTTCTCTCAAACCGGATACAAGGTCGTGCATTTTCTTCTTTTTATGTAAAATCATATATTTGCACTAAACAACAAAAACAATATGGAGACAAAAATAACTGAAATAATAGATCCTCACAAGTTACACGACAAGCTCTTTAAGAAAGAGCAGGTCTCTCCAATAGAAGTTATATACAATAGCTTCAGCAACTTAGGGTATAATGTAGTACGCCGTCCAGCCGGTCAGTGTTTAGGTAATTTGAGATATTTTAATCTATTTTATGACAAACATACTCATCATTTCTATCAGAAAGACAGGAAGTTGAGATATTGCAGCAACTTTATCATATCTGATTACTGGAAAGATAGAGTGCGATGTTTCGTCGTTTGGAACTTTGGCTTTGGAAGATTTTTTCCGTACAATGACTTTATTGAGGCTATGGTTTATGACTATCTCCGATATGGAAGAAAGTCAGCTCCTTATCTTAAAAGCGTGCAAGAGGCTGAAGAAAAGTGTGTAAGGTTCTATATCCGGTCTCAGATAGATATGCTTCGTAAGGAAGGATATGCCGCCTATAGAGCTAAGTTTAAGGAAGAGCGTCCTCAGTATTTCATTGGAGACGATAGGACGGTGTTTAGATGCCTTGATAGCTCTTTAAAAAGAGAAGAGAAGATTGCCGCATGCGTAGCCCACAAAAGGGCTTTAAAAGAAGGGATAATGACTTCCTTTATCAATCATCTCAAGAAACATCCTACCACCTTATATTCGTGGTTCTCGTCAGAGGTGGACGGTCAAGGAAAGAACAGGCTTTGTCTATCTGAAAAAGCCATTAATTATCTTAATAATAGACTGGTTCGTAATGGGTTAAAGGCTCTTTCTGTATCATATCTTTTTAGAACGTTTAGAAAAATGGTGAAGACCTTGTTCGGTTCCAATGTCAGGTCGTTTTTGAATAGCTGTCTGATGTCTGTTTCAACAGAAGAGGTTTTAACCAAATCTATGAAGAAAATAGTTTCCAAGACGGTGCTGTTTTTGTACAGGAAAGCGCTTAAGAACTATCGTCGGGCATGTGGCCTTAAGTATGATCCTGATTCTGGTGGTTTGTCTGTCGTACATAGTTGATTTTTAAACGTATCCCATAACGTTGGATTTTCTCGTTCGTTTCTCTTATCTTTGTGAAAAAAGATGGTATGAGATTACGAATCATAAAAAATCGTCCGGTATTCGCTCCTGGTGGTAGTGTTCAGGATGTTACACAACAGGCTGATACGACATCTAATCCATATATTGATATGGATATGTCCAATGTTCCTGGTATGAGTGAGATAAATTCGGAAATAGATATGATGGAGGCGGGATTTGACAATATTATAGGTCCTGACTATTCTACTATAAAAATGCAAGAACCTTCTATTCCGACTATGAATGTAAGTAATAACAATATATTCGATCCTAAGTCTATGCCCAAAGGAACTATTGTTAGTGCTGATAAAGAAGAAAATCAATCAAATGAAAAGCGATCACAAGACGGGAATCCTCTGGATCCTATGACTGTTCCTTATTATTCTCCTGATCTTGGAGGTCGGGCTCAAATGTTCGGTACAAGTCTTGGTCGGATAAGAGCTGGTAATAAGGTTGGTGCTAATGTGGCTCAGGCCGCTTTTTCGGGATTGAGTCTTGGCATGGGTCTTGCTCGTAATATTATGGGGGCTTCATCTGCTGCGTATGCAGCCAGTAGGGACGAGCAGGCGGCGAGGGAAAAGCTTGCAAAAGAGCGCCGGCAGCAGTTTATCCGATGGGAACGTGAAGGCGGTGGCGTTAACTTAGGAAATGGACAGAGAATAGATTCTTCTGATTTGACAGGAGAATACATTTACCCTCTTCCTAAATCCATGGAGGATAATGCTAATGTTGAGATAGAAAAAGGAGAATACGTTTTGACTCCGGATGATGTTGGTCCTATGGAGGCAAAAGGTAACAGGCATGAAGACGGCGGTACTCCCGTTGATTTACCCGAAGCTCATATTATTTCAGATTACCGTACTATCGATGATGATTTTGCTTCTTACGTAAGGGAAAATTATGGCATTAGAGCTACGGAAAAAGATACGTATGCTACGCTTCTTGATAGGTACAAGAAAAAAATAGGATTGTCTGAAAAGTATGATGATCAGGAACGTGTTTTCAAGAGGTTGGAAAAGAATAAGGATGTTAAGGATAAAAACACTTCTGAGTTGAATAAGTCCATTCTTTCCAAGTACGTAAATGATAATCAAAAGGAAATAGACGAACTTGAGGCGCAATTCAGGTCTTTTGCTGACATAGTTTATAATAAGCAAGAGGAATCCAAGCGACAAGAAAAGATAGATGCTTTCTTTAGAGATGGCGGAAAAGTTGATTTAAATGCTGTAAGAAAGCAGGCTAAGGCTCTTAACGTATCTGAATCTGATGCTAAAAATTGGATATACGATGAGTATGTAAAGAGAGTTAGAAAAATGGCTGAAGGCGGTCCTACCAAGGAACAGATAGAGTGGGGTAAGAAAGTACAGCAGCTTTTAATGAAGCAGTTTGGACGCGTTCTTAATATGTCTATAGTAGATGTTGCGGACAGAGAGCAGATTCTTAATCCTGATTCTGGTGTAAATTCTAATCAAAACCTGCAACACAGAAGTAGTGCTGGTTATGGTAGGGTAAATAACAAGGCTATTTCTAATTTGCTTGATATTAACCGCTGGGCTAATAAATACAATACAGATGGTGATTTTAATACAGAAGGATTCCAGACCGGATACAATAGCCAATTAAATAACCTATGGGCTTTGGCGGAATCAGGTGCTATAGCCAATGCCGAGAAAGCTAAGAAATTTAGAGACGAATACGGATTTTGGGGAGAAGATGCCGGTAAGTATGATCAAGGAAGTAAATCGGCATATAACTCGTTTGCCGTAGATGACAAATTTGGACAAACTACGGCAACCAGATCATTTTATGGATTGGATGTAGTTACTCCTGAGCAAAAGAGATTATTAAACGAAAAAGGGATAAAGAATTATGTTGACTTATTTGGTGATAAATCTGATGCAGCTAAGAAGATTCTGGGTGCCGATTATAATAAGTTTGCTGCTTTAAGAGATAGCGGTTTGATGTCAGAAACAGACTTTGTTCTAGAAGCTGTAAATCCGGCATCAAAACCTATAGAAGCTGAACCTATAGGAACCGGCGCTAAATCTCCCAATCCAGGTTCTCCAGGCAGGATAGAAGTGAAGAAAGAAAATCCTGTTATTAATACTACTGTAGAAACGGAAGCCGAGGAAGAAGATGATACAAACAGAGGCAAAGGTATGGATCCTGCTTTATCAGGTCCTATATTTCCAGAGATGTTGAGGATGCTTGATACCGGATTAGAGATAGAGGGATTGGAAAGGCATCAGGCTCCGAGAATAGATCCGGTTCTGCAATCTGCTGATCAGTATATCAACGAGCTCAACCGCGCGACATCGGCTCAGTTGGACACAATAGGTGACGTGCCCGACTCTCAGCGTTCCGCTATTCTGGCTAATATGAACGCCATAGCTGGAAGCAATATAGCCAAGTACATTAACGAAGTAAATTTTAATAACGCAAGGCAAATAAACGAAGCTGATAGATTCAATGAAATGGCTTATGTTCAGACAGATGATAAGAACATAGCAGAAAGGCAACGTTATGAATCCGGATTGTTGAAGGCTATGGCTATAAGGGATGAAAATCTTGCTCGTTATTATGACAGTATAAACAGCGAGATACAGAATAAGTTTAATGTTCGAACTTCATTAAATACCATAGCTTCCATAGCTCCGAATATGAGAATGCTTCCAAGTGGTCAAATTATTTACGTTCAAGGTAATCAGGATGTGATGAATATGGGTGATTATTCCACACCTTACTTGAGAAGTTTAAATGAAGAAGATGATGAAACTAAAAGAAGAAGGAGGACCAAATAGTGGCTTCACAGTATAGTATTTTAAGGCAATATGCCCCGTATGTTAGTCCTTACAACATAGATCTTGTTAAGGACGTTATGATGTACAAACAGCAGAAGGTTGATGCTGCTCGTGAAAAGATCTATACCCAGGTAGATTATCTTATGGGTCAAGAGATAGATAAGCCTGAAGCCCGCGCTTATATGGAAGATAAGATGTCAGGTGTGATTGCTAACATCAATCAAAAATTCAAAGGCGTGGATCTTTCTTCTGATGGTGTTACAAGAGCCATACAAGGAGAGATTAGCTCGGTGTTGGATGATACGGTCATTAACGCTATTGCCGGCACAAAAGAAGGCAAGAGGGTTATGAAGGAAATAGAATCTATAAAACAGAATCATCCTGAACTTTATTCCCCTATTAATGAATGGCATGCTTTGGATCCTTATTACAAATGGAGGTCAGATGGTAAAGCTGGATCAAGGTTAGGAGGTCTTCATTATTCTCCTTATGTCGATTATACTAAGGAGATAAATAAGCTGGTCAGTGACTTTAGGAAAAATAATGAAGGCAAGAAGATTCAGACAACAGAATATGATGTTAAAGGTAATCCTACTGGTGGAATCATAGAAGTCAACGTAGATGAGCTTACTGATTCCCAGATAAGGAATTTTGTGTCTGCTAACTTATCTGAAAACATGAGGAATCAGATGAGAATAGAAGCATCATATATGGCAGCCACCAATCCGGTGTTCAGTAATCCGGATTTGGTTAGTCAATATATTGGGTCTTATGTCGAAAGATACGATAGACACATAGGAGCATTGGAAGCGAAAAAGAAATCAGTAGGGGATAATAAGGATATTATTGATCGTATTGACAGTCAGATACAGGAAGCTAAAAATCAGAAAGCCGAAGCCAAGAGGGAGGCAGATATGATAATAGCTTCGTCAGATCCGGTAGCTGCTGCTAATTTTGTTGTCACCAATAATCTTTTCGATAAGATGGTTGATGCATGGAGATACGACAATACAAGTTTTGAAAGGAAGAAAGATGATCTTTATTTTGCAAGGTTGGCAGAGGATAGGGCTCAGCAAAAGTTTTTGACTGATAATGCTAAGTCTATGGTTGAAATATCGTTGGCAAAAGAGCAACTTGCTCAGGCTAAAATTGAAACCGAATACATGCGTACTTACGGTTCCAAGATGGGTACTGAAAGCTCATCCGGAGGCACAAGAGGAGCAGGCGGTGTAGGAGTGCCGATGGCTCCTATGGACGGGCCTACGGCTATCAATTCTGGAACGGGTAAGATAGGATCTGTTAATTTGGCTAATATCCCTTATGAACAACTCACATCTTCTTCCACAGAGCGTAGAGCAAATTTATTGAAACTATATAATTCATTATCTCCTACAGACAGAAGTGATATCGTTGCAGCATCATACGAAGAAGAAAAGACTGATCCAGGATTGTATGCTAATATGACCCCTGAAGAGCGAGTGTATTCGTATTTAAAAAACAATGGAGGTCAGAAAAACGGATATTTCGGACAAGGAAATAACAGATTGTCTGAAGCTTATGATGCTTTACTTCTTTCTGATTCTAAGGCAAATGGAGCCGCAAAGGCTATAAATAACATAACTGATTATCAAATAGATAATATAGTTACTGAAAAAAATAAGGATATTATCAGGAAAGTTCGTAATGCTAAGCTTATGAAAGGAAATTCTTTTATAAATCTTACCGATACAGATGATAAGGCTGGAGCTTTCCTGCTCGCTACAGCTATAACAACTGGTGTATCTGATGCCGTAGGGTTTAGAGAGTACATGATGGACCCTTCAAGAGGCATAGATATTCTTAGTGCTATATCTCCGTCATTAGGAGCTAAGGCGAGTGCCGGCAAGTTAGGGAAAAACATATCTGATGCTATTACAAGCGAGAATAATGGTTCTTCTACTGGTACGTTGGCTCTTATTAATGGAATGAAGAAACTGAATGGCGATCCTGATTTTAATATATCTGATTATATGACCATAGATAAGGACGGTGATATAGATCTAAAAGATTATCAGGAAGGGGAGCCATTGACTATTACCCAGCTAAGATATGCTGAGAAAAATAGTAGGGTATCTGATATGATAGCGGGTCAGATGCAGGATGAGATAAAAATGTCTGTATCTCCTGATCAGATTTCTGATAAGTTATCTCAGCATCATTACCTTGATTCTTACAAAAGATACAATTGGAATGCCGATTCACCGGAAAAGTCTTTGCAGAAGGCTCAGTTTAGAAGATTGTCTGGTTACATGGCAGGAAAGGTAAACAATCTGGATCCTACTGCTATTAATACCATCAATATGGACGCCGAGATAGATAATGGCACTGTCAGAAGATTTTTGACTGCTCAAGTAGGGTCTGGTAAAAACTCTTATGTTACAGAAAGGGTTGAGATTACGAATGATGAACTTCTTGAGGCAGGTATAGATCCTTCGGTTGAGGAGCGTAATTATCCGGTGGATGGTTACAAATCGAGTTTTGGAACCTGTGATTTTGTAGATACAGGAAAGAAGGAAGGTTATTCTTATGATAAGTATCTTATACGTAATGGCCTTCCCCGTTTGGCTTCTAAGGCTGATGTTAAGAATGATCTTTATGATATAGTAAAGGTTCACGGTTCTTACCTTAAGCCAGAAGAAATGAATGTTGTTAAAACCCTTGTTGATAATTTTATTGACATGTCTGATAACATATCAGTTCAGTTGGAAGGAATGGACGATAGGGGTTCGAGAGAGGTAGCGGTCAATTTCTATGACAAAAGGACTAAAAATTCTAAAAATCCTGCATTGTTGTTCTCGGATTTTGTTCCTTTGGATCCAGGTAATGATGAGTATGCGGATTACTGGAATAACATTCACCAGAAGTGTCCTCAGTACTTCTTTGTAAAATACGTGAAGGAGGCTGTTCAAGAACGTCTTGATCAGATGAGAGATCCGTATATGAGAGGAATAAATATCACGCCCAACATGAATGATAAGTTTAGTAAGTTGAACGATTTTTTGCAGAAAATTTATGGCTGACAATAATATAGATAGATATAATCCTGCTGCTAAAACCACTTACGAAGATGTGGCAAGGCAAAGGAAATTAGCCGAAGAAGAGAATTACACTCCGGCCACATTACCAGAGACGACAACGCCTCTGGTTCCTAATTATATGCCTGGTGAAGGTGTGTATGCCCAACCTAAATTTCCGGATTACGCATCAAGGATAGCTGCTGCCGAATACGAAGAACCGTATATAGCCAAGGAGATAAGCAACAGCTATTCGGAGGCACTGGCTCGTAACAGCTACAGGGGGGCTACACCTGCCCCGCCGCCTCTTAATCCCTATGGACCGAAGGTAAGTATCCGTGAAAGTCATCAGATGGGTAATGATGGGGTATGGCGTACAAAATATCCCAACTATATTCCGGGTATAAACAATGAGGATTATTATGCCAGAAGACAGAGTGGATGGAGTAAGTTTTGGAATGGTGTAGGTAAATTCGCTTTAAAGTCTGCATTGTACGGTGCACAAGGAGTTGTGTCATTGCCTGACAAACTTATCAATATGGCATCTGAGGGAAGTTACAAAGCTGCGTTAAACACCAACATGGATAAATTTGTAGGTGATCTTGACCAGCAAATAGACATGCTTCTTCCCCATTATTACAGGAAAGAGGTAGAAGATTATAATTTCGGTCAGAAGCTTTTTAAGGATACCGGTAATTTCTTATGGAGTGACGTCCTTGGTAATGGAATGTCTTTTACTGTAGGAGCCATGATATCAGCGTACATGACCGGAGGGCTGGGAGTTGGTTCATTAGGTAATATAGGCGCCAAATTAGGCGGAAGAATCGGAGCTAAGTTAGCAGCAAGGCAAGCTGCTAATAGGGGCATAGGAAGCCTTAAAAGTGTGTTTAACGACTATGTAAGAAAAGGGGTTGCTACCGGAAGAAATGTAGGGGAGGCGGCTAAGACCATGACGTTGTTGGCTACCAGTGCCGGATTCGAATCATCGGTTGAAGCAAATTCTTTTATGAAGCAATCCGAGTCTGATTTCAAGGATTATTATCGTAAGATTTATGGTCGTGATCCTAATGCAGAGGAAATGGCTGTTTTTCGTAATTCTAATGCTGATGTAGGTAGTGCAATATTTGCTGCCAATATGGGTATAGTAGGATTATCTAACTGGCTTCTTTTTGGCAAGTATATAGGTTTAGGAGGCAAGGCTATACCAGGGTTGGAAAAGAAGCTCAACAAGCATTTATTTGGATTAGGGACGGAAGTTGCGAAGCCGGGAGAGATGGCTATTAAAATAACTAATCCCAATATAGGGCAGAAGATAGCTGGTAATGTTTTCAATATCATGAAAAGACCTGTGTCCGAAGGCTTATGGGAAGAAGGGTCTCAAGGTGCTGTACAGAATACGGCTGAAGAATATGTTAAGTCAAGATATGACAATGTGGCTATGAACGGAGCCGTCGATGTTCTTGATGCTATTTCTGAAGGATTTAAAAAACAATATACATCTAAAGAAGGGTGGACTGAAATAGGAATCGGTGCTATTATCGGTTCTTTGTTCGGTATGAGGGAAGGCTTCTTTGGAGTGAAAGAGTATAGTAATAGTCGGATATTGCTGGAAAGGCAAGTAAATGAATATAACAAAGCATCTTCTAATCTTAATACGGCGGCTTTGAATACGTTGAAAAAGTCAATGAGTTTAGGGCCTCAAGTTCGTTCCGATGCTCAGTCTATGACCGGCAAGGAGCTTGATGATGCTATGTTTGAAAAGATGTCTATTGACAACCAAATGGGAACCTTAGAGGATTCGGCTGAAAATTTCAGGCAGATGATTGATATGATGCCTATTTCAGAAATAGCCGAAGCTAACGGAATGTCTTTGGAAGAGGCAAAGAAATACAAGGATTCTATTATTGATAATTATAACAATCGTCTTTCTGATTTCAGATCTGCCCAGAGTTTTGCCGAAGATCTTATAGGTGATGACTCTAAGATCGAATTTAGAAAATACGTAGCTCGTAATGCCTTCCTTGGCCTTCAATCAGAATCAAGGATGAAAGACATAGCTTCTGTCATAGAAACGCTTTCGGGGCAGCCTCGCGTGGCGGATGCGCTAAGTACGTTTTCCCGGCTGTCGGGCAGGGCGAGGGAGCGGGCTATGGATATTCGTGGCATACGGTCAAGAATAGAAGAACTTGAATCCGAAATAGAAGATCTTGCCACCCGTCCTCGTAACGTAGATGGAAAAGACCCACAAGCTGAGTCCATACAACGAAAAACCAAAGAATTGGAAGATCTTAGAACCAATTACAATAATTCGTTGTCTGAGTTATCAACGTTAATAGGAAAAGAGTTTTCGATAGAAGAGTTGGTAAGTAAAACCGAATCTGTTTTATCATCTCCTCTTTCTCCCATAAGTTCACAAGATGTAATAGAAGCCTATGATACTCTTGTGGCTTTTGATGATTATTTTAATGTAAAATCAAGACAGGAAAAGAAGTTTACAGCCAAAGACAAAGCCATGAGATCCTTGGTAAATGAATACCGTAGGAGTTTGATGGACTATAGGAATATGAATAACTTCTTGTCTAAGATGCTTGATAAAAGATTCTTAGCTGAGGAAAACAGGGGATTTTCAAAAGCGCTGTCTTCTCTATGGTCTACTCCTTATAAGGGGGATGACAAGGTTCCTGATTTTGCAGAGCCTAATAAAGTCGGTGAATATGACACTGATGAGGTAGTGGATCAAGCTGTGTTAGAAGGTAAGATTTCGGAAGACGAAGCTTGGACTATCAAAGCATTTATGCATGCTCTTGATAAAGTAAGAGAAGATAGGATGAAGGAAGCGGAAGATAATATAAAAGAGTCACCGCTTACGGAGTCTGTATCAGATGAAGATTATGAGGCTGCTATGGATAATCCTATTATGGTTCCGGTAGTAAGGCAGTCTATAATTGATAAATTATATACAGGGAATGCTGATCTTCTTACTGCGAGAGAAAAAGATGTGTATGATAAATACAAACAAGATTTTGATGATTATGTGTCGTCTTTAGGTGACAGCCCTATTAATCTCATAAAATCATTATCTGAAAAGGCTGACAGACTTACAAGTCCGAGATCAGTATATGAGGAAAATAAAGCTATTATTGATATGGCTAAATCAAATTTGGAACCAGATCAAAGGCAGGAACTTGATGATGCTATTTCTTCGTATGTGGATATAATGAACAGACGGGACAAAGGGGAGAAAGTTGACGAAGATAAGCTTGCTGATTCGGTATTTACCATAGAAGATCTTGGCCAGGTTGGAAACATCACGGATCTCCTTCCTTATATCGAACAAAACAGGATTATTGACAAAGGTCGTATCTCTGAATCTACGTTGAATAATTTTGGGGAGGATGATGCTAATATAGATTCTCTTGTAAATGAATTAGACGAATCCGATAATACGCTGGGAGCTAACATAGATAGTGCCCAGAATCCAGAGACGTTGATGGTAAGAAGAATATCCAACGATGGCAATGAAAGGTATGAAATTGCGGGTCTTAGAGCCGATAAATTTATATCTTCAATAAAATCATTGGTTCCTATTCAAATAAGTTCTGAAACGAACGCTAATGGCACTAAAAGGTATTCTCTTAACATAGGTGGAGAAACGGCTACCGTGATAGAACTTCCTTATCATGCGAGATGGTCTATAGACAAAGAATCGGCTCGTGTTCTTAACCGTTACACAGATGTGTCTATTCAGGACGTGGGTAATTCATATTCTTTGGTTTATAAGCGTCTTGATTCAGACGAATTGGTTCCGTACAGAACAGGTGTTGGATTCGGAGAGAATGAAGTAGATAAAATAGATCAGGAAGCATTATCTTCTTTGAAGAAAGGAGATAAGGTTAATCTTGAGATAGATGCAAATGATACCTATAATCAGTCTCTTTTTGCCGAATACAATGATGCTGTTCAGTCCGGTGATAAAAAAAGAATAGAATCTGCCGAAAATAAGTTGGTATCCAATATGGTTATCAAGGTCATGAGTGGAAACAGATTCGTTTCTGTTGTAAAAGCTGACACGGGTGGCATAGATGGTATAAGTAAAATAAGGAGAACGGCCTTTAATAAGTGGAAGAAGGATGCTGGTCGGTCGGCCACCATCAACGTCGGCACACATGTTGTTGCCCAGACCCTTCCCGGAAGACCGGTGTTTAACATGAGAGTAAATGGACAAGGATATGGACAAGTAGAGAATCTTCCTATTACCGAAAAAGGAGCTGAAAAAGTATCTGATGTGGGGTATGTCTTAAACGGCAAAGTCGCGCTTAAGAACGGTTCTAAATACACAGGATTCCCATTTGCTTATTCTATATTAAACGATAAGAAAAACAATTACAAAAATGTAAGAGTTCCGGTAGTCGTTATCAAGGGTAAAAATGGTCTTAATTATCTTTTCCCGGTTAGTCTACGTTCTGTGGAATCAGAGGAAGGAAAGAAATGGATTTCTTTTATAGATATGCTGCTTGAATCCGGTGACTCTGAATTGTTACAGATGGGTCAAGATGACATACAAGATCTTAATGCGTATCTAACCAAGTTAGGTCTTGATCCAGCTTCGTATCAAGTATCGTATTTGAATCCTATTTCAGGTCTTAGAAAAGCTCGTGAGGCTATAGAAAAATTATCTACAGTTCCTGATGTTGTTAAGTGGGTAGAAGATGAAAGTAGGAGTGTGAAAGACATTGTGACGTCTGAAGTAGAATCTGGAATAGATTTCGAAGGTGAGATGTTTGTTGCTCCTAAGATCAGGATTCAGTTTGGTAAATCATCTTCCAGACCTAAATCACTTATAGAAGATGATCTCCCTTTCTCCGATGAGGGTAAGACCGTTACTTCCAAGGAAGATGTGGATATTTACGAAGAGGAAATGCCAGAGGAAGACCCTGTCCGGGGGACTCGGCCGGCGCCACCAGCTCAGCCGGCTCCTGCGGCACAAGCTACGCAGTCCTTACCTGGCAAGAAGCGCACCTCCAGAAAAAACTTCTCTATTAGATTGAGTGAAATAGAAGCTCATACAGAAAAAGAAGGATTGCCGCCTTATGCTAATATTTTTGATTTTATAGCAAGGAAGATTGTAGGAGGTGATTTGAGATTTCTTCGTGAGAGAGGTAATCCTAAAAGCCTTAAGGAGGAAATGGGATTAGAACCTAAAGGAACAGTAGGTGATAAAATATCCACTCCTTCCGGTAAAGGTGGTAAGACTTTAGAAGAATACGTTTCTTGGCTTCGTTCTCAAACAGATCAGGTAGTCGAGGATTATGTTGGGCCAAGATCTGACGAACAAATTATATCAGAGTTGAAAAACTTTTTGAAATATATTAATTTTGTTCCAAGCAAGGCTTTGAATTATTCTCTTAGAGTCAATGGCATGGATACCCTAAAAGAATATGGCACAAAAGAGGAAGTAGAAAAAATGGAATCTGATATCAATAGTTTGGTTTCTAAAGTTTTGCCTACGGTGGACAACCAAACTATAGAAGATGTTTCTACTGTAATAAAATCAAACAACTTGCCCGCCATATGGGGGCCCGTGGAAAGCCTTGATATGACAAACGAGGAAAAAATAGAGTTTTTGAATAACGTAGCAGATTTCCTTAGCGGCATACCAGAGTATGATGCTGTCGTGGAGTCTATAGAGTCAGAATCAGATAATATTTTAAATGATGGAAAAGAAGGAAGTGCAGAAGGCGGTGCAGTACGCACTGAGGAAGATGGCGATAAAAAGGGAGATGGAGAAGGCAAAGGACAATCCAGAACAAATGTCGAAGTTGAAAGAAATGTCGAATTACCTGGATCTGAAGAAGGAAGAGTAGATAACTATAGGAAGAACGGAGATAAGTTCTCTGACATTGCTGAAGTTACTTTATGGCTACTTAGAAGGGCTGCCGGCATAACCTCTATCCCGGAAGGAGAAGAGGTTTATGTAGAGGGAGATGAGGTTAATAGTATTATGACCGATATGGAATCAAGGTATGGTATAGACACCATCAATCACTCGCATACGACTAAGGCTATAAGGGACCTTAACGGCGTATCAGGTTATAAAGTAGAATACGGCTTAACCTTTTTGACATACGATCCTTTTATTAGAATATCCAATCTAAGGAAAGGATCTAAGGCTGCGAAAGACGAACCTCGTATATCCGAAGAGTCGCTTACTCACATATCAAGGGTGACAACCCCTTATTTCCTGTACGGCGGCGATGAAGCATATACATCTGTTCCGGCTAAGGTAGAACCTATACCAGAGAAGATAATGGGTCGTAATGGCATTAAATTTGGTATGAGCGTAGTCGAGCTGACCAAATTAGGGTACAAAAAGGCTGGTGGAAACTGGATATACAAATTCTACATGAACTCAGGTGTTTATGATTTGTATAATATCAGTACCGGCGAAGCGTTTAGGGCGAAACCGGATCTTGGAGTTAAGATAAGCTCCAGCGCATTCATCCGCTCTTTATCTCAATCTGGTAGAAAAATACAAAATATGATGAGCAACATGAGCCAGGAAGAGATAGATAGGAATAAGAATCTTGTAGAAGGTTCTGATAATTCGGATTCGATAAATGAGTTAAATAAAGAGTGTTGAGTATGAGAAGGAGATTTTTTAATGCTGCGGATAATTTCGTGGGAGGATGTTATAATAAGTTATCTAATGAGGATATAAAAAGGCTTGGAGGAAAAAGATCTTATGTATGTCAGTTTAATAAAATTCATATACATATAGGACCTGTATTAAAAGATAATGATTCCGAAGAAAGTTATATAATGTTTAATAGTGATTGGAATCATGGTGGTTATGAATCTATAGTTTATCACCATAGTAATAATGGTATTTTTATATTAGGTGAAAATAAAATTGGTAATATAGAAGATCATATACAGGATCTAACATATTGGTACGAATATGATCCAAACATTAATGAAAATTATTGTTATTGTTATTATGAAGCTGATAACAGCGGAAATGCTATTAAGTTGAGCCGTGAGTTTGGTGATGTTTGCACTGTTTTTAATATTCCCAGTTTGAAAGTTACTACTCTTCGTGATGGCGGTTTAAGTTTTCCAGAGATTTATATAGAAGGAGTTTGGGATCCGTTATTGTATAAGTCGGTTTTATAATTAACTTTGCAAAAAAGTTAATCATTATGGGTGTCAAATGTCAGATAGAAAAAAAGGAAAATGAAATAAAACGGGTTAAGGCTCCTAACGGGGAGCCTTCCGTTCTTTACGAAAGTGCCTTAAAATTATTAGGAAACAGCGAGCGGGCCCTTCAGGTATGGGCTAAGGCTTACACTCCTGGTTTTTTGTCGTATTACGGTCATTGGAATAACCCGGCTCCAGGGGAGATGTTTAATACCGATTCCAATGGTGAACCTCTTTTAGAAGACGTGCTGTCGTATATGAAGCGTCAAACTTATTTTGCCGATCCTCTAACGGATCAGGATGTTAAGGATGTAAGAGATTTTCTTTTATCTACCTATGGTGTTTATACGGCACCATCATTATCCAACATCATTCTTCATTATTTTTATGTAGATGGTAGTTTGATACTGAATGAGCAGAATTTAAGAAGATCAGGCTTGTATAATGAAACAGAGATAAGTAGAATCTTATCTGATCCTTCTGTTCTTAATGAAGTTTCGACATCCATGAGGAAGTTATTGGATTATTCCAATAACGAACATGATAGGGAAAAAGATAATTATTTTATGTCTGTTGACTATCAGTATGGTCCTATTGTTTACAAGGAGGGAGTGTTTAACCAATTTGGTAAAAAAGTACCATATAATCCTTCTGAGCTTTATTATGCTATGCGTAAAACAGTAGCCGGCATAAAAAAAATTTCTGAATTTTCATCTGCTTTTGAATCGTTGAGAAACTCATATCCTGAACTGGTTGAGAAATTTGTTTCTGATAAAGAATTTGCCGAATCTATGTTTGATGAGTTTTTATCTACGAATAAGATTCCGGTAATAAACATAGAAGGGGATGATGTGGTAGAAGGCAAGAGAAGATCCTTGTCTAAGCTACAAGATCTGTCTTATTACAATCCTGGCAAAATAGAGTTCCTAAGAGCTCGTATATCAGCTTATTTAAATAGGGCTAACGCTGACACCGAATCTGATTTAAGAAGCATGATATGGGATATAGAAGAGGCTTGTACGTGGTTTGGCATAGATATAATAGGGGCGTCAGAAACTTATGATGGCACAGAAGAATCTTTGAATAAGATAGATAATTTGATGCTGGATCTTGATATTTATGTGGCCAGGCACAATGATGTAAATTATGCTCCTACGTTGGCATCTTCTATTGATGATGTTCTTGGTGATAGTACAGACTATTATTTTGGATTATTGCCGGAGTATATGGATAATTTGAATATCGTTTATTCTGAATCCAATATAGACCCAGTAGAAGCATTTGAGAAACATTCATTGCTTAAGGTAGGAGATAATCTATATCAAAGGATCAGCAAAGATGATCTTAACGAGATGTATCAAATATCAACAGTGTTAGCCAAGCACAACCTAACTCACTTTCCTGCTAAAATATATCCTGAATCTTGTTTTAAGAACGGCGTTTTGGATAAAGAGAAAGTACGGAACGTAGATGATAATACGCTCATGGATTCCATTAAAAAATACGTCAGATCGTTCATGGATTCTCAGAACACGGAGGACATGGTAATGACCAGGATGGCGTTTGGGCATCCGGCGGTACTTGATGTTTCTTACGCGGATGTGGATCGGGAATTTAGTCGGTACATGAACAAAAAACAAGATAGCGAAAACCCATTATCCTTATTCGATTTATACCAATATTACCTTGACAACAAACTCCATAAAACAAAATTATATGATAATGCCTATAAGTATCTTGACTTCAAATCTGGTCCATCTTTGGGTCTTATTTCTGATGATCTTGATATTTTGAAATCAATAGAATTATCTTTATCTGGAAAAGACAGGTTGATGTTGTTTGATTATAGCATGACCAGCACCGACCCTTCTTTATCAAAATTGTTTTATTTGGATAGGTATGACCCTTCGTATGCCGATAATGATTTTGAACATTATTTTTATACCAGGCACCCGTATCTGTTAAAAGAAAAATCGGGCCCTAATATTGTAGAGCAAGATGGTGTTATAACAGCCGAAGGTATTTATGATAATTTTATAAGAGTAGGTAATAAGATATGGTCTAAAGTAAGCGAAAGTAGTTCCGGCTCTATCTACCAAAATCTGACAGGGACCGAATCGGAGGTAAAATACGATTCTACCCAGAAGGCTAAGACAGTAGAAACCGATTACGCTCCATACCAAAACAGATCTGGCTTGACGCAAGACATGACTGTAAGCAAGTCTGAATTAGGTGATCTTAATAAATTAGAATGTAGGTAATTTTCATGTAATATAATTAGTTTTTTTTACATTTACACTTCTGGGAGTGAGGCTTGTGAAAGTCTCACTTTTCTTATATATGCACATATATCAGCAACATACAAGAAAAGTCAGACTTTCGTTGTTTTTGGATTATTTTTATTAAGTTTGCAATATTAGTTTCAGGAAGGGATTATAGAAAAAAAGGAAGGTAAGAACAGAACGTAACTAATAACGGTAGGAAATGAGAATCAGTACCATCAAACGTAATAACAGCATTCATCTTATGTATAAAAACATTATGAATGATTTAGGTCAATTAAGAACTGTAGTTTCAAAATCCTATATTTATAATCTGATACGAAATCAAACCGGATTAAGTATCAGAACTATATCCCATGTCTTGAATCACACGAAAGAACAGGATACAGATTCTTTGTGAAAACCATACATTTTCATACATTTGTGTGTTCTTTAGTTTTTAGATTTAAGTTTTTCATGGTATTAGTTTAGATTAGTGTAGATCAGGGTTCGCAGTGATGCGGGCCCTGGTTTGTTTTACAGTGCTTTACCCAAAATGGGAAAGGCAAAAGTTTATGATTATCAGGTTTTCCCCTTAAATGGGGGAAAATTAATTATTGTGTATTATACTTCCGTTTTTGCTGAAAATACTTCTCTTCTATAGGAAACAAACATACCTGTATTCCACCCTGCAATCATGATCTTTGTTACGTGCTTCATGCACGTATGTTTAACAATTAAATACTATAAAATTATGGGTGGTGATAAAATCGTCCTTTTAGATGGAGCCGGGGCTAACGGTGGTGGTGCAGCCACTAACGGTCTTCTTTCAATGATTCCCGGCATGTTTGCTAATTTGATAGGTGGTAATAAAATGGATCCGAATCTGGTAGCGGCTTTGATGAACGGTCGTAACAACCAGGACGGTTTCGGTGGGGCTAACGGTTGGTGGCTCTGGATAATTGTTTTGTTCTGGCTGTGGGGTGGACGCGGCTTCGGTAACGGTTTTGGAAATGGTGGTGATTGTTGCGCCAATGGTTTGCCGGCTCAGTTGAATAACGATTACGGTCGTGAACTTTTGATGCAGGCAATTCAAGGTAATCGTAGTGCCATAGATCAGATCGCTTCTGCTTTGAACTGTTCTACTACTCAACTTCAGAACGCTATCTGCAACGTACAGGGTGCTATTGATAAAGTAGCTGGTCAGGTAGGTATGACTTCTCAGGCTGTTATCAACGCAGTTCAACAACAAGGTTGTGAAATAGGAAATCAAATCAGCTCTTGCTGCTGCAATCTGAGTTCGTTGATCAATCAAAGCACTTGCCAGACTCAGGGAATGATTACTCAGCAAGGTTTTGATAACCAGCTTCGCACGTTGGAACAAACCAATATCTTGCAGAACGGTCTCAACCAAGGTCTGGCTAACAATCGTGAGCAAGCTACAAGCCAATTCAATATCTTGTCTGCGAAACTTGACGCTCAAACCGTTATGATCAACGACAAATTCTGTCAGTTGGAAATGAGGGAGATGCAGAACACTATTGCTCAACTTCGTGAAGAAAAAGCGGCTTTGACAGCTTCGGCATTATCTCAGCAACAAACCCAGAATATCGTTGGTCAATTACGCCCGACGGCCGTCCCAGCCTACCCCTCTTGTTCTCCTTACCAGGCTTATTCTTGGGGACAGGTATTCGGAGGAGGTTACTGCAATAACGGATGTGGATGTAACAACGGATGTTGCAATAACAACGCTGCTGTCTGATTTTATTAAGAGAGGAGGCTAATATGGCTTGTGTTTCTAAAATAGGATCGTTGTATGAGATGGTTACGAAGAATGTTATTGTCAGTACGACAAATACAATCTTCGGTATTAACCCACGGGCTTGGATCGCCCTTCCGTGTGAGGGTCTTATCCTTCTTAAGATAAGGCAAGTAGTCCCCACAGCCGGAAGTGCTCTACCGGTACAGATTGCGGTCCCGGCAAACAGCACAGTTTCAACAGTAGGAGCCGACACCTGTTGCTCGGTTACGGGAGTGAATGTCGTGAACCCTATTAACGTAGCTGTAACGGGTGCTGCTATGGTAAATGGCACAGAACGCCTTCTGTACTTCAATAAAGTTCGTGGCGTGTTAAGATTAATGGATTGCTGTGTTCCAGTAGCGGCAGCCCAGGCGTCTGAAGTTAAAGCAGGTAAATGATTTCAGTAGGGTGATGGAGATCATCACCCTATTTTCACCTAAATAATATTTTGATCATGTTTTCAGATTTGAAGAAAGGGTTTCAGGTACATACCCTTGATACTAATACAGTACCTAAATACGAATTGGGAAAGGTAGTAGCCGTATCCGAACCCAGGTATCTTCCTCCTCAGCCGGGTCAGTATCAGGCGATGCAGACCCGCGTGGTGGATCTGACGGTAGAGCTCACTGGCGAAACCAAGACCTATACGGTTCCGGAATCCCAGAATGTGGCTAAGGCTATGGGTATAACATTATCTACCAGCATAGATCCGATTATGAACGAACTGAATGCTATAAAAAGCACCAGTCAAGACATAATAGACAGCGTAGATACCCATCGTGCCAAGATAGAGGCTTGTGAATCTATATTAGAAGACATCAATCCGGCATTCAAACAAACGAGAGAGCAGGATCGTAAAATAGCTGGTATAGAAAATAAGGTGAATGACCTTACTGATTCATTCGAAGATTTAAAGAAGTTAATTGTAGAACGTTTGAAATAAGTATAATATGATAGTATATGATTTAAATTCAGGACACAGAGAATATCCTGGATATGATGAGATAGAAGACAGGCGAGGTGGAGGCAGAGGCAGAAGCCGTCGTTCTGATGGGACGTACATGGAGTACGGACATGGGTTCCTTCCTCCTTATGATCATTACGGTATGCATGAGAAGATGAAGGAAATGGAAGAACGCGAAAACGAGCTGGAAGAAAGGGAAAGAAGGCTTGAGGAGCGCGAACGTCGTCATGAAATGGAGGACCGGGAATACCGGAGGATGGGTTACGAATCCTACCCGACCGATTACTATGGAGACGACAGATACTACGGTGACGGACCTCAGATGCGTAGAGGTCGCGGACGTGGCAGAGGTCGTTCTTATTGAGGAGCAGACGCAGAGGATCCAGCTTATCAGAAATATGTAGATACTTACGGCTACCATTTTTCTAATGCTCTTGCTGATGAGGCGGTAAAGAAGATGGTCAACGTCGATGGATCCAAGAGGATCTGGAAGCAGCCGGAAATAAAAGATATTTTTGAAAAGTGCGGAGCGAAGAAGCCGGATAAAGCGACATGGGGCGATGTCCAATATGTCTTTGCAATGTACTATTCGGATGGTTTTCCGAAGGTCTTCAAATGTGAGAACGAGTTGGTGAAAGCTACGTTAATGTATTTGGATGATCCGGATGCTCCCGAAGGAGTAGCCTTTATAAGATGGCTTGCCGTGCAAGATTACCTCGGCGAAAAAATAAACTGGAAGGATCTGACCTGAGATCCAGGCCCAGGCCCTTCCGGTGGTGCGGGAGCCATAGTAAAAAATATGATTCCCGCATTCCCGTTTTTCCCGTTTGGAAAAAAAGGAATAAAAATGTTATACCGGTCGGCGGGCAATAGAATACCCGTGGCCGGTTTGTTTCACATAACTTTTTTTTTGGATATGAATATGGCACACGAATCTAAATCAAATAAAACCCCATTGTATTTAATAGGAGAGTTGATTGGCGTACCGAATACGGTTATGGACTCAGCATTGCATGAACTGAAAGATAGAATAGACAAAGACCCTAAATATAAAGATGTTAAAAATTGGCTCGAATCTTTACCCAAGATCTGAACCTATTTTTTTTTCAATACCAGGCCCGATGCGATTTTAACGTATCGGGTTTTTATTTTAATTCATATTGTTTTATTTTAAATCTAATTAATTCATAAATGTCGTACTTTTGTTGAAAAAGTATTCTATATGGAAAATAAGGAAGATTACGTTGGTTACGAAGATCAAGAACTGTGTAACCGGTATTACAAAGAGGCTGAAGCCATGAGGCAAAAGCAGGACTGGTCTCGGCTTAGGGCTGTCCCTGCTCCGGCCAAGGGAACGCCATCGCCCGGCTGGGGTCAGCTTGGACGTGGAAATGATGTCCGTGTTAAGTACGTTAGCATCAATTCAGGATTAGGAGGGGACAGATTATGACTGTAGAAGAATTGGCTAATAAAAGATACAGTGGCGAATTTGTTTTCATGCTTGGTCATTTGGAAGGTATAACAAGATTCGTTTTTGAATGTTTTGATCCCAGACCTGATCACGAAGGTAAAAATACTTATATGGTTTCCTATTTTGATAAGGGACTTCGTAGAAGAGATGTGGTAGATGTGCCATGTTATATGAATGTTTTAGCAAAATAAATTAAAATATTGTAAATATCGTGGTTAGAATCGCATATTTCGGAACCGATGGCTGCCCTGGTTATCACGTTATTCCAATACGAGGTAAATTTACGGAAGAGGATGTTAAGGTAATAGAATCTGTAGATTGTGATGATTTCTATAAGGTGTTTGACGTTATGCGTTTTAAGATAGCTGAGTTTAAAGGATGGACGATATTTGGCATCCCGGTAAGCTTAGACGATCATAGACCTGGAAGCAAAACTGTTATTTTCATAGAAGGCAAAGCCGACGAATCCAATTTTGTGGAAGTCATACAAGAGTTTCCTTTTCTTGAAAAGAAAGTAAAGAAGCTTATTGAGCTATGCTATGATGAAGAGTTGCTTACAACCGGTAAAATAAATCAAGATTTACCTAATAAGGAACAGTTTCAATTTACGTTAGACAAGGATGATATTATTAACATGATTAGGGGAGTCGATTTAGATCCTTATTCTGATGTGGCGAATGAAATGGAGAAAATCGGATTGGGATCATCATCTGATTCTTCATATGAGGGTCCCACATGGTCTTGGTTTGTTAACAAAGTAGAACTTTGGCAGAAGAATAATGTATGGGATAGTTTCTCCGCTGAGTTTTTGTGGGGTTTGTATTGTAGGATAAAGAAAGTATAGTAACAATTAATTTAAAACAAATCATGGAATTAAAAGATTTTAAAGATGTGGTTAGAGTAATGACAAAAGAAGAGTTCGAATCAACAATCGAAGAAGATATTAAATTCGTTGAGGGATTCAAGAATTTCTTAAAACATGATGATGCCACGAGGATAGTAGAGCATATCAAGTCTGTGTTAGAAGCATCAGTAGATTACTACTATCCTAATCATCCTGAAGTAGAATTTGAAAAAGATTTTAATATACAATACGATGTCAATAATATCTTGAACAAATACGGCCACACCGAAATGGGTATGTATAAAATACAGCTCTATATAGAGAATATTTTGGGTAGTATTCAAAACAAGAAGCCTGTAGACGTGGGAGAAGTCTCTGACGGATACCACACTTTCAATGAATTGTATCGGTATCGCATGTTGTATAACGCTGCCTTCTTTAATCTATTAGCCAGAAGCGGACAGGTTGAAGTTTGCAAATCAAGGAGACACAGCGACGGAGAAAAATGCTTCGGTTCTGATGATTGGTTTATTGTGATGGCGATCCTGCCTACCGGTCAGGTATCTAATCACTATGAAAGCAAATACTGGGATTTGTTTGATGTTCCTGAAAGAGAAACCGCTTTCGAATACGATGGCCATACACCAAATGAAGCCGCCTACAGACTTGAAAAGTATCTCAAACTGCCTCGTCATGGCATGACATTCGAAAAGGCTTTAGAACAGCTTAAATTAGGTCGTAAGATAAAAAGAATCGATTGGGGTAAAAAGTATATCTGTATGTTTATTGTAGAATCTGACGTAAATATATTGATGGTAGATACAGGTCAAAAAGTAGCATCAAATTGGAATCCAACCGAACATGATATTATGTCTAATGACTGGGAGATTGCGGGATGAGTTTGTTTGTATATTCAAAATGTGGCTGTATAGATAATACAGCCACGTCCTGTTACTGGGCTCTTGTGAGACCTTGTAAGAATCGTGTCTATGATGAGTCGCTAAAGGGATATGAGGGCAAGCCTCTTTGTTCTGAATGTGCCGCTATTGAATATGATAAGGGTGATAAGCCGGTGGTGGTTCCTGGAACGTGGCACGGTAATTTCAAGAAGGAATGGCCTACTGAAGAAGAAAAGAAGCATATTGGTAAAAACGGTATTTTAAATTATTGATTTATGTGTGATAAGGAAATTGTTATATGCGCAGCTATCTGGGTTCAAGATTACAAGAACAAGCCTCACGGTCCAGCAAATATACCATCCGGAACCGTATTTTGTGGATTGAGACACTGTTCCATAATATCGCAACTTGCTGCATACGGCATAGCCCATAAAAACCGTAGTATTCAAGGATTTTTGACAAGCAAGAACCGGTTTCTAACAAGAGAGGAAGCGTCTGAACTTGTTAGAAACAATAATCAAGAAATGGTAGTAGATAGGAATGCTATTAGAGAACAATTGTATTCAGAAGATTTATATTAACTAAAAACAAAATAATATGGGATTTATAATCAAAAAGTCAATCTTTTATGATATGATGGACGGCAATCAGTTAGAGTACGAATTTGACAACATAAATTTAGGTCATATCACATTTAAAGGTAATGGTAAAGAACCTTTTTCATTTAACAGAGTCCTTGTTGAAAATTTAATCGAGACATTTGAGACTATGCAGGATATATACTCTGATAATTACGGAATTAAGGTTTATACCGGTAATTGCATAATTCAACTGAATGTAAATCCAAAGAACTTAAGTGAATCCTTTTTTGACGTATATGATAGAGATGGGATGAAATTGATATATGGCGTACAAAATAGTATCTTGAAAGAAATGTTTGTCATATGATTACCAAGCAGGACATACAAGCAGCAACATTGTATATTTTCCAAAGTAGTTTTGTCTCGGAAGACCAGGCAAGGAAAGTAGCGGTAAGAGTCGGCAATAACGCTACCAAGATCCTCGTCAAGACCTTTAGAGGCAAGTTGTTCAAGAAAGCTTTTGAAAGAGCCCGTAGAGGAAAGGATATCAGTTCTTTTGAAAGACAGGAAAAAGAAAGTGGTTTTAATTTTCTTTATAATCCTAATAATGGTCGTATGCGAAGCGGTCATATTATAATAGACGGAATTGGTCTGTTTAAACAAATAATAGAGTCGGGTACGTAAGTTATCCGACTTTTTTATATATTTGCGCTATGGCAAGAGGTTATTATTGGATACCACAAACAGATGAAACGTTAAATGGCAGAAGCTATTACGTAACTAAGGTAGTAGGAGATATAGTGTTTGATACTAAACGAAAAAGAATAGTGTTTCAAACTACCAGGTATTTCCCAGTAGGCTCCGTATTCCATTTTACTCACAACTGTTTTAAATACGTCATAACCTGCCGGCTCCGTAAGCCTGGGCTGTGGTATGAGGCAAGGAGGGAAGACTGCGGACCTATTGGACCGGATGATGTGGAAAGGTTCGAATCAGGAAGGTTTATTCATAGAAATGGGTACAAATACAATGCATAAGCGTAACTTGACGATTTGCGTCAGATTATAATTTTTTTTCATATTATTTTTAAGCCATCAGACTGAGAAGTTAGATGGCTTTGTTTTTAGCATATGCCTGATTTTTAATTACCTTTGTCTCATAACAAAAATGTTTTACTATGACATCAACGTGTATTATTAAAAGAGATAATAAAAAGAAAGTTGTTTCTGTCTCTACCAGATCAGGGGACAGGTCTATGTTATTCGATAAGATAGCATCTATTCCTCTTATGGAAAATAGGGAACGGGCTACTACTGTTTTTAAAACCGTATTTTCTAATAAGTTCTTAAAGGCTTTTGGAGACTGGAGAAAGAGGGTACCTATTAACAAACAGGCTTATAATAAGGTAAAATCCAATATCGACCTTATTCCGGAAGCCTATAGAGAAAGGGTGCTGGATAAGGCTTCTAAGATGAGCAACCCTATTCTTGTGTCGAAATCAGATGCACCTTATGGGATTCAAGAATCAGGCTTTGGATTCTATAGCCGGGATCTGGGTGATAATATTATGTTGGTGGATGCTATGGTTCCGTCAGGTATTTCCATACCGGAAGGACCGGGAATAGACGCCGGCCAGTATCTACAAGATGCTATATCTTCAGACTTCACTCCCGTATCTATGGTACAGGATAAGGGAGTTGATTATATGGTCATAAAAGACGGTCTTAAGATATTTAGCCCAGAAGAGCTACCAGAGGCAGATTCTAATCCTGTGGGTGTAACGTATCAGACTGGAGAGCCTCGTTTGTTTTTCATGAACGATCGTAATCAATTATTTGAAGATTACGGAGAAGCTCTTCGCTCTGGAGGGAATGATATTAGAATAGGATTCTTATCAGGCATCGTTCAAGAATCTACCGTGGATGGAGTGGCAGACATTACTTACAAGGCTGGAAAGTATGTTCTTAATAATCCCAAGTCTTTTATACCGGTCATGACCGCTTCTGCTTCTACTTCTTTATCAACAAAAGGCGGTATAATTAACTACCTTATAAAGAAAGGTCTTTTGTCCGGATCCAAGATATTCGATCCGGAAACAAGAAGCTATTATATTACAGGAGAAGGACATACAGGACAAATTAGACTTTTCAATTCAGCATTATCCTACACTGAGCTCCGTAATCATTTTGGTTCTGATGTTTCCATGAATGATCAAGGCATGATAACCATAAATTCATTGGATAATAGTAAGGTAACTATGAGACTCGCCACCGGAGGAACGGAAAGGGTTAGCAGGGAGCAGATAAAGAACGATCTCAAGTCAGGAAGATACAATGAATTGGACGCCAAGTACGATCATTTTGATGCGCTTGTAGTTTCATTCATATTAGAAGACAACGATCTTTATGCTGATACTAAAGCTAAGATCGTATCGGATTATAGCCAAGAGGAACGTAATCAACGAAATTCTATTGTTGAGATACTGAAAACGCTGGGCGTTAGTGTCGTTGGCATGACCGATTATATAGAGAAGTACCAAACTAAATACGGACACGAACCTTCTGCTAAGGCATTGGCGGATATTGCCAATAACGTAATAGCAGTTGGTGAAGATGCTACTTTATCTGATTTAGTAGAAGAAACAGCCCACTTCCTTGTAGAGGCATACAGAGATCAGAATGCTGTTGAGGCTGTTCTGCAAGATGTAGAAGGCACGGAAGAGTGGAACCAGTATGCAGGTCAGTATTATAATACATACGGTAAGGTATATGAAGGATCCGAGCTTGATAATGCTGTTAGGAGAGAAATTCTTGGAAAGATCCTTGCCAGGGAGATGCAGACCGGCACAGCACAGGCGCCGGTAGAGCCCACCTCCTTCCTGGGGCGCGTCCGGCAGCTTCTCTCTGGAATAGTAAGCTGGCTTAAATCAGCTTTATCTACCCAAAGACAAGATTTGAATAATGTTATTAAAAACATTCGCGATCTTGCTATTACCGACATAGATAAAGGATTTGACACCTCTCTGTTAAAGGATAATGATTTTACATTATACTCTCTTTCTTCTATGAACAAGAACAAGTTTCTTGAGTCTAAGATCAGATCACTAAGAAAAACCTTAAGAGACTTACGTCAGATAAGCTCTGATAGGGCTGTAACTACGTCTATGACTCTTGCTCAGCTTAAGACCATAGAAGATAAGATAAATAAGGTAGAGACCGAAATAGACAAGAATGAGATGGCGGCTGCCATGAACAGCATGATCTCCACAGCCGAAGCTCAGGTCAGATACTTAAGTAATGTGGTAAACACCATCCTTCATGGTGATACCAAAGACGGTAAGCTTCACTTCAATACCAATGATCGAAAGAACGTAGATATTATCAACAATCAGGTTCTTCCGATCATGAACGATCTTCGAGGATATATCCGTAACAGAAGTACCGAATTTGATGAGCGTGAAAAGCAGGATTATACAAATAGGATCAATACCGTCATTGCCGACATCAACGGTATTCAGTCTGATATTAAATCAGTACAAGATCTTGATGAAAGTACGTTGCTTGACAAGTTAATGAACGAACTTCATGTGCCGGCAGATAAGGTAAAGAGAGTAAAAGAGTTCTTTGATAAGGTTCAACACGATGTTTCTTGGATAAGTAGGTGGTTCGGTATATTAGAGCATTCTTCCAGCCCGTTCAACAACGCTCTTGGAGCTATGATTGCCAAAGACAATTACAATGCGATGGTGAATGCCCAGCCCGCCATATCCGACTTCCTGGCATATGCGAAAAAGCATGGTTTCAATAAATCTGAATTTGAAAAACTGCTTCAGAAAGTAGACGGCAAAACTTCTAATTACCTTCGTAGTGCTCTTGATATGGCTAAATACGATCGTAATAAGAAGCTGGCGCAGATGCGAGCGTTTGCGACCGCCATGAACATAGAGATATCAGAAGAAGAAATCAATGATGTGGTTGACAATAACCGTAATTACGTATTTAAAAGAGAAGTAGTTGACAAGGACGGAAATACGGTTACTGAGAACGCTAAATTTAAACCGTCGTCCGATAGGGTTAATACCGATATTTTTACTATCGAACAGGAAAAAATCTATACGGAACAGATGGAAAAATGGGATGCTGAAAATTCGGAACTGGAATTTAGCGAAAGTTATGCCACAAGAATGGAATCCATATACAAAAAGGCTGAAGAAGAATTAGGGCATCCGGTTTCTCAAACAACCAAAGAATACCTTAATGCTCTTTCTCGGCAGAAGCGGATATTGAGGCAGCCTTTTATTGATAGCAATGGTAATTTTGATGAGGTTGCTTACTATAAGAGTAGTAACTACGAAGAAGAAGGACTGCTTCGTAAACAACGTAAGGAAGCAGCTTCAGAATACATATATGTAGGAACCAGGAGAGTGGAAAAAACTGGCGACCAACTTAAGATGGCCAAAGAAATACAAGCCATAAATGAAGTTTGGAGAAAAGAATCAAATAATGCCACTAATGCCGTATCAGAATCGTTTTTGCAAAAATTAAGAACGATTCAGAACGAGTCAGGAGGAGAAGCTGCGTTGAAGACACTTATGTTGGGAGGGCACCTGTCATTTAACGATCGGTTTTGGAATGACATAGAATCAGAACAGTCGGCACGTACCGAATCAAATAACAAGGCTTCGTATCTTAAAATGGCACAAGACATCATTAGTTCTACGACAAGTGATAGAGATGCGACTGACGTGGATTCGATTGTAAAAGATATAGAAAAAAATAAGGCTATTATCAAGGAAATAATCAGCAACAACCGTGACGTGGCTGATATCGGAGAAATCAATGAAGCAACATTTACCTCATCTGAAAGAGATGCTTTTAGGGCCGCATCTGAAGCTATTGAAGCCGATTACGCTATTTTGATAGATTATGCTAAGATGGTGGGTCTTGAAGATATTGATAAGTACCTTACTAAAAGCAGTAAGGCTGAAAACGAAGTAAATCAGTCTTATTTAAATGCTCTTGCTGACTCCAAGGAAGTGGAATGGAAGTTCGTACAACGTCATACTACGGCGAAGAAAGCAAAAAGGATTCAGGCTTTAAGGGATAAGCTGTTTAAGGCTGCTGATAACCGATATCTGTTTACCGTATCTGAAACCAACTACCTGTCAGAAAAGCTTGGAATAAGCAAAGAATTAGACGGTAGAGATTTCAGAAATGCTGTTAATACTAAGATGGCCAGCTTATTTTTAAATAATACAAGAGAAGAGGGTATAGAAGCTGACATAAAAGCAGGTATAGAAGAAGCTAATGCGATCGTTAATGAATTTGCCAGGAGCCAGGTCTTTTCGTACTATAAACGCATGGCACCTACCGGATATACGGCTATGATTGGTAAAATAGGCCGCGGTGAGATAGATGTGGCGCAGATGGTTAAAGACGTACAGAACGGAACATCCACCCAAGATTATGGCATGGACATATCATACCTGTCTTTCGACCCTGCAAGGGCATGGGTGGCTGAATCTGAAGCCGAAAATAGCGGTCGTAACCCTGATTATGTAAAAGATCATGGGTATGGTCATCGTATGCCCAAGAAAAGCCTGTATCGTGATGAATCGTATTTCAATGACTTTGGTATCAAGTATGATGCTGACGGTAATGAGGTTGCTACTAAAAACGTAGAGCAATGGAATATGATTCAAAAACTTAAGGAAATAAAAAGACAATCCCTTTCCTTATACAAAGAGCAGAGCCCGAACCTGTATGCTATTCCACAGATATCCAAACAAGATATAGAACGTGTGGAAGGATTGGGTATCAGCCTTAAAAGTACGGTCAGGAACTTCGTATCCGACTTATGTCTTGATCGCGTAGATGACTCCCTGTATGGTAAAACACGCCAGGGTGAGGTATATGATCCGGAAGATAGGGTTCGGTCCATACCTAAATACTACATATATGAATTAGAGAACCAAGATGACGTATCTCATGATTTTGGTTACTCTTATTCGATGCTTATGATGCAGTCATCGTTATACAACGAAAAGCAGAAGTCTATAGAGCTCGCTCAAGGACTGGAGCAGATGTTACTGAATAAACAATTTGAAGGTGGTAAAAAGGCTGAAGCAACCCAAGCATATCAGATGTTCAGGGACTTCTTCAACGATCATTATTATGGCATTAGGATGAACACCAAAAAACTTACGGTGAACATCGGAGGATATACGGTAGACCTTACAAGAATTATGATGGCTGTTGAAAGATTTATGTCGGTCATGAACTTGGCACTGTCTCCGTTTGTGGCAGCTACCGGCGCCTTAACAGGTCATATCAACCTCATCATGGAATCTGCCGTAGGACAGTATATAAGCAAAGACTCCCTTAAATACGCATCGGCTGAGTTTTCACGTCTTGCGCCATCTTGTATAGCAGAAACCGGAGACATAGATAGAAAAAGCAAATTATATGTCATAGGTGAGAGAATGGGGATATTCAATATCCGAAATCGTATGTATGGTGCCGGATACAATAGAGTAGCCAGGACCTTAATGCGTTCACCTATGTATGCTTTTATGGAAATCCTGAACTATCCTCTTGATCCGCAGGTTATGATTGCCACTATGGATAACGTGCGATATTATAAAGGTCGGTTCTACACGTTCCAAGATTTCAAGATGGAAAAAGAACGTAATAAAGAACAGAGTACCATAAAAAGAGAATGGAATGCATTAAAAGATCGTACTTTATGGAGTATGGTAGACGTCGTGGATGGGAAGGTGGCTGTAAAGCCCGGATCGGGTGTTACTGTTGAGGAAGTTGAAACCCAGATGGCTATAACCCGAAATCAAGTTCGTAGCTTGTCACAGATATGTAACGGATCTTTGAATGAAGAAAACCGGACTGCCGCATCCCGCAACTGGATAGCCAGGTTCATGACTGCCCACCGAGGATGGCTGGTGCTGGCGGCTCAACGTCTGTGGAAAAGACGTGGCTTCAATTTCCAGACAATGCAAGAAGAGGAAGGGTTGTCAATTACGTTAAAGAATATGATAGCCAAAACATTTAGCTTAGCTTCCGAGTCTGGTATGAAAAACATCATAGATGCCTGGAACGAAAATAAAGACAATATGAATGAGGTAGAGAAAACTAATCTCAAACGCCTCAGTGTCTATGCCGGCACGTTCCTTATCATGCAAGCCGTATCCATGCTTCTTGCCGGATGGCGTGATGATGATGAAAACGAAGAAAGTTGGCTTACTCAATTCGGATCCTATGTCGGATTTAGAACCATAAACGAAATAGCTTCACAGATGCCGTTTATTATGGAGCTTAACGTTGTAGATATCATTAACGACCCGTTTGTTATGGGACGGAAGCTGAAGGATCTTACCGATCTTAGGAATTATTCACTTGATAAAGTAACATCCGGTACATACAAGGGAGAGTCTAAGTTATTTAGGCTACTCGCCAAACAGACGTTTATTAAACAATGGTATAATATCAAGACGCCGGAAGACATAGCACGCGCCTATAATTGGTGGCAGCGGACGAACAACAAGTCAATGATGTTCTTCATCGGCGCCACTCCTGATTCGGAAGGAGACGATGATGTTAGCTACAAATAGACGAAGAATATCGGACTTGCATTGTTTTTGTATGATTCCAATATGTTATATTAGCATCGTCAAAGAGTAGATTGTACGTTTTTTTGTTCTTACTTGAAAGGTTATGTAGGTTAAATTTTTTCTGAAATTGTTTTCTTACCGGTTCTTAGTCAGAGATGATAGGGAACCGGTTTCTTTTGTTATGAAAAAAAATAGTATCTTGCAAAAAAAAGATGAGAAGAAGATTTGAAAATATTAAGACAGTTGTCGGCGGCAAGATCCCTGTTTTTGCTTGTTCGATTTCGGCCCCTACAACCACATGGCGAAAACCTGTACCTATTCTTGGTTGTAGATACCGATCTAATGGAGCAACTATGGCGGCTTCCTATGTTTTAGATGAAATTAATAATAGCAAGGTATGTACGATGGGCGGTAATCCTATAAGTTGTACGATATCAAATTCTGAACAATATATCCAGGCTTACTTTAATGAAGGACAGGTAACAGGTGATATTACGCTACAGTTTACGATTGGAGACGTTTTTTATTATTTCTTTATTACAGAAGGGTCCAATCAAGTACCTCAACTGAAATTAAGTCCAAGTACTCACCTTATTCATTCAATATATAAGATAAGTACAATTGGCAGCTTTGTTCCTATTGACACCTATGTGGAATTATAATAAAAGATATAAAAATAGTACTAAAATGTATTAGTATAAGATAAGACGGTTATTAATCATATATTACAATAATCCCCAACCGTACACCTATTGTATGGCCGGGGATTATTGTAGTTACCATCTTCTCTTGTAACAAGAGTCCACTACCTTTACCTTTTCTTCTTTGTTCTTACCATAATTAAATTCATACGCATCTTCGAATGAATAAAAAACAGCATAACACGCCATGCCAAACATATCGTATTTTATTCCGTTTTTCCATTTCCCAAAAATGTTTTGATATTGGCACCAATATTCTACCTCCCCATTAGTTGATTTCCTTTCAACTATTCTAAGAGGAATATGAAATAAGTTCCTAAGCATCAACTTCATGACCTTCCCTATCTGTGAAAACTAAACCAATACCTTCTATAATATATCCTACTACAGGGGCTTTGTCAAATTCCTCCTTCGTAGCCCAAGTAGCATTATCAGGCATCAGATCCTTAAATGCATCCGAAACATCACCTTGACACCAGCAGTTATTTGATGTAACAATGCCTTTCCCTTCGATATTGATATACATTTTTCTTCCACCACATCCAAGGCTGTTCCATCCGCTCGGTACGTTTTCCACCATAGGCTTAAGCACCCAGCTTACACCGTCTATCCTAACCCATCCAGGATCGTCTTTGTGCTTGTCGTACAAGTTTTGCCAAAAAGAACATTCGTAGCACCATCCCCTGTCTTCCATAACAGTTCTTATCTCACACCTTTCAAATCCATCTGCATCCATCGTGTGCGGAGAATGAGGCCGGTGAGGGGTGCCACATTTTGGACATACGAGTTTTAAATTATTTTCCATATTATTTTACTTTCACGATCTTAATAGAATCTCCTATATTGTATTCCCCTTGGTATCCAACGAATTTTATAAATCTATTACTGTTAAATATTGAAAATCTTCCGTCTTCACCATAATACATTATACATCCACCATCTAAAGGATGTAGATCATATATAACCCATCCGTCATTAACCCGAATATCATGCGAACATGATGATAACACAAGTGCCATCAATAAAACAAAATACCTCATATTATTTTCAGCATAAAAATTTGTAACCTGGTTTTACGGCCTCTGCTTCTTCTCTCGTATCAAACATTAAGGTAGTGACAGCTCCTATGCCTTCACAAACGTAAGATACTTTCACCCACCACCTAAAAATCCCAGAGCCGTAATCATCATAATACGGCTCGGAAAGAACTTCTTCTACATACCCATCCAAATAATTCATGATCGTTCCTCCTTGTTTTTAGATTCTGCCTCCTCGAGTATGCTGATCACCTTGTCAACAATATCCGAATCAGACATTTTCTCAATAAAAACATCCATTGCCTTAGTTATGTCATTGGCTTCTTTTTCTTCAAGAGCTATTTCTCCACCGGTAATAGCATCAGACAATGATGTAGATAAGTGTCTTATCTTATCAATGCTCATAAACGTAAATGGATTACCACCCAAGCCTCCACCCATTTCTTTCATGATCTGATATCCACCTGAGATAAGTCTGCCTGATGTCGTGGCCAAGGAGGATACGATTAGGGACAGTACCGCCGCTTCCGTCCGCTCCTCGGACACACCCCTCGACCACACGGCTGCCCTTATAGCGCCGGCCAGATCGTCTATGTATGGCATGAGGCAATCTTCCATCGCTTGTGTTATATCAGCTATAACCTCACTACGCTCTTTATTTATGTAGTAGATAGAAGCATTGTACCTCTTTATCTCTTTGTCCATATCATTTAAAAGACGCTTGATATTGTGCTTATACATAGGACTGGTTTTAATTACTTCCTTTAGCTTAAGAATGTAATTATAAGCCTGGTCATTTACGAACAACGTCATGGTCTCAACCGTTGAATGAAGCGTGTTAAGGCTGTTAAGAATCTTATCGAAATTGTTTATCAAATAAGCTTTTCTGGCTTTTGCTGCATAGTTAATCATCGTATTCAAATTTTAGATTTTCAAGTTCGTGTATTTGTAACTTAAGAGACTTAATTAAATCCGTTCTCTGTTCCTCTGCATATTTCAAAGCTTCTTCTTTATTTTTAAAAGCTTGATACCCTATCGTATAAGGAGCGAACCGATTAGGGGTGTCGGCTAATAAAGTACCATCATAATCTTCTATTTTAGCTTTTACTTTTCTTATCTTACCATCTTGCAGACATGTATCTGTAATCCACACAAATGTATCATACATTTCTTCATATAATTCATACCATTCCGGCTTAGGAAATCTTAATGTGAATCTAATTTCGGTATCTTTTTCTAAGACATTAATATCATACGCCTCCGGCCACAGTTCTTTTATGCTGTCTTCATCTTCAGCATACGCTACCAATACAAATGAATTACTGGATTCTGCGCTACACCAATATGGATATTTTATAGGCCATTTGACTGGACGGTAATCATTGTCACAGTCATCCTTTCTAATGTAAAATCTTGCTCTAATCATGTTATTCTACTTTTTTGATTTCGCTCAAATCGTCTTCATACACCAAATAAGATCCTCTTCCAGGTCTTCCTTCTTTATTAGCTTTCTGGATTGTAAATATAACTGTTCCAGTATTCGTGATTTGCACGTTCTTAAAGAAACCAACAATAGGCTCTTTCGAACGTTTGTAAAGAACACTCACTTTATCTCCCTTCTTTAACCCATAAACAGAATCGAAATATTCCTTTTTAATTCTTTCAATATTACTTCTATGTTTGTTCATTGCATCAAACTCGTCGTCTAACAGTTGAATCATTTGTTCTTTTGTCATTTCTTTTCCTCCTTATTTAATGGTATTAATCCTTTTCCGTGTTTATCATACCACAACATAGTTATCACATTCCATGCGACCGCAGCTAAATGGTGTACGTTCGTCTCTTTATCCATTCTCTCTCCTTTCAGGTACGCCATCATGTGTCGAAACGTCGCCGCACGGTACCGTTCAAAGCCGTCGTCAAGATCCTGCCAAGTATTAGGCCCATATTTCTTGGCTCCGGCATGATAGACTTTTACAATGTCCTCAATTTCTTCCATCGGAAGCAAATCCCATCGTAGTTTATCATCAATGATGTCATTTTTCACTGATTTCCCTTCTTTTTCACTATTGCCTTTTTCTGAACTAACAGGTTCTAATAATTCTAAGGGCATACAAGTCTTTCCCCCTTCATAATATATGACAGCCATAACATCTACATTATAGACATCTTCCGCCAACTCAACTATAGCTCCTCCAGGAACAATGTTATCTTTAAAAGAATAATCCTTTTTAACAAAAAGCAATTCTCCCTCTTTGAAAAGGATATTATTACTCTTCAGTATATATTCAATTGGTATATCGATTTCCATACGACCTTCATATGACAGCGTAGCCTCCTTATCTCCCTTTTTGATATCTTTTTCACACACAACTTTAAGTCCTTTTTGGGCTACTAATGTTTTATAAGCATAAACATCTTTGTTAATAACCACGCTTTCCCCCTTTGGGATAATAATATCATCCATCTTTTCCATTGTTTTATCGTCGTTTTAATTGTTTGATATAATAATATAGTCCATCATTTTTCTTTTGCAAAGCGATCAAATTCTTCTCCGCTCATAACAATGCGGTTAATAATAATTATGCCGTTATCGCTATAATCGTCATTTTTAACTCCCATATCATCAAGCTCCTTCTTTAATTCTTCAAATGTGGGACCGGTCTTGCTTTTAAAAAATAAAGTAGCATGTACAATCTTTTCGTTGTTTAGTTTTGCTCTCACGGTATAGACATATCCTTTTTCCTCTTCATCCTTTTTGTTGACACCATCAAGGATGCTATTTATCATGTTCTTGTCCTCACGTGATAGGTTAGATATGGCTATTCTGCCCTTCAACCTAAATATTTCGTTTTCGTTCATGACTTTCTGTTTTTATTGTTTTCAAAATATTGTCTTACAGCTTCTATAGCCTTATCATCATCAAAAGCCTCTTCAAACTCCGTATAGAACCTATCTCGTTCCATGCAGAACGTGTTTTTCCCTTCTGGTATAGGACGGAATACAACCACCCTCTCTTCAGCGTGATTGGTTCCTATTATGTTATTATCTAAGACAATAGAATACCTTTTTGAACTTTTGTTGATAACAACATCATGCTGAAGACCATACAATTTAAGTATTTCCCTTAATTCACTTGTTTCCATTATTTTAAGATTTTATATTTTTAGAAGACACTGCTCCCGATCCCCACTTTTTCTTATATATAGTCCCCATCATGTTTATTAAATCGGAAAAAGAAGATATGGTTCCCATTTCTATACAAAATGCAAGATTGGATTGAAGCATTTCAAGTTCTTTTAACTGCTCTTGAGTTGCTCTGTTTCTTATCATGCTCTCATGTTCGTTAAAAACGATCCAATTGAGGCCTTTAGCCATTCTTGTATAATCTGCATCAGGAAATCTTGATATAGCCCTTGATAGGACATTATATTTATCTCCTGCCTCTATCCTATTTAAAATAAGTTTGTCCGTCAACCATGTTACTACTTCAGCATACAGCATAGGGTTAAGCTCCATAGCTACAAGAACCCATATATAAGGATTGCACATCGTTCTCCTATTCTCTCCTCTTCCCATAGTTTTATAAGCCCCCATCTTTTTCATCACTTTTATAAGTGATTCTTTTTCAACAGATTGGATAAAACCAGGAAATCCTGCTTCTATTGTATATCCTTGTTTTTCAAGGATATAGTATATTCGTTCAGCACTTTCTTTGTTGGACAGAATGTTTTCTATTCTCTTTTCATTCCATCCCATTTCTATCCTTTTTCTCGTATAAGCCTCTTGTAAGTCTGTTAAGGACATAAATGATGTTTTGGTATCTTGTTTAATTATAACACCAAACAGTTCCCGATCTTTCGATACCATTGTAACATTTGTTTTCATGAAATATAACACTAAAAAAATATCATGATGCAAATATATACATCATGATACATTAATAAAAGATTATAGTGTTAAATTTTACTTATAGTGTTTTTATGGACTCACATTATTTCTTCTAAATTTACTTTTATAGAACCATTTATGGTTTTGATGTTCCCATCTATGGTTGAAATCACATCATCTAAATCGTTTATAATGCCTTCCATGTCATCAACCACCTCTTCCATATCAGCTACAGCCTGATCTGATTCCCAATATTTTTCTGAGTCTTGTAACGATTCAGGTATATTATCTCTCGCCTCAGTCTCTTCGTCTAAAATCATATCAACATCATCCTTGGCTGAATTTATGTTGTACTTCAACTCCGATAACTTTGATTTGATGTATTCAAAATCTGTTTTATACTTATTTACGTTTTTGATAACATCTGATATTTTCTTTCTTCTCTTGTTGTTCATGCTTTTATCCTATTATAATATTCTACAATCTTTTCTTTCCTATCTCCCGGTTTTACCGCCATATTCTCAGCCAAAAACCTAAAATACGACACTGGTATGTCCTTGAATCTAATTCCTTCATATTTTCCAAACCACATTATTATACTGTCAAGATCGTCTTCTCTCCTACCATCTCCGTTCACAGATTTAAGTGAGGCTGCCCGGCGAAGGATCTCGTCTTTGGTAATAATATCACCCATTCTTATATTGGACAGAAGTTGATCTCCGGCAAACATACACCAGCCCTTAGAAGGGAATTGCTCGATTGTCAAGTCTTCTATCCGACCGAAACGCCTCATGTTGTCGCAGCAATCAACTATCAGCGCCTCTTTCTTGTCAGGGTGGATGCGAACGGCACGGCCTACAATCTGGTAAAATACTGAATATGAGAATGTTGGACGCCCAAACATCACACAATCAAGTTCAGGAAAATCAAATCCGGTAGCAAGCGTTGAATAATTAAAAACCACCTTCAACTTACCTTCTTTGAAATCTGATATGATTTGCTCTCTTTTCTTTTTGGTTGTTAGCGATGTTACGACACCTGTTATGGCTCCCATCCTGGCATTCATGAACTCTGATATTCTATTACATGATTCTATAGAATCCATACAGACCAAAATGGCTTTACGCTCGTTCATAAGCTGAAGAAGACGCTTGTAGATAGAGTTGTTTAAGCCGTTTCGTACAATACTTTCTTTAATAGATTCGTTGGTATATTCGGCTCCGGTGCTGTTTAACATCAGAGCCGATTCATCAAATGACCATCGTTCGTACTTAAGTGGACACCAAAAACCTTGAGAAGTTAGCTCTTGTATTTGTATTACATGAACTAACTTCTTGAAGAAGTTATGCTCGTCTTTTGTCAGCATATTAAGTTTGCTATAGTTTCCTTCCAGCATGGAACTGTAGGCTCTGAGGCGGCAGGGAGTGGCGGTGAAGCCCAGCACCTTCGCCTCGGGAAACTCGCTCATAAACTCCATAAATTCAGAACCTTCTTCAGGAGAATATCCTGAATGACATTCGTCTATCAATAAGGTATCTATCCCTGTATCTTTCAACCTTGCTACGTCTTTCTTTATGCTTTTAAGTGTAGCATAAGTCATAGCCGATAATTCCTTTACGCCACATGAGGCAGAGTATATAGTAGGTTCGGAGCCAAACGATACAGCCTTAGCATAATTCTGCTCCAGAATCTCTTTCGAGGGCTGCAATACTAACGTCGGTCTATTTATCTCATGCGCTATCTTGGATATCAGAAGGCTCTTACCCGCTCCGCATGGGGCTACTATTATGCCAGGCTTTTTAGATCTTCCCGTGAGAAACTTAAGCCCGGCATCTACTGCCTCTTTCTGGTAAGGTCTAAGTTCAAAGCCCATCACAATCTATTATATTATTTTTTGAAAGTTCTATTATCGCCTCTTTCAACATCTCCCTTGCTTTATTCTCATTATCTTCAAACAGGCATACACTGCATGTAGCACCTTTGGAGGGGTAGTCTCTGTAGGCTTCTGCTCTTTCTACAACGTACTCACAACAATAGTCGTGACTCATGTCTTTTGCTATACTTATGAAATGATCTTCTCCATCCATCAACACGCAATATTCATCATCGTTTTCGCATGCAATAACACCTTTGTTTTTTAAAATGGATAGCACTTTGTTTCCAAAAAGTCCAATATAGACCCATATATCTTTCCCTGCATTTTTGTAAAAAATACCCATTCCTTCTTTTATTGTGACTTTCTTTTCCATAACCCCTTATTTTATATCAGTAATTAAAACATATCTTTTAACAATATCTTCAAGACTCACAGAAGAACGTATATATAGTTTTTCTTCGTACTCATATAGAGCGTACCCTTCTTTTATGTCTAATATCTTAATCACATGCTTGCCTCTTTCAAATGGATCCTCAAAGTAGCTCTTATGTTCGTATCTTTGACCTACTTTGATTTTGTCAGTTTTCTTCTTCATCTTATAACGACCTACCACTCTACCCGTTTTTATGAAAGCTGTCGTGAGTAAGTATAATAAAACTAAATACAAAAGGATCGCTACTCCACATATTAGATCTTCTTTCATTGGACTCCCTTTAAGTAGTTAAACCATATATCCTCCAGTCTTTCCTGAAGCTCAAATGCTTTCTTAAAATTCCCGCATCGTACAGCAACGTCTCTCATGTATTCTACGTTTATAACTTCCGGATCTTGCCGGTATTTTGTTCTTAACTTTTGAACATCATCGTATTTCATCGTTTTATCTTTTTAGACGGATCCCAATCCGAAGAGAAAGGGCATTCGTTTTTGTTATGTAATCCAAAGTCGCAATAATAACACAGTGCTGACGGGCAGGGTAGCTTGTTTTGCGAAACAGGCTGGCTTAGGGTGGCACGCCGCTTGCCATACCTGGCTCCTTCTGCTCCCTGGATGTACGCTTGAAATGATTTTACACTATTATCTTCAAAATCATACATTTTAGATAAAGTGTCATTTAGCATCTCTATAGATTTTGTTTTACGTTCTTCATCTACCTTAACCTTTTGATACTGCCTGGTCCTGGTAAAGAAATAGATGTTCATATCTGGTAGAACTCCACCATATTTTCTATAGATGTAAAATGAATATATAGGATGCTGTAAATTCGTTTCCAACTTCTTAGAATCAAAAACCTTATTACCTGATTTCCAATCTATGACATAATGGTGAACTACGTTCTTGCTTTTTATAGCCAGATGAAGGTCTACCGATCCTACTATGTACACATGAGTATGAACGGTCCCATTTATATCAACTGGCTTAGGAAGACGATACGGCAGCACAAAATCTTCTTCGACTCCAACTATAGCACCATGTCTTATAAGTTTCTCACAAGGATTAAGATCACTATCAGCTATCATAAACCTATTTCCGTCTTTTTTAAAAAGATCCACAATCCAAGCAAGAAGTTCTCCAGATTGCTTCATGGCTATCATCATATTCTCTGGCGATTGCCAAGGTATGTCTTCTTGGTAAGCATAGTAACTTATAGCTTCTCCAAGGTCTTTACCAGAAGGCTGTTTTCCGTTCTTGAAGAAGTATTCCAGTGTCTTATGAATAACCGTACCATAAGACGTAGCTTCTTGTTTTTCCGTAGATCTTTTGCCCTCCACGTAAGTTTTATACCATTTCATTGGACAAGTAAGAAACGTATCTATCTGGGAATAAGATATGGCAAGACGTTTCACACCATTAAACTCCTTATATAGCAAATGCGTTTCCGGGACCATCATAAGTCATTGTCTTTAAATCCTTCCGGGTAATATACGACATACTTCTTACCGTCTTCTGGTGTCATGGCAAACTGCATGTAGTTATTACGATTACGATGCTTGCCATCCAATCCTCGTTTCCAATACAGGATACCGTCTATATCCACATAAGATCGGCCGCGTTCGGCTCTAACCACGTCCGTGTGTAGCAGATACCCGTCGGAAGACACAATCCACACTTTATCTCCTTTGTTTAAATAAGATATTCTTTTTCTTACAATAACCTTTTTCTTATTATCCAATACAAATTCCTCATCAGTCATACTCTTCGTCCTCCTCTTCTTCTGTTTCAAAATCAATTCCATATCTCATATTCTATTAAATATATTTAAAGCTATTCATATGTTTTAATACATCCCCTCGGAGACCTTCCGGTCTCCGAGGTAGATGTAAATCCCGTTAGGGATAAGTCAGGATTTCTCCTGTAAGTACCCATCGCCAATGTTATAAGAGGTTTTATATAATGGCAACACTGTTTCGTCAAATACACTACTCCTGTTTAATCACCATCCTTAGAGCAAGAAACTTGGATAAACATTCCTTGGTAACTATTTATTCTCAAATAACGTAGCCTCTGTTTCAAGGCTTAGGCTAATAACCCGATCTCTGAAAGAGATGTATTAAACTTTTATAATAGAATTATATTGGGTTAATACTATTTGGGGTTATAACACCGATCATAATGCTTGGTCAGTTCTTCTGGTTCTAAATCTTGTCCAAAATCCATGTTAAAAATATCGTAATTAGTAAAGCACTTAAAATCACTGTCCCTGCCAGCAGGAAATCTATGAATGCTGCTTTTGCTTCTTCAATTAGGCCCAAGTGTAACCTTGGGCCATTGTATTTATTTTTTGTCATCTCCTTTTAACTTCTTTAAAGTATCTGCAATCGGAAGCTGATCAATGACTCCCAATGCCGGAGCGACGGTCTTAACAACATTGTTAAGAAAATTACCGGTACTGTTCTGACCGCCGTCAAATACCGTGATATTTCCGAGGTTAATGTGCTCAAATGCCTTAACCTGTTCTCCGGCAATTTCTTTCCACTGATTAACCATCTTGTACTGGATGGCGATCTGAGGATTGGATTCTGCTGCTTCCACCATAGCCTTAAATCCGTCGGCTTCTGCCATTAACGACTTTTTCTTACCTTCGGCTTCTGCCTCCAGTTTCATCTGAATAGCCTTTGCCTCTGCCTCAGCTTTTGCCAAATGTGCTGCCGCCTCAGCCTCAGCCCGGCGTTTGATCTTCTCTGCCTCAGCATCAGCTTGTAATATAGCCTCTTCCTTCTGGGTTTCAGCCGGCACAATCTTTTCAGCCTTAAGCGCAGCCTGAACTTTCTTAGCCTTAGCTTCTTCCACTTCTTTGTCGGCAAGCTCTTTTGCTGTTTTTACAGCCGCTTCCGATTTAACTTTTTCTTCTCCGGCCTTCTTCTCTGATTGAGCTTTGATAATCTGTAGTTCTGATACTGACACAGCAACCTCCTTCTGGGCATTGTTGTATCCTATAGACGCATTTTTCTCAGCCTCAGCCTTCTTAATCTGAGCTTCAGAGTCTTGTATTGCTATAGCTGCTTCCTTGTCAGCTTCAGCCTTATTCTTTCCGACTTCTTCCATCCTTTCAGCCTCGGCTTTATTTACTTCAAGTTCTGCCTTAGATCTTACAATCGCCGATTCCTTGTCGGTTAAAGTTTTTGCGATAACCGCAGCCCTGTCTCTATCTGCTTGAGCTACGCCGATCTGTTTCTCTTTATCGGTTAAAGCCAAGGCTATTTCTTTTTCTTTCTTCGTTTCAGCTACTATCGTTTCCTTTTCTTTTTCAGTACAAGCAATTTGAATCTCTTGTTCTTTTTTGGTATTAGCTACAGCCGTTTCTTTCTCCTTCTGCTGTACAGCAATCTTAATAGCACCCAGTTTCTCCTGTTCTTCGATATTAGCCTGTGCTTCGTTCAGAGCCCTACTTTCAGCCTCCTTACCAAGGTTCATAATATAACCGGCTTCGTCTCTGATGTCACTGATGTTGATGTTCAGGAGGTAAAGACCTAACTTATTAAGCTCGTTATCAATGTTCTTTCTTGCCTTATCCAAAAACTCATCCCTGTCAGAATTAAGTTTTTCGATTGTCATTTCAGCAATAATCAAACGCATCTGACCGTAAACGATGTCCGTAATAAGATTTTCAGTAGATTCGGTATCCATCCCCAAAAGTCTTTCTGCCGCATTTTGCATGATTTCGGGATTTGTACTGATAGCTACTGTAATGGTCGTAGGTACATCTACTCTAATATTCTGAGATGACAAAGCACCGGTAAGCTTGCAATCTATTTGCATAGGCTCCATTGACAAAACATCATAGCTTTGAATAATAGGCAAGACAAATGCCGCTCCACCATGATATAATTTTGCCGACTTCTTTTCCCCACCTGTCTTACCGTAAACGACCAAGACCTGATTAGGCTTACATCTACGATACCTTGATAAGACTCCGATGATTGTCAAAATAATCACTACAGCTAAGATAGCTGACACGTACATGATTGTTGTCATAACTTTTAAAATTTAATTGTTGATAAAAAAAATTAGATACTTAATTCTCCTTCTTCATATTTTATATTCGCCTTGTCGCCGTTTTTGTAGGTTTTTCCAGACAAGCATCTTACTCTCATTTGCTCTTGTCTTCCATTTTTCGAAATATTTACCATATAATGATTCTTCCCTGATCTAAATACTATCTCCACTTCTCTTCCGTTTAAATCTTCCGGACATTCGTACACCATTTCTTGCTTTAACTTAAGAAGTAACTTATATACGTAAAACAAAACGATAAAGAAAAACGACCCTATCACAACCCCTACTAAATGGGAACCCGAAAAGTAGGTAGTCCAGCTATATCCAAGAATAAAATGTGTTATGCCCTTGAATGATATGATGTCCGACAAAGACATGCTTAAATCAGAAGCACTGTCAATGTCAATATCCGTATCCAGATCAGATCCTAATATCGACAACAAAAACTGTATAACAAAAGCAAATGACGCTATTAAAGCCATGCATAAAATTATATCACTTCCCATACCCTTCTGTTATTATTTTGTAAACAAGATCAGTCATATCTTTGATGGTCTCCATATCATAATCAATAATAACAATATTGAATTTTTGTTCCACCATCACATCAAGCTCAATTCGATCAACAGAATCTAATCCAAGTTCTTTAAACGACACATCTTCTTCATGAACTATATCTATTTCCGAATTAAGAAACTGAGTAATAATTATATCCTCTATTATCTTTCTGATTCTTACTTTTTCCATTGCTTTCTAATTTTGTTAAATAAATACGTTTTTATGTTTTTCAATCGCTCTTTGTCTGTTTCAGAACTTCCGGTAAACAAATAATCCGGATTGCCTTTAGCCGGCGGCGTAGGCAATTTAGATACGGCAAACAACCAATCCATTTCCTTATTCTTCTTAGACTCCAAATAAGGCTCGGTAGCGATTTTAAATTTTTCAGCTATTAAGTCAAAGAGCTTTGAGTTTTTAAGGTTCATATGGACTGAAAAAGCCTGAGAAGGCGGTTTCCATATAAAGTTACATAAGCTCATTGTATAATCTCCTGACTCTGCTATATAAGATTCCGTTACCTGAAGTATGACCTCTTTCTTGAATGAGGTGTTACCCATAAACCAACACAATCTGGATTCCGCTTCTTTTCTGCTGACACCTATGTCTTTTGAATATGATTCGTACATCCCTATCATAATCTTCAACGTTTCCAGAACCTCGTCTGTCATTTCCGGAGTCTCTATATAATTCACAAAAGACGTTCCTTTGTTGGTCAATCTCATCACGCCTGATTTTAATTTCTCAACCAGGCCAAGCTCTATATACCTCCCAGCATCTTCTTCCGGCATGGCTTCGATCATAACCGTATCCTTCTGTCTTATGGCAAGAAGATTAGCAAGATCATTAGGAGTCATGTCTGATGCTGCAAGTTGTCTGAAATTGATGTACATACCTAATCAGCTTTAATGAAAATAACATTCTTGTTATCTTGTCTATCAATATGTTCACATGGGCCAATAATCATGTCTGTACATGAACAATAATTGTATTTTTCAAATATACACCTATCGCATGTATCACCTTCCACACATTTTAATCTTACAAGTCCGGCAACAAATACTTCTCCTACTTTAAATTCCTTCTTTTCCATATTCCCTCCTTGTTTTTAACTGTTGTACCCTTCTTTAATAATCGAATTTCTACCGGTAGATACCGACTGTCGAAGATCGTCATGTACAGAATCTACCGTAGAATACTTGTTTCTGGTTGTAAAAATCACTTCCAGCATCTCCTTGTAATCACCTAAAGCTACTTCGTATCTCGGATCTACTTTGGCTTTTCTTTCAGCCTCGGCATTACTTTTAGCCAGTTCTCGATCAAGAAGATCTTCTTTGATTCGGTCAGCAATCATATCAAGTTCTTTTTTAATAACTTCTCCTGCTGCCCGAAGTTGACCTTCTACGTCACCAAGCTGGTCTTGGACGGTTCCTATTTCTTTCTTTAGGCGATCGTATTCGTTAATCATACCCATATCACCTGCATAGCCGGAAAAGTCCTTGATTATTCTGGTTCCTTCTTTAAGGAGCTCAATGACTCGTCTTTTACGTTCTCTGCTTATTAAAGACGGAAGACGATAATTCATATCCGCCACCGCCTTATCATGTATGGAGTTGATTAAAAACATCTCTCTTTCATCTCCTGCAAACTCAGTAAGAACCAAAAGGAACTTACTTATCAGGTATTCGTTTTCTTCTACTGTCAGTCTCATGGTTCTTATTTTTTTTAATACAATGACTGTTCTTCTTTTGTCTCTTGTTCTTGTTCCTGATTGTCCGTAACGTCTTCCACAGTATAGAGCTTAGGCGGCGTCGGCGGCTGGTTGGGGTTCACGAACTTCGTCCCGCCCTCTCCGTACATCCATCCATGCCCCGGCAGGATCTCTGGGTGGATTGTATTAGTAAGCTCTTCCATACTAACTTGCCTTACCTTCAGTATATGATGAAACACCAGTCCGGCTGTCCTGAATGATGTTTTGTTTTCAGTTTTAAACCTATCAAGAGTCTGATACCAATCTTTCCCAAATATCATATACTTATCCAGCCCGTACCTACGAGGATTGTGCAAACCTATCATTAACGTACATAACTGACCCAGCGTATCAGATTGGTAAAAATCAGAAAGACGCGGAGGCTGCTCTTGTGGGCTTTTTATCCTTCCTTCTATCTCTCTGTTGAATTGGGATATGATGAGGAAAAATATGTTTTTATATACTAATTTAGCTTCGTTCATAACCGCCACCAAATCATCTATAGCCGACTTAGGATCTAACCCCATTCTTTTTATCAAAGCAATATGATCGACTTTAAATATTATAAGACGTTTGTCTTTATGTTTGGTAGCTATATGATACACAGCCGCCTCAAACTCTTTTACCGTACACGGAGCATCGATGTATATTATATTATTTCTGATTTCACCTTGAAGGATTTCAAACATCCTCATCTCTTCTACTGTATTAGAATCTTGCCTTCTTAATATTTCAGGAGCTCGCTTTTTCATATCCTGGCTCATTCTGCGAAGAAGAAGATCTTGAGGATTCATTTCGAACTCGCAATTAACAAGAAAATAATCTTCTGCTTGCGGGTTGATCATCGGATTCATCACATTTTCCAATATCTTTTGGGCCACATACGATTTACCTACAGATGGCCGGGCTCCTATGGCAATAGCGTGCTGAGGAAAAATACCTCCAAGCAAAGCCTCGTCAATATAATCGTATCCGGTTTTAGCGGGGATAAGCTCTCCCCGCCTGTATTTCAAGATATTCTCATACGCCTCTTCCATAACCTGTTTAGAGGTTTTGAATATCCTTCTTATATCTATCCTATTTGCTATCTCCTCGTGCATTTTTGTCACCTTTTGTATCCGATTTGGATCCCCTATTAGCTTTTACTGATTTATACCTAAGACCGTTCTTGGTATGAGAACAATCCTTGCCTTTTCTCCAGCCCTTACCCTTCTTCTTGTCCGTTTCGTAGTTTTTACGACCAAGCTCTCGGCGTTTGGCTTTCTGTTCTGGTCTGGCATTTATCTCCTTGTCCTTTTTAGCCTTTTTCTTCCTGGCTTCGGGATGAGTCCTGTAGTACTCTGTCGATCTACCCATGTGCTTATATTTTTTTTGATGAATAATAGCACAAAGATAGGCAATTCGCTCCCTATTTCAACCTGCCGTAGCTCATATCAGGATCACACCAGACATACCCGTCTTTCTCATCATGAAGATACTCAGGACATCCTCTACATGCGCTACTTCCTGACACTATTTGATTGTTCTTATTAGGGCACTTATCTCCAGGCTTATGCCATTCTATTCTCGAACCTGATCGTTCTTTGTTTACATGACAGAACTGAAAGACTTTTCCCATCGTCTTCTCGCCGAACATACCTATATGTGTGTATTCTTCCGGTATAGATAGAAATTCGGATAAATCTTTATACATCCTTTCCCGTTCCTCCGGCGTAGACCATAGTCTATCAAGTTCGGCATGGACTCTTATCTTAAGAGACCTCAGTGATGGCCCCGCAAGCCGGCCTTTAGCTTTTCCCTTATTCGGCCCTGATTCATGAACACCGACATAAGCATTGCATGGTTTACACATCATAACCATCCCTAAGCCTTTTCTGCTATATATTTTATCGGCATTGACCAACTCGGTTTCTCTTCCGCAATAAAGGCAAATTTCGCCTCTTAAAATCCGTTGTTGCCGCACATTGAGTTCCATACTCTATCCTTTTGTTTCTCTTTAAACTTTTCATACAAACTGCTTTCAGTTTCCATTTCCGAGATCTCCACCTCTACGTCCTCTCTTTTGAAAATTACTTTCTTGGCTGTAGGATACGCACATTTAGAGATACGAATAGCATTACGAATAGCGTAAACAAAATACGTTTCTGGTGATGATTCAATCACCACTACCTCATTTAAAGTGTTTTTGTAATTTTCCATATTATCTGCTTGCTTCAATTATATAACCAGGATGATCTTCACATGCCTCTTTGTATTCGATAAGAAACTTAAGAAATGAATCATAAGACCCCCATCCGTTTTCTGGTTCGTATCTCAAAAGACTCTTTCTCTTGGAGATCATAATATATATACCTTTTGTGAGTATCTTCACCATCTCCTTAGTATCTATTTCCCTGCCCAATTCTTCCGGTCTCCAAACATAATCGTATAGTGTTTCTTTGTTTTCTGATACGAATATTTTTTGTGCCATCTTGTTCATGTTGTGGGTGATGTTTGCAACCCATTTACGATCCTCTTCTTTCTTCTTGCTCTTAATATAAACGTCCAGGCTCATAATATTTCTCTTTTACTTTGTTATTAATTATCAAATCTGCCACATCATCTCCGTCCCCTACATTCTCAACACTCTGAAGATAGTCCGATACTTTTATCCTTGACTTCATCATCATCCCATCTATCTTTTTACTCCATGTGTCAAATGCTTGTCCTTTGTCCGGAAAAGCTACAGTCTTTCTATCTTTTAAAACATCTATCACTTCCGGTCTTAAGTTCTGCAACCCACCGGTAGCTACAAATAACTCATCCGGTTTATTCACGGCGCATATAATAGCCGTCTTCTCTGACTCCACCAAATTAACTACCTTATCCGGATACTGGCTTAAAAGATGCTCTCCGAACAGGCATTGTCTAAACAAGAAGTCTCTTGCATGCAACGAGTGATAAAACATGACATGAGGTCGCTCATTGTCACCGTCTTTTTCTTTCACTCTTTTTACATCAATCTCATTCCCCTGGCTGTCGGTCTTTATATAAAAGTCCATGATCTTGCCGGTTCTACATACAAAATCTTTGTCTATCTGCCAGAATATACAACACCCTTTCCATCTCCATAAGTCCATTGTTCCGACATGATACCTCCTGAATACATCAGATACCCTTTCTTTTCCCCATAGAGACGATAAAAATCTAAATACGGTGTTTCTGTCGTCTGGAACCACAGTCCTCTCAAACTCGCTAAAAGGTATGTAATTTACAACGTCAGGATTTACAGGAGGACGATAAGCTCTTATACACTTGTTTCCCGAAATCCAAAGATCTTTGTCACCTACATCCTTACCAGTAGGTCGTTTATCGTAACCGCAAGTCCGTTCATGATCGCATCTTCCGAACTCGTTGCCAACAACCTGACCTGTTGCCACATCAATATAAGGAGTGAGGCACCGGCTTTTTCCGCAAGCCGGGCAGGTTAGCTTCAGCCGGCTCCTTCCGGGCCTGCGGTCAAGTTGAAACCGGGGTACGTTTTCGTATCTTCTGAAATCAAGCATTTTTAACTCCTCTCATTGCTTCTATGATTCTATCCGCTATAGTTATAGACCATGACACCACATCTGGTATATATACTCCGCAATCTATTTCTCCTTTTCTATCTTGCATTTTAATGAACTCAATAGAATAAGCCTTAACAAGATCGAATCTACGTTGTTCCCAGTCTACATCTTTGTTCTCATCATCCACAGGAAGGGTATCGAGATAATAATTTAAACTCTCATTTATCACACTTCCGTTGCTGTCATAGAATTGTATTTGGTCATAGTCGCTTCTTATAGTTGAACCACTGAAGGTGATTACGTCTATTATCTCCCCGGTTCTTCTAATTTTTCTTTTCATACTATTCTTGTGTTTCTAACCAGTATAGGCATTGTCACATTAACAGTCTTGCCATATTTCTCGTAAGATGTGAGTATGCATATTGCATACTTATCCCCTATTTTCAAATCTTTCGATAATCTTAATCTTGAACCCCTTTTGATGTTAATAAAACAATTACCAAAAGGATTGATACATATCGGTTTTACGATTTCCACATAATCTCCTTTAGGAATAACAATATCACTCATATTACGAATCTTTTAGACATTTCCTCAGCAATATCATATACGACAATATGATCCTCTTCATTGTACGGCTTATTGATATTCAGCACTCCTTTTCTCACTTTAAACTTCTTATCTTTTCTAAGGTGATTCAACATACCTTGTTGGAACACACAGTCCGCCTTTTCAAGTGCTACACTGTCTTCTGTCCATTCTTTCAGCGTATATCCTTTACTGCTCGTGCTTTTTGGAGAAAAGTTCATAATACGTGCATCAATGCCATACCATGCTTTAACCATTCTTCTTTCAGCTTCCAATTGGAATGCATATGATTCCCATATTCCTCCCGATTTAAAGTCAAGAATGACCACTTCTTCTTTTTCCACTTCTCTTACTTCCTTCTTCGGATCACCTTTTTTGAACTGTCCGGTAGCCCTTTGATACACGGCTCCAAAATAACCTTCTTCTTTGTATTTGAATGTCATTTTAACCATCGCATCAATAGGTGTTGCTACAAGGTAATCCTCTAAAGAAAGGATTCTTTCTATCATCATCGGTTTCACCTTGTAATCAGAACAGAATTTGGCAAACTTCATGACCCTGACAATCATATCGTCAAGATCATCTATGCTATTAAAGAACCGATCAAGATTTTTCTTAGATATCTTCAGCTTGCCTTCTTGCACTGTCTTAACCACAAAGCTTCGATTTAAGACCATATCTCTACCTGTTAGGTACAATCCGTATAAGTAGTGCATGATCGTTCCCTTATCGGCTTCATACTGCGCTACCTCTTCTGGATTGCGACCAAGCATCCTCATCTCCTGCTTCCATTCCTGAAGTGCTGTCTTATCATCTACATACCCATCTTTGATTAAAGTTGTTACCGAAGCATATATCTTAGCCGTCCCATCATCCATCTTTCTTACATAAAAACGATTATCGTCTAATGTCAATCTTACGAATTTGGGGGTCTCAATCTTCTTTAACTCATCACAGATATAAAACGGCTCTAATGTTTCCTGATTTTCTGTAAACGGATTCGAATCTTCTTCTCCAGGGTTAGGAGCGGCTTCCTCCGCCTGAGCTTCCGGTTCCTCCTTCTGGACCGGCTCTGGCTCAGGCGCCGGCTCTTCAACTACTGGAACCTGTCCACCTCTTTCGGCTATGTCTTTATTCTTTATCAAAGTCATAACTTCCTTTTTTAACTGCTCTGGTGTTTGATTAGGATCTGATACCGACATCACAACATCGTTCATTCTAAACAACGTATTTCCTTCTCCTTCCACCATAGGTACAAACCCTAAATCTGTTAATATTTTAATCTTTTCTTCTATCATACCTATCAATTATTTCAATAATCAACCTGCCTCTTTCTTTAATCATTCCCCTGCCTTCCATATCCAGCACCTTCTTTACCGCATACCTCCATACAAAAGGAAATTCTGTTTCAAGTTTATCAAATTCCATCTGGTCGAGATACATGTCGAATATCGTATGCTCCGATTCATGTAGGAAAACTATATTATCCCTGCAAGTAGCAACCGACTTATATATCCTTTTCGGAAGTATGTGACAGACGTTACATACTGTAGGAAAATGAATAGCCTTACCGGTCATAGACATCCGACTATTATTTAACTCTTCCAGCATAAGACGAAAAAACCCGGATAAATCCGGGTTCTCTAACTTTTTCTTCTTGCTGCTGTTTTTAATGGATGTAATTCTGTCTTTTTTCTTCGGAGTCAACTCTTTACTCCTGCAAGCCTGGCATAAGCCATGACTTCTTATCATCACTTTTCGTCCGCATCTTTCGCAGACGTACAATTTCTTTTCCACTCTCTATATTTCAATACAAGTGATATAATTGAAAAGGATACTGCCGTTAAAGATAACGTATATGGTAAGTTCATTAACCATCTCGGTACTTCTTCGGTCTTAATCACTATCAGTAAAGTAGCACCTGCTACTACCAATAATACAATTGCCGTCGCAAGTGCTACACGGGAAACAACATCACTCATCAGTTTTCTTTTCTCCCAATTTTTCTACACCTTTTTGCAGATCGTATTTAAACACTTCAATGATCTTTGTTTCAGCAATAGACTCGCAATTCCAGTCTCCCAACGTACCCTGCATACCTTTAGTCAACACAGCTTCGGCGTCTTTAGGATTGCCGGCTTGGACATACATATAGCATGGCGTTTTCTTTTCTTTACCTTTCTTTTCATTCAGTGTAATGTAATTCACCTTGCACTTATACCAGTACTCAGCTTCTCCGTTGAAAAAGATTTCTGACACTTTAATAGGGTTAATTTTTACAACCTCGAAAGAATTGTACAAATCCTTAAAGATCTCCAACGATCTTGATTCTGCCTCTGTATAAGACAAGGCATCCACCAAATACTTTTCAGTTACTTTCTTTTTTTTGCCGTTCTCGATATTATCAATCTCGGCTTTTACCGTAATTTCAAACCAGCGATTCATTGTATTAATATTTAATTAGTTGATTTCTTTCCTTTCTCTATACTATTTTTAAATCTTTCAGAACACCACTGCAAAACGTCCATCATCATCATCTCATTGTTGGATAAGATACCTTTTATAACTAACGCCAATTGATGCTGTGACATTCTTTGGCTCATATCAAATCTTCTTTCCTCTTCATTTACTATCGTAGCCACGAAATACTTACACCCCTCTAAGTGCGTCAGGGCTTCAATTATAGCTTCTTTTATCTCTTTTTCTTCCATTATGTTTGTTTTTTTGGGCAAAGATATGTCTTTTGATAATAAAAAAGATTCAAAATGATTTAATTTAGCTTAATTACTGCTCTTTTGATTCGTCCGGTATAGGCATGTCAAACTTTTTTCTGATAAACGACTCTGTTTCTTCATTGAATGGATAGGCTTCCTTAATAAAATTCATAGCTACCTCCATATCACCGTCTGCTATATCTTTATACCTTTCAAAGATACCAACCAGGTCATTGTTATATGAACGCTCTTGTTTTATGTTGTACACGTATTTCAACACCCTGTCTTTAATTTCATTGGCTTTTTTCACAGTATCATTGAAGGAATTTATACTTTCCAATTCTGGATCTTTGCTTTCCTTGTTTACCTTATCAAACTCTTCTTTGCTATACCCCGCTTCCCCTTTAATAGCCGGGCAAACACTTTCTTTTATGATCCAAAACTGTTCATACGATCCTGTCAGAAACCTTGATTCTATTTTAAATGCATTATATTTAACAAGCAAATTAGCCACCTCAGTTGCACCTTCTACGGTTCTAAAACCGATGCCGATATCTTTTAACATAAATACTGGAACTCCAGTTCTTGGATACACGACTTCTTTTTCGTTCTTTATATTCCAGTTTTTAGCTTCAATTGGAATACCTTTACCAGCAAGCTCTTTGTCTATATACAGATATATCTCTTTGCATGTCAATGACACAATCTCATCTCTGCTTAAATCAAAAACTGTTTTCATTTCTTTTTATTTATTAAATTAAACAATCTACCTCTTTGTTCGGGCTCCGTATATTCAACCCATATATCGGCTGCCACATTTCTAAGAAATTCCATAAAGTCTTGATGATCCCTGTATTCAGCAGAATCAACTTTTCTCACAAAACTTAGAATTTCCTTTAACATCTTATTGTTTTCTTCAAGAAGTTCTCTGTCGGTCATAACCTTTCAAATTTTCTTCTTATGGTGTTGATTCTTTACCGCTCTGGCTACCTCCGACAACTCCACGTCCCTTTCCATTGTTACCCGAAAATCTTCTTCTGTTAAAGAAAAAGACATAGTTAATGTAGGAGTATCCTTAAAATACCAATCACATAATTCTTTTAACTCTTTACGTTCATCCTCGTTTTTACATTTATGAATGGTAAGGTAATTCATTCTTTCCTCTTTTTCTTTGTCTGTTAAATCTTTTTTCATAATTCTAACTTTTAAAATTGAGTATATAATTACTTAAGGTAATAGATCATCCAAATAAGCCCATGATTCCATTTCATCTAATCTGCATAAAATACATCCTGGACGGCTGGATATAAAAGTTCTGTTCTCTTCCAATATACCCATAATTGGATTCTTTGATCCTATTGTTGATTTCTTAGGGAGAAACACAATAAAACGGTGGCAATCTGGAATTACTGTTATAGAATGCCACACGCTGTTAATGCGCCACTCTGCACCAGCTTTAAAAAGAGGAATAGCATATTCTTGTTCCATGTCTATTTAGTTTTGAATTAATGTGAAAAGAGCAATTATAGCCGCAACTGATATAATAGATAAAATAACGTTTGCCAATGCATGCTTTAAGAGGCGCCTTTCGAGATTTGCGATATGCTTTCTTAGTCCTTCGCAATGTTTTTTTGTAGATCTGGATTCTTTGAGTTCTTTGTTGTATTTTACCATATTTTTGTCGCACCATTTCATTATATCAGCACTTGCTTTGTTAAGCATATCTCTGATTTTTTCATCATCATAGAATGGTATTTCAACATCAACACAAGTATTTGGCCTGTATAATAATCCGTATGTATCAAAGCACACTTTCAATGTGACAACTTCAGGCTTAGCCATTTCTTCGGCTTGTTTCTTTATCTGCTCATCTGTTGCTTCGGCTTTAGCTTTAAGCTCATTGTAGTCTTCTATATTCAGCAAAGCCATGTTTTCAAATTCTGTATTCATATCTACTATTTCTTATTTAGAGTGAATGTTTGCCAAATGCTTTATCCCAACGCCTGCTTGTTATCTGTACACGTACTACCAACGCATCACGATATTTACGGGATTATATGGTTCTTATGTGGCGGATGTTGATAATCCTAACAACGCATTCGTACTGATTTTTGCAAACTGTTCACTCAATTATTTTTAATTTTTAATTAATTCAACTCCTATAATATCTTCGTAATCAATATAGTGCATCATTGAAACACCGTTGTCATCATTAGCCATTATTTCAACACAAGCAGAACATCTATTGAATGCACCTTCGATTGTTATACCTGTTAATTGCCTAAAGAATCCGAGAAATTTCTTTGGTTTGATAACCCTAATGCGGACAAGATCATTCCAAGTTATTCCTTTCTCTTCGCAAATAGATTTAAACTTCTCGGCTGTCATAATTCGATTATTTTAGCTGTTAGTCATTTTTTGGAATCCAGTTATCCGTATCACAGTGAAAGCAATATCCGGTTTTAGGATGCTCCGCACCGTCTTTAGCTCCGCAGGTTCCGCAATAATATTCCTTATCATATTCTGGGGAAAGACCTTTATTTCGTTCTTTGATAACAGCTTTTCTTTCTTCGAGCATCATCATTTTATCAGGATTACGACTCAAATAAAACTTTCTGACTTTATGTATTTGCTTATCAAACAGATCATCGGACTCGGCAATTTGTTTTGCTGTATATTTACTCATGCTCAATTATTTTTAAAGTTTATCTATTATTTTGTCACCCATTTCCTGCCATTCATCACTCACGCTTATAACCAATCCTATGACAGTGAATGATAATAACAACGTAAAAATAAGTCATAACAGAAAGCAGATAAAAACACATACATACCTCATGATTTTTTAGTTGTTAGATAAAAGCAAAATCGGTTCATTTGACTCCGCAATTGCTTTTATTTGTTCTGGATTGATAAAACTCTTAACTTGTTCGCTTATATTACAAATGGACTTGATCATATCAACGAATAATTTCGAGGTACATTCGTTACACTCCACTTCCATTACCTGTTTATATCTATTGTATGATATGCTCGTTACACAATTCAGCCAGTGCGCATAGGTTCCTTTTTCTGTATTTAACCTGCTGTATTCTACTTTTGTCTCTCCATTTCCATATTCAATTACTCTTTTTAGAAATGGTTTTGCATAAACACTAAAACCGAAAGGTTGGGCGTTTAAGGCATCTAAACGGGAAGTTCCATCCCTCCATTCTCCATTTTCATCGCCTCCTGTCCATTCCTTAGAGGGGTTAGGGACAATATTTCCGTTTTTGTCATATGAAAACAGGCAATTCGTTTCCAGTTGATACTTAATAACAGGCACTTCTTCTACTATTTTATAACTCAAACATCTCTTCAGAACTTCCCTGATTTGACTTTCCAAATCAGAAAGTGCTATACTATTGAAATATCCTTCGTTGCCTAATCTGTTTGTAGGTAATTTGATCCCATAAGAATGAATCTTATCCACATCTTCTTTTGACAAGGTAGTGGTAAACACTCCTTCTTTGGTGACATTCACTTTAACAGTTACAGACAAACTGTTATTAGCGTTCTTTTCCGTTATATTTAGTGTTGTTAATGCTGCCATAATCAGATCTTTTTTAAATCAATTTGAATAAATATAATGCATTCCTGCTTCATATACCTTATGTACATCAGGGTCATTCTTGTCTTCCGGTTCCAATTCACTCTCTTCACAAGTATAATCCCATTCAGTATTATAGTACAAATCCTCGTCTGTTTTCTCCAAGGAACAATCTTTCATTAGATTCATATTTTCTCCCCAAACTGCAACTTCTTGCTGTTGCTCTTCTTCTGTCATAAGGGATATTTTGTCTTTTAATTCTTTCCAGGTCATGATTTTTAAAAGATGATTAATAATTCATTCTACATCAAAAAGTTGATCTAACACCAATAATTCGGCATCCATATCTTCATCTTTCGGGAAACGAACTTTTATGTTTCCGAACTTAGATGTTTTGAATAAGATGTAGGGGTTCATGTCTTCGGCAGTCACCGGCTTATATTCCTTAACTTCCGACATCTTGAGATACCAGTCGCCTATTTTTACAAATCCGGAGAAGATAGAACACAGATGCGCTTTTACAGACTGTATCTCCTTTTTATCTTTGAAAGGTATAATTTCGTCCTTTCCCCTTATCCTGATTGACAAGAAAGGACGAATGTTATCTGTTTCATTTTGAAATTTGAAGCCTGTTATGGCTTGCTTGGGGATTCTTCTTCCCATTAATATAAAATAGCTCATTGTGATAAGTGATTTTGTTTTATATCAGGTAAGTAATTTGTAATAACATCAAGTGATATCCATAACTCTGGCTCTATGCTGTTTTTTATTCTATCACTGAAAAGAGAATTATCATCACAATCACAATGAGAGATTGTGATATAACAATCTTGATAATCCCACCAATGAGCCGATTTAAAATCGTCTCCTCCATTCCAAAACCCTATTCTTATACCTCTTGGGTTGAAATCTTCATCTATCCAACTTGGGTGATAAGCCAACACTTCTTCTCCCTCTGAAGGTTTTTCCTCTTTGAATTTCTTCCAGTTCATCTCACCTTTAATTAGTTAGACACAAATGTACAAGTTTTATTAAGATACCCTTCTGTCATCTCTATGAAATTCACACAATCTAATTTACTTAATTTGTAAATCAATGCCGGATTGTGTATTATGGCTATAATTTGTGTTTGTGGTTTATGAAATGACAATACATTGTGAATCTGCATTATGTTGTCAATGTCAAGGTTCCTGTCTGGCTCATCCATGAGAACCGTGTACTCAAAACTGCTTTCTGTTAATGTTATGCGGTTTCTTTCATAATACTTCAACAGGTTATCAATTCTTTTAATCCAAAACGCATTTGATTTTTTCTTGTATTCTACAAGATCTTGTATTGGAAATGTATAATCCTTTTGACCGAACATTAAATTGAAAAGTGATTCCAATGATAACACCACTTTCTCTCCATAAGATCTTCGAATATTATTCACATACAAATCTAAGTTGCTGATGTTTTTTAATACACTATCTCGATTCATCTCCGCCGATGGCAATAAACGGAATACTTTCCCTGCATAATCGGATGATATGTCAATCCCATCAAGAACCTTGTCATCATCATCAAATATAGGTGGAAAATCCAGTGCCTCGATCGGTATTTCAGAGCACATGGACTTCTCGCATAACGCATACATTGATATGATGTTAAGCAAGGTTGATTTTCCACTACCGTTTTTCCCTATAATCACATTCACTCCTGACTTGAAAATAAATTCTCTGCCATTTTCAAATGTTTCTATATCCGAAACATATTCAAATGGAGTTTTTGTATTGTCTTTTATTTTTACTGATGTTATCATTGTAATCCTTTTTAAAAATCAATTACCGCCCGAACCCTGCTACTGTTGTACTTGTCACTGTAGTACGCGCTACCAATGGAGAAGTCCACGTACCACGCGACGCTCGGGCTGCTCTCGGTACTGGATCTATACCACGTCGAGGAGAGGGGAGATGCCGAAACATAAGCGAATGCTTTGTTTAGTTCGTCCATATAATGGGCCATTAAATTTAATTGACCAAGAGATGGTATATACTCGCCATCTTTCAGCAAATTTTTCAACTTTGGATTTCTGGCTACAAGGCGTTCCGTATTGCCGCGTCCATCAATATCAAACAGCGCATCACATTTACGTTCGTAATATGTCTCACTTCCGGATTCTTTACGGCTATCATTGTCAAGCAACCGTACACTATCATGCTCCTCCAGCGAGATAGCAAACGATACGTCTTTGTGTTTTAATCCGATATAACGCACATTCTCTTTAATATTCTCTCCAGTAAACGGCTCAGCGTGTCCGTTTCCGTAGATTAGATACAAACCATCTTTTCTTGATGGTACTCTATTTTCACATACGCATCTTTCATTTTTTGGTCTTACAATTATGTTCAACTCATTCAACACATGATCTTTTATGACTTCCTTGCTTATTCTTTCTACAAAACCATAATTCCTTTGTTTAAGCTCATCATTTACCATACATCTGATCCAATTTTCTATCTGATTGTTTCCTCCGTATGTATTATGCATGCACCTTTTTACAAGCTTTTCCAATAATGGTTCTATGTTTTTGATTATATCTTCTTTGGTAAGGTGAAGTTCATTTAGTATGCAATTTCTTACCGCCTTGTATTCTTTACTTGTGCTCATAATATATCTACTTAATACTGTGAATTATATTTTTTCTCTCTCTCACTGTCTTCCCCTATAGGATTATTCCATCCGTATTTTACAGCCATAGCTTTAAATAGAGGAAGTCCATAAAATCTATAATCATTCTCAGGATGAGCATATACTGTTGATTTCATTTCAGTTCTTTAATTAAAGCATCCGCATATATTACAGCTAATTCAGCCGCCTTATCACACGCTTCCAATATTAATTCACCGTGAGGTCCACGCCCTGATACAGATGTGATCGGAAGCACAGTTTTCGCTATCTCGTATCTACGTTGTTCCCAATCTACATGGGTGTTACACGGTTCTTGATTGACCTGTATATATCTTCCTTCAATATTAGAAGATCTTAATGTTTCCGCATTCTCTTCGCCGAATGCAACCAGAATAGATCCGCATCCTGGACTTTCGCCTACCGTCCCATCTTCTCTGTGGAATTTTATTCTTCCTTTCATGAACAATATACCTTTCGCTTTCGGGAATACAACATCCTGAAACATCTTATTGTCAAGACGATTGAAAAGAAGAGCTATTCCATTATTGTGCTCTACCATACGAGTAATAAAATGCTCTATCGTCGGTCTTGAATAAGGTGGGTTTAACCATACCCTTCCTTCCCATTCCTGTTTTAATCCATCTTGTTCTTTGTTGTACATCACTCTGGCTGTCCTCCATAAAGGACGCATAGGCGCACATGGATCTAAATCAAATTCTCCTAAAGCATCTATAATCTCTTTAGGTGTGTACCATTCATCTGTACTATTTTTTTTTGATTTTTCAAATGATGTGTTCATATATTTATGTTTTATAAGTTAATCCCATCCTCCATCAGCATACAAAGATACGTCTTCCTCCTCTACATTCACACCCTTAAGAGCTTGCAGAAGCTTTTTCTTTGTCTTCCTACACATATTGTAACCATATCCCTTATACTTATATGATCTTTCCCATGTACTCACTGGGAAGGGGATATTTTCATCAATGACCAGCCTCTTCATATGAAGATGTTCGAAGAATTTATCATGGTATAGAAGTTTATACTCGTATCCTACTATATCAGTAGATGAGAATGGAAAATAATCATCTTCCTTTTCTTCGTATTTAGGCTCCTTATAGTAAGCCATTTTTGCCACAGTAAAGTCGAAGCTCCTGAGAATCTCTTCTGGCTTTCCGAACTCTGACTCTATGAACTCTACCCATATCTTTTCTCCCTCTTTCTGGAACGCACATACCTTCTCATTTCTGTACTTAAATTTCCATCCTTCTTTTTGGTGTTTTTTATCATTGAACAAATCGACAGCTTCTTGGAAATCGCTTTCGCTTTCAAAGAACACATCAATATCTTTCACTTTTTCCCCAGAAAGAATATTCTTAAAACATCCACCAGCTATGAATCCTTTATGACCTTCCATGTATTTGTCAAGCCATCTTATTTGCCAGAAATTATCTGGAGCATCTATTACAAAATTATTCATATCGTTTATATTTTGCTGTTACCATGCGAGATAAAAATCCCGCTTCACAATAATACAGTGAGTGTAATTGCTCAGGTCGATTCCGTTGTCCGTAAATGTATCCAGGACTCGTTTTTCCACGTATTTGAGTTTTACTGTTATCCCCTTCTTAAACACTTCTATTAACTTCTCATTGCACTCAATAGGCCCAATAAGACAGTATCTATTCGAAGGACTGTCTGATATACAATATGTCTGACATCCTAACATGTTGCTTAAAATTACTTCGTTCATAATTTCTCTATGATTTTAATATGGTGTCTACAAACTCCGTTATTTTATCAACGGATTCTTTTGATAAGGTATATCTTCTCCAATCCCATCTAAAATGTGCTTTTGGGAGATTTTTAGTAGAATATTTTTCATTTCCGTCCTTGTTAGTCCATTCGTAATTATCCTCTGGATTCGCCACTTTTATTCCCGATTTAGGACCATTACGAAAGCTGTATAACATTCTTATAACCGATTCAAAATCTGAACCTATATCAAATAGCATATGATACACCTTGTTTATTAAAGCCCTATCAGCTTGTTCCAAGTCTTCACCAAACAACTCTCTTACACTCCAATTTTTCATTTCTGAATAACGAATGAAATTAAGTTTCCCTTTTTCTATATTAGGATCTTTTCTTGATAATACAAGCTCCAAATCTTTCACAAATGATTCTTTTAGCTTCTGTTGTCCTAACAAGGCGGTGTATTTGCTTACTATATCCATTATCCAAAGTTTTTTAATATTGCTTCAAACGAATCATATTTAATCCCTAATGTATCATGCGCCTTTTGGGATCCACATTCACATTCTCCTACCTTATGTTCTGATCCACAATCGCATAAGTCGATCCCCAAATGGTTGACGCAGTGGTCGCAGCAGCAGGACTGGTGAAGCCATGTGGCATCACCAGCATCCAAATCCAATTTTTCAAATGTTTCCCAAAACATGCTATTCGAAGCTCCATTATCAAATCTGATAGTGACTGCACCGCATTTACATTTTGTATGTATTCTATTTTCATATATGTTCCATTTTCAAAATTTCTGGGGACAGATATTCTTGTAACTCCAATTTGCATATTGGGGCAAGACAATCCAGATGTTCAGCATCCATTTCTTGCTTATCTTCATCTACCCACATTAAAGTACCTTCACTGCTACATTCCGGGCATTTGTCAGCTCCACATGGAAGAAGCATTTGTGCTCCACATAAGACACATCTTACCCAGTCTCCGTGCTGCACCCCTTCGTATGTTCTTGTTTTCATATTTATTGTTTATCATTTATAACATTTACTTCTTTACTCCACAAACGTCTCTTATATATCGGAGTGATGCCGATCAGAATACCACTATCTTCGCCCCAATACTGAAGTATTTTGGACTCAATTTTATGATGCAATTCTTGTATTCCTCCTTTGTTCCTGTCATAAGGAGAAAAATCGGATAATTTCACCGTTTTCATTTTTTTTCTGGATTTTCAGTAATTCCCAAAAGACACTCGTTACCCTCAAAAGGAATACAATGAACAAACACCACCCCATTCAAACATTCATATTTAGTCTCCCCATCCTGATCGTTTGTAATTGTTCTTATGAATAAATTGCCCTCCCAATTGTCATCTTCATAATATTTTACTAACACTTTGTCAAACGGCTTAAAATCATATTTCGGCTTTTCTTCAATTCCGAAGAAACGTTTCAGATACTCCTTAGCCTTTGGATTATTGCTTGCCTTTAATGCGCAAATCATCATCTGTTTTTCCGAATCTGTTGCAAGTCTATAGCGTTCTATTTCGTTACTACATGCAGCAAGATTATCCGATATATTAAAATCTGCTCCCGCTGTAAGACTCGCATAAAAAGATGTTAAATATTTCCCATGTATATTTAAAATAAAAATAAAACTTCCATCTTCGTTGCTTAACACCTCTCCATCTTTAAATGTAATATATTCTGGAACTTCAAGAAGGAGGCGATTTTCGCTGCTAAGTGCTTTTCCTGTAGCAGAAAACCAATCTGCCGATACAGAAATAGAGTGAATTACAACCAATAACGGACAATTCGACAAATTATCTTCATATACTATTTCTGCCCTATTTCGTCCTTTCTCTGTCACAATCCGACCTGATATTTTCCCTTCTCTTATTCTCTTCGCCGTTTCTAAATCAAACGGTATTATTACCATTTTATGTTCCATAATCTTATTTGTTTTTATTAGTTCCTAAAAGATGTTCGTGCCCTTCGTATGGGATACACTGACTAAATCCTACACCTCCTAAGCATTCATATTTATTATCTCCTCCTGATTCTCTGGAAAATAGATGTAATTTCCACCTCTCTTGGTTAGTTCTTCTCACCAGCACTCGTTCAAATGGTTTGAAGTCGTGTTTCGGCATCTCATCTAATAGATACTCATATTCACTTAAATATCTTTTTATTATATTTATTTTTCTACCGTCTTCGGCTTTTATAATCTTTTCTGCTAAAAATTTCTTCTCTTCTTCTATAGCCTTTCTTACATTCCTATTTTTATCTTCGCTATACACATCAGTCCATAATGTGCAACGATCAAACTCAATATCTCCATATGTTGTCATTCCGCATATACTTCCTATTGCCCCTTCGGTAATAAGTCCATCATATATGAATTGACATCCTTTAGTGCTTGTTAATATATCTCCTTCCTTAAAATACGCTCCAGCCTCTACCCTCAATTCCAGAGTGGTATCGCCAAGAGCACAACCTTCTGTATCGGCATATATAGCACTTATTCCAGATCCATCTTTTTTTACAAAAAGTAAATTATAACGATCTGCACAGTCTTTCGACTCATATACAAATTCTATTTCAATATTATCAATTAATACCGAACCTTCTATTTCTCCGCTTTTAATTTTTCTCGCCGTATTTAAATCAAACGGAACAATAATTGGATTTTTCATATTTTTCTTGTTTTTAATTATGTGATTAATAAAATAAGATGGACTACTTACACCCATCCCAGTTGTTTTGCTATTCTCTCCATTTCGTTATATGCTATCCGATGACATCCAGCGGTTAACAAATCGTTTTCGTACCGATTTAGACTCCACTGGTGACCGGTGATGTCCTCCACCAGACCGTGCCGAAACTCGGCGCCCCGGTGCATTGCCGACACAGCCCGCCACAGTTTTCTGGCTTCTGCTATTCCAATCTTTATCTGTTTACTTGTCTCAATAATATTTCCTTTTATACGGATCCAGGCGTTAGGTTTTTCACCAGGAATATAGAAAGGTGTATTCAAGAAATTTATTTCTCCTGACTTCCACTCTTCCAGTTTTTCATCAAAATCCTTGTAACGGGCTTCTTCTTCCTTTCTTAATCTCTCTAATTTTATTCTTTCTCTTTCTTCCTCACCCTTTCTCCATCTTTCAGATCTTTCTGAATACTTAATCCATGTACCTTCCCCGCAAACTTCATCTACAATCACATTAACGGTTCCAAGGACTTCCAGTGCTTGATGATTCAACAATATCTGGAAAATGTGTTTCAATTCACGGACATACTCACGTTTAATCTTATCTGATTTCCGTGATAATTCATGGTTAGTTCCAAGCCATTCGTTTGCGCTCTTTTTAAGAAGACGCCGGGGAGTCCCCATATCGAAGAACTCAATATAATCCATCAGATTTTTAAACGTTTCCCAAATATCTCGATAGGACAATTCGGTTCTTGCTTTTTAGTATTTTTCAATAGCATCTTTAATGGATTCCAACATATTGGTAACAAAGAGCATGTTACCGATACAATATGACATATTACATTCAACATAGAACACCTTTGAACCAGTTGGTATTGCTTCACGAACATAATATTGATGCTTGCTTGTAGTAGAAGAATAGTATGTATCATTAATCAAATACGCCTTTTCTCCACGCTTGTTTCGCACGATTCTTCCGACCTCAAAATGTCTTCCATAGGAATAAATACTTTCACCTTCAAAATAGAAGTTACTACCATGCGCTGATTCTTGCTTTTCGTTTGCCCATAAGTGAGCGACCATTGAATTGTTCATATAAGTATGTTTTTAATTGTTTAACTTGCTTCTATTATATGATTCTCTTTGTTCATATTTTTCAATGCGTTCGGTTATCATATCGCAGAAGACTTGCCCCTCTTTTTCGGAACCTCTGAAGTAACCAACCATCTTCAGGATATTTCCGTCAAATTCATGGACAAACTTGTTATAATAATGTTCACCCATTACCCGTCCGTATTTTTCTACGAACAAATCCTTGTCCAGTGATTCATCCTTAAAGCAACGGTTGTAATCCCATCTTACGATACGAAACAATGTTTCAAAATTCAATCTTTCCATATCTTGTATTTTATGGATTTCCTCACATTCTTCATCCGTTAATCCAGTGTAATCATCATTGATTAACGGACAAGCCCAATAAGAGGGCAACCTGTATCTTATTACTTTTATGCTCATAGTTTTATTAATCTACAATTACTATCTTCAAATACAGGAACCATACCCTGTCCCCTGAAATAAGCAGTAGCTAACTTAAAAGCGTACAGCGGATTCACTTTCTCAATTTCTCGCTGTGATTTATAGAAAGATAACGGCTGACATATATAGAAATTTTCATTGCCAAGACTTCCAAAAAGCCAATCCATACCACCTTCATCACAATTAGTGCCACCCAGTATTATTAAATCACATCCGGTCTTCCGGGTTCCCAAAATAAATGCCTTGTTCTTATTCTCTGGCTGCATAAATATCTCCTTGTCGATTTTAAACCAGTCGCTCTGGCGACTCTCCACATCCCGGCGAACTATTTCGTCAATTTCAAGTGCATATTCTTCTTGTGTTTTCATAAGATATGTTATTAAATGTAGTTATATAATTTCTGGATAAAATCACTCATGGCATCAGCATACACAACCTATTCTTCTAAGCCATTCTCTATCATGACTTCCTTTATCAATTCATCTGTCTCCTCGTAACATCCCCAGCAAGAATCAACCTCTTCCCATTCTTCGCAATCTTCATCCTCTCTTGATTCGTCTTTGTATTTCTTGGTAAATGCTACCTTCTTTTCAAGAACGTACCCTTTTACATCTCCCCACATCCACATACCTATGGACTTTACCTCATTATCTATAATCTTGGCACAATCTTCTTTGTTGCAGACTTCATTATCATATTTTTCTTTTGTAACGTATGCTATCCCTTTTATATAATCACCTTGATTATAACCCCTTGTTGACCACTCTATAGCTACCACATCTTTTCCATATTTGGATATGATATCTAACAGGTCTTCATCATCCAGATCCTCTATTAATTCTCCTCTGTAATCAAAGTCCTTCAAATCACCTGGTAAAAACTCTTGACCTATATATGGACTTGTCTTATGCTTCAACTCCCATACATTGCTACCTCTGTTGTATGTGAATGAGATCCCATTCGCTTCCCCTTTCTTTAAATATTTTACAATATCTTTCTGTTTTATATGCTTCATTACAATAGCATCAATAACATCTCTAAGATCATGCTTGTTATCGTAGAAGAAAGTTTTCCAATTGCATTCATCATGCAATCGATGCATATCAGAGTATTCAAAAAAGAATGACCCAAACAAACCCCAATTAGTTATAGGGCATTCTGAATCATGGCAATAATACACTTTAATGCGATAATCGCCTACTTCTTTTGTTGTAATAAGATCGTCTTCCATGTCTTTATATTTTAAATAGTTCTTAATTTTTCTGCTGCTGTCATAATATTAATCTGTTATTCTGTAATAATAATCAAGTTCTTCTCCCTTAAAGTTATTCATGGCATACTCGTCAGCTTCTCGCCACAACCGGTCATACAGTGCAGCCAGTTCACGATTGCTGTCATAATGCTGCCAGATTTTATGATTCAATACGAGCGTTAATTCCGTGAAAAACTTATAATCATCTTTCCATTCACTGAATGCACGTTTGTAGGTATCTTTGACACCTGCTACACCATACTTGTCGGCTATGCTGAAATCTTCCCAAAAGGTAGTTATCCGGTCATAGCCGTTCTCCTGCATAAATTCTCGAAATGTCATAAGCTATTATTTTAGGTTATTATATACAACTTTACACCATCTATATAAAACAGAAGCCGGATAATGATTAACGTATATCCGGCTTCTGTTTTATATGGTTAAAATTCTTTTTCGTTACCACCTTTTTTAGAGGTGGTTTTATCAAAAAGAGGGTCGTTAGGATCTGTTTTGGGATTATAGCTAAATATGCCTTTAGCTATTCTCTTCATATCTTCTTCTATGTTTGGATCTCCACATTCTCCCCTCATTATCTCGTCATACAACTTATCTTGTACTGGTAAAGCCTTATCTAACATTTCTTTGAACTTATCCCAATTGTAGTCTGAAGCCCTTCCCAATGCCTCTATTGCAGCTAAATGTTCTTTTAATTTAGGCTTTCCAAGATCCTCTGATAAGAATTGATGATCTTTTTTAGGTTTATACCCTTTCTCGTTTTTAGGGTTTCTTATCTTAAGTTCTTCAAGAACTCCCGGTCCAAGTCTTTTATAAACAATATCATTGATCCACTGACCAACAACGGCGGGCCTCTTATGTATATTTTCCCAATCCCATCCCCTCATCTTGTAAATCATTTCAAAAAAGCTATCATTAAATGTTTTCACCCATTTACTTGCTTCCTCTGTAAGGAATTGATTTAGGAATTTCTGTAGTTCGTCTTTCGCCCTATTTTTGTCTTCTTGATACCCTGTGGCTTCATCCACTAATGCTATGATACCAACTTTCGCGAGTGCTCTAACAATTATATCACATCTATTTATGACTGTTTGTTGATTGACACCTAAAGATGTTTTTTTGCTTAATGCACAATCTCTGGCATTAAGCATGATTTCGCAAATATCAGGTAATATTGTAGCTTCATAAGCCATTATTCTTCTATATCCTTTAAAACAAGGAAATGACTTATCTTTTACCGATAAATAACCATTTGGAATACAGTCGCTTATAGCTTTGGAGGATAGTATTTTTACTAATTTTGTACCCGATCTATCATTAGGATCGTCAAGTCCTAAAACGTTTTGCATTCCGGTAGTAGATAGGACTCTTCTACCATCCTCCAAAACGTAACAAGGAATTTTTAAACCATTGAGGTCTAATTCTCCTTCGTACTTGATTTTATTATCTATTTTTTCCATTGCATTAATTAATTTGTGAATACCTTAATCGTCGTTTGGTATTCTGCAAAAATACATCGAATCTTTCAGATTCCGATAGATGTTTCGTGTTATATCTGAAAGATTCGCAATCTACATATCTTTGAAGATGTTTTCTCGACACCCAGAAATGGGTTCCAGAAATCATTTTCTTCAAATGGCTCCAATATCCTTCGATTGTGTTTGTTGATCTTCTGCCTATTACATACGCTCCCTTTTTGTGATATACTTTTTGATGATCAAACTTTTCTTTGTTGATCCCGTTATACGCATACCATTCGTCAGAATATATGGTAGAATTAGGATGAACGGTATTGTATATCAAAGGAAGTAAGGTTTTACCTTTTGTGTCTGTAATGACATAAGCGACAACAAATCCTTCTCGTTGGAGTGTCCCAAACACAGGGGTTTTATCTTTTAAAGATCTCCCCTGTGCATCTTTAACTTTATCCTTACTATGTCTATTCTTGTTTTTGCCACCAATATAAGTTTCATCCACTTCAATCTCGCCTTTCAAACACGGCTCTTTTATTTCAATATTAAAACAATTGTGAATACGTTGAAGCATAAACCAAGCCGTTTTCTGTGTTACTCCCACGATTTTAGACAACTGTAAAGATGATACTCCTCTTTTCATTTCAACAACAAAATAACAAGCCAACATCCATTTTCGTAATGAGACTTTCGAATTTTCAAAAATCGTTCCTGTACGAACATTGAAATATTTACCCGTGTTTTTACACTTGTATCTATTTCCTTTGCATTTATACACCTTAGATTCCGGATCAAAAGGAGAAACAACGTGATTTCCCCACCTTTCTTTTTCAAGAAAGGTTATACACGCTTGCTCATCAGGAAACAATTTTGAAAATTCAGGAAGTGATTTAAAATCGAACATACTTTTTATCTTTATATTGGATTATAAAAATACAAAAATACATTCATATAACCAACTAAAAATCAATCAAATTAATCGAATGTCTGATTTTGAATTATTTTTTTTGTTGTTAAATTTCTAATTCTTTTCTATTTTTGAGGATTGTCTAATTTAATAATACTAATATCATGAAAAAGAAAGATAATTCTGGTAAGCGTTGGACTTCAACAGAGATAGAAAAGCTAATAAAACTAATAAAAGGCAATACTCCAACAAAGTTAATAGCATATAAGATGGGTAGAACCAAAAATGCCATTAATTCAAAAGCACAAGATGAAAAGATTTCATTAAAGCCAACTAACAAGTCCCCTTATGATAGAAAATATTCTAATTCAAAGAGGAAAGGAAAGAAGTAACTCTTTCAAATTTTCTTCTTAGCTCATTAGACCATTGATGATCATAATCTGCCAATAATGATCCCATTTCTATTATTAAGGAATAAACTTCTTCCTTTCTTGCGAAAAAAGATTGTTTGTTTTTTTCTTTTAATGTTTTCATAACTGTAATTTTTAAAAGTGAATAATTAATTGATTTATAAAAAAAAGCGGTGATAAACTAAGTTACCACCGCTTTTACTATCATATTGTTTCGTATTACTTTATTTTGTACATTGAGAAATCTTCAAAATCACCAGATATACAATCAAGTTTTAGCCAACCTTCTGACACCTTAACATCATAAACAATAGGTGGCTCAGGGTCACTATCAAATACAATGACTAATCTCATTGTATTTTTATCAAAAGAGTATGTGAAAGGATCTGGGCTTTTCTTTTTGCCTTCATTGTAATATACAGTCATTACGCCTGTATCGTCATTATAAAATGTGAGTTCGAAAAATTCATCTGCGGGGAATTGCTCTCCCCATGAACCTATTAATATGCTGTTATTGTCATTATTCACATTATCATCGTTACACGAAAATGTGAATAAAAGTAGCAAGGTTAATAATATATGTAGTACTTGTTTCATGTTATTGTTAAAATTCATATCCTACCTTTATACTAAATCCGTTCATGTCACCACTTCCATCTCCCCATTCTTCATCAAATGATACCTTTTGTATAGAATATCCTATACCTAAATTAACAGCTTGTTTTTTAGTAGTCATAAACCGTACACCAATAAAAGGGTTACAATACAATCCACCTTTTTTTGCATGTCTTGGTGCTTCTTTAGTATTGAACTTATACCCTATTCTTAATGCAATAAAAGGTGATATTGGACCATTTAAGGCATATCCTCTCACATCAGCAAATATAGGTATGCTTACTGTTGAATAATCGGTCATATAGTGTATGCCGGTTCCACCTCCTACAAATAAATACTGATTGATTTGGCTTCCATACGTGAAATATAATTCTGGACCTTTGTATCCACCTGCCCAGTATCCGAGATCAATCATAAATCTACTCCCTGTCAAATCGTACTTTTCATTGGATATCTTAAATGGAATTTTAGATTCTTTCTCTTCTTTGGTTATTTTACTGATATCTTCCATAGGATACACAAACGTACTACCATCAGAAGTGCGAATAGTAATTTGCTTGTCTGGTATCTGCTCGATAATAACCCCTTTTATAACACTTCCATTTTTTTAATGAATAGCTTCAACCATTTTGTTTTGTGAGTAAGCGCATACACTACCCAATAGAACAACTAACAATAATAGATACTTTTTCATATGAAATAATTTTGCTCTTTCTGCCTCCTTCGAAAGATTAACAAATAAAAAAAGCGCGGAGACTATTGGATATTATGACATTGAGGCTCTGGACTGCCCATCGAACAATAATACACAATAGATCCACGCCTTATGCTGGTATATAGTTTGCCCTTTGTATTAAGCAAAGTGATATACAACAACACAGGCGTAGAAACATTTGCTATTATCCTGTTCGATGAAATTGTCCAGATTTCAATGCCGGATAATATCTTAACGCTTCTACGTCTTAACTCTAATACGTGAGGGCAAAGATATAGATATTTGGAAATGCAAACAACCTCATAACAACATTTTTATGAATATTGTTATGAGGTTGTAATATGTGCTGGTCAATGATTATTTTTTGGTAGTAGTGTAAAGTTGTATATAATCACCTTATTTTAATCTTCTTTTTACATTATGCTTACTTTTTCCAGCACCAAAAATTCACAGCATATTTTCCAGTAGTTATAAATATCTTATCTCCTCCTATCTCCGCAAGTATGTTCTTTCCAAATATCCTTGTAAGAAGCGGTATATACTTTGCATCTATAGGTAAATCCTGGATTTCTTTTATAGGTCTATATGGCACAAACGCTTTGTTCTCATATACCATCTCAATATACAATCCATCCGGTGATTCAAACACGTCTTTCCCTTTCTGTCTCATCCCAGATCGTATTATCCGTTCTTTCCAAGATTGAATATATGATTTTCTAAGGGTCTCATTTATCTTATTAATGACCTCTTCCTTAAATTCGTAATACTCATATATACGACCTTTGTAGTCAGCTATCATTTCTTCAATCTTACTTTCGGATGCCCATAACCCATAATACACATAGCAATCCAATAATCTATCTACCGAAGAAACACCAATCAGTACCATTTTAGAAAGTTGATTTCCCTCTTTTTCCAATTCTTCTCTTGCTCTGTCTGTCGCCGCATCCCACCATTGCCCTTCACACTTCTCTATCTCCCCGTTGTCAAGTACGATATCGAACTTTCTACCTCCGAAAGCTTCTCTTCGCTCATTTCTCTTTGCAAGGAAATCATAGAATATACCTCCTATCCTTCCAATAATGGTATCATCTCCGTACTTTGTGCTAATTTTATCAGGCATTTCGTCAAAGACAAGGAACTTCGATTCTCCTGACTCTACTAAATATAATAGCTTCATGATTTATCTCTTTAGATGTAAGTTATGCTGCCAACATTAATCTGCATTATATCGTTTTTCAACGTAATGAAATTGTTTTGTTTTATGGGCCCAAACATCAATCCATATACACTTACTGTATTAAACAGCCTAACAGTGTGAAAATCTTCATTTGGCTCTACCCTGTTTTTATCCCAATATCCCAAATCGTTGATAGTTGCCGGGAATCCTCCTACGTCGTTATACTTATAGTAATCGTTTTGATTGAAAACGATTCCCTTTATTAACAGGTTCCCGATGCTTTTCATGTTGAATCCGGACAACGCGATCTGCTCTGAGATATAACTAATCAAACAGTTATGATACGTGTTTGGCTTATCTCCTCTCTCGTTAATAATTTTCTTCCATTTCTTCGTTAATGGAACCCTAATATCCATATATGTACCAAATACGACTATGTTAGGACATTCTCCTTCAAACTTCGTTAAATCTTCTACTCTCATAATTAACAAACATTTGTATTGTTTTCGTCGTTCACTATCTGACTAATGTACGGTCCTGGCCACAGACAGCCAGGCCGACCTCATGGCAGGGCAGGCGCCGCCTTACTCTGGCTGTTCTACCCACTCCCTGTATCCTACATTAAAACCAATAGGATCATACCTTTTGATCATAGTGCCATAATTCTCTCTACCGCAATACCTGTTCTTTCCTCCAATGATCCATGCCTCATCGTCTCTATCTGGAGATATGGAGTTAAGATACTTTTCATAATCCTTTCTACTCTTTCCCATCTTTGTCTTGATTTAAACAATAGTTAATAAAATAAGCAACCTGTTCATTTTCCCCTGTATTATCAAAATCACCTAAAGTCATATCATCATAATCCAGCAGAACCATACGAAAACCGTTTTTTTTGACATACACCTCCGTTAAAAACATAGGAATCCCAGCAATTTCTATTATCACCGGAAACTGATCATCAAAGTCAAACGCATTATTATCTTCTCCCCATTTTTTAAATTTTAGCTTTATACTTCCACCGTTCTCCACTAATGCCTCTTTGATGTACTTTAATCTTTTTGCATTCAGATCAATCTCTGCTTTTTCTATTTCTTTGTACAATTCATTCAGATCCATATTCCACTATATTTATGTTGTCAAATTTTTCTTTTATAACATCCAAGGCTCCACACTCGTTTGTTACCATAACATACTTTCCTGGCTTCATTCTCCACAGATTAAAATACCTTGTCACATTCATAGTGGCATTAAATAATGATATTTCGTATCTTGTGTTCCCATTTTCATCATGTCCCGCTTTTTTAAAATAACATAGGGTCGGCTTGTATTTGAAATAATTAAAAAGCCTATACCATCCCTTTCCGTTACATGTTTCACAATTCCATATTCCAGCAAGCTTCCTATATCCCCTTACCGGTATTCTCTCTATTTCTTTTGGTACGATCTTGACATACTTTCCTTCTCCGATTGGTATGGTCATATTACCTGCCTCTTTCGTGCAAAAGTATTCTATTTCAGATGCCATTCCTTTATACATATAGAACCGGTATAAGTTCCCGTCAGGGTCTACCCGATCCATGTAATATAAAACCACTTTGTCTACTTTTATCGTTTTCATTCCTTTATTCTCCTTATCTTTAAATTGTCATTCTTACAGTATTTCTTCAGCCAACTATCTGTTAGATAACGATTGACTCTATCGTATTTCTTTTTCGGACCCTTGCTCCAGAATTTCCATTCGTTTGTGATATTGTACCCATATTTATCAAACCAATAGATATAATACACTACGTTACCGTATAAATCCACTCTTTTTCTTTCCTGTATGACTACCTCATAAGGTATCTCCTTGTCTCTTTTTCCCATCTTTGTCCTCCTTTCTTGAATAAAAAAAACGGCACCTATCTTCACAGACCAGTGCCGGCAACTAACTCGCATGGAAAACTACTTAACCTCAACTAATTCTACAGAGTTGTAGAATTTAGTGAAGCTACCAACAAATTCTCTTATATTTTTATATTCTTCTGGTCGTTTTCTGTTACCATCTTTTATATAATTCACCCACAGTCTATCCTCTATGTTCTTAATCGCATTCTCTATCGTAAATTCGTCGCTGACGCTCATTAAACACGAAGACCCGGTTTTCTTATGTGGTTTATATATCCTTGAAAAAGACCACATTTTTATTCTATCATATATATATCCGTTGTTGGGATAAACGAATCCTATCCGGCTGTCACCTTCTTTAGCGTAAAACACACCTGGCTCCTTCCCGCCCTTTCTATATACTACAAATCCTTTTTCTTTTAGGATATTAACCACTTTATCTAATTTATTTTCTACGTTCATTTTCATGCAAAAATTTAAAAACGACCCTCATTATAGTTGCGAAGTTCTCTACCTTAACCCACTCATGAGCTACTGCTCTAAGTACGGATGTTTCGTATGTTGGAATATTATCTTCTTCAACCACCTTACAGGAAGCTAGAACTCCTTCGGTCGGCTTTAGTCCACGGTCATGCAGCTCGCAGAGACCGTCTGGCCGGCGGAATGCGCACCACCCGTCTTTCTCTGTCGGCTGGATCATCGCTATTGGTTTTTCTTTCACTGCAATATACCCTACCATCCACATTGTTTCTTTTAGCCTGTCAGCGTATCCGGCATCTATGATAGCTTCTATGTCTTTTGGCGTACCAATACAAGGAACCTCACACATGTTCTTGCATTTATCACATGTACAAGGCTGCTCCCATCTATTATGATCTATGCCAACCAACTTCTTTATCCGTTCTACTTCCTCTTTCATATTATACTGTCTCTGTTAGTTTTTCGTAATACAACTTCATTTCCGGTGAAGCGTATTCCATGAATGCTTCGAATAAGTGTGGTACCTCTATTATCATATTCACATTACAACCTTCTGTCTGTGAAAGCGATTCAAGATCATTACTGTACAGGCACGTAACATAGGCACCTATATTAAATACATGCAAATCTATCCTTACGTATTCTATACATGAAGACAATGCATTAAACAAATTCTTTACTTCATTCTTGTCAAAAAGTTCTACAAATTCTCTCAACCCCATCATTTTACCACCCTTTCTATGTGTTTAATTAATACTACTGCTATTCCCTTACCGGTTTTTATCGCACATTCCGACCCTTTTATCCATTCTACACACCCTACATACTTTTCCGTAGCATGAAATCCGGGATTGTATTTTCCAGATGTACTGAACTCTACCGTATCCCCTACCCTCAGATCATCAAAAGCAATAGACCATGTGGTCCAAATTCTGTCATGTCTCCCAGGCTGAATGGCCCCGATTACGCCTTTTTTACGACCGTTTTTTATTGCCCTTAGTATTATCTTCCTATCACCTTCGATAAGGCTGCAAAAGCGCCCGTAAAAGGTCAAATCAACCTGTTTTCCTCCTATTTCTTCTCTTATTTTTGTTATTCTGTTCATTTTCTGATTTTGTTTTATTTTTTTCTTTGTTTTTTCTATCTTCTATAGAAGATGATAATAACATTATCTTTTCTATGTTACTTTTTGACTGTAAAAAAGAATCGCATTTCATTACTACTACCACCTTCTTAAGTTCCCCATTATCGTATAGCGATACACGCATCATGTTTTGCGCCTCGTCCACTATCAGACCTGGAGTAGTCTTAGCCATTTTACGTAGCTTGTTATACTCCGGTCTTTCCATTTCCTCTGTTTATTACTCTATAGTATTTATCCTTATCCCCTTCTTTTAACTTCTCCAGATAGAAAATTCTATCATGTAAATGAGACAAACAAAATCTGTATCCGTATTTCTGTACTCTTCTTACATGATCCCGCAGTCTTATCTCTTCACTTTTGTCTTGTACTTTGATCTTAATACTGTCTCCTTCTTTGATTGTGTATAAAATAGTTTGAATCTCTTCTTTTTTCATCTTATAAAATATTTTAACGGCAGCACCTATACTCACGCACCACTACTGCCTTATGTTTAACAATTAAATACTTAACTCTTCAATGGTCAAGCCTTTTTCTTTTGCCCACTTTAGCATTGCGCATAATTCTGTTTCTGACTTATATTTCGGATCACGCCACGCCCATCCGAATTTATCCAGGACATGATGATATAATTCGTCGGCCTTTGCCGTGTAAATGTCTTTGAATAAATGCTCCGAACCTTCCGGTATAAGCATCTCTGTTGTTGCAAAATCGGAATACGACAAACATCCGTAAGCATATTCTGTTATTTCACTCCATGCTTCTCCGGCTTTAAATCCAAATTCTTTTACAAAAGCCAAAGTTAGATACATATTTAATAATATTGTTACATCATATTCCGAATCCGACTTTCTTTCTATTATTTCTTTTTCAAATTCCTTTAAATCTTCAGGCCCTAAAAAGATGTATCCTGATACCGACCGGTAATTAGCCTCCGCATACTTCTTGCATTTATCATCATTGACAATCTTACCAATGTTAGATAACATCTTTTGCCTCCATTCATCACAAAACTCTACCCTTACATCCATCCAATCAGTACCATAATTGTGATCTTTTGGATGTCCGACCGATATTACCTTTATGTTATTCACACCATATTCATAAAGGCGTTCGCCCACCTTATTCGCCCATTCCTGTACAAAAGGAATAAACTTATTGCAATAAGAATCAAAATCAAAATCTAATTCCTCCTCATATTCTGGCATCTCTTCATAATCTTGTTCAAAGAAATATCGAGGATCTGCTATTGTTTCATAGAAACTTACGTTAATGAAACAAAACTCGTTGGTTGTCGTTTTTAATATCATAGCTTTTTGTATTTACGTACATTTTTCTTGCCATAGAATCTACACATGGCACGAATCTGACTATAAAATACTTTTGTCCTCCTGGCCTCAAAGTATTTAAACATTTCTTCATTCTTTGTTTCCCACACGTAGTCCGTTTGAGAACTCATGTGATTTTTGTCCTTGCGTGAATAATGGTAATATGATACCACAACACGTTTCTCACCATTCTTTACAGGTACGATATTCACATCTATGTTATTATCTGTCATATTATTATTGTTTTATATATTATACAAATACAAAGAGCGCATACCTTCACAGGCCGGCGCTCTTTTCAATAAAAATGAAAAAACTAACATTACATAAACATATTGTTTTCTGCTCTTTATTACAATACTTTTGTCCCACAATTGTTATATCGTCCGTACTCTTTTTTCGTATCATTCAAGATTTCAAACACCATCTTCTTATGATCTTTGTTTGGTAACTTGTCTTTAACAGCCGATATCACGCTCGCTATAGACGTAAAGCCTGAATCTGTTATTGAACACAACAACAAACCTCTGTCGTCGTCTGTGCTTATCGCTGACGCCTTTATAATATCATTCCTATATATTCTCATAATCTTTCGTTTTATTGTCTACAAACTTATCTATATCGTCTCTTATTCTTTTTAGCACTCCGGCTATAATTTCCGGCATCTCTCCTTCGGTACGGTTCAGAGTTTCTATCACCCCATCAATCCTACCAATTTGACGCCATAAGAAATTGGCGTCTTTCGCATTAAATTCCCTCATCATGTCTTATTTTACAGTAAACAACTTGCTTTTTTAAGCACCAGTCTTGCGATTCTGAGAGTGAACACCGTTCGGAGTTGTTAAAAAATATACAATCTTTGCAGAACATAAGAGGATCTTCGTCGTCACCAACTACTTTGACATCATACTCTATACCATACAATTTTAATCTAAATACATCTCCTGTTTTTTTAGAAGACAAATCCATGTTCGGACCGAATGTTATTACTTCCATATAATTATGTTTTATTGTTTGTGAGATGCCCAGAATCGAACCAGGACCGGCACATACATACCGGCACGCCGCGCCATCCCTCTATGATACACAAATAGACATGCCTATTCTCACGAACCGACATGCCAAAACCCAAAACTTAATTTGATGAATAAAATAGATTAACAAAAATACTATTCTAATTCTTTTATAATATCTTTCACAATATTCAGCCTTACCTCCTTCGTTTCTGGACTAAGACAACCAAACCACCCATAAAACGTTCTTGTTTCCTCTGGTTCTGTGGCCATACTTATCTTCTCTTCCAATTCCGGGAAATATATTCTCACCATTTCGTCTGAACGAAACTCATAGATATTTTTATGTGTTTTGAAATACATAAACACTACATTTCTTAACGCAACACATATGTATTCCCCATCCTCTAACCTATCAATCATCTCATATACCTTTTTCCATATGAATAATCGCTCTTCTTTTGTAAACATATCCTTCTTTATTTTTATGGTATTATTTGACTGTATGCAGACTTTTCCATGTACACAATATTATGCCCCTGTCCAAATATCTTCTTTGCCACCTCTTTCTTTATCGCACAATATCTCCCTGTACGATACGGATTCTTTTGATCTGATCCATCCTCGACTTCGATAATAAAACAGCCTCCGTCATCTATTGTCTTTTTGCAATTGTCACATATTTCTCCCGTGCATATATGATGCGGCGCCTGCCCTTTGATGTTATTTCCTAATAAAGCAATCCCCATCTCTTCGCCACATATCATGCAGACTTCTATAGACGGATTCAATCCGTGTTCTGGATGTAATGTAATACCATCTTTCATTTTCTTTCCTCCTTTGTTTTTAATGTTGTGTGAGATCGCCGGAATCGAACCGACCTACCGCACCATGAATCCCATAAAGCAAGTGCTCCGATCTTCGCAGACGGGAGCACTTTGTCTAAAGCATAAGAAAATTAATGAAGAAATTTTTCTCACTTACGCCATAGCATCTAAAATAGCTATCAGCACTATTTCTATGACAAACATAATAGAAAATATCTTAAATGCCTTTTTCATATCGCTATCTCCTCCTTTTTATTTTTTTAGTTCCACAATAAACTGTTCCGGCTCTGCTCCGACCTCCGTTCCACCTACAACCGCAGGCCTTAGCCCAAGGCGCCGCCTACTCCCCCTCTATGGCAGCCTGTTCGTACCTACAAATCCAATCTCCATCTATACAACTATCACTACGCGATAATAAACATTTATCCTTATAACAATCATAAAAAATACACCTATCACAACTGTAATCCTTAACGTCTACACAGCTAACTACCTTAGCATATACTATTCCATCACTGCCTTCTATTCCTTTTACCCCGAAAATAGAACCTTCTACCTCCTTACTCAAATCTAAGTCAGGCGCAAAGTCATATACGTTCATGTTGTTTATGTTTTAATTGTTAAACATTCCGATTGAAAAAAAAATACTCACATAATGCAGTCCTTAACTCTTACCTACAGAATACTGTTTTAAAAACGCTGTAAGTCTTAATTTTGTTGGAAAATCCTACATTGTGCTGTTTTAAAGCACTGCAATCCTTAATTTTGTTGGAAGAAACTACAAAATGCTGTTTTAAAGCTCTGATCTATTGAATTTTGTTGGAAGAGAGTGCCCTCCCTCTCCCCCTCTCCAACTCCCGCTAATCCTCCGGCTTTCCGCATAGAACCCACGCCCTACCGCCTCACTACCGGCATACGAAGAGCGCTACAAGCTTATACTCTGGCATGAAGTATGGGGTGTTTAGGGATAATATCATTCCATAGAGAGAATAGAGACCTTCAGCCCACGCCCTACCGTCTGCTCCTCCTATCAAAATAGATATTTAAACCTATAATCAAAGCCAATAAAGAAAAGCAAAAGACCATTACAATATTATACTGATCCGGTCCGTACTCCAACATAGAACGAATACCAACCGACAGAAAATACAAGTCAGCTACTAATAAAAACCACCACATAAAATAAAAAAAATACAATAAGTATGTCCGAAAATACGGGTATTATAAAACCTAACTAATTGATAATCAAGCATACCTCATTTTTGAGAAAAATACAATAAGCTTAATTTTCAATCCATAGAGACGAAAAAGGCGGCATCCGGCACCCTGTTTTGGGTCAGAAAACCGCCTAAAGTTTCGTTTTAGACCAATTTTAACGACATGATATAGACAAAATACCGGCATTATATCCAAACTATCCTATTTTAGTTTCGTTTTAGACCAATATGGTACACATCCGCCGTTCACTCTCAGAATACCTACCCGTAAATAGAAAGAGTAGGATACGAAAATAGGGCTGCTCCGACGTTCGGAACAACCCTACTCCTATTTAAATGCTGTTTATGTTTTCCTTGACGTATGTTCGTGATGTATGAACTTTACGCTTGCATTTGTCCTTTCCTGTATCGGCATGATACGCTTCTTTGAGATCACGATACAACATAAATTCCCGATACGCTCTTTTCCGCTTTTCTTTAGCTTCTTTCCTGGACAGACCGCGGACGTCTACCATATGAGATTTAAATTTCCTTTCCATTTTCTTTATGCTTTAATTATGATTAACTCCAGCGGTTAAGTGCTTCAATATAGAAACCTTCCGCCTCTTTGTACTCACTTTCGCTCAATGTTTCCACCGTCTCGATATAGTTACGCAATGTTATTTTTACGCAACTGTTTTTAGATTTATTGAACGCTTCAGTTAAAGCGTTGATCATTGCTTTCTTTTCCATGCTATTATATTATTTATAATTTAGAGGTTGCTCCGGAATCGAACCGGACGCGCATTCCTATCCTATAGAGATTTTATGCTACAACCAACAGCCCGTAATTAGTACGTAGTTCTTGCGTACAGGCCCGTACTATGTTGTTATTATATTTTCCGTCTGCTACACAACTTAGCCACAAATAAAGGCGATTGTGTCCTTGCGTTTTGATACGGCACGTCCCTACATGGTAGGCTACATGCTTGTACCCTGTAATTTAATCTACAGCCTTGTTCTATTTTTTCGTGTAAGCAAGTAAGACACGTTTCGATCTGGAGATAAACCTCGTACAACGGCATGTTTTCCAAACTGTAATCACATACCTAACATGAATCACGCCTATTCGGGTGATCATGCAGTAATACCAGCCCTTTAATTGCCAACGGCAAGGGCAACGGTATATCTATCTCCAATATGTAAAATAACTCTCTGCTTGTCAGCTTCAGTCTAAAGCATACGCGGGACGTGCACCCACTGACAATGGCGTACAGGCGCGTTAAGTTACGCGCCGAACCTTTGGCGGACTTAACGGCGTCCGCCCTACCTTGTTACTGTTGGTTGCTTTCATGTGCGAGGTATTCACTTACACACTTTGCCACAGTGCGAATAGAATAAGATTTGATCTTAACAGCCACATAAGTAGCTTTATACTCGTCGTTTTCTTTTATCAACCATTTAGTGCTTTTTTTGGTCTCCAATGATTCGGCAGTAGTAAAACCAAATGATTTATATTCGCTACCGTAAACCACATTATCAGCGCACCAATCAGCCGTTTTAGCCTCAACACCTTTCTCTTTGTCTGCATTGGTATCCTTATACACTTTAGAGTATAAGGTAAATTTAACAAATGTATCGTCAACTTTCGGTAACATTTGGCTACACACAGCTACCAGGCGTTTTTTATCCTTGGCGAGGGCTGCTACCTTTACAGCGTATTCTGCTGGTATTTCCAAAGCCTTGCAAATAGCCTTTAGATCAGCTCCATTAGCAAATAGAGCGTTGTACAGTTTAACAGCACCTACCAAATTTGCAGCATTTTCTTTGATAACGGCATTCTGTAGTTTGTTTACATTTTTTTTCGTAATCATATCCCAATATATTTTAATTGTTAAACAAATGATATTCAATTTAATAGCCAACAACGCTGGCAATTACAGATACAGATATAGTTAGCCCAACGGGTACACTATATAGGTTCACTGTGTTAACTCGTGATCTCTCTTAATCACATTGCAAATATACTACATTTACCATTACTACAAATATATATGCTATCTTTTTTTTGTTAACTTGTATTAATTTCGATTCTATCATCTGATTATCAGCAATTTACAAAACATACAAGAGCGGTATTATACGCGTACATTAATATGTAGGATATATGCTTATTTAAGTGGCTTATAATCAATATGTTATAATAATACATTGATTATCAATAATTTAAATAAGTGATTGATAATCAGCGAGTTTTTAGGTTTGAGGTAAAAACGCGTTTCCGGTTTTCCAGCGAAGGGGGTGTGGGGGAGAAAACGCGTTTCGGTGGCGGGAGGTTCGTGATAGGTACCCCCTCTCTCCCATCACATAAACATCTTTCATATCCCTCATAACATAAACCTCTTTCTCACATATCTCCCACATTACATAAACATCTTTTACCCTCTCTCCCATCACCCACCCACCTCACACACAACAAAAAAAATAGGATTGATAGAAACCAATCCTATTTAAAACACGACCTTATTAATTTATTGAATTGAAGTAAGTTTATGGTTTTCAAGGAAGTCCTTAAACTGGTCACTTGATACGTCTATAACGAATCCAGCAGCACCAGCATGTCCTCCACCACCGAATCTCTTACTTACCTCACAGCAATCTACGCTGTCTTCTACACATTCATAAAGAGAGAACCGGACTTTACCACCTGGCATGATACAAAATGGCATAAGAGCTTTAATTTTTCTACCGTCTAACCAGTCTCGTGTAAGAGAATCAAATACCTTAGAACTAAATTCGGTGGTATTCATCGCCACGACCTTCACCTCATCAACGTACGCTTCGAACGAGTACGCACTTACCTCTTGTTCGTTTTTACCAGCCATGTAGTTAATTATAGCACGTCCTTCTTTAGCGAGATCATAAAAAATAAGATCAACCTCATTATCCTTCATATTTTCTTTAAAGTGATCATACAAATACGACAATGCTATTAATACATTGAGTCTTATTTTTGATCTCAAGGCATACTGGATAGCTACTACCGTATCCCATCCTAATTCAGAATCTTTATTCCACACATCGTAGTCTGACAGGCACCGGACGATCGCCGGCACCTTCCCCATCAGCAGGTCCGAGGCCAGTGCGCACGCACCGGTACCGACTCTCCTCAACCCTGGAACTACGAACCCCCATGTCTTACTATCTTCGATAATTCCCTTGTGATGATCTATCCACATCAGGCTCTTTCCTTCATCAAGCCATTTCTTGAAAATCGTTTTAGAATCGGCTCCGAAAGACACGTCAAGAACGTAAACAACCCCACATTCATCTACTTTATCAATAACTTTCTTTACATCATCTTCATACGAATACGGGATATAAATAACATCCTTGTTTTTACTGTTTTCGTACATGGTTGCGATGGCTGCCGACACAACGCCATCTAAATCCGATTTATGATAAACTATCGCCGTTTTCTTTACTTTCATGACACAAACTCGTAAATGTAATATTATTGTCTCCTTTATCTATTCTTATAATATCGCTATATCCTCCATAATCCTGATCTTTTTTAATACGAACCTTCAAAGTAAATAAAGGAGGTTTACAAATAGGAGGAGTAACCAACTCCGAACGATAAATATCCTGTAATTCAATTTTTATGTTAAGATCAACCCCATAAGGATTACTAAAAATATAAACAAAATCGTCCCTAAACTCAACCAGTCCTTCACTTGTATGTTCTTTGGACAACACATAATTCAAATCAAGGTCTTTACCAACAAACGTGATAACATCCATATAGTCAACCCCGGCCTTCTCAGCGCATACCTTATCCGAATCAGAGAACTGCCCTGGCAGACCACTGGCGTTTCCTACCATCAGCGTCATTTTCGTAATATCTTCATATGTTATGCCATCCATCATCAACCTACAAGCACCAAGCGCCTTATATACCATACCGGGATTAGGCTTCATCATCGGATCATGTTCATCAATTGAAAAACACTCATAATGACCATACACTACTCCTCTTATACCTCTTTTCACCGCAAGATCATGAACGCATCTAAGGACATAATTTATCTTCGCATCAATATCTTCATCGGAAACAAACCCGACACCCACATCACATTGGTTGCTTATTATACCAAAGTACTTAACGCCATTTTGCTCCATAAGATCAAGTGCCCTATTCACGACATCTTGCTTAATCTTCATATCAGTAAGATCTTTTGCAAAAAGACTACCAGATCTGGTTTCAACCAACGTCCCGTCAAAATCGAATAGCAGTATTCTTTTGTTTTTAATATCTATATTGTTCATCATTTTTCACTCCTACTCTTTTTTATTACCCTAAACTGAAGACGGAATAGATTACTGTCTTCTTTTATAATATCATACACAGCATAAGAATTTTCTCCTATATCCCATCCAAGATAATCGAGCAGGTCTTTTAAGTAAATTCTCTTGTATTTTACACCAAGGTTATTTACCTTAAACGATCTCTCGTCTTCAACATCAGAAGCAGCCAGATAAAAGACCGTATTTTCAACTCCTTCAAATATCTTCCCTTCTTCTAAGCCGATAACAACCGCATCCGTTACCCCCATCCAATTCAAATTATAGACAGAGATAGTCATTATCTTACTTTTACTGATTGACAACTTCCGGATCTTGCTTTCTTTAGTTTTAGATCCTAAAAAATCCTTACTGTTAAAAAAATCTACTTTCATGGTTATAATGTTTTATATTGATGTTGCAAATATACATAATAAATAATCAACAAAGAAATAAATAGGATTAAAACATGATAAAAAAAACCATAGCGCTACGTATTTAATAAAAATAAATCAATGACGTAAGAGAATAAAAATAATCATATATTTGTCGGTATCTTAATCAATTAAAAATAAATGTCATGGCAGAAATGAAAATAGGTTTTGTAACCTTCAATCCGGGATCAGGTGATGGTGATCAGGCGGTTACCGTATCAGGTGAAAAATACGAAGGTCGTGTACAACGCACGCAACAAGTAGAATTTGGTGCCGAATCAGGGGGTGTTAAGAAAAGTGCTACCGTCAACCAATCTCCGGTAGCTGAGTTCGTAAAAATAGATCCTACTGCATCTGTAGGGAAAGAAGGTGGTACTGTAACAATCAACGGTACAAGTAACTCAACTAAATTAACGTTCTCCTTAACTCCGGACGAAACTCATCCTCTGACGTTGGAAATACCTACCTCCTATCAGGCGGCAGGTAAGGCTACCAACAACGGCGCTGTTATCGCCGACGACCCTGGTGCAACAGGAGCCTTTGCTTTCAGTATCGTATTCTCCGATATTGCTGCGAACACTGATGTAAACGATCTGGTAAATACTCTTAAGGTGACGGCCGCCGGAGGTCAGACGGCTAATACGGTTATTACCCAGACAGCAGGTGATCCGTTCTTGGAAATAGACAAGGAGGTAATTAACTTGGATGCAAACGGTACTCCTCAGACTATCAACGTTAATGCAAACATCAGGTGGACTATCACGCAAGCTGTTTCTAAGTTGGTAAGGAAAGTAATGAAATAACAATTACTTACAGAAAAAGAAAAGGGGCGTCTATTTGGCGTCCCTTTTTTCTATGCATTGTATGTAGTATTTATCTTTTTGCCTACTGACAAAAATCTTTTTAAAAATCATCTGTTTTATGATATGGACTCTTTTCCCGTCATCTAATTCCCTCCATATTTCATTAAAGATCAAATCTATTAATTCCATGACCTTCTTATCAGAGACAAGATTCTTTCTACCGGGGCTGACCCATCCATCATCAGTCATCTTCGTGGCTATCCTATTAGCTATCCTGCTTAATTCACGTGGGGTGCTCATTTTAATACGTTTTTAAATATTCTACCTTTTTCACACTGAAGTATGCAGTCTCTCATGGGATGATCTTGTTCATGATCGTCACACATCGGAAATTCTTTTCCATATGGGAAAGCAATGTGCGGGCACTGCGCCCTGAACGCATCCCAGGCCGACCTCCTCACAGCCTCAGCTCCGGCACGCACGCCCTTCTCTCTTTCCTTGGCTGGGTCAGCATACACGTTTGAAATAGCTCTTTTCTTCCAAGTAAGCATATTGTAGTAAAACTTATCCACCAGTTTCCTACCCACTACATCAAACTTCTGTCTATGAATTAAAGGTGCGACCTTAACGACGTTCTTCCTATTTTTACTAACATCGACATAAATCAGTCCAGCATAAGACGGAACTTCACTTACGTCAATCATATTAGGCGGACAGGCGTAGTAGAAATAGTTTGGAGGATAGCTTATGACACCACCTACCTTAATAATGCCGTCTTTAAGAACCTTATGTTTTTTATCCTTTTTGAAGTCGTTAAAGAAATCTTGTTTAGACATCTTGACCTCTACTTCATAAGCGTACAATGATCTTGTTATGGCCAGGAAGTCAGATTCCCAATCATATATATGAAGATTGTTAATAACATACATCGGATTACTTAACAGATCCCTATTAAGGATCTTAAGCATTTGTTGCTCTGGGTAGTTCATTGTCTTACTTTTTTTAGAGGCTTGTGGCGGAATCGAACCGCCCTACGAGATTTTGCAGATCCCTGACTAAACCACTCATCCAACAAGCCATGTAGCCCATGCCTGAATCGAACAGGCAACTTTTGATTAGGACTCAAGGGTTTTATCCGTTAAACTAATGGGCCATTTAATGTTTGCTATGTTCACACACCACAAACACTTAGATAATTAACACTTTACACAAAATATGTACCGTTATCCAAGGAGGATTCGAACCTCCGCTAACAGAACCAAAATCTGTTGTGCTACCACTACACCATTGGACAGTGGTCCCAGAGGGATTTGAACCCACGATCTTGCGGTTATGAGCCGCCTGCTTTCACCACTAAGCTACAGGACCTTAAAAATATGCAGGAGCCTTCACAGACGCCTGCATATAACAGCTAAATATTAACCAATAATTATCCTAAAAACTCTCTCAACGCAAAGTTAAGTACTAACCCATAATATGGCAAACATTAAAATATAAAAAGGATTAAAATACCTACTTCTTTTTTTTCTTCTTCTTTTTAGTGTCTTTTACTCGTTCAGCTTCGTTTTCGGGCTCCACAATGTCACCTGCTTCTTCCTGAATCACATCTGTATCAAGAAGCGTATTGTATTTAACTTCCTTATTTTTATCAAATTTCTCCGATTCTGCCACATCCTTATCTGACTCCTCATCTTTATCCAATTCCGGCTCAGCGACATTGTTTTTATCTTTCCCGATTATACCTATTTGGTAGCCTCTTAATTCTACTTGCATTAATTTCAGCTTCGATTCTAACTCTTGTATTGTTTTGGACCCAACCGAAACCTCGTTTTCCAAATCTCCTATTCTGATCCTGGCTTCAATCAATGCATTTGATTTCTTTTTTAATTCAGATGAGATACTGTTTTTCTTTTCTTCCAAGTTTCTGATTTTGTAATTAGCCTCATCAAGATCAGACCTGGCTTTGTCAAGATCGACATTGACAGCATCAAGTTCTTCCGTTTTCTTCTTGACGCTTTTTATCAACTTTTTCTGATTTTCCTTCAAGGCGTCAATCTTTTCCTTAGACTCAGAAAGATCTTTGCCAACAGATAAAATCTCTTTATCCTTTGAAGCGATATCTGACTTGAGTTCGGAAAGCCTTTCCTTGTAAGAAGCGGCCTTATCCTGCATTTCCTCAATTTCCTTTGCAAGATTTTCGGATTTAATAGCTTTCTCCCTGTACATTGACAGCTTGCTGTCTGTGATGAATGTAAAACCTAACATGCTCATTTTAAAAATATTTAAACATTACTTAACTCCAGAACTACCAAGACCTTTTTCTCCACGTTCATTCCCGTCTTCTACCTCAATATCTGTTACTTCTTCCAATACCATTTTGTATTGTGGAACGATTTCCATCTGAGCTATTCGATCGTTTTTGCGGATTACGGTCGGTTTTTTATTGATTTTAGTAAGATTAACCATATACTCTCCTTTGTAGATAAATTCGCATTTGCCAGGAGCGTTAGTAACTACCACTCC
>ERZ772875.10-NODE-10-length-200347-cov-6.467048_pt1 | contig 200347 bp, 152 predicted proteins | sample MGYA00580585_ERZ772875 | MGnify/ENA primary metagenome ERZ772875 (study PRJEB29015, sample SAMEA2737736) | human gut metagenome | biome: human gut; feature: human-associated habitat; material: faeces | place: China | collected 2012 ... | reverse complement strand
ACGATATAAGAGACGGCCGATACGACCGAAACCGTTAATACCTACTTTAATCATTTTGTTTAAAATTTAAAGGTTTTATAATTGCTTTATAAACACTCACTCTATTAGTAATCAAAAGGAACCATCAATTTGACATTTATTTCTTTCTGATTGCGATGCAAAAATAAGTATTTCTTTTGAAAGTAAACAACGAATAAGAGAAAAAATACTCAAAAAATATCAGCTGTTACACCTTATTTTTATATATACAAAGGCTTTTTCTGCCTCCTCCTAGCTTTTTTGCAATCTCAATATACCAAATTGACATTATCTATCCATAATTTATTTCCAGGAGACCCCACAAAGGCTCCTCCCATACTTGAAGTAAACTGAAGAATCAAATGTGTAGGATGCTCGTCTTTACTGGCCCAGCCCACTTCTTTTATAAGTTTACTTTCTCCTTTGCTGTTACGGGCATAATATCCGCCTGTACCTAATTGCATCAATTCTGGTACATAACGCTTGTCATGCGTAATATCCCCATACATTATTTCATAAGTAGCTCCATTGTGCCAGTCTTGCGAGCGGTTGTATTTTACGGCTACTGTACCTACTCGCTTAGCAATAATGTTTCCTTCCGCATCTTCCGAACGTTTCTGCAACAGACAAACCATAATCGCACAATCCTGTCCCGGCACAGTTGTCTTCTTGCTGAATCCGGTCTGACGAATACGGTTCGGTTGTCCAGACATTTGAACCTTATAGTCATAACGAACTGCCTTTGGACGAGAAGTAAAAGGAAGTCCTGAATTCAGTGCTTTTTCTCCATCTTTAGTTCCCGTAATCGGTTCCTTCATATCGCCCAGAAACATAGAACCAGAGGCTAAGACTGTGATATTCACTATTCCCAGCACCTTTACACTTTCAATATGAGTTTCCAGACGTGCACAATAGCCATTTCCTCTCTGTTCAGGATATACACTGGTATTTGTTTTTACAATCCCCATCACCTTAGCCATCACATTGGAATTTCCCCACGGAGATCCTCCCTGATTCACATAGGCCACATTTCCGTCGATTTCCTTTGTAGGCCCTAATTCATACAGCAGTTTTGTATTTCCTCCAATAATCCCCGACTCATGAATCTTACGGGTTACCCACTGATCCATGTCACCGTATTTTATTGGCACAACCTTTTCCTGTGCTTGCATAGCCAAAGGCATTCCAAGCAAAAACATACCTATAATCCTATTCAATTTCATAAATATCAAATCTTTTTCAGCCGACAAATATAAGCAAAAAAAGCGACAGCTTTTACACTGTCGCTTTCAATCCTGAAATATGGAATAATAATTCTTATCTATATCACATTAATACACGCGATACAATAACCAAGCACCTTGGAAATCTTCACGTGTAGGATATTTTGCTTTAAATGCATCTCTTGCACGAGCAGCTTCGTCTCTTGTATCAAATGATTCAACAACCACACGATACATATTGCGTTCTGCATTGTACACCACCTTTGCATTATAACCGTCTCCATCCAGTTTTGACTTCAAGCCATCCGCATTTGCTTTTACGCCAAAGCTACCGCACACTACGCTATAAGCTTTCAAGCCATCACCAGAAACCAATTCTACCTTTTCTTCACGAACCGGAGCTGTAGATACAACTGGAGCAGGTGCGGGTGCTGTTTCTACTGCCGGAGCTTCCACTGGTGCCTCAGTGGCTGCAGAAGCCTCAGCAAGTTCCTGCTGTTTAGCTTTTTCATACGCTTTCTTGTAAGCACTTTCACTTGATTTACAAGAAGAGAATGCCAATGCTGTGCACAGAGCCATTCCCATTACAACAATCTTCTTCATGTTATCTATACCAATATTAGATGAATATTCAATTTAATACGTCGCAAAGGTAACAATATAAAATCTGCCATACTATTAAAATCCGTTAATTCTATTCTATCGACAGCATAGAGCTGCATTTTTCCATGAAAAAAGAACAACATATCAGGATTATTATTAGATTTGTAGAGTAATAACTTTTAAAAATTAGATTTATGAAAGCTTTAAGTATTGTAGCAGCATTCCTTGGCGGTGTTACTTTAGGAGCTGCAGCCGGCATTTTGTTTGCCCCGGAAAAAGGTGAAGATACCCGTAGAAAAATTGCTGAAGTTCTTCGCAAAAAGGGAATTCGACTGAACCGTGCTGAAATGGACGACTTGGTCGATCAAATAGCAGCAGAAGTTAAAGACGCTGAATAATTTGTCGTAAATATAAAGCAGGCTTTTTCAAGGGAAAAGTCTGCTTTATATTTTTTTCATCTTAGAATAACTGCTTATGTTTGCAAACGATAAAAGCATCGATAATCTTGAATCCTTATTTAAGGAGGTACGAAAATACATTGAGCTTCAAGGTCAATACGTCAAACTCGATTTGGTAGAAAAGCTCACTATCCTGCTATCGACCTTAATCCTTATACTCATCATTATCATTTTGAGCATGATGGCTCTTTTCTATTTTTCCTTCATGCTCGTATACGCACTGGCTCCTCTTGTTGGTAGCCTGATTGGAGGATATGCCATCATTGGAGGTGTAGTTCTTCTCCTGGCCATGCTCATTTACCGGATGAGAAAACAATGGATATTCCAGCCTATGGTACATTTCCTCGCACGCTTATTCCTTGACGAACCTGCTTCTAAAGAATAAAATAATGAACGATATAAAACCCATTACCAACTATAGCGTTGAAATCATCTCTCAATTAAGAGCACAAAAAAAGCAAGAATTAAGAGAGTCCAAAGAACGCATACAACTCCTGACACAGGATTTATTCTCTCCACAGAAAAGTAAAAATAAGATGGAAAACATGATGCAGCACATCAACGCCGGCATAGCCGCTTATGATGGACTGAAAACCGGCATCATGATATTCCAACGTATACACCGTTTTTTTAATCGAAAAAAAGATAAGAACCGCTGATGAAAACCTCATTATTCCTTGCCGCCCTTGCCGCATTTACCACGGCAGGAGCTACAGAAAATCCATTATGGATGCGCTATTGCTCCATTTCACCCGACGGAAGCACCATTGCTTTCTGTTATAAAGGAGACATTTACACCGTACCCTCCACTGGTGGAAATGCCAGACAACTCACCACCAATCCGGCATACGACACTCATCCGATATGGAGTCCGGACGGACAGCAGATTGCCTTTGCCTCTTCTCGCCAGGGGAGCATGGATATTTACATTGTATCCAAAGACGGAGGAATCCCCAAAAGACTAACAACTCATTCTGGAAATGAAACCCCTGTCACATTCTCAGATGCCACACATATTTTGTTCAAGGCCAACCTGATGCCTGATGCGACCGACCTGTCCTTCCCAAGTGCCCAGTTTCCACAAGTTTATGAAATAAGCACTCAAGGCGGACGTCCCAAACTCTATTCCTCTCTTCCTATGGAAGACATCAGTGTCGCACAAGATGGTACGACCTTACTATATCATGACCAGAAAGGATACGAAGACCCCTGGAGAAAACATCATACTTCTTCCATTACACGCGACATTTGGATAAGTAAAAAAGAGAACAATGAGCGTACTTACCAGAAAGTCACGTCATTCAATGGAGAAGACCGTAACCCGATATGGAGTAACGATAACCAGTCGTTTTACTACCTCAGCGAAAAAGCAGGCTCGTTCAATATTTTCAAATGCAACCTTGACGGAAGCAATGAAATGCAGTTGACACACCACACTCAGCATCCGGTCCGTTTCCTGTCATCCTCACAGAACGGACTTTTATGCTACGGTTACGACGGTGAAATCTATACAGTCAAAGAAGGACAACAGTCTCAGAAAGTGGCTATCCGTATCGTTACTGACCAGACAGAAAACGAACTGGCTCACCAAATAAAATCTTCCGGAGCTACAGAAATCGCCGTATCCCCCAATGGCAAGGAGGTAGCATTTATACTCCATGGAGATGTATTCGTCACTTCTACTGAATATAAAACGACCAAACAGATTACAGACACTCCCGAACAGGAGAGAAGCATCGACTTTGCTCCCGACGGACGAAGCATTGTATATGCATCCGAGCGAAACGGACTCTGGCAGATTTACCAGTCTACTTTGACAAAAGAGGAAGAAAAGTTATTTACCTACGCCACCGATATCAAGGAAGAACAGCTGACACATTCTCAAGTCACTTCCTTCCAGCCACAGTACAGCCCGGACGGAAAACAAATTGCATTCCTGGAGAATCGCACCACATTGAGAGTGCTCAACCTGAAAGACAAATCTGTCCGCACTGCCATGGACGGAAAATATGAATATTCTTACAGTGATGGGGACCAGTGGTTCCAGTGGAGTCCCGACAGCAAATGGCTGCTTTGCGGATACATCGGAACAGGAGGATGGAACAATAATGATGTAGCTCTGGTCAACGCTTCCGGTAATGGTGAAATCCACAATTTGACAGAAAGCGGCTATACAGATTCCAATGCCAAATGGGTACTGGATGGAAAAGCCATGATTTGGGAAAGCGACCGTGCCGGATACAGAAGTCACGGAAGCTGGGGAGCTGAAAGCGATGTGTACATCATGTTCTTCGACTTAGAGGCTTACGAACGTTTCCGCCTCAGCAAAGAAGAATTTGCCCTCGTAAAAGAGAAAGAAGATAAAGATAAAGAAAAAGAGGAAGACAAGCAGGACAGCAAGAAAAAGGACAAAAAAGAGAAATCTGAAAAAGACAAGAAAGTCACTCCACTCACCTTTGATTTGGAAAACTGCCGTGACCGGATTATCCGTCTGACTGTAAATTCCTCTCATTTAGGAGATGCCGTACTCAGTCCTGACGGCGATAAACTCTACTACCAGGCCTCTTTTGAGGACGGTGCCGACTTGTGGGTACACGACCTGAAAGAACAAAAAACCGAACTTCTACTAAAAGACATCGGATATGGCTCGATGACCTACAACAAGGAAAACAAACAACTCTTCCTTTGTAGCAACGGAGGCATCAAGAAAATAGATGTGGAGAAAAATAAGACTGACAACGTAAGCTTTGAAGCGATATTCAATTACCGTCCATACGAGGAAAGAGAATATATCTTCAACCACGTATGGCAGCAGGTACTCGACAAGTTCTATGTAGCCGACTTACATGGAACTGACTGGAAATTCTATCGTGAAAGTTATGCACGCTTCTTGCCGCATATCAATAACAACTACGATTTTCAGGAAATGCTGAGCGAACTGTTAGGCGAACTGAACGGCTCACATACAGGAGCCAGATATTATGCTCCGGGAGCCACTTTGTCCACTGCATGCTTAGGGGTATTCTTTGACAACAGCTATGAAGGAGATGGATTAAAAATCCAGGAAATTATCGCCAAAGGTCCGTTTGCGGTTAAAAAGACAGATGTGACCACAGGTTGTATCATTGAAAAAATTGATGGAGAACCTATCCTGAAAGATACAGATTATTATCCTATGCTGGAAGGAAAAGCTGGAAAGAACATACAGCTCAGCATCTACAATCCGAAAAACGGAAAACGCTTCCCGGTAACCATCAAACCCATCAGTGCAGGTGAGCAGAATGAATTGCTCTACAAACGCTGGGTAAAGAGAAATGAAAAGATGGTCGAAACTCTTTCCGGCGGACGAATTGCATACGTGCATGTAAAAGGCATGGACAGCCCAAGTTTCCGCAATGTGTACAGCGAATTGCTTAGTGACCGCAACCGCAACAAAGAAGCGGTCATCGTAGATACCCGTCACAACGGAGGAGGATGGTTGCACGACGACCTGGCCACTTTGTTAAGCGGAAAAGAATACCAGCGTTTTGTTCCTCGTGGACAATACATCGGTAGCGACCCGTTCAACAAATGGCTGAAACCTTCTTGCGTGATGATTTGTGAAGACAATTACAGTAATGCACACGGTTTCCCCTGGGTATACAAAGAGCTGAAAATCGGTAAGCTTATCGGAGCTCCTGTTCCGGGCACCATGACCGCTGTATGGTGGGAACGTCAGATAGACCCGACCATCGTCTTCGGTATTCCTCAGGTAGGCTGTATGGATATGCGGGGCCAGTACATGGAAAACAAACAACTGGAACCGGACATCAAAGTCTACAACAGTCCTGAAAAATCATTGAAAGGCGAAGATGAACAGCTTGCAGCAGCAGTAAAGGAAATGCTGAAAGAAGCCGATGCACAAAAGAAGTAACTGTAACTCCTTGATAAGTCTATAAAAAAGCGGGGAAGGACAAAACCCATCGTCCTTCCCCGCTTTTTTTATAATAACTCCAACCTTTTATTCTACGGCCCGCAAACCTTCATTAACTCTCTTCAATCTCAGCAAGGCCTCAATATAGTAATAATCTGCATAGATGATAGAAGCATCTATTTCCGACTTAGCTGGCCAATGACCGGTAGAATGTAGCAAGAAAGCGACATTCGTATCCCGCGACTGATATTTATCGCTGCTCAGACTGCACAACATTTTTTCCGCAGCTTCCTTGTACTTTTCCCCTTGCCCGTTTCCATAAAATCCAGACATCTCCAGCAAAGCCGAAGCGACCACACAAGCCGCAGAAGCATCCCTAGGTGCATTCGGAATATCAGGTGCGTTAAAATCCCAGTAAGGCACATAATCCTCAGGCAGATTCTTCAGATACACGTCCACCAACTTCTCTGCAAATTCCAGGTATTTAGGATCACCGGTTTCACGGAACACCACAGTATAACCATAAATAGCCCAAGCCTGTCCACGTGCCCACATCGACTCATCCGCATATCCCTGATGCGTGCATTTCTTGATGCAATTCCCTGTCAGTGTATCATACACAGCCACATGATACGAGGTATAATCCGGACGGAACTGGTTTTCCATCGTTTTGTCTGCATGCGACACTGCCACATCAAACAACCGCCGGTCTCCCCCGTTGCGGGCAGCCCAGAAAAGCATCTCCAAGTTAATCATGTTATCCATAATGGTGTTATGCCCGCCCAACATCTCCACATTACGAGGCCAGGACAGAATCGTACCCACTTTCGGATTATACAAAGTAGCCAGCGAGTCAGCCGTAGCAATGATTACATCCCGATAAGTCGGATTATGCGTCAGACGATACCCGTTTCCATAACTGCAAAACACGAGAAAGCCCAAATCGTGATCATACGCCGGAATCTCCGAAAACAACTTTAAAGACTCCGTGTACTTTTCTGCCAGTTCACGAATCGTATCATTTTGTGTAGCTTCATAATCATACCACAAAATACCCGGCCAGAACCCACCAGTCCATTCTTCCTTAGCCACTTTCCGGCAATTCCAGAACTTTTCACCCGACAAGATATTTCGAGGCTGCATACTATAATCCGCCTCCCCGTTCTTTTCCAGTTCAGCCAGCGCACGATGTACTTGCACGTCACAATACGCCAAAGCTTTATCCACATCCAGGTTTTCAGCCTTTTCACCGGCACAAGAAGATAAAGCCATTATTCCTATGCCATACAACAGATTTCTAATTTTCATATCTAAATTCTTTTATTTTTCCACACGAAACCAGTCTACATCCACCCAGCCACGCTCCTTTCCATGAGGAGTTACGCTGAACATTCCCACCTTCGCACCAATCCATTTTCCCTGACGGGCTTTGAACAGCGTGCCGGCCTCCGTAAATTTCTTTCCATCCAGACTGTAGCTAAAGCGACAATATGCCCCTTTGTCCACATGTACCCTTATGTAAATCTCTCTTTCGTAATTGGGGAACAAACCTGCTTCAAACTTCCGGCTAGGCTCCAATACGGCTAATGTAGAAACCTGTTCCAGGTTACCCTGTTCTGCATCCTTACATACAGCCTGCTTCAGCAAGAATTTTTCTCCCTGCTTTTCCACTCCTATCCAGGAATAGTCCCAGCCCATAATGATGAATCCCGAAAGTTGTCCGTCATCTTTTGCCGAAACCTTTAATTTAGCGGTAGCCGTAAATTCCTCTGCCGGGAATTTTTGCATCAACAGATTCGGAACTTCCCAGAAGTTCTTAAAATGCGGCGAAAGTTCATGCCCATAAATACGGGCATATCCCATATTCGTCGTAAAGCCAAACACATCCTGATAATTTGCATGCCATTCCCATTGCAGCCCCAGCTTACGAGTATCAAACTCATCACTCTCCACAGGCGTTTCTATCGGATACGTTTTACCGATTTTAGGTTTACGATAACGGCTCACCGGGTCTCCACAACCGTCGCCGTCCTTATCAACTCCAATTACCGGCCAGTCATTTACCCATTTCATCGGATTCAGATGCAGTACACGTCCATAAGCTCCCTTATCCTGGAAATGCAAAAACCACGATTCTCCGGCCGGAGTGTCTACCCATCCTCCCTGATGCGGTCCGTTGATGTCCGTCTTTCCTTGCGCCATCACAATTCGGGCTTCATACGGTCCGTACACGTCTTTCGAACGCATCACCAATTGCCATCCGGAAACTACTCCACCCGCAGGTGCAAACAGATAATAAAAGCCATTACGCTTATAGAACTTTGCTCCTTCAATGGTATGATTTACGCCGTCATTTCCGTCAAACACCAGTACCGGGTCTGAAATGACTTTTGTACCTTCCTTATTCAACTCGCACACCGTCAGCACACTGTTGAATTTCGCCCGGCTTCCGGCCCATGCATGAGCCAGATACACACGCCCGTCGTCATCCCATAACGGACAAGGGTCAATCATCCCTTTTCCAGCTTTTACCAGCACGGGGGCATCCCATTCTCCATACGGGTCACGAGTCTTTACCATAAAAAAGCCAAAATCCGGATCACCCCAGTATATATAGAACACTCCTTCATGAAAACGAATGGAAGGTGCCCATACGCCTTTTCCATGACGAGGTTCATTATAATATTCCACCGGTTCTACCTTCTTCAAGGCATAATTCACGATTTTCCAGTTTACCAAATCCTTTGAATGCAGGATAGGAAGTCCCGGAGTACAATTAAAACTAGACGCCGTCAAAAAATAGTCCTCTCCTACCGCACATACATCCGGATCAGAATAATCCGCATGAAGCACAGGGTTCCGGTACATGCCATTCCCTTCATCAGACACCCATACCTCAGAACGATACTGTGCCATCGCTGGATGAAACAGGCTGCAAACTGACAGACTCAATATAAAAAACAATCCTTTCATTCTTCTTTCCTAATTTAAGTAACCCTCAAAACAATCTTTTACCAAAAGAAAAAAATACCCAAAACTTAAAAATCCATTTATCTAAATACTTTTCGTCTATAAATACGAATCAAGCTCTCCTTACACCTAAAAGAAGAATCTAAAAATTACTTAAAAGAATTCTCCCCCGTATTTCTTATAAGCTTTTGCTTCTTTTTCAGTCACCGGCACCAGTCTCACGGCTGCTCCACCTCTTGGTTTTAGGGTAAACTTTATCACATCCTCAGCTCCGACCAGCACATACGAACATTTCACCTGTGTCTTTGTCTTCACTTCTTCTCCCCCATCGGTATAAATAGATGCCAGATATGTCTGATTCTTGTCCAGGAACGCACAATCCAAAGTTTCAGCAGAACCTTCATTGTTGGTCAACATTCCCACAAACCATTCTTTCCCTTTCCGGCGAGCCATGGTGATATTTTTACCCGGCATACCATCCAACACATGCGACTCATCAAATACAGTCTGCAGATTTTCAAACCATTCAATCTCCGGTTCACCGTTGTAGAATTGAGGACGGTCATACCAGAAAATTGTCATCAACGGACTATAAAATACCAATGAAGCCGCCAGCTGATGCGCATGCGTATTCTTCAAGCGCTTGTCATAATAACAGATAGTATAATCTGCGGCTCCGTTAATCATACGCGTAAACGGAAGAATGGTACTGTGTGTAGCATCCGGAAACTCTTCGTTACCCAAGATACCCTCCTGTGTCAGCAAGTTCGGATAAGTACGGCTGAATCCCGACGGACGGAACTCATCATGAATATTCATCATCAGGTTATTCTCTGCAGCCAGACGCACCATATCGTGCAACCAGGTAGCCCAGCGGTGACTTGCATACTGCACAAATCCTGACTTCACTCCCACAATACCCCATTTGTGCAACAGCGGGAACAATTCGCGCATCTGCTTCTGCAAAGCATGCTGGTTGACATACAACCAGATACCTACACCTTTCTTCTTTCCATACGCCACCACTTTCGGCATGTTCAGTTTTGACACCACCTTCGTGGCATCCCCATCGTGTGAGGTACAGGGCATATACCACTGCCAGTCAAAAAGCATGTACGGGATGCGGTGTTCCGCACAGAAATCAATGGTCTTCAAAGCCTGGTCTGTCGTAAGCGAGGTTTCGCGCATGATTTTTCCCGGCTTAATCCAGTCCGTATCCTTAATCTCACAAGGAGGATTCAAATTTTCAATAATATAATTGTGTTCCAGCAATTCCCCCGGTTTATCTGCCGCCATGATAACCTTCCACGGCGTTGCATAATAAGTAACAATATCCACCGGACTGTACATGACAGAAGTCAATGTATGCTGCTTTTCAGATGAAGCCTGAAATTTGGTCAGACACCAGTCGTCCACATCGGCATCAGTCAATGCCGCCCATACCCCGTTGGGTAATTCCAGTGTCAAGGCACGTTCCACCGGCTTCTTCAGCGCATTCACGTCCAGGTATTCAAAATGCGCCTGTGCCCATTGTTCGGCCCAAGCCTTGGTTCCTTCCGGAAAAGTATACTCCGTCAGGTCACCCACTACCTTATGAAAAATAGCTTTCGGATGTTCCGGGAAATAATAACGAAAAGCTACCCCCTCATCGTAGGCACGCACTTCTACATTCAAACGGTAATCAGAGCCGTCCTTTTTTGATAAATACAGTGTACCCCATTTGTAGTTGTCACGCACCAAGCTGCGTTCCCCATAAAGCGGTGTCCAAGTAGTGTCATGGCTGCCATAAGCTACCGAATCCACCTCCAGATTGTCCATCCAGCATGCCGGCTGAGGCAATTTACGCATCCCCAAAGCCATTTCCCAGGCACGATTGTCCAGTTGCAATCCGGCCTGCGATTCCTTCACTACCTGTTTCCCATTGTAATTTACTTCATAGCAAAGTACATTGGCTCCGGAAGCCGATTTTTTCTCATAAAATTTCACCTTATGTGTACCTTCCGGAGAAGACAAATTCAATTCTATCGGTTCTGCCACACACATTGCAGCTCCAAGAACCCATAATCCCAACGTCAAAGACAAGTTCTTCATATTCCTTTTATATTGTTTTTTATAGAAATACGAATAACTTGTCCCGACTACTCAATCAAAATGTAATTTTCTTTGATTTTTATTTCACTTGAAACTCAAACGTATTAAAGGAATGAGCCTGCAAAGTCACATTCAGCCATTTTTCTCCCAACCTCACTGTCAGTTGCTGCGAATTATCCAGAAAGTTTCCTGCCACCACCACAGTTTTTCCTTCCGGAGTCTGTACTACCAGCACGGGCTTTTTGTCCTCACCCGTCGGTTTAAACGCCAGCACCTTCGTGCCCGGCATCAGGAAACGGGTGTAATGCTTCACGGCATAATATTCCGGCGTAAAGATAGCCTTAGCCTGTTTGGAATCCACCCGTATCAAGGCATTCTGCTTCCATCCCCACGGACTTACTCCTTCATCCGCCAGAATCGGATTCCAGAAAGTATACTCCTCACAGCCATTTCCTAAATAATGATTCATCAGATGAAACGTATGCTCTGCGGCTTTCCAGTCGAAAGACCCCCATCCGCATTCACTTTCAGTCTGCACATAGTTATAATTCGGATATTTCGCACGCAGGCGGGTCAGTAACTGTCCTCCTTCCCACTGCAGTCCTATTCCTTGAATCGTTTCAGGCATACGCGGGTCGTCCAGCACCTTTTCTATTATTTCATAACGGTTTGTGTTGATGGTTCCGAAATACAGTTTCACGTCCGGATGCGCTTTCTTCAGTGCCGGAGCCAGATATTCTACATTGAAACGGATAATCCCCTCCGGTGTCCATGCACATCCCGGATAAGGCGTATAGCTCCATGATTCATTTTGAAACATCACCATCTTTATGGGAATATTCAACTCCTTATACGCGGAAACAAACTTGCAAAAGAAATTCGCGTATGCCGACAGGTAACGATGGTCTTGAATGAAGAAATCCGTTTCAGCCAGTTCTGCCGGGAATACTCCTTCTGTCTTAGGTCCTTTATTTCCTTGCAAATAATAATCCTTCGCCGGGTGCATCGTATTATATTTATCACTGCGCACCGGATAATCCTGATTGATTTTCATCCAGCTGGGCGGACTCCATGGAGAAATCCAGAAGGTCATATTCGGATTATAACGCTGAGCCGACTTGATATACGGCACAAGCGAAGTCTTATCGCGGTCTATATTGAAATGCTTCAATTCAAAATCTCCCGGTACCTCGTCGCAGCTGTACCAGTTGCGTGAGAAGTCGTTCGCATTCATCGGGAAACGCCCCAACGTAAACCGCAAATCACCTTCCGGAGAAAACAGTCTTCTCAGAATATCTTCCTTCTCATTACTGGGCAGCACATTCAAGGCATCCCATCCCAGCTCATTGAAGCAAGTACCCCAAGCCTTGAAAACGACTACAGAATCTCCCTTATCTACCGATAAATCAGCAGTAGTGCCCTCTGCCTTCGTTTGTAATTTCACCTTGTTCTGTGTCCAGGTCTTCCCTTCACAACTACTCACCCAATCACATGTCTGTGCCTGCACGGATACCTCAAACAGTACAAGCCCCATACAACCTAACCAAATTTTTCTCCATTGTCTTTTCATAGCATCATGTCTTTTTTCTATTTCTCAAAAGTATTTCCATTCGTTTGCTGGCGAAGGAATGTTTCGCGATTATACTTCCGCTGATGCGTCTTCCAGTATTCCTCCAGATTATCAGCTTCCTCTTTTGTCAGATGAATCACCGCTCCGTGCTTGGGCGAAGTATAGTTGGTGGTTTTCATGGCTCCTTCATTGAAGTGGCCCAGGTTCTTGAAATGTACAAAATCGGAGGTTTCCGCAAAACCGAAGTTATGAGGATGAATGCTGAAAATGTCATACATCAGCACCCACTTGTCCTCTCCAATCCTTTTCCATACGTTGGGGGCTTCGCATGCCTTGGGTTCAAAGTCATACCAGCGGGCATCGTACACATAGCCACCGTTCATCCGGTCGGACACCGCCTGCTTGATACCACCTACACCATCGTGTGCCACATAAAACAAATGATATTTATCGCCTACCTTGGTAATGTCTCCATCAATAGCAGACACACCGTCCATCGGATACTCAAACAAAATCTGTGGCGTGCTTTCTATCTTATTGAAATCATCGTTTACATACACATAGTACAATTTGTTGGCCTCGCTCTTGAAACGCATGGTGTAATAAATCATCAGTTTGCCTTTCTTGTCATCGTATGTCACTTCGGGTGCCCATACACAACCAACTTCACTCAATCCGGCAGAAAGCTTGTCGAAACGGATATTTGCCCGGTTCCAGTGAATCAAATCCCAGGATTTCATCAATACAAGTCCCCGGTTATTTCCCCAGCCGTATTCCGGTCCGCGCTCCCACTCCGTCTTGCGATAACCGTCGCGCAAACCGAACACATGCAAATCGGTCATGGCTAAATAAAAGGCACCATCCGGTCCACGGAAAATATGAGGGTCACGGATACCTCGCTGCTGGGCTATCGTGTCACCGGCCAGCACAGGCTCTCCTTCATTGACTGCCGTAAAGGTGTATCCGTCACGACTTACTGCCATATACAAACCGTGTGTTTCATCCCGATGGAAAACCATCAGATAGGCTCCCATGTCTTTTTCTTCGGGAATAGCATTCCGATAACGGAAATTACGGAAACCTGTTTTTCCTTTTCCGGCAGCAAACAAGGCCGGACGCAAAGCGTAAAATTCTTTATACACATTGTGGTTCAAACGAGCAACATCCACATTTTGGGCAAGCACTTCCCAGGACTTTCCATCTGCACTGACCGACATTTTCAGGCGGTTTCCCTGATTCAGCAGTTTCACCCGGAAGTTTTTACCTATTTTATTGGCTACCGTCAGAGGATTTTCCTCTCCCCTGTACACCGTGAAATTCTTTCCATCGGATGACACTCCCGCGTAGGCTTCTTCATTGTAGTACAGCAGCAGGCCTCCGATGTTTCCATTTCCCAACCTCACTTCGACTTCCGTTTCATAGCATTTATCCATAGCTGTAACTAGCAGCAGACGACCGTCTGCCGGAGTGCGTCCCTTGGCCTTCACTTGCATTTCCCCCTCCGTAAATGTCAAAGCCTTTGGGGCATATTCCTTCCAGAATGTCCACTGAATGCCCAATTCCGGTTTACTGAAATCATCCGACAGTTCCATCTTCCATTCCGGTTGTCTGTTTTCGCTTAACCAGACAGCCTCCTGCTGGGTACGGCACCATCCGTCGCTGGTCCATTCTATCGGTTCAATCAAGGTAGAACGTCCCAACGTATGGTAGCCGTTGGCGTAAGCATGATATACCACCCACCAGTTACCGTTCACGTCATCTACCAGAGTGCCATGACCTTTTGACCACCAGTTTTCACTGGCACTGTAAGTATGTACAATGGGGTTATAAGGTGAGTTCTCCCACGGACCGAACACCGATTTGGAGCGTGCTACCACACACATGTGGCTGGTAGCCGGTCCGGCAGTTCCTCCTTCGGCCGACATCATGTAATAATATCCGTCTTTATAAAGCAGCTTGGGAGATTCCAGGTACATATCCTTCCCTTCTGTAACCCAGTTGGCCGGATATTCCCAACCGTCGTACACCTTCCGGCTCTTTCCGGTGACTTTCAGTCCGTCATCACTCAAAGGGGTAATCCAACCGTTGTTGGTAAACAGGTAACGCTTTCCATCTTCTCCTACCACATGACCGGGGTCAATGCCTCTTACATCCAATTTCACCGGTTTACTCCACGGACCGCGAATATTGTCGGCATAAATCACATAGTTTTCGCCCGTAGATGTAGGATAGTAAATGTAGTAGCGACCTTGGTATTTCAGCAAGTCGGGTGCCATAGCTGATCCTTCATACTCTGGTAAGGCTCTACAAACCGGCTCCCAATGCAGCAAATCAGTGGAATGCCAAATGAGAAACCCAGGTGCATAGTAAAAAGGAGAATGCGTCATGTAGTAATCCTTCCCATCGCGCAGAATAGAAGGGTCCGGATAATCACCGGGAAAGATTGCCTTGGGAAATTGCGCCCATATTCCAGTCCCCATAGAAATAAGAAGCACAACCAGCAAAAATAGTTTTTTCATGGTATCTATCAGATTTGTATTAAGAATATACAAATATAAAAGTTTCTCCTTAAAGCCTGAAAATAAAGATAATAAAAAGTGTAAAACAAACAACCATATATTCACTAAAAAACGCAAGTGCGTTTCAACTCAAACGTCCTTGCGTTTTGATCAAAACGTACTTGCGTTTCAAATAAAACGTACTTGCGTTTGAACCTAAACGCACTTACGTTTTTGGAAGCCTTATTTTTCATCTGTTTTACCAGATTCATCTGTCTCGGAATACTGTGTAGGTAATACCCCGAACTGTTCCTTAAAGCACTTGGTAAAATAGCTGGAAGAGCTGAATCCCACCCGGTCGGCCACTTCCGACACGTTCAGTTTTCCGTCCTGAAGGAGCTGGGCAGCCCGTTTCAAACGAATGGTACGGATAAATTCCGTCGGAGTCTGTCCGGTAATAGCCTGCAACTTGCGGTAAAGATTCATGCGGCTCATTCCCATATCGGCACTGAGCTGTTCTACATTATATTCCGAATTATCAATATGTTCTTCTATCAATTTCAACGCTTTCTGAATCAATTGTTCATCAATTGAAGTTATCGTAATACGACTAGGATTGACACGCAGCGTCTTGCGGAATTCTTTCTTCCGGCCCTCCTGCTGCTCGATAAGCTGCTTGATACGCACCAGTAGCACATCAAAGCTGAAAGGTTTGGATATATAGGAATCTGCCCCAACCGCATAACCGCTGATTTTTGCCTCGTCTCCACTGCGGGCTGTCAACAGGATAACCGGGATATGCGATGTCTGTACGTTGTGCTTGATACGGCGGCATAGTTCCAGCCCGTCCACTTTCGGCATCATTATATCACTGATAATCAAGTCCGGATTCCGTTCGACTGCCAGTTTCTCCCCTTCTTCCCCGTCTGGTGCATCAATTACCTGATACGTTTCTGAAAGCTGCTCCTTGAGGAAATGACGGAAATCCTGATTATCTTCCACTATCAAAAGTTTTTTCCGGTCATCGGAAGTATCCGAAGCTAAAGTTGTTTCTTCTGACATCTTCAAATCCATCGGAATTCGTACAATAAAGGACGTTCCCTTTCCCGGCTGACTTTCTACACGAATCGTTCCCTCATGTAACTCTACATATTCCTTCACCAAATGCAACCCAATTCCACTTCCAACCTTGCTGTCGTCCGGATGCTGTACTTGATAAAAGCGCTCAAAAATATGCTTCAATGCCTCATCTGATATGCCAATTCCTGTATCTGAAACTGTTATATTGGCAAAAGAATGCCCTTCAACTTCCTCTGCTGACAAAGAAAGCACTACACGCCCTCCTTCCGGCGTAAACTTGAATGCATTCGAAAGCAGATTATTGAGAATGCGATGCAACTTTTCATGATCAAAATTCATATACCAATGAGCATCTGAAAGCTCCAGACGAAAATCCAGCTGCTTTTCCTTGGCAAAGGGTTGAAAATTAGCATACAATGCTGACACAAACTCTTCCAAATCGCCAGCGGTAAGATGAAGTTTTTCCATTTTCATTTCCATCTTACGAAAATCGAGCAACTGATTGACAAGGGTATATAGTTCCTGAGCATTTTTATAAACCGTATCAAGCTGACGAAGTACCTGCTCGTCGGTCACCTTCTTCCGAAGTACTTCCAATGGAGTAAGTATCAAAGTAAGCGGAGTTCGAAGCTCGTGACTGATGTTAGTAAAGAACCGGAACTTCAACTGATTCAGTTCCTCTTTTTGCCGGGCTGCCTGCTGTTCTTTCAATCGAATCAGTTTCTGATTATTTTTCCGATACACATACCTCACTCCTAGAATGACTACCCCTATCAGGCATAAAAAGTAAAGTACAAAAGCCCAACCCGTAGCCCAAAATGGCGGAAGAATTGTCACTTGAAAAATGGATTCCGGGCTCCATACATGATCGTTTCCGGCACTCATCACATGAAACGTGTATTCACCCGGCAACAAATTATTATACACTACGCTTCCCTGCCCCTTATCGGAAACTATTTCATTCCACTTTTTATCAGCTCCCTCTAAACGATAACGGAAATAAGTCTGCGAAGGATTTACAAAATTCAAACTGGAAAAGTCAAAGGTCAGGAAATTTTCATCATAATTCAGTGTTACCGACCGTACCTTGTCAATTGACTGAGTAAACAAAACCCTTCCATGATATTCTTCTCCACACGAAACCGATTCGTTGAACAAACGGAATCCGGTAAACAAAGGAGAAATAACACAAGGAGTAAACACCACATTTTCAGGAGAAAACAAATAAAATCCATCCATCCTTCCAAAACAAAGTTCTCCTTTTCGGGTCCGCATAGAACAAAACTCATACAAGTCATCCCATTCACGACTGTGATTCCGGTCCAAACAAACTACTGTATATTCATTCTGTCCACCTTCTTTTGCTACACTTACCTTATATAATGCATTGATTGTGGTAATCCAGACCTCATTATTATAATCTTCCTGCATGGCCTGAATAGTCAGATTTTCAAACCCATGTTCTTCCCCCAACACATCAATCTTCCGGTCTGGAGAAAGTACCTTTATTCCATACTGGGTTCCCATCCATAATAATCCACGGCTATCGTTCAGCATACAATTATATTTCTCGCCTGCTAAAACCTGAAACGGATCATTACCTTTTGCATGTCCGGGAATGTAAAGACTATCTTTCTTTATGTCATAAAAATAAATTCCATTGTCTGCTCCTACCACCAAGCGCCTGGAAGCATCAAAAGACATCGTATTGGCTATCTTAAATCGAGACAATTCAGGGTATTTGTCAACCAGCAGATCCAACTTGCCAGACCGAATATCAAACCTCCCAACTCCACCGTTTACACTCACCCACAGATTACCCTCTATGTCTTCGGTCAGCGTACGAATATTATTCAAGTCCATCCCTTCACGAACAGGGAATAGATAATGTGAAATTTTACCTTTATCTATACAATAAAGTCCGTCCATATAAGTACCAAACCACATTCTTCCTTTCAAGTCCTTATAGGCAGTTCGAAACAATCCGCTGCTCAACTCCTTAAACGGACAACTTACCGATGTCCGGTCGGCCGACAAACGATAAAGTCCTGCAGATGTACCTAAAAAGATAGAAGAATCATCGGCTTCCAACATACATAACACATCATCACTACCCCAATCGCCTGCAATATTCTTTTTATTGTATAAAGTAAAGTTACTCATGCTGGAATGGTAATAGGCTAATCCTCTGTTAAACAAACCGGCCCATACGGTTCCGCTCTTTTTATCTACATAAATACTATGTACGTTCGTATACCCTCTTCCTCCTAAGGTAGAATGAAAGGGGTCAGCCGAAAAAACCGAGAAATTATATTTATCTATTAGGAATATACCACGACTGGATGTCCCAACCCAGGCATTACCCGACTTTTCCACATCACATGACGTAATCTCCCCAAAAGGAGAAGGAAGTTCTATTTCTTTCCAGTCATGGATGGCATTCATATAAAAAATAACCCCTGTATTCCACACAATCCAGAAGTCACCGCTGTCCAGCATCCGGATTACCACCTGCTGGTCAATCTTCAAGCGATTCTGCAGAAAAGTTTCCTGCCGGATAAATTTCTTCTGATTCCGGTCATAGGCACGCAGCAAACCGCTTTCATGCAGCATCCAGCTCACATTACCGTATGACTCCACTGCCATCAGCGTACCATTTCCATTCAGGAAATGCCGGTCTCCTCCTATGGTCTGCAACTGATGGTTCTTTGTATCATAAAGGAGCACACGCTGAGAAGCCGTCACCAGCCAGGCGTGAAGATTGGAATCGATGAACACATTTGAAATCTTTTCTTTGACACCCCATCCGGCTAAAAGCGTATCCGGCTGAATAAACTCACCCTTATCCAAGTCAAAGATTTTCAAGTTTCCTTTTTCTTTCAGCCAGATTCTTCCGTCGGCATCCAGGTACTGAAGAGGAATGACTGATTCCTGGTCAATGCTATATACCGGAGCCTTCCACAACGGATAGTTGATGAAATTCTTTCCGTCGTAAAAGCTCAGTAAAGAAGTCGTACGCACTCCCAAACGTCCGTCGGGAAGCCCGAATACATTTTTCACATAATTGTCGGGAAGTCCGTCACGAATACCGATATGGCGAAACGGGAAAGAAGCGGCTGCCTGCATTCCCAAATACAGGAAAACATATAGTACGGTTAAAATCAGTCTTTTCATATCTTCAAGCTTCAATAATTACAAATGTATAAAGCTATATACGAACCAGAAAAGATTTTTACGTGAGATTTCTGCATTTTTCTGCAAAAAAATAACCGTCGCCCGATTTTCTGCTTCGGACGACGGTGTGTTATACGCTGTTACAGACGGCATGAATCAATAACTGTGCTCGTCTTCTTTGATTTCTTCCATAGTCAGCGGCTTACGGTCGATGGCACGCCATGCATAAATAATATAGGCCAGTACAAAAGGAACTAAAATAGATACATAAGCCATGGTTTTCAGGGTAAACTGGCTGGAGCAGCTGTTGGCGATGGTCAGCGAACTCTGTAAATCGGCTGTAGAAGGATAATAAGCGGTATGATTATAACCTACGACCAACAGTAGAGACAATACCGTCAGCACCGTTCCCACACCGGCAAACCAGATACCGCGGGTATAGGTCTTGCAGAAAATGCTTTTTCCCAAGCCATACAACACCCCGACTACGCCTAACAGGAACAACACCAGCAGATAAGGCATCGCTATAAAGTTATGGAGATACTTGAAAGGTTCCATCACAATCTGCCCCGTTTCCGGATTGACGGCAAACCCGTCTTTCAATAAGGTGCGAATCACAAATGCCAGGAAGAATACAAGGAAGGGTACCGCATCGGCTATCAGTTGACGGCGGAAACGGGCATTCAGTGCTTCATGACGGATGTTGTTAATGAAATAGAGGTTTCCTAACAAACGGGCAAGGAAGAGTACCGCAAACCCTAGAATGAGGTTCCACGGGTCGGCAAACGCATCCAGTCCATGCCATCCGTTACCCCAACGGCTGATGACCGGCATCATTTCGTCGGTAAGGTTTCCTTTGCTCACCACAAAGTTGGAGCCGTTGAAGAAGGTAGCGACAGCCGCTCCCAACAATAGCGGACCTACAATGCCATTCAGCACCAGGAAGAACTGATAGGTACGCTTGCCCAGCCAGTTGCCGAGTTTCGACTGAAATTCGTAGGACACAGCCTGAAGCACAAAACTGAAGAGAATAATCATCCACAACCAGTAAGCTCCTCCGAAGCTGGTGCTATAAAACAGAGGGAAAGAAGCAAAAAAGGCTCCTCCGAAAGTGACCAGGGTGGTAAAGGTAAATTCCCATTTACGTCCGGTGGAATTAACCAGCAACGTACGTTCTTCTTCTGTACGTCCCAAACAATAGAGCAAAGAGTTTCCTCCCTGCACAAACAGCAAAAAGACCAGCAAGGCTCCTAATAAGGAAACCAGGAACCACCAGTAATGCTGCAAGAATATATAAGTTGAATCCATATTTTTCGGTTTTAAAATGATGTATCGGTTAGTTTATTTTTCTTCCGGACCTTTACGGATGGCTTTTACCATGATACCGATTTCGGCAATAAGCAGCACGGTAAACATGATAAGGAAAATGAAGAAAGTGGTTTGCACGGAGCCCGTTTCCAGTTTTGACACCGCCGCATTGACCGGCAGCAAATCCTGAATTGTCCAGGGCTGGCGTCCCATCTCGGCCACAATCCATCCTGCCTGACTGGCAATGTAAGCCAATGGAATGCTCCACAAGGAAATCCAGTGCAGCCAGTTGAGTTCTGCCAGCCGCTTTTTCCATACGAGGAATAAAATAACCAGGAAGAACAGTATGAAATACATACCTAACCCTACCATCACACGGAAAGACCAGAAAAGCAGCCCTACATGAGGTACAAGGTCTTCCTTAGCCTGAATGTATCCGTAGCCGAAATAAGGCATGTATTCTTTCAAGGCACTGCGTGCAATCTGCATGGAAGCCTCATCACCTTCCTCTTTTGCCCGACGGAAATCGGCCAGTGCGGTAATGGCTTTCTTACCGTTCACCATCTTTTCATCTGCCGAAAGAGCCGTTGAACCATCGGGTAATGTATAACCTCCTTCCAGCAGGTTGTTGATACCCGGCACATATCCTGCCGTGCTATGCGTAGCAAGGAAGGAAAGCATTTCGGGTATCTTGATGGAACCTACCACCGTCAGAGGTTCATGCGTGCCTCCTTCATAAAGCGCTTCCATGGCTGCCAATTTCATAGGTTGTACCTGAGCCACCTGATACGCGGACTTATCGCCTGTACCGGCTGTTACCAGGGCAGCAAACAATCCGACAGCTGCTGCCACCTTCATGCTGGCAAGTGCAAATTCTTTTTCGCGTTTACGAATCAGGTACCAGGCACTGACTCCGATAACGAAAGCAGCTCCGAGCATCCAGCTGCTTAATACAGTATGGAAAAATTTCACTACCGCTACTGGAGAAAAAGCCACTGCCATGAAATCAACCATTTCGTTTCGCATGGTTTCCGGATTAAACTCCATCCCCACCGGATACTGCATCCAGGAATTAGCCACCAGAATCCACCAGGCCGAAATCGTGGCTCCCAAACCGGTAAGCCAGGTAGAAGCCAGATGAAAACCTTTGCTCACCTTATGCCATCCAAAGAACATGACAGCCACGAAAGTGGCTTCCATGAAGAAAGCTAAAATGCCTTCTATGGCCAGCGGAGCACCGAATATGTCACCCACGAACCAGGAATAGTTACTCCAGTTCGTGCCAAACTGAAACTCCAGAATCAAACCGGTTGCCACTCCAATGGCAAAGTTTATTCCAAACAGTTTCATCCAAAACTTTGCCGTACGCTTCCAGAATTCATTTCCTGTACGTACATACAATGTCTCCATTGTAGCCATAATCACAGCCAACCCTAAAGTAAGCGGTACAAACAGCCAATGGTAAATGGCGGTCAAGGCAAACTGTGCCCTTGACCAGTCAATCATTGAAGTGTCGATTGTTTCAAGCATAAGAAATTACTTTATCAGTTACTAATATAAATAAGGTATAATTATTCTGCCATCCGGTTTGTCAGCTCCAGGCCCACATAGTCCTGCTTCTCGGCCTCCGTCTTTCCTTCCAGGAAGGAAGGGAAGAAAAACAGTTTCAGCACAAAAAACATGACAAAAAGCTTTATCAGGATAATTGTCCAAAGGACACGCCCCCAGGTCATCTCCCGAAAACCATCACGATAAAAATAAAAAACACGAATGAGATTCTTTTTAATCATAGTCTATTTTTATAATGATTACAAAGAAAGCGCTTTATCGGGAAAAAACAAGGGTTTATCGAGATATTCTGTGGGTAAATCTATCTATTTTGCCTCTTTTTTTATTATGAAATACATTTGCAATGTAAAAATTAAACGAAATATGAAAAAAAGAGAACTCATTTTCTTCGCCGCACTCGCGACTTTCCTGTCGGCAAATGCACAGGAAAAACAAACCTGGTCGCTTGAAGATTGCATAAACTATGCGCTGGAGAAAAATATCCAGTTACAGCAGAACAAGATTTCCTTACAGGAAAGCGAAGTGGATGTAAAGACAGCAAAGGCTGCACTCTTTCCAAGCCTCTCGTTCAACACCGGACACAACATCGTGAACCGTCCTTATCAGGAAAACAGCGCCACAGTCAGTGGTACTGAAATCATCAGCAGTAACAATAAAACTACCTATAACGGCAGCTACAGTTTGTCTGCACAATGGACACTATGGAACGGCGGACAGCGCCTGAACAACATCAAACAGCAAAAGAAGAATCAGGAAATAGCGGAACTGACCGTAGCCGAAACGGAAAACACACTCAAGGAAGAGATTACCAAACTTTTCCTGCAGATTCTGTATGCGGATGAATCGGTAAACATTAATAAAGGTACGCTGGAAGTAAGTAAAGCTACCTATGAACGCGCTAAAGAACTTTTTAATCAGGGTAGTATTTCGAAAGCAGATTTGGCCCAACTGGAAGCACAAGTCGGTAATGACCAGTACCAGCTGGTAACCTCCGAAAGCTCACTGAGAAACTATAAACTTCAACTGAAACAAATGCTGGAACTGGACGGAAACATGGAAATGGAACTGGAACTTCCGGTACTTGACGATGAAAAAGTGATGCAGCTACTCCCCAATCAAGACGAGGTTTACCAAACGGCACTGGCCAACCGTCCGGAAATACAAAGCAGTAAGCTGAGTATTGACAATTCCAAGTTGGCTATTTCTGCAGCTAAAAGCGGGTATTATCCTAGTATCAGCCTGTCGGCGTCTACTTCCAGCATGACCAACAATGCAAGCCAAAACAACTGGGCGCAACAGATGAAATACGGATGGAACAACATGATTGGACTGACCGTAAGTGTACCTATCTTTAATAACCGACAGACCAAAAGTGCAGTAGAAAAAGCTCAGTTCCAATACAACTCTTCACTGCTAAACTTACAGGACAAGCAAAAAGGGCTTTACACCGAGATTGAAACACTCTGGCTGGATGCGCTCAATGCACAGCAACAATATGCAGCAGCTGAAGTGAAACTGAAAAGCAGCCAGACCAGTTTTGATATGGTCAATGAACAGTTCAGACTGGGCATGAAAAATACGGTTGAACTGCTGACCGAGAAAAATAACCTGCTCAGTGCACAGCAGCAACGGGTTCAGGCTAAGTATATGGCTATTTTGAATCGTACATTACTCGATTTTTATGCAGGAAAAGACATTGAATTATAATCACCAAACAATATGAACAAGAAAAAAATAATTTTGGCAGCCGGTGTCGTACTCGTGCTGGCTGTAGCAGGATTCTGGATTTTCGGAAAGAAGAATGCACAGGGCAAGGTAGACTTCGTGACTGAAAAAGTTACACGAGGAAATATCAGCAATTCCATTACAGCTACAGGAACCATCGAACCGGTCACTGAGGTAGAGGTCGGTACTCAGGTTTCAGGTATCATTGACAAGATATATATTGACTATAACTCCGTAGTAAAGCAGGGTGAAGTGATAGCCGAGATGGATAAGGTAACGCTGCTCAGCGATTTACAATCAGCGCAAGCTACATACAACGGCGCAAAGGCCGAATACGACTACCAGAAGAAACTATACACGAGAAACAAAGCACTACACGAGAAACAGCTGATCAGCGAAACAGACTACGAACAAAGTGTGTACGACTATGAACGTGCTAAAAGTACATACGAACAGACGCAAGCAGCCTTAGCCAAAGCGGAACGGAATCTTTCATACGCCACGATCACTTCTCCGATTAATGGTATCGTAACGAGCAAGGACGTGGAAGAAGGACAGACCGTGGCTTCCGGTTTTGAAACTCCGACACTGTTCACGATTGCGGCCGACTTGACTAAGATGCAGGTAGTAGCCGATGTGGATGAAGCCGACATTGCCGGAATAAAAGACAGTGCCCGAGTAACCTTCACCGTAGATGCCTATCCTGACGACGTGTTCGAAGGAAAGGTATACCAGATTCGCTTGGGTAGTGTAAACAGCAGCAGTTCAAGCAGTACCAGCACAAGCAGCGAAACAGTTGTCACTTACGAAGTGGTAATTACTGCCGACAATCCGGATTTGAAACTGAAACCCCGACTGACTGCCAACGTGACCATCTACACCGACACCCGTGACAACGTGATAACGGTACCCAACAAGGCACTGCGTTTTACACCGGAAAAACAATTGGTGGGCAACAAGACTATTACAGACTGCGAAGGTGCACACAAGGTATGGACTATGGACGCCAACGGATTCACGGCACATCCTGTAAAAATCGGTCTGAGCGACGGAAGTCATACTGAAATTCTGGAAGGACTGAGCGAAGGCACTCCTATCGTAACAGAAACCGTACTGAAAGGCTTCGAAAACAATACTGATGAAATGGCTGGCGGCGAAAGAAGCCCGTTCATGCCAGGCCCTCCGGGAGGTGACAAGAAAAAACAGAAATAAGGAGATACTCTTATGAAAAAGACTGTCATAGAATTGCAAAATATCAAACGGAATTTCCAGGTGGGAGACGAAACGGTTCATGCCTTGCGCGGAGTTTCATTCAGCATACAGGAAGGAGAATTCGTCACCATCATGGGAACATCCGGTTCAGGAAAATCTACTTTACTGAACACCTTGGGATGCCTGGATACACCCACCAGCGGAGAGTATCTGCTCGACGGAGTATCCGTACGCACCATGAGCAAGCCACAAAGGGCAGTACTGCGTAACCGGAAAATCGGATTTGTATTCCAGAACTACAACCTGCTGCCGAAAACTACAGCCGTAGAAAATGTGGAACTTCCTCTGATGTACAACAGCTCAGTCAGTGCAGCCGAACGTCGTCGGCGTGCCATTGAAGCCCTGAAGGCAGTAGGACTTGCTGACCGTCTGGAACATAAATCCAACCAGATGTCAGGAGGGCAGATGCAGCGTGTGGCCATCGCCCGCGCACTGGTCAACAATCCGGCGGTAATCCTGGCAGACGAGGCTACCGGTAACCTGGATACACGTACTTCATTTGAGATTCTGGTTCTTTTCCAGAAACTTCACCAGGAAGGACGTACCATTATCTTCGTGACACACAACCCGGAACTGTCACAATACAGCAGCCGGAATATCCGCCTGCGTGACGGACATGTCATTGAAGACGTGACCAACCCTCATATTCTGTCAGCTGCAGAAGCATTAGCTGCCCTGCCGAAAAATGACGACGATTGACGTGACTAATTAAGAAATGACTTATGAACGGAACAAACCTTTTTAAAATAGCTTTCAGAGCTTTGGCCAACAACAAGCTCCGTGCGTTCCTGACCATGTTGGGAATCATCATCGGTGTGGCCTCTGTCATTGCCATGCTGGCCATCGGACAAGGCTCTAAACGAAGCATCCAGAAGCAGATTTCTGAAATGGGCTCCAACATGATTATGATTCATCCGGGAGCTGAAATGAGAGGTGGAGTCCGGCAGGACCCTTCGAGTATGCAGACACTGAAACTGGAAAATTATGAAACACTACGCGACGAGTGTATGTACTTGTCGGCTATCAGTCCGAATGTATCTGCCTCCGGACAGTTAATTTCGGGCTCCAACAACTACCCTTCTTCAGTCAGCGGAGTCAGCATCGGCTACCTTACAATTCGCCAGCTCACCGTAGAACAAGGTGAGATGTTCACTGAAGAGGATATACGTACGGCTGCCAAAGTCTGTGTCATCGGTAAAACAATTGTAGACAACCTGTTCCCCGACGGTCAGGACCCGATTGGAAAGATTATCCGCTGCAACCAAGTGCCTTTGCGGGTAGTGGGTGTGCTGAAGTCCAAAGGATACAACTCTATGGGTATGGACCAGGACGATGTGGTATTATCTCCTTACACCACCGTAATGAAACGTTTGCTGGCACAAACTTACCTGAGCGGTATTTTTGCCTCAGCCTTGACGGAAGACATGACGGAAGAAGCCGTAGATGAAATCACAAACATTTTACGACGTGAGCATAAACTGAAAGAAACAGACGACGATGATTTCACCATACGTACACAGCAGGAACTTAGTTCCATGCTGAACACCACAACCGACTTGATGACGACCCTGCTGGCCTGCATTGCCGGAATCTCACTGGTAGTGGGTGGTATTGGTATCATGAACATCATGTATGTGAGTGTGACGGAACGTACACGTGAAATCGGACTTCGCATGTCTGTGGGGGCAAGAGGAATTGATATTCTGTCGCAGTTCCTGATAGAATCTATCCTGATCAGTATCACCGGAGGTTTGATTGGAGTGATTTTAGGCTGCGGTGCCAGCTTCATCATTAAGAGTGTGGCTCACTGGCCTGTCTTCATCCAGCCTTGGAGCGTGTTGCTTTCGTTTGCCGTCTGTACATTTACCGGTGTATTCTTCGGGTGGTATCCGGCTAAAAAAGCGGCCGACCTTGACCCGATTGAGGCACTGCGCTATGAATAAATAACGGAACTACTTTGTTCTTCATAACTTTGGTTTCCTGTCCGGCTGCCATTCAGCAGTGAGTGTTTCCCAACATAAACCGCTTGAGGTAGCCGGACTTTTATTAAAAAATCGTATCTTTGTTTTAAATCAATTCCGTATGGTTCATATAACTCACAACAAGCACCGCTTACTTGAATTGACAATCCACATTATATGCTGGGGGTTGTTTTTCGGATTTCCACTGTTCTTTACCCAAGATGACAGCGGCAGTATCGACTGGAGAGAGTTTATCAACCATTCTGGCGTGTCTCTTTCTTTCTTCGTTATCTTTTATATCAATTACCTGTTATTTATTCCTAAGGTTCTTTTTAAGGAGCATACGGGACAGTTTATCCTCTTGAATATCCTCCTTATTTTAGTGGTATCCATTGGGCTCCGCTACTGGCATAATATCATAGCCTTTCCTCCCCCGGCTCCACGACGTCCTCATTTACCTCCTCAATACATATTTTATATAAGGGACATCACGAGCATGATCTTTACCGTAGGATTAAGTGTAGCCATCCGTATGAGTCTACGTTGGAGTGCCACGGAACTGGAACGCCGTGAAGCGGTGAAGAGCCGAACAGAAGCAGAGCTGAAAAACCTACGAAACCAGCTGAATCCGCATTTTCTGCTCAACACCCTGAACAATATTTATGCCCTGACGGCCTTTAATACGGAAAAAGCACAGCAAGCCATCCAAGAGCTCAGTAAACTGCTGCGTTATGTCCTGTATGATAATCAGGAAACATTTGTTCCCTTGACTAAAGAGGTGGAATTTATTCAAAACTATATCGAACTCATGCGAATCCGGGTTTCATCTGCGGTCAAAATCAATACAAATTTTCAAATCCGGCCAGACAGCCAAAGCCCGGTAGCTCCGCTGCTGTTTATTTCACTCATTGAAAATGCCTTCAAGCATGGAATCTCTCCTACCGAACCCAGCTTTATAGACATTACACTAACAGAAAAGGATGATGAAATCCATTGCGTGATACGCAATAGCAATTACCCGAAGAACGCAATGGATAAAAGTGGTTCGGGCATCGGACTGGAACAAGTACGCAAAAGACTGGAACTGCTGTATGCTGGACGCTATGAATGGCACCAGCAAATAAGTTCGAACCAGAAAGAATACAGTTCCATACTGACCATTAAAATTCCTGACAACAATAAAAAGATACTGCCATGATAATAAAATGCGCTATTGTCGATGATGAACCTCTGGCACTCGGCCTGCTGGAAAGTTACGTAAAGAAAACGCCATCACTCGAGCTGTGTGGTGCATACTCCAGTGCCATTCAGGCTATGGAGCTGCTGACCGAGCATCCCGTGGATCTTATTTTCCTGGATATTCAGATGCCGGAATTGAACGGACTGGAATTCTCCAAAATCGTTCCAGGGAATACGCGTATCATATTTACTACAGCTTTCGGACAATATGCATTAGACGGATATAAGGTAAATGCCCTTGACTACCTGCTCAAGCCTATCAGCTATACAGATTTTATGAAAGCTGTCAACAAAGCGGTGCAATGGTTTGAACTGCTTCAAAAGGCCGAAACATCACCAGCCGACATACAATCGTCAGATGACTTGAAGTATATCTATGTGAAAAGTGACTATAAGCTGATTCAAATTGAACTGGATAAGATTCTTTACATTGAAGGATTGAAAGACTACATCAAGATACATCTGGAAGATAATCCACGCCCCATACTTTCACTGGTCAGTATGAAAATGATGGAAGACAAACTGCCGGCTAACCGGTTTATCCGGATTCACCGGTCTTTCATTGTGCAAAAACAAAAAATAAAAATCATAGAAAAAGGAAGGATTGTTTTTGGAAAGGACTACATCCCTATATCGGACAGCTACAAACAAGAGCTCCAAAATTATGTTAATAAACATACTATTTGAGTTTTTGTTGTATTTTCAACCTTTTTTTTTGAAACAATCGTTTTTTTTACTGTTTTTCTTTGGATACAATCAATCTAAACCCTATATTTGTGTCGTACATAATAAAACGGAAGTTGTGAAACTTCTTTTAGAATAGTTTAGTTAAGTCTAGTTTAGTTTTTGTGTTGTGATACTCCTGCTGAAAGTGTTCAGCAGGAGTATCTTTTTTTCATCTGTTTCAAACAAAAAATATGTTTATTAACAAAAACGGAGGAGAAGGATGTTAAAAAACAACAACTCCCACAGAATGCATATTCTTACAAATTGTATGACAGAATTCAGGGAATATCAATCAGTTTATGGGTCTGCAGACTCAGTCGCCACTGGGGATGAGACTTGATATATTCTACGACCTCTGCCGTATTCTGACAAGAACAGGGCTGCAAAAAATAAGAAGAAGCCTTTAATTGAAGATAAGGGGATACATCCTGCCCTAAAAAAACCACCTTCACCTCATCCATACGACAGACACGTAATGAGGCACCTAATTTGGGAGAACAGGTAACCCAGTCAATCGACTCAGGAAGTACACATGTGCCATTCGTTTCAATGCAAACGTATTTTCCAGCCTTATGCAAGGCAGCAACTAAATCTTCATCCACCCACAGTCCCGGTTCACCACCTGTCAAAATAACTGTCTTGCAGGGATACTGACAGACTTGTTCCACTATCTCTTCATCCGACATCATGACTCCTTCTTCATGGCGCGTATCACAAAACTCACACTTTAAGTTACATCCTGAGAAACGGACAAAGACGGCAGGTGTACCCACATGGAAGCCTTCCCCCTGAAGGCTATAGAATATCTCATTAATCTTTTTCATAAATCACCCGATTACCTTCAGACTCACACACTTCCACCTTTACACAATGGGGTACTTGCTCACAAATCCACCGGGCAATATTTTCGGCCGTAGGATTACAAGGAAGCACATCGTTCAGATTCTTATGGTCAAGCTGCCCTTTTACCACTTCCTTTATATGCGTAAAATCAACTACCATACCATCTTCATTCAATTGCTCTGCCTGACAATATACGGTGATAATCCAATTGTGACCATGCAGGTTTTCACACTTGCTCTCATAAGAAAGTTTCAGGCGATGTGAAGCCGAAATTTCCATGCGTTTAATTACTGTATACATAACTTTTTGATTTTTAAAAGATTAAAAAACACTGCATTTAATGTCACCTCAATGCAACGACAAAGGTAAAAAGAATTATCTGATAGAAAAAATCCATTCGCAAAGATTTGACACCCACGAAATCTCACAAATTTTAATAAAATCCACAACAAATATTTTTGATTTTCCAACCAATACAGTATATTTGTATACACATTTTTGATATACGAATGACGGAAGAGGACAAAAAACTGTTACATACTTTCGAAGGCAAACTCAGACAATTGCTGTTTCTTTATGAAGAGTTGAAAAAAGAAAACCTCTCATTAAGAAATGAAATTGACAGAAAGAGTGCAGAAATAGCCCAATTGGAATGTAATAATAAAGAATTGGAAGCCAAGTATATCAACTTGAAAAACGCCCGCATACTCAGTATCAACGACAATGACCTCCGCGATACAAAACAAAGACTGGCGAAACTTGTGCGTGAAGTCGATAAATGCATCGCTTTGCTGAATGAATAACAATGCGGTAAAGTATATACTTTTATGGACGAAAAAAAGAGATTTAATCTACTAATTGACAACGAACGGTATCCTGTGTCCATACTCCCTGCGGAAGAGGAAGCTTACCGGGAAGCTGCCAAACAGATTAACTATAAACTGAATAAATATCGCAGTGCTTTTCCTGAATTCAACAGTATACAACACTGGAAGATGGTGGCACTTGATTTGGCGTATGAAAATATATCCATGAAAGGAAGAAATGACACCCGACCTTATATGGAAAAACTTAAAGAACTGGAAGAGGATATTGAAAGATGTATCCAACCTGACCGGGGCGAAGGTTTATAGAAAGATATTATAACAGGAAATTCACGCATAAGCTTTATTCGAAGGGATTTTCCCAACGGATGAGTTTATGCGTTTTTTATTTATATACTTAAATTAATTATAATGTTGACGACAGTAATACTAACAATTGTGGCCTTCCTGGTGGGAGGGGCATTGTCGTATGGATTCTTTAAGTACGGCTTAAAGACAAAATATGACACAATTATCAAAGAAGCCGAAACTGAAGCTGAAGTAATCAAGAAGAACAAGCTTCTGGAAGTAAAGGAAAAATTCTTGAATAAAAAAGCGGATTTGGAAAAAGAGGTTGCCCAGCGTAATCAGAAAATCCAGCAAGCTGAGAATAAGTTAAAGCAACGCGAAATGGTGCTCAACCAGAAGAACGAAGAACTTCAGCGTAAACGCAATGAAACAGAAGCGATCAAAGAAAATCTGGATGCTCAGCTGGTAATTATTGAAAAGAAGAAAGAGGAATTAGATAACCTTCAGGCACAGGAAAGAGAAAAACTGGAAACAATCTCAGGCCTGTCAGCTGAAGAAGCAAAAGAACGCTTGGTGGAATCACTGAAGGAAGAAGCGAAGACACAAGCGCAGTCTTACATCAATGACATCATGGACGATGCCAAGCTTACCGCAAACCGTGAAGCGAAACGTATCGTAATTCAGTCTATTCAGAGAGTGGCTACTGAAACTGCCATTGAAAACTCTGTCACTGTATTCCACATTGAATCGGATGAAATCAAAGGACGCATCATCGGACGTGAAGGACGTAATATCCGCGCACTGGAAGCCGCTACAGGTGTAGAGATTGTAGTGGATGACACACCGGAAGCAATCGTACTTTCAGCCTTTGACCCGGTACGCCGCGAAATTGCACGTCTGGCTTTGCATCAGCTGGTAACTGACGGTCGTATTCACCCGGCACGTATTGAAGAAGTGGTTGCAAAAGTACGCAAGCAAGTGGAAGACGAAATCATTGAAACAGGTAAACGTACTACAATCGACCTGGGTATCCACGGATTGCATCCTGAACTGATTCGTATTATCGGTAAAATGAAATACCGCTCTTCATACGGACAAAATCTTTTGCAGCATGCACGTGAGACAGCTAACTTGTGCGCAGTAATGGCTTCTGAATTAGGTCTGAACCCGAAAAAAGCAAAACGTGCCGGACTGCTACATGATATTGGTAAGGTGCCCGATGAAGAACCGGAATTGCCACACGCACTGTTGGGCATGAAATTGGCTGAAAAGTACAAAGAAAAAGCAGATATCTGCAATGCCATTGGTGCACACCACGACGAAGTAGAAATGACCAGCCTTCTGGCTCCTATCGTACAAGTATGTGACGCTATCTCTGGTGCACGTCCGGGAGCACGCCGGGAAATTGTAGAGGCTTACATCAAACGTCTGAATGACCTCGAACAATTGGCTATGTCTTATCCGGGTGTAACCAAGACTTACGCTATCCAGGCTGGTCGTGAGTTGCGTGTCATTGTGGGTGCCGACAAGATTGACGACAAACAGACAGAAAGCTTGTCAACTGAAATCGCCAAGAAGATTCAGGACGAAATGACTTATCCGGGACAAGTTAAGATTACGGTTATCCGTGAAACCCGTGCAGTCAGCTTCGCAAAATAAATAATAAAAATCCGGAATAAGCTGAAGATGCTGAAAAAGTGTCTTCATAAAAAGATTGATACATAGTGAAATATTGGGCTATGTATCAATCTTTTTGTATCTCCATAGATACAAAAAGAAATTTCAAACTTCCAACTCAAAGTATCCTTCAATTCAGTGATTATACAGATTCATATAACTTGATAATTCATTCAGACAATATTCTTCATAAGATAAATGATATGATAAATTTTTCTTTTGTACACAAAAGACTTATTGATAAATATTGTCAAGACAATGGCTGTACAACAGAATGCCCAATCAGAATATTAAAATTATCGCTGTCCGATAAAACCAATTAGGTATAACAAAATACAGCTCGGTCATTGTACATTCAGTAGTCGAGTCTTGTTTGGTTATTCTAAGCCCCCGCCAAAAGATAAATAGTTGATAATCTTCTTTCCAATCTGGCCCCAAGAGTGTTCCCAAATCTTTTCCGGATAACTAAACTAGTTGTAAAATCCACAGAATAATAAGATCATAATTGTAAGCCCAAAGAAACTCCATGAACGTATCAGTTTCTTTTTTTATTATCATAAGTAACAGATTGACAAAAAGAGTCACTCAAATCTGTATCATGACAGTATTTGCACATTCTTCATAGAAGTATTCAACGGAAAATTCTGTTTTACTGCTTGAACAATAGTTCTATCTCCCAGCAACGTTTGCGGTTAATTCCTATAATTTCGCTTGAATTTGATTCCATGCCGTTTGTAAGCCATAAAACCAGTTTGTGCTTTTAGGTATCGGCATAGGTAATGATACGGGCATGGTGAGTCAAGATTTTACAACTCTTCAATACTGTTGAGAATGTAACATATTTTCTTCCATAGCCTAGCATATACAATACTCCATAACAAAGTATTTCAGGTTTTTCTTCATTTTGACCACATACAGAATGCCTCTTAGCGTGAGTGTTTCCAGCTTCCCATAGTCAATGCATGTGCAGTCAATGGGAATTATATCTCCTTTATTCAGTGCTGACGCCCTTAACATAAAAGAATCGTCAGTTGCAGCAGAAGAAAAGACAAAGTTTACGGGTTCCTGCCTGCAGGGAGACTATTATCTCCCGTAAGGAATCAAAACACATGATGAACGCATAGAGAATAACAACAAAATGAGTCCGGCCGCCGAAACGTTTTACATAATACTCACCACCATATTTACGACTTAACCGAAGGATTATTGACTTATCCAATAATTTTATCACCTGACAGCAGAGCGTCGTCCGCTAAAATGTGTACTTTTACCCATAATTAAATTTTATTGTTTGCGACTGAAATCTAACGAAAATGGACTGATATCGCATATGAAGTCTGGCCTATTTTTCATGCCTTCGCAATTTTTATCAGACAGTATTATTTTATTATAATCTTTATTATATTTGAACCGTAACTTTAATTATCAAACACTATGGGTATAAACCAAGAACTTGATAATCTTTTTGGAGAATGGATAAAAGATTATTCCGAACATGAAAAACAAAAATTCTGTAGAGATGGTTTGGTATATAAACGTCTTGAAGAAAACAGTGATTATGACATTGAAGAAGAATGGAACACTGCCCCACGCAAAATCTTGTTTTTATTAAAAGACCAGAACGATCCAGGACAAACAGATAAGGAAAATCAGGTAGGTAGTGATCTCAGACACTGGCTCGATGGGGATAGTGAGATTTGTAAGAATAATTGTAAAATCAAGGGACGTTTTATTAAAAGAATAGCCCAGCTGTTGTATTTGTTATCTTATTGGACTCCTGATAATAATATCAATTTTGAAAAACATGTGAGTAGAAAAGATAAGATAGTAAGAGATTGTTTTAACTCTGTTCCTTTTGCACTTGTTGAAAGCAAAAAACTTATAGGAACATCATCTATATCAGATGAGGTACTTGAGAAAGCAATAGAACAGGATAAGGAAAGGTTGAAAGAAGAATTAGAAATTTTAAAGCCAAATATAATTGTTTGTTGCGGTAACCCACAATATAATTATATCAAGGGGTTCTATTTTAAAGATATTACTCCTGATATATCAATAAATCATCCATATAAAAATGATATCTCAACTAAAGTAAATTGCATGTTGGATTATTATTCGGAAAAAGGTGTTACAGTTATTCATTCATTTCATCCTTCTGATAGAAAAGCTAATTGGATTACATGCGAGAAAGTGTTGAGTCCATTTAAGGAACTTATTAATAACCATGGGATAGAACTAAAGAGCAACAGATAAATATTTTTAGTATGTTAGCCTATTATTCGCTCAAATTGAGAGATAATAGGCTGATTTTTATCCAGCTTGTGCAATGATATGGCATATCATTTACGTTCCTTTGTAAAAGATTAATTAAAATACGATTTATAACAATGGAATATCAGACAAATCGTTTATGAAGACAATAGACAATCATAATGTAAAAATCTTTACAGACAATATAGAAGATGCAGCGATGGAACAAATAAAAAGACTTCTCTCTGTTGATGCCTTTAAAGACTGTAAGATAAGGATAATGCCTGATGTGCATGCTGGTGCGGGATGCGTGATAGGATTTACCGGGAATCTGGGAAATAAAGTTATCCCAAATATTGTGGGTGTGGATATAGGATGCGGTATCGCTGTACAGCCATTTGTCGGTTTGAATGATATTGATTACCATAGTTTTAATGAATATATCATTAAGAATATACCGTACGGCAGGGATTACAGAAATGGTGATTATAATCCATTGCCACAGGCCTATATGAAGAAATATGCTGAGGCAAAACAGCTTGTCACAGAATTGCGTTGCTATCGTGACTTGAAAGAAGTTCAGAGATTATATAAATCTATAGGTTCTTTGGGTGGAGGTAACCATTTCATCGAAATAGACAAGAATGAAAATGGAATATACTATCTTGTAGTACACACGGGGAGCAGAAACTTGGGTAAGCAGGTTGCTATGATTTATCAGAAACTTGCTGTAAAGTGTCGCTCCGGATGGGATGAGTTGATAAGGGAAAAGAACAGGATTATAGAGGAATACAAATCGGCAGGGAGGAAGTCTGAATTAAGGGATGTTGTAACCAAACTTCATAGCTCGTTCAGGATGAAAAAGTCTTCAATACCTGATGACTTGTGTTATCTCGAAGATGAATTCAGGGATGACTATCTTCACGATATGCGTATTTGTCAAAGATGGGCACAACTGAATAGGGAGGTGATAACAGGAATACTGTATGATTTCCTTGTCTGCAATGGATATGCCAAAACGATAGAAAAACAAGTATACTTTGAAAGCATACATAATTATATTGGTGATGATAACATAATCCGTAAAGGGGCTATATCTGCACGTAGTGGTGAAAAATGTATTATACCGTTGAATATGAGGGATGGTTCGTTGATTTGCATCGGCAGAGGGAATGAAGACTGGAATTTCTCCGCACCTCACGGGGCAGGCAGAATAATGAGCAGAAAACAGGCTTTTAATTATATATCACTGAACGATTTTGTCAGTTCTATGGCGGGTATATACAGCGAAACTGTATCTGAGGAAACGAAAGACGAATCTCCTATGGCATATAAGCCTAAAGATGAAATTATTATTAATATAGAGAATACTGTGGAAATTATAAATACCATAAAACCTGTTTTTAATTTTAAGGCAGCGGAATAGAATCTAATTGCATATATTTATTCCAATCTTTCAAATCTCACAAATATGACCAAAGACCTATTCGACAAGTACACCTGGCTTGTGGACATAATCTACCGTTCGGGGAAAATCACTTTTGAGGAGATCAACAAACGGTGGTTGTGTTCCAAACTGAGTGACGGTATGGATATTCCTTTGAGAACTTTCCATAACTGGCGTACGGCAATAGAACAGATTTTCGACATAAACATCAACTGTAATCGTAAGGGGGGATATTACTATTACATTGAGAATGTAGAAGATATAGAAAAAGGAGGAATAAGGAGCTGGCTTCTGAATACGTTTGCGGTTAATAATCTGATAAACGAAAGTCATCACCTTAAACGGAGAATTCTTTTTGAAGATATTCCCTCTGGTCGTCAGTTTCTTACACCGATAATTGAAGCCATGAGGGACAATCTGGAGATAGAACTACTCCATAAAAGCTATTGGTATGATGAGGCTAAAATATATACCTTGCAACCATTTTGTGTGAAAGTGTTCAAACAAAGATGGTATGTTATAGGGTATTGCAGAGAAAGGGATGCTATAAGAACATTTTCTTTGGACAGGATAAAGGAGTTGCATACTACGGATACAAGATTTTTTGTTCCGGCAGATTTTGACGGGACTGAATATTTCAATGACTCATTTGGCATAATCACTGACAATAAACAGACGGAAACGATAAGGATAAAGGTCTTTGGAATGCATGTCATGTATGTCCGTGCGCTTCCTTTGCATCATTCGCAAAAGGAAATAGAAACGGCCTATGGATATTCTGTATTTGAGTATGAGATGCGTCCTACCTTAGACCTCAAGCAGGAGATTATTTCAAGAGGCAATGATATGGAGGTTGTCTATCCAGAGTCTTTCCGTAATGAAATAAAGGAAATGATAGAGGAAATGTGGAATAGATATAAGTGATGTTATTGTGTTAAAGATATAATCAAAGGAGCTACCAATAATAAGCTTCATTGATAACTCCTTTTCATATATCAGTGATCGAATGAAAGAACTACTATACGTTCAAATAGGGTATCAACACTTTCTCCGCACAGGCATACCCTTCTTCATATAAATCAGTCAGTTTCTTAATATCCTTCTCGATACGATTCACCACCACTTTCTTTTCTGGCCGAATCGCTATGATACGTCCTTCATCTTCTAACTTCTCAACCATTTCCAACTGCTCATTGTACACCGCACAGCGTCGGCTAAGCACTAACCTCAGCCGAGGATAACGGCGATAAATAAACCGGGGAACCCGAATATCTTTTTCAGTCTTACGATAGCCTCTGTTACGAGTGAGAACTACTACATTCTTTTCATAGCCCTGACTCATGGCCCGCAAGACAGGTATAGAATCAACAATACCTCCATCGAGCATCGGACGCCCGTCTACGTATGTAATCGGACAGACATACGGAAGACTGCTTGAAGCTTTGGCAATATCCACCAATCTCCAGCCATCCCGGTTTTCTTTCTCTTCCAGATAACAAGCCCTTCCCGTCACGCAATTGGTCGTTACCATTTCAAAACGGGCAGGATTATTAAAATAGGCTTGAAAATCGTAGGGAAGAATCTTGGTGGGAAACAAGTCATAAAGCAAATGCTGATCCAGAATACTATGCTGATACCAGAGGTATTTCAAACCGATATAATGATATTCTGCCAGCATATCGATGTTGCTAAACTTTGCCCGCCCTCGCTGATGAGACATATACGACAATCCGTTACAAGCTCCTGCTGACACACCTATCACATAAGGGAACTGCATGTGGTGATCCATCATGAAATCCAAGACTCCACAAGTAAACACCCCTCGCATACCTCCTCCTTCGAGAACCAACCCTGTTTTTTGCAAATCCAGATTCATACGACCTCAGTTTTTAAAGTAATCTTGGTAATTGCAAATATATGTTTTTCCATTACACCGCAGCCATTTTTTCTATTTTATTTACTACATTTGCAACATTATTTTCACAAACATTACATCAAAAAGAAATAACTATGTTTGATTCTCTTACTTATCAAAAACGTCGGAAAGCGCTGCGGGAAAAGATGAGCAACGGTATTATTCTTATTTTAGGAAATAATGAAGCACCGGCCAACTATCCCGACAACACATACAAGTTCAGACAAGACAGTTCTTTTGTCTATTTCTTCGGACATTCACACCCGGGTTATGCCGGCATCATCGACATAGATAATGACAAAGATTATTTCTTTGGCAACGACGTCGACATGGACGACATCATCTGGATGGGTCCGCAGCCTAGTGTAAAAGAACTGGCCGCACAGGTGGGAGTCGAGAAGAGCTATCCTTTCGACATGTTGAAGGAATTTGTGGGAAAAGCCATCGCCCAGCGAAGAAAAATCCACTTCCTCCCTCCCTATCGTTATGACAACATGATGCTACTGGAAGATTTGACAGGTATCCGGGCATCCATGACCAAGAAACACGCTTCTCTTGAACTGATTAAGGCAGTCGTATCACTGCGTTCAGTAAAAGAAGAATGTGAAATCGCAGAAATCGACAAGGCTTGCAACGTAGGGTATGAAATGCATACGGCAGCCATGCGTCTGTGCAAACCGGGAGTATCCGAACAATACATAGCCGGAGTGCTTGACGGCATCGCTTCCTCTTACGGACGAATGGTTTCATTTGCCACTATTCTTACACAGAACGGACAAACCCTGCACAATCATGACCACAGCCACATCCTGCAAGAAGGCAGACTGATGCTGACGGATGCAGGAGCCGAACTGATGAATTATTACTGTTCAGACCATACCCGTACAATTCCTGTAGGAGGAAAATTCACCAGTCGCCAGCGTGACATCTACGACATCGTACTTGCCTGCCATGACAAGGCACTGGAACTGGCACGTCCGGGAGTGACATACAAGTCAGTACACCTGGAAGTATGCAAGGTACTTACAGAAGGGCTGAAAGGACTGGGCTTGATGAAAGGAAATACCGATGAAGCTGTAGCTGCAGGTGCTCATGCTTTATTCCTACCACACGGATTGGGACACATGATGGGACTGGACGTACACGATATGGAAGACTTAGGCCAGTGCTACGTGGGTTATGACGAAGAAGTGCAACCATCCACTCAGTTCGGACTGGCTTCGCTCCGTATGGGAAGAAAACTCCAGAAAGGTTTTGTCATTACCGACGAACCGGGATGCTACTTTATTCCGGCCCTGATTGATAAATGGAAGGCAGAAAAATTGCACACCGATTTCTTGAATTTCGACGAAATTGAAAAATACAAGGACTTCGGAGGTATCCGTCTGGAAGATGACATCCTGATTACCGAAAACGGTTCCAGATTCCTGGGCGAAAAACGTATCCCCATTACGTTTGATGAGGTAGAAGCCATCATGAATGAATAATCACGTATTTATTAACCCTATAACCATAAAAATCAAAACAATGAACAAACTAATTTTAGTAGCTGTTGCAGGACTTTGCTTTGGTAACATCTATGCAAAAAATCCGAAGAAAGACAAAGCTGAAGAAGGATTCGTATTTACTACCGTAAAAGAAAACCCTATTACTTCCATAAAGAACCAGAACCGTTCAAGCACATGCTGGTCATTCTCCAGCCTTGGATTCCTGGAATCAGAATTGCTGCGTGAAGGAAAAGGAGAATTCGACCTTTCTGAAATGTTTGTAGTGCACAAAACCATGGAAGACCGTGCGGTAAACTATGTACGCTATCACGGAGATGCTTCATTCTCACCGGGCGGAAGCTTTGAAGATATCGTTTTCTGCTACAAGAACTACGGTATGGTTCCTCAGGACGTAATGCCGGGTATCGAATACGGTGACTCACTGCCTAACCACAATGAACTGGATGCGGTAGCTGGAGCATACGTACAGGCTATCGGAAAAGGAAATCAGAGCAAACTGAGTCCGGTATGGAAAAAAGGCGTCACAGCCATTTACGATACTTACCTGGGAGAATGTCCGAAAGAATTCACTTACAAAGGAAAGACTTACACTCCGAGAACATTTGCAGATGAAGTGCTTGGACTGAATATGAACGACTATGTATCACTGACTTCTTACACACATCATCCTTTCTATCAGACTTTCAGCATCGAGGTACAGGACAACTGGCGCAACGCATTGTCTTACAACTTGCCTATCGATGAACTGATGGAAGTGATGGACAATGCCATCAACAACGGATATACTTTCGCATGGGGAGCTGACGTCAGCGAAGAAGGATTTACCCGTGACGGTATTGCCGTATGTCCGAATGCAGAAAAAGGAGCCGAACTGACTGGTTCAGATATGGCACACTGGCTGGGTTTGAGCAAAGCAGACAAGCGCAAGGAACTGACCAGCAAACCACTTCCTGAAATTGAAGTGACTCAGGAAATGCGTCAGGTAGCATTCGACAACTGGGAAACTACCGATGACCACGGAATGCTTATCTACGGTATCGCTAAAGACCAGAACGGCAAAGAATACTACATGGTGAAAAACTCATGGGGATTAAGCGGCAAGTACAAAGGTATCTGGTATGCATCTAAAGCTTTTGCCAAATACAAAACCATGAACATCCTGGTGAACAAGAAAGCAATCCCTGCACACATCGCAAAAAAATTAGGATTCTAAGGTCCTATTATATAGACTAATTATAAATAAAAAGCGGCTCGTTCCATAAATTTAAGATGGAATGAGCCGCTTTTTTCTTTCTTTTTACTAATTTTACGGATTGAAGTGGATAAGAAGATTTTATCCAATTACAGGTTTTGCCGATTGGATTACTGCAACAAAGTCGTACAGGCTCACGACTGGCAGACTGGCAAGGCCTCACCCGAAAAGAGAAAAAAAGAAAAAACATATATAAATGAACTACAAATGGAACTATCAACCTCCAACACTTCAAGAAAGAGAAGCTGCCAGAGCCCTCTCCAGAGAGATTGGCATCAGTCCTATTTTATGTAAGCTACTGCAGGAAAGAGGTATCCATTCTGCCGCAGAGGCCAAACGGTTTTTCCGACCTCAGCTTAATGACCTCCATGACCCGTTCCTGATGAACGACATGGACGTGGCAGTGGAACGCCTAAACCTGGCCATGGGACGAAAAGAGCGTATCCTGGTGTATGGAGATTATGACGTGGACGGCACTACGGCTGTCGCCCTTGTTTTCAAATTTCTTCAACAGTTCTACTCGAACATCGATTATTATATCCCCGACCGATATAATGAAGGGTATGGTGTGTCAAAAAAGGGAGTCGACTATGCTTACTCTACCGGAGTAAAACTGGTCATCGTACTGGACTGTGGTATCAAGGCGGTAGAAGAAATCAGTTACGCCAAAGAAAAAGGCATCGATTTCATTATCTGCGACCATCATGTACCCGATGAGGTACTTCCTCCTGCTGCCGCCATTCTGAATGCCAAGCGTCCGGATTCTACGTATCCATACGAACACTTGTCTGGTTGCGGAGTAGGATTCAAGTTTATGCAAGCTTTTGCCCAGAACAACGGCATTGAGTTTCATCAGCTTACTCCCCTGCTCGATTTGGTAGCAGTCAGCATCGCATCCGACATTGTACCTATTATGGGAGAAAACCGTATTTTGGCCTATCACGGACTGCGTCAGCTCAATGCTAATCCCAGCATCGGCCTGAAAGCCATTATTGATGTATGCGGACTGGCTGAAAAAGAAATTACGATGAGTGACATCGTATTCAAGATAGGTCCCCGCATCAATGCTTCGGGAAGAATACAAAACGGAAAGGAAGCGGTCGATTTGCTGATTGAAAAGGATTTTGCGTCTGCATTGAAAAAGAGCAACCGCATCAACAGCTACAACGAAACGCGTAAGGACCTCGACAAGAACATGACAGAAGAGGCCAATAAAATCGTGGATAACCTGTCCGACTTGTCTGAAAGAAGGTCTATCGTGATTTTCAATGAGGACTGGCACAAGGGGGTCATCGGAATTGTCGCTTCGCGTCTGACGGAAATCTACTACCGTCCTGCTGTGGTATTGACACGTACCGAGAACCTGGCTACGGGGTCGGCACGTTCTGTTTCCGGTTTCGATGTGTACAAGGCTATAGAACATTGCCGTGACCTGCTGGAGAATTTTGGCGGGCATACCTATGCGGCCGGTTTATCCATGAAGGTGGAAAATGTGCCGGAATTTACCAGACGGTTTGAAGAATACGTGACCAACCACATTCTTCCGGAGCAGACCAACGCTACCATCCAGATTGATGCACAGCTGGACTTCAGAGACATCACTCCGAAATTTTTCTTCGACTTGAAGAAGTTCAACCCATTTGGTCCGGAGAACCACAAACCTGTTTTCGCAACCTTGAATGTGTACGATTATGGTACCAGTAAGGTGGTAGGAAGAGACCAGGAACACATCAAACTGGAACTGGTGGACAACAAGTCGAACAACGTCATGAACGGTATTGCTTTCGGACAAAGTTCACAGGTGCGTTACATCAAGACCAAACAGTCGTTCAACATCTGTTATACCATTGAGGAAAATACCCACAAGCGGGGAGAAATCCAACTACAGATAGAAGACATCAAGCCCAGTCGAAGTTAGCGACTCATGACTGACTACCGAAAAATCCTGAAACAATACTGGGGATATGACAATTTCCGAGGCATACAGGAAGACATTATCCGCAGCATAGACGAAGGCCGGGACACATTGGGACTCATGCCCACAGGTGGTGGTAAATCCATCACCTTTCAAGTGCCCGCCCTCGCCCAAGAAGGGTTATGCCTGGTCATTACCCCTCTGATTGCCCTGATGAAAGACCAGGTGAGAAACCTGCGTGAACGGGGCATCAAAGCAACCGCCATCTACTCCGGCATGACGCGTGAAGAGATTGTCATCGCATTGGAGAACTGCATCTTCGGCAACTACAAATTCCTTTATGTATCTCCGGAAAGACTGGATACTGAAATCTTTCAAATCAAACTCCGCAGCATGCACGTCAGCCTCATCACCGTGGATGAGTCACACTGCATTTCACAATGGGGATACGACTTCCGCCCTGCTTACCTGAAAATAGCGGATATACGTCAGCTGCTCCCGGGAGTTCCCGTCATCGCACTGACGGCCACTGCCACTCCGGAAGTGGTCAGCGATATCCAGCAACGCCTTCAGTTCCGCCAGAAAAATGTGTTCCGCATGAGCTTTGAACGGAAGAACCTGGCCTACGTGGTACGCCACACGGAAGACAAGGAAAGTGAACTACTCCACATCCTGCAACGCGTCGACGGGTCGGGAATTGTCTATACCCGCAACCGGAAAAAGACGAAAGAGATTTCTCTGTTCCTGAACCGCAACCACATCACAGCCACTTTTTATCATGCCGGACTCAATGATGAGACCAAGGATTCCCGACAAAAAGCCTGGCTGAAAGGAGAATTCCGTGTAATGGTAGCTACCAACGCCTTTGGTATGGGAATTGACAAACCAGACGTACGCGTGGTTATCCATGCCGACGTACCCGACTCGCCCGAAGCCTACTTTCAGGAAGCCGGACGAGCTGGAAGAGACGGCATGAAAGCCTATGCCGTACTGCTGTTCTGTGCCCGCGATAAAATCACACTCAAACAGAGGGTAAGTGACACATTTCCCGAAAAAAGTTACATCCGCAAAATCTACGAAGACATCAACTTCTATTACCAAATGGCGATGGGAGACGGAAGAGGCTGCACCTTCGCGTTCAACATCGATGAGTTCTGCCGTAATTTCAAACATTTTCCCGTACAGACCGACAGTGCCTTGAAAATCCTGACTCGCGCAGGCTATCTGGAATATACTGATGAGCAGGACAATGCCTCGCGTATCATGTTTACCATCACCAAGGAAGAACTATACCGCATCCGCGAACAAAGCGAAGACACAGAAAAACTGATTCGTATCCTACTGAGAAGCTACACCGGACTTTTCACGGACTATGCTTATATCAGTGAAGACAATCTGTCGACCCGTTCGGGACTGAGCAAACAGCAAATCTATGAAACTCTGCTCTCGCTGAGCCGGCAGCATATCCTGCATTATATTCCCGCAAAAAAGACACCTTACATTATCTATACGCGCGAAAGACAAGAAACGGAACGCGTTTATTTAAGTAAGGAAGTCTACGAAGACAGAAAAGAAAGCTATGTACAGCGTATCAACGCCATGATAGAATATGCAGAAAGCGAAAACCGCTGCCGAAGCCGGATGCTGTTACGCTATTTCGGTGAAAAGAACGAGCACAATTGCGGGCAGTGTGACGTATGCCTGCAGCAACATCAGTCCGGCCTAAAGTCGGGAGAGTTTGAAGCCATCAGTCAGCAATTGCAAGCATTACTGAAAGAAAATCCGCTTTCGTTGCAAGAGATAAAGGACAAAATGCAAGTGCCTGAAAATCACCTGATTAAAGTGGTATCCTACTTGGTTTCCGAGGAAATCATCCGGCAAGAGAACGGTTACCTAAAATTCTAACTCATTCATTATAAGCCCCTTGTTACTTCTCAGTACTTCTTAGGCAGTACTGAAGTACTTCCCCGAAAGTATTCGAGTACTTCCTTGAAAGTACTGGAGTACTCCTTCGGAAGTACTGAGAATTTCCCCCTCCGCTTTCAAATGAAAGCACAGGTTTCTCCCTACAAAATAGTCAAATATTTTACTACTTCAAAAAAAAGGAGCTATATTTGTAGCCGGATAACTAAAAAATCACCTCATAAAATGAAAGAAGGAAACGAGTTCCGGGAACTCATGATACAAATTTTCCGCACTCGCATGGCCTTTCGACGTGCCATGCAACGCACCCTAAAAGATAATAATGCCGGCATCACCTTCGAAATGCTTCAAGTTTTAAGCAGTCTCTGGCATGAACAGGGCATTACCCAACAGGCACTGGCTGAGCGTACTGCCAAGGACAAAGCCTGCCTGACCAATCTGATGAACAACCTGGAAAAGAAGGGATATGTCTACCGGAAAGAGGATACAAACGACCGACGCAACAAGCTGGTGTACCTCACTCCTGAAGGGGAAGCACTTAAAGTCCAGATTCGCCCGATTCTTAATCTGGTATACGCCAACGCAGAAGAAATATTGTCTACCGAACGAACGGCAAAGATATTATCTGAATTAAAAACAGTACAAAATGTCCTTGAAGGTTTCTAACATCATCCGAAAACTGATTTTTACAGGTAGTCTGTTTTGGGCTGTCTCCGCACAGGCACAGCAGGACTCTTTATTCTTGTCGGTCGAACAACTGTTCGAATCGGGCATCAAAAGCAGCCTGCAATTGCAGAGTGACAGCCTGAAAGAAAGAATGGCCCATGAACGGAAATTGTATGTCAAAACCGGCCTGCTTCCTGACCTGGAAATAGGGCTGAAAGGAGGCATCATCGGTCAGCCCGTGGTCTTTCAGAACGGACTTTCCAGCCCCACCTACCCTGATACTCCGGACTGGTCGCAGAATTACACGGTCGACTTTAACCAGCCGCTTTATCAGGGAGGAAAAATCCGCCGTTCCATCCAGAAGGCAGACATTGAAACCGAAATAGCCAGACTGCAGCGGATGACGAATCAGGCCGACATCAAATTGGGATTACTCAACCAGTACCTGACGCTTTTTACCTTATTCAAACAGCATCTTGTACTTACCCGTAACATCGAAGAATCAGAACGTCGCCTGCAAGATATACGTCAAATGAAGAAAGAGGGACTTATCACCAACAATGACGTATTGCGCAGCGAAATGCAACTGACCAATGACCGGCTGTCGTTGCAGGAAACAGAAAACAGCATTCACATCGTGTCACAGCAACTAAACCTGCTGTTAGGAAACGACCGTAACCCGATTATTACGCCCGACACAACACTGCTTCAGCAAGCTACTCCGCTGGACAGTTACGACGACTACCTCCTGTCAGCCTACGAGCAGGCACCAGACATGCAACTGCTACGCAAGGAAACCGAACTGGCCCAGAACCAGATAGAGATAGACCGTGCCTCACGCAGGCCGAACATCAACCTGTATGCGTCGAACACCCTGGTCCGCCCCATCACGCGTACCATGACCGACTTATACAACAACAACTGGAACATCGGACTTTCCGTGTCGTATCCGCTCTCTTCCTTATTCAAGAACGGACACAAAATCAAAGAAAGCCAGCTTCAGGTTGCCGTACAGAAAAAAGAAGAAGAGCTGAAAAAACAACAGCTGCAGATGGATATTTACAACGCCATCCTGCGCCACAAGGAAGCCTTGCAGGAAGAAGAAGCTTGGGAATTGTCGGTCCGCCAGGCACAGGAAAACTACCGCATCATGCAAAACCGTTACATGAACCAACTGGCCATACTCACCGACCTGCTGGATGCCAACTCCGTGTTGCTCAATGCCGAGCTACAGTTGACTTCTTCGCGCACCAGAATCATTTACACCTACTACCAGCTGCAAAAAGCTTGCGGAAGATTATAACTTCACTAAACAATAAAGAATATGACGCTACAAGATACACACAAGAAACTCCGGAAAAGAAGACTGCAGAACATCCTGCTCAACTTTCTATGTATTCTGATTGCCGGCTCCGGACTGATATGGGTGGCCAATTACTTTTGGAAATACATTCATTATGAAATTACGAACGACGCCTTTATTGACCAGTACGTAAGTCCGCTGAACATCCGTGCCTCCGGCTACATCAAGGAAGTACGCTTCAAAGAACATCAGTATGTACACCAGGGAGATACACTGCTGATACTGGACAACCGTGAGTATCAGATAAAGGTGAAAGAGGCGGAAGCTGCCTTGCTGGATGTGAAAGGCTCCAAAGAGGTACTTCATTCCGGCATAGAGACTTCACAAACCAACATCGCCGTGCAAGACGCCAACATTGCTGAAGCGAAAGCCAAACTATGGCAGCTGGAGCAGGACTACCGCCGTTTTGCCAGACTGCTCAAAGAGGAATCTGTGCCCGAACAGCAGTATGAGCAGGCCAAAGCTTCTTACGAAGCAGCCCAGGCCCGCTATCAGGCATTGTTAGAACAGCGAAAAGCGGCTCAATCGCAGTTCACGGAAACTACCCGACGAACCACCAGCGCAGAAGCAGCCATCTTGAGCAAGGAAGCCAGCCTGGATTTGGCCCGTCTTAATTTGTCATATACCGTACTGACAGCTCCGTATGACGGTTATATGGGACGCCGAACCCTGGAACCCGGTCAATATGTACAGGCAGGACAAACCATCTCGTATCTGGTTCGGAATACGGATAAATGGGTGACAGCCAATTACAAGGAAACACAGATTATCCATATTTACATCGGACAAGAAGTGCGCATCAAGGTAGACGCCCTCCCTGGAAAAGTCTTTCACGGCACTGTAACGGCCATTTCGGAAGCCACCGGTTCCAAATATTCGCTGGTTCCTACCGACAATTCTGCCGGAAACTTTGTCAAAGTACAGCAACGTATCCCCGTAAGAATTGACCTGAAAGATATAACTCCGGAAGAAATGAGCAGTCTGAGAGCCGGAATGATGGTAGAAACTGAAGCCTTACGCAAATGATGACCATGAAACAACTCGACGTCCCCGTACGCCAATGGGTTCCCGACTGGTTGGGGATGATATGTATCTTCTTCATCATCCTTCCCGTAACCATGCTGAACGGCTCCTACACCGGCAGTATGCTCGAAGTATCCAGTACCTTAGGAACCAATACCGAAGACATCACCATGGGGTACTATGCCGCTTCGGCCGGGATGGCCATAGCCTACCCCATTGTACCCAAAGTGCTTGATGCCCTTTCATCCAAGTTTCTGTTACTGACAGACCTGAGCATACAGTTCCTGCTCAGCTGGGTATGTGCCCGTTCGCAGAATATTGACCTGGTCATCATCTGCAGTTTCTTTATCGGCTTTCTGAAAGGATTTCTCATGCTTTGGTTCATCCGAAGAGCGACCAAGATTTTCAGTCCGAAAAATGTACGAAGTGAGTTCTATTCCTATTTCTACCCGTTAGTATTTGCCGGAGGACAAGTATCCATGATCGTTACCGCCGAACTGGCCTATCACTACAACTGGCAATACATGTATTACTTCATGATGATGATGCTCATGGCATCCATTCTGATTGTCATTGTCTGTTTCCGTCACAACCGGCCGCTTAAGCCCATCCGGCTTTCGGAACTGCATATTCGGGAAATGCTTGTCATCGCCACCGGATTGCTGATGCTGATGTACGTCATTAACTATGGGAAAGTACTCGACTGGATGTCTTCTTTTAAGATCCGGCTCTATCTGGTCATTGCTCCCATCTTAATTGCATTCTTCATCTGGAAACAATATCACTCCAAGCAGCCGTATGTAAACCTGGCCCCATTGTACCAGCCTAAAGCCATCGTAGGTTACTTCTACATGATGCTGGTCATGTTTTTCAGTACCTCTACCACCCTGCTGACCAATTATATGACCAGCATTCTGAAGGTAGACAGTACACACACGTACCAGCTTTACATCTATCTGTTGCCGGGATATGTATTGGGAGCTTTCATCTGCTTCTGGTGGTTCCGCTGGCAACGTTGGCGTTTCCGCTTTCTGATAGCCGGCGGCATGAGTTGTTTTGCAGCCTTTTTCGGCATATTGTATTTCACGGTTTCTCCTGAAAGCACATACGAGATGCTTTTTCTTCCCGTATTCTTAAGAGGATTAGGCATGCTGGTACTCATCATAGCCTTTGCTCTGTTCGCTGTAGAAGAGCTGAATCCCAAGTTCCTGCTGGCCAATGCCTTTTTCCTGATTTGCTTCCGTTCAGTACTGGCCCCCATTCTGGCGACCTCTTTTTACAGCAATACCCTCTACCGGCTGGAACAAAAATACATGTACTCCCTGTCCGAAACAATCAGTCAGACCGACCCGCTGGCTGCCAGCCAGTTCAATCAGTCCCTCACACAACATCTGGCACAAGGGCACGAATATACCGAAGCTACACAAATGGCTACCCAGACACTCTATGCCACCCTACAGCAGCAAAGCCTTCTGCTTTCGCTCAAGCACATATTAGGCTATTTGTTTGTCATCTCACTGGTCATAGCCATTGTTTCACGTTTCATACCGTTCCATAAGACAATTCGCGTGAAATACACCAAAGCAGGCGACGATATGGTATAAAAATAAGGAGACTGTCCGATTCAGCATCACGACAGTCTCCTTATTTATAAACATTTCTCAGAATTCAATAATCAATGATTTACGAGGAGATATTACCAGATTCTTTGTTAAGTCAATCTTTTTCCCACTCGAAACATCTCTACCTTCTTTAGAATCCTTAGTTAAGACAGTATAGCACTCACTATCCAGAATTTGTTCTGAGCCAGTGCTATTCAGCACAATCATTTCAGTTTTTCCTTCGTGTACATGAGAATACATATATATCCCTCTGTGAGGAATATGATACTTCACTGTTTTGTTTTCTGCCATTTATGTTTAGTTTAATTTTGCGGGCGCAAATATATGTATTTAAAACATATTTCTAAAACAGAACAATGAAGTTTTTCGTTTATTTATGCAATTTTCATGACATAAATCAATTCTCAATATACTTCTACCTTGGCAGCCAGCGACTTACACTTGTCACGCAGTGCATCCAAATCACCGTCATTCTTATCATAGCAAACCACCACTCCCATACGGCGGTTCAAGCGGGTAGCAGGTTTACCGAAAATACGGAGATAAGTATTAGGCTGAGAGCAAACAAGTTCCTCTCCTCTATACTGCGGTGCCTTCTGGCTGGAGATAGGAGAAAGAATTACAGCACTGGCTCCGATATGTTCCTGTGTAATACCTGGAATCGGGAGTCCCAACACTGCATATAAATGCAGCTCAAACTCGTTCAGGTTTTGTGTATTGGCCAGTGTAACCATTCCTGTATCGTGTGGACGAGGAGACAACTCAGAGAAATAAACTCCGTTTTCGTGGCTCAGGAAGAATTCTACTCCCCACAAGCCATAACCCGTCAAAGCACGAGTCACCTTCTCCGCCATCTGCTGAGCCTCAGCCAAGTGTTCCGGTGCGATATGAGCCGGCTGGAAACTTTCACGGTAGTCACCACCTTTCTGAACGTGTCCGATAGGAGGACAGAACAAAGTAGGACCATCCTTCTGTGTCACGGTCAGCAGGGTAATTTCACTGTCAAAGTGAATGAACTCTTCTACAATGAGTTCCTTAATATCCCCACGGCTTCCGCTGCATCCGTATTCCCAAGAATACTTCAAGTCTTCCTCACTCTTGGCGACAGACTGTCCCTTACCAGAAGAAGACATCAACGGCTTGATGACACAAGGATAGCCGATCTTTCCGGCAGCTTCCTTCAATTCTTCATAAGAAGAAGCGTAAAAATACTTTGCCGTCTTCAGTCCCAGTTCCTTCGCTGCCAAATCACGGATAGCCTTACGGTTCATTGTAAAATTCACCGCACGGGCACTTGGTACAACCTGTATACCTTCTTTTTCCAGGTGATAAAGCCGTTCAGTACGAATTGCTTCTATTTCAGGAACAATTATATCCGGACGATACTTTTCTACCACACGGTCCAAAGCTTCTCCATCCAACATACTGAATACCTCGCATGCATCTGCCACCTGCATAGCCGGTGCACCAGCATAAGAGTCACACGCAATTACATACTGTCCCAAACGCTGGGCAGCAATGGTAAATTCCTTTCCGAGTTCCCCGGAACCCAACAAAAGTATTTTTTTAGTCATATTATTATAAGGTTTATGCTTCTTTCTGCAAAGATAATATTTTTCCTCAGACCTTATACTACAGCCGGCAGATTTATCAAGCTTCAGCTTCTGTTTCGGCCAGCTTCTTCAATGACAATACTTCTGCTCCGTCTGCTCCCAAAAGGCTTACGGTTCCGTCTGCCTTGATTTCAAAGCTACGTACTTCATCCAAAGCTTTCAAGATAGAAGACTCCACATCCATGTTCGGGCATGCCATCATGGTAGAAATCATCTGACTGAAACGGAGAGAAGCAGCCTGTCCTTCTTCCTGTGTGAAAGAACCGTTTATCGTATTGCAGCTGGCATTACCGTGTACTCTTTTTTCTGCTACATTGAAAACCAATTGCGGCTGTTTTTCCACTTCTCCTACAGGATTGCCTTTTACAGATACAATTTCCCAGGCACCATTCAGGTCGTTTACAGAAACCTCTGCCACTGCACGCTTCTGCAACAACATTACCGGTTTACCTTCCGCATCGTTCAGTGCTACATCTTCACCTACTGTTTCATATCCAGCCACTTTATTCAATGCTTCCAGCACATTCTGCTCCAACGTCATATCCGGACACATCATCCGGGTAGCAGCCACCTGACCAAATTTCACTTTTCCGGCATTCAGGGTATCCAACTCAAAGCTTCCCATCAGGCGATTGCATCCAGCATTACCATATAAACGGTGTCCGTCCTTGTCAAAGCCCAAGAATGGTGTATTTTCCGCACTCACCTTTTCTCCGTTCACTTCTACAACATTCCATTCCCCTGTAAAGTCTACTACTGCTACCGAATTCTTTCCGGTTCCACAACTCATCAGTGCGCAAGCCAAAGCTGCAGCTGCAAAATACTTCTTATTCATAACTTGTTTTTCCTTTTTAATCTTAATCACAAATTCACAAACAATCCATTTTTAAGAATTGTTCATTTACAAAAATACGTATATCCCCAGAATACTGCACCATATTTTGAATTATTTTCTATCTTTGCATACTGAACGGTAACGTTTACCGGGCATTTAAAGTTTCAAAGTAATAAATGAGTAAAGTATTGATTATCGGTGCAGGCGGTGTAGGTACCGTTGTTGCACACAAAGTGGCTCAGCATCCGGAAGTCTTTTCTGAAATCATGATTGCCAGCCGCACACAGTCAAAATGCGACGCAATTGTCAAAGCAATTGGTAACCCCAACATCAAGACCGCTAAGGTAGATGCCGACAATGTGGATGAACTTGTGTCTTTATTCAACAGTTTTAAACCCGAAATCGTTATTAACGTAGCACTTCCCTACCAGGATTTAACGATTATGGAAGCGTGTCTTCAGGCGGGAGTGAACTACCTGGATACAGCAAACTACGAGCCTAAAGACGAGGCACACTTTGAATACAGCTGGCAGTGGGCATACAAAAAACGCTTTGAAGATGCCGGACTGACTGCCATTCTGGGTTGCGGATTCGACCCGGGAGTAAGTGGAGTATACACCGCATACGCAGCAAAACATCATTTCGATGAAATCCACTACCTGGACATCGTAGACTGCAATGCCGGAAATCACCACAAGGCTTTCGCTACCAACTTCAATCCGGAAATCAACATCCGCGAAATCACACAGAACGGACGTTATTACGAAAACGGACAATGGGTTACTACCCAGCCGCTGGAATTCCACAAAGACCTGACTTATCCTAACATCGGTCCGCGTGATTCTTATCTTCTGTATCACGAAGAACTGGAATCACTTGTCAAGAATTTCCCGACCATCAAGCGTGCCCGTTTCTGGATGACTTTCGGACAGGAATACCTGACTCACTTGCGTGTAATCCAGAACATCGGTATGGCCAGCATCGAACCTATCAACTACAACGGTATGGAAATCGTTCCTTTGCAGTTCCTGAAAGCCGTGCTGCCTAACCCGCAAGACCTTGGCGAAAACTACGAAGGCGAAACTTCAATCGGTTGCCGTATCCGTGGTATCAAAGACGGAAAAGAACATACTTATTATGTATACAACAACTGCTCTCACCAGGCAGCTTATCAGGAAACAGGCATGCAGGGCGTAAGCTACACCACCGGTGTACCGGCCATGATTGGTGCCATGATGTTCCTGAAAGGCTTGTGGAAGCGTCCGGGTGTATGGAATGTAGAAGAATTCGATCCGGATCCATTCATGGAAGCTTTGAACAAATACGGATTGCCTTGGCATGAAGTATTCGACGGTGACCTGGAACTGTAATCACATTACCTTAACCATAAAAAGAATCAAGAATGAAGAAGGAGTACTCATTCTTTGTTCCTGATTCTTTTTTTCTAAAAATTTCCCTTACGATATGAATATTGGAGACAAAGCTCCCGAAATACTGGGAATCAACGAAAAAGGTGAAGAAATCCGCCTGAGCAATTATGCAGGCAAAAAAATCGTACTCTATTTTTACCCTAAAGACATGACTTCCGGCTGCACGGCACAGGCCTGCAACCTTCGCGACAACTATGCCGAACTCAAGCAGGCGGGTTACGAAGTAATCGGCGTCAGCATCAACGACGAGAAGTCACACCAGAAATTCATCGAAAAGAACCAGCTTCCGTTCACACTGATTGCCGATACGGAACACAAACTGGTAGAGACCTTCGGTGTATGGGGAGAAAAAAGCATGTACGGACGCAAATACATGGGTACCTTCCGTACCACTTTCATCATTAACGAAGAAGGCATTATCGAACGGATTATTTCTCCTAAAGAAGTAAAGACCAAAGACCATGCCTCACAAATCTTACAGTAATTTATGGCAAAAAAAGACGAATTAGAGTTTGAAGGTGGCATTGAAAATGCCCCGAAACCCAATAACAGCGAAAAGCTGAAAGCCCTGCAGGCCGCCATGGACAAGATTGAAAAGAGCTTTGGAAAAGGTTCTATCATGAAAATGGGTGACGACCACGTGCAGGAAGTAGAAGTCATCCCGACAGGTTCTATCGCCTTGAACGCCGCACTCGGTGTAGGTGGTTATCCGAAAGGACGTATCATCGAAATCTACGGTCCGGAATCATCTGGTAAGACCACACTGGCCATTCATGCCATTGCCGAAGCACAGAGAGCAGGTGGTATCGCTGCTTTCATCGATGCTGAGCATGCATTCGACCGTTTCTATGCTGCCAAGTTAGGAGTGGACATCGACAACTTGTGGATTTCACAGCCTGACAATGGTGAACAGGCACTGGAAATTGCCGAACAGCTGATTCGTTCATCAGCTATCGACATCATTGTCATCGACTCTGTAGCTGCCCTTACCCCGAAAGCTGAAATCGAAGGCGACATGGGCGACAACAAGGTAGGCTTGCAAGCCCGCCTGATGTCACAGGCACTGCGTAAACTGACTTCTGCCATCAGCAAGACCAACACCACCTGTATCTTCATCAACCAGTTGCGTGAGAAGATCGGTGTGATGTTCGGTAATCCCGAAACTACCACTGGTGGTAACGCCCTGAAGTTCTATGCTTCTGTCCGTCTGGACATCCGTCGCGCTACTCAGTTGAAAGACGGCGAAGAAGTCATCGGTAACCAGGTACGTGTCAAAGTTGTAAAGAACAAAGTAGCTCCTCCTTTCCGCAAAGCCGAATTCGACATCATGTTTGGTGAAGGTATCTCTCGCAGCGGTGAAATCATCGACTTGGGAGCTGAGCTAGGCATCATCAAGAAGAGTGGTTCATGGTACAGCTACAACGACACCAAATTAGGTCAAGGACGTGATGCTGCCAAACAGTGCATCCAGGATAACCCGGAACTGGCTGATGAACTGGAAAAACTGATTTTTGATGCGTTGAAAGACAAGGAATAAATTGATTCTTTATCTATATAGAAAACGGATTCACCGTGCTGGAGTTCAGCGGGTGAATCCGTTTTTTATGTCCCTCCTCTCCACATCGTATACCATATAAAGAAAAACCATCCCCAGGTTTATCAGCAAGCCCTCGCACACACTCTACGTTTCTCACAGCAGAAACCTACGTTTCACGATAGGAAAACGTACGTTTCCGCCAAGGAAAACATAGGTTTCCCGTTCGAGAAACATAAAAAAGACAAAAGAAAATAAGCATATACGCCACGACATTCAGCACTTATCAAATGAAGATTCCCTTACCTGTTTCCTCTTTTCTCAGGCAAGCAATACCCCAAGCGATTTGTCTTATTTTTTCTTTTTCTTTCTTTTTCTTGATAAAAAGCGAGGAAAAATACAGAAAAATACGTTATATTTACCACTGAGAATAAAATAACAGGTAACTAAAAAACAAAACTATGACACTAAAACACTCGCTTTCTTTCATATTTTGCCTGGCTTTTACCACCATCGCAGCTTGGGCTCAGAGTAACAAGTTTTCAAACTCCATCTTCCGCTTTGCCACTCGTGCCGAAGGACAAATGCTGATTACGGAACTGGATGACTATACCCGCAACTGGAACCAGTTTGACATTGACGTACGTCTTCAAAAACCGCAAGGACGCAAATCACAGCTGTTGCAGTTTGCCATGGAACAGACACTCAACTGGAGTGACGCAGAAAAAGAGCGTATCAGTAAGGCAATGAAAAGCCTGGATGCAGAAATCAAGAAACAAAGTTACAACCTCGATTTCCCGAAAGAAATCATCTTTGTAAAAACTACCCAGAAGGAAGAAGGCAATGCAGAGGCTTACACCCGCGTAAACTGGATTGCCATCGGCGAGCATGCGTTGAAGGAAGCTTCAGATGCAGACCTGAAATATCTTGTAGCCCATGAGTTGTTTCACCTGCTGACACGACAGAATTCCAACTTCAAGAAAGACATTTACAAGGTCATCGGATTTACAGTGATTGAAAAAGAAATTATCTTCCCGTCCGATTTGGCGGAAATTCGTATTTCCAATCCGGACATCAGCCGATATGACAGTTACGGCACGTTTACCATCGGCGGACAGAAGCAATATTGCACCATGGTGATTTATACAGACAGACCTTATGACGGAAAAACGCTCTTCGACTACCTGAAAGTGGGACTTGTACCTTTGAACGGTGATTTTGTTCCTGTTCAGAAGGCTGGAAAGACAATCATTTATGCACTGGATGAAGCGGAAGATTTCTACACACAGGTAGGAAAGAACACCAACTATCTCATTCATCCGGAAGAAATCATGGCAGACAACTTTGCCTTCACGCTGATTGGCAAGAAGGACCTTGCTAATCCGGAAATAATCCAGAATGTACAGAAAGTACTGAAGGCCAAAAACCGATAACCAATCTGCTTTCACAGATATAAAAAAAGTCAGGCAACCACTGAAGTGCCTGACTTTTTTTATGACTTATGAGATTATCTTTTCCGGTAATCCTTCTCGATGGCTAAGGTTATCCAGTTGGCTAAGGCCTGACGATTGTCGGCAATGACCAAGCGTTTCTGATCCTGCGCATTCTGGATATTTCCTACTTCCAGGAAAACAGCTACCGGAGTCGTATTGCGAAGTACGAACAGGTTACGTTCGCTCACCGTGCCATCGAATCCGCGATTGGGCTGATGACGGTTATACTTGGAACGGAAAGTCCGCTGTATTTCCCTCGCCAGTCGTTTTCCTTTCGAACTGCCCGGTGCATGATAGAAATACACGTCGGTCTGGTTGTTTCGGGCCCGACTGTCTACATGGATAAATACGGCACGCTTGTAGCTGCTCTTATCCTTCCGGTACATGCGGTTCACCGCATCACAACGCTGTTGCAGGCGGGCTATCTGATTCAACGGAATAGCCTTTCCCATGCAAGTTTCCCGCTTGCTGTTATTCAGTATAGCCTGGTCACGAATTCCATCCTTTGCATCCTGAATGATAAAATGCACTTTGGCCCCACGTTTCATCAACTCGCGTCCCAAGCGGAGAATGATGTCGTAAGCATACTCATCTTCATGCAATTCTTTTCCGCGGTATCTGCCAATGCAGCCAGGATCCGGTCCCCCATGTCCGCTGACAAGATAGAAAGTGGCTCCTTTCAAAGAACTGGAAGTTACCGCATACGACGCATATTTCTTTCCAAACAGCGGTTCATAATGTCCCTTTTTCTTTCCCGTCATTCCCGAAGGGAAGCACAGCAAGCCACACAAAATCAAACATAAGAACTTCTTCATCACTTCAGCAGTTCATCTATCTTCTTACAAAGGGAAGCAAACTCCTCTTCATTATACAAGCGAGTCATCATCACGATTTTACCCTCTTTATCTATCAGCACGTTACGGGTGATTCCGGCATTGCGTTCCGCATATTTGGCAAAGATATCTGCTCCCGGGTCAAGTCCTAACGGATAAGTCACTCCTGTCTGCTTGGCAAAGGCTTTCACTCGTTCCAGCGGCTCGTCACGGTCAATTCCATAAAGCGCAAAGGAAGCATTGTCCTTATGTTTCTGCCAGATGTCTTTTTCAATAAAAGGCATTTCCTTACGGCAGACTCCACACCAGCTTGCGGTAAACTGCAACATGACTACCTTTCCCTTAAGTTCTGACAATTTCACCTTGCGTCCGTCCGTCAGCTTCATTTCAAAGTCGGGAGCCGTATCGCCTACCTTGACAATATATCCGGCTGCATCAGGAACCGGCTGAGAGGCTGTAAGTGGTGCATGGCCGCCTAAAAGTCCCATCAATGTCAATGCAAAAATAAGCTTCTTCATACTCATTCTAAATTATATTTCGGCTCAAAGATAGTACAAAAAATTAAAATACAGACACATTCGACAAGAAACCTGTCTGCAAAAAGACTATCAGAAAGTGCGAAAAGGGCCGAAAGAAAATGCTTTTTATTACTTTTCGGTATGTTTATACAGAAACTTTATTAACTTTGCGAATTATGAAGAACAAAGCGTACACCCTTGCGCTTTTATTGTAAATCAACATAAAAGAGAAGAACTATGGATTGCACAAACATCATCGGAGAAAAAATAAAATCGCTCCGAACCAATCAAGAAATAAGTATACAGGAACTGGCAGAACGCGCAGGGCTGACCGTGGAACAGGTAAGTCGCATTGAGGAAAACATTGACATTCCTTCGCTGGCTCCGCTGATTAAAATAGCACGTGCATTGGGAGTACGTCTGGGCACTTTCCTGGACGACCAGACCAGTGAAGCCGGACCGGTTATCTGCCGCAAAGGTGAGGCGGACGATACCATCGGATTTTCAAACAACGCTACGCACGCCCGCCAGCACATGCATTATCATTCATTGTCAAAAAGCAAGGTGGACCGTCACATGGAACCGTTCATCATCGACATCGACGCCAACGACGAAAAAGACTTCTTTCTGTCGGCACATGAAGGAGAAGAGTTTATCATGGTACTGAAAGGAGAACTGGAAATCAGTTATGGAAAAAGTAACTATCGCCTGAAAGAGGGAGATACCATTTATTATGATTCCATCGTACCGCATCATGTACACACAGCCGAAGGACAGGCTGCACAAATTCTGGCCGTAGTCTACACTCCGGTATAAGTCTCACACAAATCTTCAACGACATGTTACAACTTTCTGAAAGAACATTAGGCGACTGGCTGGAGCATTGGGCGGAAGTGTCTCCGGACAAAGAATACATTGTATATTCCGACCGCAACCTGCGTTTTACGTGGAAACAGTTTAACGAGCGTGTGGACCACATGGCCAAAGGTTTGCTGGCCATCGGAGTGAAAAAAGATACTCACGTAGGCATCTGGGCCCGCAATGTGCCCGACTGGCTGACATTCCTGTATGCCTGTGCCAAAATAGGGGCCGTGGCCGTTACGGTCAACACGAACTACAAGCAGGCAGAACTGGAGTACCTCTGCGAAAACTCCGACATGCATACTCTGTGTATCGTAGACGGAGAAAAGGACAGCAACTTCGTGGAAATGACCTACACCATGCTGCCCGAACTGAAACTCTTCGAACGGGGCCACATGAAGAGCAAGCGTTTCCCTCACATGCGCAATGTGGTGTACATCGGTCAGGAGAAATACCGGGGTATGTATAACACGGCAGAGATTCTGCTGTTAGGAAGCAACATTGACGATGAGGAACTGATTAAGGCTAAGAAGCTGGTAAGCTGCCACGATACGGTGAACATGCAGTATACCTCCGGTACTACGGGATTCCCCAAAGGGGTTATGCTTACTCACTATAATATTGCCAACAACGGATTTCTAACCGGTGAGCACATGAAGTTCACGGCCGATGATAAGTTGTGCGTATGTGTTCCGCTTTTCCATTGCTTCGGTGTGGTACTGGCCACCATGAACTGCCTGACGCATGGCTGCACCCAGGTTATGATAGAACGCTTCGACCCGTTGCTCGTACTGGCTTCCATACACAAGGAACGCTGTACGGCTCTCTACGGTGTACCTACTATGTTCATTGCCGAACTGCATCACCCCATGTTCCCCATGTTCGACTTGTCGAGTCTGCGTACGGGTATCATGGCCGGCTCCCTCTGCCCTGTGGAACTGATGAAACAGGTGGAAGAAAAAATGTTTATGCGCGTCACCAGTGTATACGGACTGACAGAGGCTTCACCGGGTATGACCCACAGCCGCATTGACGACGATCCAGAAGTACGTTACACCACCGTAGGCCATGACTTCGAGTTCACGGAAGTGAAAGTAATCGACCCGAATACCGGAGAAGAATGTCCGGTGGGCGTACAAGGTGAAATGTGCAACCGGGGTTACAACAACATGAAAGGTTACTACAAAAACCCGGAAGCTACAGCCGAGGTAATCGACGCCAACGGATTCCTGCATTCCGGCGACTTAGGAGTAAAGGATGAAAACGGAAACTATCGTATCACAGGCCGCATCAAGGACATGATTATCCGTGGAGGGGAAAACATTTACCCGCGCGAAATCGAAGAATTCCTCTACAAGATGCCGGGCATCAAGGATGTACAGGTGGCCGGAGTGCCTTCCCAAAAATACGGTGAGGCAGTGGGAGCTTTCATCATTCTGCACGAAGGATACACCATGAATGAATTTGATGTACGTGAGTTTTGTCAGGGGAAAATAGCCCGCTACAAAATTCCCAAATACATTTTCTTCGTAAAGGAATTCCCCATGACAGGAAGCGGAAAAATCCAGAAATTCAAGCTGAAAGATTTAAGTCTGAAACTGTGTGCCGAACAAGGCATCGAAATCATATAAAAAACGGCCCGGAATCCTTCTTTCTCAAGAACAGATTCCGGACCGGAATTTTATCGACAAATTGCTTGCTTTATTTCTTTACAATCTTCACCAGCAACGTCTTGCTGTCCAAATTGCCTTTAGTATCGTATGCTTCTGATTTTACCAGTCCCACTCCTTTGGCATACCATTCGGTCACGCGCAGTGTAGTGGTTTTCAGCACAATCTTTGTCCGCTGCAGGTAAGAAATCTTCACACAATCAAACTTTCCGGCTGTAGTGCTGATGGTTTCATTTCCCATGTAAGCTGCACCAGACACATTCACTTCATTCTTCAACATATTGCGAACTACCTGATAAGAGCGGTCAGGAATACTTTCCCCACCTTTGGCACCGTCTTTGATAGTAAATGAATTGTCGCCTTTAAACTTGAGTTTCTCCAGCAAACCTAAACGGGCAGCCTCGTTGTATTTATCAGGGTCGGAATCAGAATCTACATACGGACCGTACATCAAATCTTCCGTACATACCGTATTGGCTCCATCGTAGCTCCAGTTAAACAAGGTATAGCTGGTATTGTTCTTTGCCTTTGTAGTGACAATCTTATCATAGTAGGCAGCCTGAAGCTTTCCGTCCACTTTCTCTACCTTACTTACGGTCATGGTTTCATCCGATGTGCTCTGACCGATTTCATCGTAATTTACATAGTGCAGTTCTGTACCCTCTGTCGTGCAGAAATATTGTGCCTGCATGGAATGGCAAGCCAAAACCGCTGCCACCAAAAACATTAGCCTCTTCATAGTTTCATCTTTTAAAGTAAAATACGGTGCAAACATACAAATTTCTTTCTTTTTTCTGCCTATCTTTGCCACAGAAAAAACATTAAATCAGTTTATCATGGGATTATTATCATCTTTATTCGGAAAAAGTAAATCCGATGCAAACGAACAAGAGAAACAAGACAAGAAGAATTTCGACATCCTGAAATATGACGGCATCCGTGCCCGCAACATGGGTAAACTGCCCTACGCCATCAAATGTTTTGAAGAAGCAGTAGCACTTCAAGAAGAAAAGGAAACACTGGGTTTACTGGCCAGTGCATATCTTCAGGCTAACCGCACGGAGGATGCGCGCATTACCCTTGACCGGCTGATTGCCCAAGATGAAACAAACGTACAGGCCTTGCTGTCTCTGGCCAGCGTATGCTATATACAAGAAGACTATGAAGGGATGGATAAAGCCTGCCAGAAAGCCATCGCCCTGGATGAGAAGAATGCCCAGGCTTACTATTTAGCCGCTCGTGCAGCACGTGGCTTGAAAAATGACTTACAAGCCATTGTCATGCTGACTAAAGCCATCGTACAAAACGAGAGTTTCACAGAAGCCTATCTTCTACGTGCCGAAGTGCTATGGGAAATGCGTCAGGCGAAAGATGCGCTCAACGACCTGGAACAGGTGCTGAAACTCAATCCGGAAGAAGAGGAAGCGCTTCTCCTGAAAGCTACCATCCACATCGGTATGGGAGAAAATCAGGAAGGAGAAGCATGCGTGGAACAAGTTATAGCTTTGAACCCGTTCAACGTGAAAGCGTATTTGCTGAAAGGCGGCTTGCTGATAGAGGAAAAACAACTGGACAAGGCACTCGAGAATTATCAGGAAGCTATTGAACTGATTCCACAGGAAGCGCAACTGTACCAGGAAAGAGGACGCGTTCACCTGCTGATGGGCGACAAGGCCGGTGCGGCAGAAGACATGAAAAAGGCTATCGAGCTGGCTCCTGAAAAAGAAAACCTGATTTCCGGCAATTTCAATAACTTTGAAAAGAGCAATCTGCAAACCGGAATCTACTAAACGATACTCTTCATAAAGAACGGGTGCGGAACATTCATTCGATGAAATTCCGCACCCGTTCTTTTTATATATAATAGACGCATTAAAGTGTTTCGTAAGCTGCTTTCAACTGCTGTAAGGCCTTTTCAAGTGTCACACGCGGACAGCCTACATTCATTCGCATAAAGCCTGCTCCTTCCTTACCAAACATCTCTCCATCGTTCAACGCCAGTCCGGCTTTGTCGACAAAGAAAGCATTCAATGCCTCGTGCGACAATCCCAGTTCGCGACAATCCAGCCAAATCAGGTAAGAAGCCTGCGGACGCATCACCTTAATCTTAGGAGTATGTGCTTTTGTATAGGCATCTGCATAGTCAATATTTCCCTGAATATAAGCCAGACACTGTTTCAGCCACTCCTCTCCTTCAGTGTAAGCAGCGGTTACGGCCGGCCAGGCAAATACATGTCCCGCATTCAGTTCTCCGGCATCCAAGTAAGTCACAAAACGTGAACGAAGTCCTTCATTGTAAATAATGGTATGCGAAGCGGCTACTCCCGGCATATTGAAAGTCTTGCTGGGTGCCATGAAAGTAACAGAATTGTTGCGGGCTTTTTCTGACACCATGGCAAAAGGCAGATGCTGATAAGGCGGTAAAGTCAAGTCGGCATGAATTTCATCCGAAAAGACAATCACATTGTCATCGGCACAGATTTCGGCCAGTTCCTGCAATTCTTCTTTCTTCCAAACCACTCCTCCCGGGTTGTGAGGATTACACAGAATCAATACCCGTACTCCCTTTATGGAACGGCGAATCAAATCCAGATCCATACGATAATGTCCGTCCACTTCCTTCAACGGGCATTCCACCAAGCGACGGTTATTACGTGTCACCAGCCAGGCAAAAGGATGATACACCGGAGGCATAATCATAATCTTGTCGCCCGGCTTTGTGAAACAGTTGATAGCCATTCCCAAACCCGGTACAATGCCCGGTACAAAATTGATTTCTTCCTTCTCTACCGACATGCCATAACGTTTCTTTACCCATCCGATAATAGACTGATAGTAATCGTCAGAGCGGAAGGTATATCCCAACACCGGATGTTCGCAACGCTTGCGAATGGCTTCCAAGATAAACGGAGGTGTGGCAAAATCCATATCGGCCACCCACATCGGAATCAAATCAGACTTTCCCCATACGTTTACCATACCGTCTACTTTCTCGCAACATGTGCCGCGACGATCAATCACTTCATCAAAATTATAGTCCATGTTCTTATTTGTTTTGGCTGTTTTACAAATGAAATATCTCTGTACAACAAAGGTAAGAAAATACATTCATATCCACCATTCTGAGGCTATTTTTTTAAAATAAGAAGAAAAAGTTTGTCGGAACATTTGTTTTTTAAAGAAAAGTATTACATTTGCAGCAGAAATAACAACAAAATAACAAACAGATGAGAACATTTGCATCATACTTCTTCTTTTACTTTTATTTCTTTTACTTTAGCAATGAAGTGAAGCGGGAGTTTGCATGCATACGGTAATAAAGAAAACAAGAATGAAATGATAATACAAAGTCCCGCTTCGATGGAGCGGGACTTTTTTTATAGTTATACAAAAGATGAAGAAGATAGCCATACAAGGAGTTCCGGGCTCGTATCACGACATTGCAGCCCATAAATTTTTCAAGGATGAGGAAATCGAACTGATTTGCTGCAACACATTCGAAGAGGTGTTCGATAACCTGAAAAAAGACAGCAGCATCATCGGAATGATTGCCATTGAGAATACGATTGCCGGAAGCCTCCTTCACAATTACGAATTGCTCAGAGACAGTGGAGCTACGATTATCGGAGAACATAAATTACGAATCAGCCACAGCATCATGTGTCTGCCCGGAGAAGACTGGAGTACACTGACAGAAGTAAACTCTCATCCGGTAGCACTGGCACAATGCCGGGATTTCCTGCAACACCATCCACAACTGAAGGTGGTAGAAACGGAAGATACCGCAGGCAGTGCACGCGACATCAAGGAAAAGGGATTAAAAGGACATGCTGCCATCTGCTCCAAATATGCAGCCGAGCTTTACGGCATGAAAATCCTGCAGGAAGGCATTGAAACCAACAAGCATAATTTCACCCGCTTTCTGGTGATATGCGACCCCTGGATGGCCGACGAACTGAAAGACCGTTCCAAAATCAACAAGGCCAACATTGTTTTCTCCCTGCCTCATAATGAAGGAAGCTTGTCACAAGTGTTATCCATCTTTTCGTTCTATCACATTAACTTGACAAAAATACAGTCGTTGCCCATCATCGGGCGGGAATGGGAATACCTGTTCTACGTAGACGTGATGTTCAACGACTATTTGAGATACAAACAATCCATTGATGCAGTAATGCCATTAACCAAAGCACTTAAAATTTTAGGAGAATATGCAGAAGGAGAATCAACCTTATAAGATAGAGCCGGCCAGCCGACTGAGCCTCGTCAGCGAATACTACTTCAGCCGGAAACTGAAAGAAGTGGCACGGATGAACGCCGAAGGAAAGAATGTCATCAGCTTAGGAATCGGAAGCCCGGACATGCCGCCTTCAGAAGAGACCATCAACGTGTTGTGTGAGAATGCCCGCAAGCCGGATGCACACGGCTACCAGCCTACGGTGGGAATACCGGAACTGCGCAAGGCCATGGCCGACTGGTATAAAAGATGGTATAACGTAGACCTGGACCCGGCTACGGAAATCCAGCCGCTTATCGGTTCGAAGGAAGGTATCCTTCACGTCACACTGGCACTGGTGAACCCCGGTGACCAGGTGCTGGTTCCCAACCCGGGATACCCTACCTACACTTCACTGAACAAGATTTTGGGAAGTGAAATCGTGAACTACAACCTGCGGGAAGACAATCACTGGCAACCGGATTTCGAAGAGCTGGAAAAGATGGATTTAAGTCGGGTAAAAATCATGTGGACCAACTATCCCAACATGCCGACCGGTGCCAATGCCACCATGGAGCTTTACGAGAAGCTGGTGGATTTTGCACGCCGTCACCAGATTGTCATCGTCAACGACAATCCGTACAGTTTCATTCTGAACCGCAAACCTATCAGTATCCTGAACGTACCGGGAGCCAAAGAATGTTGTATCGAGTTCAACTCCATGAGCAAGAGTCACAACATGCCGGGATGGCGCGTAGGTATGCTGGCAACCAATGCCACTTTCGTACAGTGGATTCTGAAAATCAAGAGCAACATTGATTCCGGTACTTTTCGGCCCTTGCAGCTGGCAGCCGCACAGGCTTACCACAACAGCACAGAATGGCACGAAGAAGCCAATATTCAGACTTACGCACGTCGCCGGAAACTGGCAGAAGAAATCATGCATACCTTGGGATGTACATTCGACCCGGAACAAGTGGGTATGTTCTTGTGGGGACGCATTCCAGACCACTATGCCGACGTGGAAGAACTGACCGAAAAAGTCTTACACGAAGCCCGCGTGTTCATCACTCCGGGATTCATTTTCGGCAGCAACGGAAAACGGTATATCCGTATTTCCCTCTGTGCCAAAGAGCCTCAACTGGAAGAGGCGTTAAAACGAATCCAGGCCATCATGAATAAATAACATTACAAAAAATCAAATACTACCATGGATCAGTTAGATTTACTCCCTATTGAATTGGAAGGTGTTTCTCAGGAACGCCCGTTAATCATTGCAGGCCCTTGCAGTGCCGAAACAGAAGAACAAGTCATGACTACAGCCAAGTCACTGTCTGACAAAGGTATCAAGATATTCCGTGCCGGAATCTGGAAACCCCGCACCAAACCGGGAGGTTTCGAAGGTATCGGTGTGGAAGGTCTTTCCTGGCTGAAAGAAGTGAAGAAGGAAACCGGCATGTACGTAGCCACGGAAGTAGCTACCGCCAAGCATGTGTACGAATGCCTGAAAGCTGATGTAGACATCGTATGGATTGGTGCCCGTACTACTGCCAACCCGTTTGCCGTACAGGAAATTGCCGATGCCCTGAAAGGCGTAGATATTCCCGTCTATGTAAAGAATCCGGTAAACCCTGATCTGGAGTTGTGGATTGGTGCATTGGAACGCATCAACAATGCCGGACTGAAACGTATCGGTGCCATTCATCGCGGATTCTCTTCATACGACAAGAAAATATACCGCAACCTGCCGCAGTGGCACATTCCTATCGAACTGCGCCGCCGCATCCCGAACCTGCCTATTATCTGCGACCCGAGCCATATCGGCGGAAAACGTGAACTGATTGCTCCGCTGTGCCAGCAGGCCATGGACTTAGGTTTCGACGGACTCATCATCGAATCACACTGCAATCCGGAATGTGCATGGAGCGATGCCGCACAGCAGGTTACTCCCGATATCCTTGACTACATCCTGAACCTGCTCGTAATCCGTTCTGAACATCAGACTACAGAAAACCTGAACGAGCTCCGCCGGCAGATTGACGAATGTGACAACGACCTGATGGACATACTCGCCAAACGTATGCGTGTGTGCCGTGAAATCGGTACCTTCAAAAAGGAACATAACATGACCATTCTGCAGACCGGACGTTACAACGAAATTCTGGACAAGCGTGGCGCACAAGGCTCACTTTGCGGCATGGATTCCGATTTCATCAAACAAGTATTCGAGCTGATTCACGAAGAAAGCGTGCGCCAGCAAATGGAAATCATCAACAAATAACAGAAACAAAGTATGAAAATATTGATTTTAGGAGCCGGAAAAATGGGCTCCTTCTTTACCGATGTATTGAGTTTTGAACATGAAGTCGCCGTGTACGATGTGAATCCCCAACGCCTGCGCTTTATGTACAACTGCTACCGCTTCACCAAGCTGGAAGAAATCAGCGAATTCAAGCCGGAGCTGGTCATCAATGCTGCCACGGTAAAATACACACTCGATGCTTTCCATCAGGTCCTTCCGGTATTGCCGAAGGACTGTATCATCAGCGACATCGCTTCCGTGAAAACCGGATTAAAGGAGTTTTATGAAAACTGCGGTTTCCGCTATGTGTCTACCCACCCGATGTTCGGTCCCACATTTGCCAACCTCGACAAACTGAGTACGGAAAATGCCATCATCATTAAGGAAGGTGACCACCTGGGAAAGATTTTCTTCAAGGACCTTTATCAGCACCTGAAGCTGAACATCTTTGAATACACCTTCGAGGAACACGACGAAACGGTGGCTTACTCCTTGTCTATCCCGTTCGTATCTACCTTTGTGTTTGCAGCCGTCATGAAACACCAGGATGCACCGGGTACTACCTTCAAGCGCCACATGGCCATTGCGCAAGGTGTGCTGAGCGAAGATGATTTTCTGCTACAGGAAATCTTGTTCAATCCACGCACTCCGGCTCAGGTAGAAAATATCCGTACGGAGCTAAACGAGCTGTTAGATATTATCAGCCGGAAAGATGCAGAAGGCATGCATGCCTATCTTAGCAAGATTCGAAAAAATATCAAATAACTTATAGGGAAATCCATAAAAAAGGGCAGGAAGAAAACCACAAACCTTTCTTCCTGCCCTTTCTATTTTCTATCAGACTGATATTTACAGCTTAATCTTCTTTGATACCGATTTCGACTCATTGTGCAGACGGTCGAGTGCAGTCACTACGTAACGATACTTCGTCTTTCCGTCTTCATACGGCAACTTATAGAATTCATCGTGTGTAATCGCTACAATGTGTGAAGGATCGTTCAGGTTCACCTTCTCCTTGCTTCCGAAGCGGTACACCACATAATGATAAGCCTTATCCATCTCGGTCTTTGCCTTCGGTGCCGTCCAGAACAAGATGTATCCGTCTGCAGTCCATACCGGTTTCAGTTTGCGCACTTTGCCCGGAGCCTTGTCGTCCATAAACGGAGAAGCCGGAAGCAATGCCGGATACTTGTGATATTCTTTCATCAGCATATCCCGGTAATTTCCCTTGTTCTCTACCACTGCCGCCGCATACCACTGACAGCTTCCCTGTACGGTAGGCAATGAACGCTGCAAATTATACTTTGCCGGAATCTGGCTCTGGTTCGGATTCATCAAATCCGCTTTCGATACCGTACGTATCACATCCTGACCGATGTACAGCGGACGAGCTGCCGAATGGCGTGCCCACCAGCGAATCAGCGTATCATAGTCGGCTGCCGGATGTCCGATTTCCCAATAAATCTGCGGGATATTGTAATCTACCCAGCCATTGTTTACCCACAAAAGTACGTCGGCATACAAGTCATCGTAGTTCTGCAATCCGTTCGTCTCACTTCCATTCGGGTCATTCTTCTTGTTACGATAAATACCGAACGGTGATACACCAAACTTCACCCACGGTTTGCATTCGCATACAGTTTCATGAATTTCCTTAATCAACACGTTCACATTATCCCGACGCCAGTCTGCCCGACGAGTAAATCCGCGACCGTATGCTGCAAAGCTGACATTATCCGGAAACTCCTCTCCCGGATTCGGATAAGGATAGAAATAGTCGTCCATGTGAATGGCATCCACATCATAGCGGGTCACAATGTCGCGTACAATCTTGCAGATGTATTTTCTGGATTCCGGTAGTCCCGGATCAAAATACAGCTGGCCGGCATACTGCACAAACAGTTCCGGATTCTTACTGTAGGGATGCATGGGCGACAAAGCACCTGTTCCTTTCGTCTTGGCACGATACGGATTAATCCACGCATGAAGTTCCATGTTCCGCTTGTGGCATTCCTCAATCATAAACTGCAAAGGGTCCCACATAGGCGAAGGAGCTTTTCCCTGCACACCGGTCAAGAAACGGCTCCATGGTTCGTAAGGAGATTTATACAAGGCATCCGCCTCTGCCCTCACCTGAAAAATGATGGCATTGATACCAGCTTTCTGCAAGTTGTCCAACTGGCTCACCAGCACCTTCTTCATTTTCTCCGTAGGCATCCCCTGGAACTGTCCGTTTACACACTGTATCCAGGCTCCGCGAAACTCCCGTTTGGGATAACGTGTCTGAGCATACAAGTTGCTCGTCCACAGGCTTCCCAGAAGGACAAGCAACATCAATAGTTTAGTCTTCATATCCGTAAATTTTATCATATCCTTTTCACTTTCCGGACAAATGTCCGATTAAGCCGCAAAGATAGTGAAAGGTGAGTGCAATACCAAGCCAAAAGCCTGCTTTTGAGCACAAGTATTGCCGAACCGCATCCTATATTCAAGAAATCAAAATTTCCTTTACTTGGCTGCCTTATGCAACTCCACTCCCACCACATAATAATGTGGTACGTTCGACAAAATCATTCCGGTCTTATCATTCCCGTCAATTTCTCTTTCCCCACAGAAGCGCATAAATCCGTATTGTTCATCTACCCAGCCAGAGCCGTATAAGACTAAAGGTATATTCAGGCTGTCTGCATTCGGATTATTCCGTAAGATATAAGATATAAAAGAGAAACTCCTATTCAAAAATACCTTGACACGTAGCTGTCAATATCTCGACACGAACGTGACGAGACATCAGCACGTACGTGTCAAGACCTCGTCACGTACGTGTCGAGGTAAATTTAACTCTATTTTAAGGAATATACGGAAGGAAACTGAAGAATCTATAAAACTGTCTATCAGACTTCAGGGCATTCCTTCACCCAAAAGATGCTTGTACTCCACCATATATTGTTGGAAAGTGTACATTCAGCAAGCTTTACTGATTGTCCATATTCAATCGTGACATTTCCGTCTCAGCTGCACTCTGATTATTCATCTTCTTTTCGGTGCGGAAGCGATAAGTAATCGTGAAACCGACTTTTCGGGTTTCCTCTTTTCCGATACTGTGCATGATAATATCATTCAGACGAGCTGAAGCACGCGTATTGTTCTTATTGAAAATGTCATAAGCATCCAGTGAAAGTTGAAGCTTGTCTTTCAGGAACGATTTCTTCAAACTCAGGTTGAAGGAGGTGTAACTCTTCGCCTCGTACAACTGATAATATCCTCTGGAACCATAATTAAAATCAGCAGACAACAGGAATCCGGATGGAAGTGTGAAACTGTTGTTGAAGTTCAGCATCACCAGCGGACGTCCGGCTTTTAAGATACTCTCATTCGGCCCCGGATAATTGAAGAATGTCTTCAAACAGGTAAGCGTAAGTGAGGGCAGCCACCACTTCACCGGATATTGCACGTTTACCATCCCCGTCAGATTATGCATTCTGTCAAAATTATCCATATAGCTGACCGTAACCGCTGAATTTCCCGGCATACTGTAGAAAGCTGTTATCAGCGGATTATGGGTATGGGTATAATTCAGGTTAAAGAACAGAAACTTATAAAACAGCATATAGTTCAAGTCATGAGTCAAAGCCTGTTTCAGGTAAAGATTTCCTTTTTGATAAGTAAACCGATCTGTGTACACCGCATTGTCGTTCATTACACCAAAAGGCGGACGCTCCGTATGAACGGAATATGTAAGTGACTGTTGCAGGTTCTCGGTATTGTAGCTTAACGAAACAGAGGGCAGGAAGTTATGATAAGTCTGGTTCTGATTCTTGTGGCTACTGTTTTCCTTCAAATCGCTCCGTATGTGTTCGTAACGCAATCCGGCTCCCAGTGACAGATTATTCCATGTGTAATCGTACGACAGGTAGAGCGAATTTTTCATTTCCGTATTACTTGTACTACCATTATTCAACGCACGGACATACTCTATATAGTCCGTGCCGGTTGTGTGGCTGAAATCATAACCGAAGCTGAAAGTTCCGGCTTTCCCGGTTTCATACGATAAACTCAATTTGGCTGCAAACAAATCCCAGTCCGCCTTACGGTAATAATCCATAGACGTTTCCATACCGTCGCTTTCCCATTCACGGATATTGCCACGGCTTCGGTCGGTCTTATGAAGATAATCACCGAATGCGTTCATCTTCCAGCCATTCTTCCAGTCGTTTGTATAATACAGATTCAAATGGTTGCTGACGGACTTGTCGGACACATCGCTGAGATTCCTGATAAAGGTTGAAGTCCCTTTGTCCGGTATCATGGAAAGCGTATCCTTAGAGAACGTATTACCTTCATTGTATTTACCTTCATATTTCAGGCCGATTTCCGACTCCGGAGAAAAATGATAAGAAACCCCTCCCGTATAGGCATGGCTTTCGTTGAAGATTTGTTTCCGGGTCAAATCTGTCAGATTCCAGATTGTGTCACTTTGAGTCTGCTGGTAAACGTCAAGATTTGAATCCTTCTTTCCACGGTCATAATTATAAGAGAGAAAGAAGTCCCAGTTCTTGTAATTGTAACTTCCGTTCATCTTGTAATTCTGACTAAGATAATTCCCCTGCAGCAGATTACCGCTGACATTAAAGGCAAGTCCTTCGCCCAGACGTTTGGTCTTGATTTCAATCACCGCACGCTGTTCTGAATGATAACGTACCCCCGTATTCGTCACCAGTCTGACAGACTGAATCTGGTCGATAGCCAGATTGTCCAGTTCGGTACGATCGGTCACTTCACGACCATTAATATAATAGGTAGGGAGACCTCTACCAATCACTTCAATGTCTTCACCACGTTTCTGAATGCCGGGTATCTTGCAAAGCAAATCATCCAGTGTAGTCTGTTTGGCAAGAATCGTATTAGGCACATCAGCCGTAATACCTTCCCTATCCAATTTGAAAGGTTTTCGGTAGGCAGTAACCTCCACTCCTTCAAGCTCGGTCTGTGCCAGTTCCATTTTAACTATCGGCAGCGTGAGATTCGCATTGACTTGTATATTCCGATACAATGTCTCATAACCCAAATAAGAATAACGGATGATATAGTTACCCCCAGCTAGCGATGCGCTATATACCCCGCAAGAGTCGGATACCGCTCCGGTGACGAGTGTACTGTCTGCCTGATTCAAAAAGGCGACATTCACCATTGGCATCACCGTATTTTCCGAATCGATGATTGTTCCTTTAATCAAATGCTGACTGTAAACAGGCAGTATGATTAAGCTGCCTATAACATATAAAAATAGCTTTTTCATAGAGTTGAGTCAATGCTAAATATTCCATCATGTTTGTGTATTATCTTCCGAAACGTGAAGAATCTACTTCTTTCTTCTCCTTACTGATGCTGCCACCAAAACGGTAGACAAATTTCACTGAAACGGTACGGCTGTACTGCCCCATGTTCAAATCGATGTGCTGTCCTACATAGCGGTTTCTCACCTTCATGCGCATGGTATCGAACAAGTCAGCACAATTCAGACTCAGACTGGCCTTATCCTTCAGGAAGTTCCACTGCGCTCCTACATTGACCGTAAAGACCGGTTTCGTATCGCTGATACCGGAAATCATGCTTGAACGGTACATCGCATCCAGGTCAAATCCGAGGTTGGAACCTACCGAGAAATGATTCTGCATGGCAAGCATACAGGCCCATTTCTTACGGTCGAAAGGAATATCCCAGAAGTTATCGCAACGGTTACGGTCATTGACCACCGTCGCATTCACCTGAGAAGACAACCACTCGCCGATATTGAACGGAATGTTGGCGCTCATACCGAAGGACTGGTAATAGTCCCAGTTCTGCGTGCGGTACACAAGTGCCAGACGGTCTTTTGCCTGATACATGTCCATCGTGAAATAATCGTTGGTACGCTCGTAGAACAACGATAACATGTACTTCTGCAGGAAGAGATAATTGGCATTTACACTGTACACATTGGCAGGCCGGAGTCCCTCGATGGTCTGAAGCTCTTCGTAGGCATTCATGTAGGTGATACTGGTCTGCATGTCCCAATAAGTGGGATAGTCCTTTTCCGACGAAATGCCAAGCATGAACGTATGCTTTTCCGACGGCGAATAGCTCAGACTGGCCTGCGGATAGACCGCCCATTTGTGATAGTTTCCGATGGTGTAATACTCACCGGTTGCTGACAGGGAAAGGGAGAGGCCGTTCTCAAGCTCCTTTTCGAAGCCGGCATAAAAGTTGGTAATCTGCTCATAAAGGCGCGAAGAGGAATTATCCACGTCCCCCTTTCCCTCCGCCTGGTTGAACAGCTGGCTGTTCTTGTTATCGGTATAGTCATAGCGGACACCGTACTTCAATATCCAGTCATTGGCAAGACCATGGCTCTGGTCGGCATATACCGAAAATTTACGGATTTTCTGGTCCGAAGTATAGTCTAGCTGCTGTCGTGAATTGTCTGTCAGTTCACTTTCCAGATGGTTATTGTCATTCATGGTATAGTCCGTATAATCCATCCCAAAATCCAGTCCGAAGCCGGAAGAATAGCGGGCAAAGACATTGTGCAGACGGCTGTCCTGCAACTTGTCATTGTGGCTGTTCTGGAAGTTCCCGTTTACATCAATCGCTCCTTTGCCATTGTTCGACAAGGCACCGTTATAGCCCACACTCAACTTATTATCCTCATTTATCTGATAGCCGTACTCAGCATAGATATTATGCTTCCAGCCCTTTGTATTGATTTTCTGTGTCTGCGTGATGTCATATACCATTCCGTCATACGTATGTTGGGATGCCAGGTCCATCACCGTCATTATATGCGAATAACCCGGATTGTAAGAGACATTCAGCGATGACTTACCCTTCGTCAGCAGGAAGTTTACATTGCCGCTGTAACTGCTGAAGTACTGGTTGCTGTAGCTGGCAGACAGCTCACTCTGGATGGTATTGTCGTCTGCCTTAGCCGTTACAATATTGATGGCAGCCCCACGTACATGATATTCAGGCGGTGTATTATACATCACTTCGGCCGTCTGTACCTGCGAAGCGGAAGTATTCTTCAGCATCTCAAGCAGCTGCTCCTGTGTCAGTGTGCTTGCTTTTCCGTTCAGGATAACCGTTACGTCCTTTGCTCCCACCAGCGAGAGTTTACCGTTCCTGTCCTGCACACCCGGCAACTTACAGATAGCCTCGTAAGCATTGTTTACAATATGCTTTTCTGAGATGGCCGAAATGTCATAACTCAGTTTTCCCTGTTCCACGGTAACAAACGGGCGTTCTCCCTCAATTACCACTTCCTCCAGATTGTAGTCCTTCGATTCCAAAGTAATGACACCAGCATCACGTGCCTGGCCCTTCACCTGCCTGGTCTGATAAAGCAAATGCTGGATGATAAGCTGATAATTCTCCGGCTCCGGTTCAAGCATGAATGTACCGTCGGCCGCAGATATGGTTACGCCTAAATAGGTTGAATCCGGTAGCTGCATGACGATGGTAGCACCTTCTACTGGATGCTGATTGGTATCTACTATCTTTCCGGTTGTCTGACTGAATACAGATGATGCAAAACCTGCATATATGAAGAGACCTGCTATAATTCTTTTACATTCCATTCTATCTATCCATTATAGGCTTTAAATGAAATCTTTACTATTTCCTTCCCAGCAAAACACATATCTCCTAACTGGATTCAACGTGTCATTTACTGAGAGATATACAATTATAAGATATTATTTTTAAGAATAGCCCTCAAAAGTAGATATTATACACCAAACTCCACCTCACCCTTCTCATAAATTATCCTTTCAGCAATCCATAATTGTTTAATTAAGAATAAAAGGACATTTATCGGTCAATCTCACTTCTCACTGCTTCATAAAACAGGCCTCCCACATCTATGCCTAGTTTAAACTTACGAAATTTATAGGATGGAACGACCATCGGTGCAGTCCTCCATCCTTGTCGCACATCATAATACCTTTGTACACCAACGTCCACTCCAAAACGGTTTGTAAAATCGTAACCAACGGTGGCTCCATAATACGTACGGTTGAGATTATACCTGTTATCCGGACTATAAGCACCCAACACGGTAAGATGAAAATCATCTGCCGGATGAAGTGCCATGCCTCCTGACACACCAAACGACTGACCGACACTATAGGGGAAAGTATATTTTGCCGCATTCAATCCTGCATATATATCCAAAAAATCATTGATTTCCTTTTGGTATATAAGCATCATCTGGTTCACCCGACCAATTTTTAAGAAAACTTGGAATAACAGATTTACCACTATGAGCAGACTTGTTTTTTATTATATTTAAACACAACAGATTTACTTTATACATTCTTTAAATATCACAGATTCTACTAGAGTTTATAGTGAATACTATATTTCGCACGATTTCTTCCCACCAATCAAAGCCTATCTATAAAGAAAAACTTATATTTGCATTATCTGAATCACACAATCATAGAACCATGAGCAAGATTTATCCGGTAGGCATACAAAGTTTTGAAGAGATACGCAAAAATCATTACTGCTATGTAGACAAAACTGAATTAATTTACCGGCTGGTAAACAGTGGTAAATATTATTTTCTGAGCCGTCCCAGACGATTCGGAAAAAGCCTGCTCATCTCCACGCTTGAAGCCTATTTCTCCGGTAAAAAAGAACTGTTTCAGGGCCTTGCCATGGAACAACTGGAAAAAGAATGGACAGCATATCCTGTGCTGCATCTTGACCTGAATGCACGAAGATACGAGAATGAAGCCTCTCTTTATGCTATACTTAACCAACATTTGGAAAGCTGGGAAACAATCTATGGAGACGAAAAAAAAGATCGGGCTCCAGAAGAACGTTTTGCCTACCTGATAGAAAAAATCAGCCGTACCACCGGAAAGAATGTGGTCGTATTAGTCGATGAATACGACAAACCGATGTTGCAGGCCATCGGTAACGAGACTCTTCTCCGCAATTACCGCAACACACTGAAAGCTTTCTACGGAGTATTGAAGACCTGCGACAAGTACCTCCGGTTCGCTCTGCTGACAGGCGTAACCAAATTCAGTAAAGTAAGCGTATTCAGCGACCTGAATAACCTGGAAGACATTTCTCTACAGGCTATGTATAACAATTTGTGTGGAATCACAGAAAAGGAGTTATCAGAAGTATTTGCAGAGGACATCCAGGTATTGGCCGACAATAACGCACAAACTTATGCTGAAACTTGTCACCAATTGAAAGAATGGTATGACGGATATCATTTTGCATACCGCTCGGAAGACATCTATAATCCTTTCAGTCTGCTCAATGCTATGAAAAGCCGTGAATTTGGAAGCTATTGGTTTGAGACCGGTACGCCGACTTTCCTCGTAGAATTAATAAAGCATAGTAAATATAATTTGCAGCGGCTTACCGAAGAAATAGCAACTGCCGATTCATTGGGCAGTATTGACACAATGGAAACTAATCCCGTACCCATCCTCTACCAAAGTGGATACCTTACGATTAAAGGGTATGACAAAGAATTTAAAGTATACAAACTGGGATTCCCCAACAAGGAAGTGGCAGAAGGGTTTACACGCTTCTTACTTCCCTGCTATGCATATATGCCTTCCGGCAATCCCTCTTTTGAACTAATGTGTTTTGTAAAAGAGGTACGGGACGGCAAAATAGATGCATTTATGAAACGCCTGCAAAGCTTCTTTACAGACACTCCTTATGAATTAATACGCGATCTGGAATTACATTATCAGAACGTATTGTTCATTATCTTCAAACTGTTAGGCTTTTATACCCAGGCAGAATACCATACCTCGGAAGGACGCATTGATCTTGTAGTAAAAACAGCGCAGTATATTTACGTCATGGAGTTCAAGCTGGACGGAAGTGCGGAAGAAGCCCTGAAACAAATCAATGACAAACAATATGCACTGCCTTTTGCCACGGATACGAGAAAAGTCTACAAACTGGGAGTAAACTTCAGCCATCGTACACGCAACATCGAAAAATGGATTATAGAAGAATTATAAGACCTGTTTCCCAAGTAACCTAATCTTTTCTTTCTACCTTCGGCACGCTTTCTACGTTTCCATTCCGTGAACCCTACGTTCCCCGATGCAGAACCGTACGTTTCGCATAAGGAAAACATACGGTTCCGCGCTGAGAAACGTAAAAGACTTCTTCCCCTCCGAAAGTATTCGCTTTGATAATTCCAGCTATTTTTCGTAACTTCGCATGTTCATCTAACAAGAAAAGATACATGTCAGAAAATGATTTTATTACCATAAAGGGTGCCCGGGTGAATAACCTGAAAAACATCGATGTACGTATTCCACGCAACAAGCTGGTAGTCATTACCGGACTGTCTGGTTCGGGAAAGTCGTCGCTGGCATTCGATACGCTGTATGCCGAAGGGCAAAGACGCTATGTAGAAAGTCTGTCTTCTTACGCCCGCCAGTTTCTCGGACGTATGAGCAAACCGGAATGTGACTTTATCAAAGGGATTCCACCTGCCATCGCCATTGAACAGAAAGTGACGAGCTGCAACCCGCGTTCTACCGTGGGCACATCGACGGAGATTTATGAGTACCTGCGCCTGCTTTTCGCACGGGTAGGAAAAACGTATTCTCCCGTAAGCGGACAACTGGTCAAGAAGGACAGTGTGGAAGACATTGTGAACTGCATGCTGTCTTACCCGAAAGGCACACGCTATACCGTACTGACGCCTATCCTTCCCCGTGACGGAAGAAGTGTGGCAGAACAGCTGGACATGGATATGAAGCAGGGCTTTACCCGACTGGAAGTGGACGGCGAAATGGTACGCATTGAAGATTATGCCTACAATGAGAACGACAAGGTGTATCTGTTAGTGGACCGCATGAGCTGTGATGACAGCAAGGATGCCATCAGCCGACTGACGGATTCTGCCGAGACGGCCATGTACGAAGGCGACGGCACGTGTATGCTCCGTTTCTATTTGTCGGATGACACCCGCCTGCATGTATTCAGCACGAAGTTTGAAGCCGACGGCATCAAGTTTGAAGAACCGAACGACCAGATGTTCTCATTCAACTCTCCGCTGGGAGCCTGCCCTACGTGCGAAGGCTTCGGAAAGATTATCGGTATCGATGAACACCTGGTGGTGCCCAACCGTGCGCTGAGCGTGTACGATGGTGCCGTGCTTTGCTGGAGAGGTGAGAAAATGGGAGAATGGCTGAATGAGTTCCTTCGGGAAGCTCCGGCTCATGATTTCCCCATCTTTGCTCCCTATTATGAGCTGACACAAGAACAGAAAGATTACCTCTGGCACGGGCCAAAAGAGAAGGTCTGCATCGACTCTTTCTTCAAGATGCTGGAGGAAAACCAATATAAGATACAGTATCGCGTGATGCTGGCCCGCTACCGGGGAAAAACGACTTGCCCTACCTGTCACGGAAGCCGACTGAAAAAGGAGGCCAGCTACGTACGAGTGGGTGGAAAGAACATCTCGGAACTGGTGGAAATGCCGATTACCCAGTTGCAGGAGTTTTTCCGTACACTCACACTGGATGAGCACGACACCCTCGTGGCACAACGTCTGCTGAGTGAAATCAAGAACCGCCTGACATTCCTGTCGGATGTAGGTCTGGGTTACCTGACGCTGAACCGGTTGAGCAACTCGCTTTCGGGGGGTGAAAGTCAGCGAATCAACCTGGCTACCTCGTTAGGAAGCAGCCTGGTAGGCTCATTGTATATTCTTGACGAACCAAGTATCGGTCTACATAGCCGTGACACGACCCGCCTTATCAAGGTGCTGCGCCAGTTACAGCAATTAGGAAACACGGTAGTAGTAGTGGAACACGACGAAGAAATCATCCGTGCAGCCGACTACATCATCGACATCGGCCCGAAAGCCGGACGACTGGGCGGACAAGTGGTGTATGAGGGCGACATGAAAGACTTACAGAAGGGAAGCGACAGCTATACCGTGAAATACCTGTTAGGAGAAGAGACCATCGACCTGCCAGCCAGCCATCGTCCGTGGAACAATTTCATCGAAATCAAGGGAGCACGCGAGAATAACCTGAAAGGTATCGACGTGCGCTTCCCACTTAACGTGATGACGGTAGTGACGGGGGTCAGCGGTTCCGGAAAGAGTACGCTGGTACGCGACATTTTCTACAAGGCTCTGAAGCGGGAATACAGTGAATCGAGTGAACGTCCGGGCGAATTCATCTCATTGGAAGGAGACATCCGTCAGGTGAATGACATCGAGTTTGTAGACCAGAACCCTATCGGAAAGTCTTCCCGAAGTAATCCGGTGACTTATGTCAAGGCCTATGATGAAATCCGGAAACTGTTTGCCGACCAACCGCTAGCCAAGCAGATGGGATACAGTGCAGGCTATTTCTCATTCAACACGGAAGGCGGACGTTGCGAAGAATGCAAGGGAGAAGGTACGGTAACGGTAGAAATGCAGTTCATGGCCGACCTGGTGTTGGAATGTGAGTCGTGCCACGGCAAGCGCTTCAAGAACGACACGCTGGAAGTGAAGTTTGAAGGAAAAAACATTTACGACATACTGGAAATGACGGTCAACCAGGCCATCGAGTTCTTTACGGAACACAACCAGAAGAAGATTGTCAAGAAGTTGCGCCCGCTACAGGATGTGGGACTGGGTTATATCAAGTTAGGACAGTCTTCGTCTACCCTCTCGGGAGGAGAAAACCAGCGCGTGAAACTGGCGTACTTCCTCAGTATCGAAAAGGCACAACCTACCATCTTCGTATTCGACGAACCGACGACTGGCTTGCATTTCCATGACATCAAGAAACTGCTGGAAGCTTTCGATGCCCTCATCAGTCGGGGACATACGCTGGTCATCATCGAACACAACATGGATGTCATCAAATGCGCCGACCACGTGATTGACCTCGGTCCAGAAGGTGGCGACATGGGAGGAAATCTCGTGGCAGCTGGCACACCGGAGGAAGTGGCTAAATGTGCGGCTTCCTATACGGGACAATACCTGGCAGAAAAACTCAATCAGTAATCTTAACAAACAGACACATGACTCAAACTCTTGAAACCCTATACAGCCAGTTCACCGGCCATGCTCCGGAAAGCGTGGAAGCATTGCCGGGAGCCGGTTCCAACAGAAGCTACTACCGCCTGAAGGGTACTCCGACTCTTATCGGGGTATGCGGTACTTCACGCGAAGAAAACGAGGCCTTCATCTACCTGTCACGCCATTTTCAGGCACAGCATCTTCCAGTACCGGCAGTGCATGCCGTTTCCAACGACGGGCTCTGTTACCTGCAGGATGATTTAGGAACAGATTCTCTGTTTCAGCTTATCGCACACGGAAGAGAAACCGGAGAGTTTGGCTCAACGGAAAAGGACTTGCTGAAAAAAGTCATCCGGTTACTGCCCCGCATACAGTTTGAAGGGGCACAAGGACTGGATTTCGGGAAATGCTATCCGGCGGTAGAGTTCAATCACAGAAGCATTCTGTGGGACTTGAACTACTTTAAATACTGTTTTCTGAAAGCTACGGGAGTAGAATTCAGAGAGGATTTGTTAGAAGACGATTTCGAAGCCCTTTGCCAGACACTGATAGAGAGCATGGAACCCCAACCGGTATTCATGTATCGTGACTTCCAGAGCCGTAATATCATGGTGAAGGAGGGAGAACCTTATCTGATTGATTTCCAGGGAGGACGGAAAGGACCGCTGTATTACGACGTGGCTTCTTTCCTCTGGCAAGCCAAGGCCAACTATCCGGACAGCCTGCGCCAGGAACTGATTGACGAGTACCTGAAAGCCCTGCGTCCCTACAAGCTGATAGAAAAGGACGTGTTCCTATCCCATCTGCGTCATGTCGTATTGTTCCGCACGCTACAAGTACTGGGAGCTTACGGCTTCCGCGGCTACTTCGAGAAAAAGGCTCATTTCATTGAGAGCATTCCTTTTGCCATTGAAAATCTGCGCCAACTGCTGCAGGAAGGATTTCCGGAATACCCTTATCTCTGTGAGGTATTACAGCGCATGACAGAACTGAAACAGTTTGCCGCTGCACGCAACCGCCGTAACCTGACGGTCACGGTAATGAGTTTCTCTTACCGGAAAGGGATTCCGGCAGACGAAAGTGGAAATGGTGGAGGATACGTGTTCGACTGCCGCGCCGTACACAACCCCGGACGCTACGAGCAGTACAAATCGCTTACAGGACTGAACACACCGGTCATCGAGTTTTTAGAGAAGGACGGAGAGATTACAGAGTTCCTTCGTCATACCGACGCTCTGGTGGATGCCCACGTGCAGCGTTTCCTGGAACGTGGATTCTCGCACCTGATGATTTGCTTCGGATGTACCGGAGGGCAGCACCGCTCTGTGTACTCTGCCCAACACACAGCAGTGCACTTGCATGAAAAATTTAAAATTAATGTACACTTGATTCATCGGGAACAACAAATAGACCAATTACTGAAAGCCAAATGAAAGCCATGATATTTGCTGCCGGACTGGGTACCCGGCTCAAACCGCTGACCGACCACATGCCCAAGGCCTTAGTTCCGGTGGCCGGACGTCCCATGCTGGAACATGTGATTCTCAAACTGAAAGAAGCAGGATTTACCGAACTGGTCATCAACATTCACCATTTCGGAGAACAGATTATCGATTTTCTGAAAGCTAACCAGAATTTTGGACTGACCATTCATATCAGCGATGAACGTGACAGATTGCTCGATACAGGAGGCGGTATCAAAAAGGCGGCAACCTTCTTTACAGGAACGGAACCGTTTTTGGTACACAATGTGGACATCCTGTCGAATGCCGACCTGAAAGAGGTCTATGATTTTCATCGGAAAAGTCAGAATCTGGCTACACTGCTGGTCAGCCCGCGCAAGACCTCGCGCCACCTGTTGTTCGATACGGACAACCGTCTGCAAGGCTGGATTCATAAAGACACGTTGCAAACCAAGCCGGAAGGTTTTGTGTACGAACCGGGCCAATACCGCGAATATGCGTTCAGCGGCATCCATGTAATTTCACCGGAACTGTTTCATTACATGGAGGGAGAGGCATGGAAGGGCAAATTTCCCATCATGGATTTTTATCTGCACACCTGCCAGCAACTCCAGCTCGGAGGATGCATCAAAGAAGACTTGCAACTGATAGACATCGGCAAACCGGACACTCTGGCCCGGGCCGAAGAATTCCTGAAAGATTAATACCAGGTAACTGCACTACCTGTATTGCTTCGCTGATCCCACTTCAGGGCATCGGTCAGCATACTGGAGTTGGCACGGATAGAGAAGTTATAAGAAGTAAACGGACCGAACACCAATCCGCAACTCATATTAAAGCAGTGCAAGTCACGGGTAATGTTCAAGGTTGTCATAGACATCTCCTTAGAGGTAAAGTCATATCCGGTAGAATAGGTCATATTCCAACGGCTACCAATCTTGAAATTACCCGACACGTTCAATGAATGCGTCAATGAATACGGATAACGCATGGTCTTGATGTTAATGTCCTTCGAACGGTCCTCACGAATACTGTAGCTATAGCTCAAGCTGACACTCCAAGGCAATTTGAAAGCCAGGTAACCGTCTGAATCGACAGAAGCTTTCTCCGTCTTTCGCATGTTGGAGTTGTTATTCTGTTCTTCCGTTTCTTCCTCTGTCTCCTCGTCTTCACCACCTTCTTTTCCTTCTTTATCCTTATTCTTTTCATCCTCATCTTTCTTTCCGAAGAGTTTCTTGAAGGTATCGTTATTCAAGGTATAAGAGAATGAACCACTGTATCCCTGGAAACGTCCGAAACGTCCGTAAGACCATTCTGTACGGTCACCCACCACTACATTACCATTTTCATCGAACTGATATGCATACGTAGCGAATGAGGCATTCATATTAAACGTATAGTTCTTGGTCAGCTTCAAACGAAGATTCATGCTCAAGTCACTCCACCGCTTGTTGGCCACATCGTAAGAAAGAGAAGCACCCAACTGGTCAATCAAGCTGATTTTCTTATAGCCGGTAGTATCCTTGTCCGACTTCATCTTCATCTCAATGTTGTTATCAATTGAGAAGCTGATGTTCTGTGACATATTCTTTCCCGGATAGCCATATACAGCTCCTTCATAAGGAGAATACTCTACGGTACGCACCTCACCGTCTTCATCCGTATAAGTATAGGTGTCGTAATAGCCGTAACGTGATTTTCCGAAGTCCGGCGTATAAGTATAGCTGACGGTCGGTGTAAAGACGTGACGAATCTGAAGCTCCTTGCTCTTCATGAACAAAGGCTTGTACATACCATACAACTTGGTATTCATCTGTAAAGACAAGTTGTAATCGTACAAACGGTTGAAGCCGTTGATGGTATCTCGCTTCACATGATCGCGCGAGGTAGGACTCGGGTCATAGCTCTGCTTTACTTTCCGCAAATACCAGCGTTCCGTATAATTGAACGAAGGAACGATGTTGATGTACTTGAACAAGTTGAATGTAGCAGAAACCGGGATCTTGTGCTGCATACCGTTCTCCCACTGTGTCAAAGGTGTCTTGAACAACAGATTATCCTTTGTGCTGATGGAGTTGGTGATACTTCCGGTGTACTGCAATGAAATCTTTTCGTACCAGCGCTCATCTCCTGCCGATTTTTTACGCTTGAACGGATAAATACGATTCAATGAGATATTTACGTCCGGAAGCGTCATGCTCAAAGAAGAGTCACGCGTGTTCTGTGTGATATTGAATGCTCCAGAGATATTCAACCCGATTTCCGGAAAGTTACGTGAGTAGCTCACACTGGAAGCCTTGGTATTCTGAGAATACTGCTGCGGGTTGTACAAGCTGCTCAAGCTGGAACGGTCGTAACTACTGGTGGCAAAGTTCACACTGGCCGAGAACGAACTGTTCGGATTGGCCTTGGCATCCTGCCGGTGACTCCACTGAATACGGAAGTCTTTCGACACAGAATAGTCGGGCATGTTCTTCTCACCCGTTTTTGTCACCAAATAACTGGCATTGAACGAGCCACTGAATTTATAACGCTTGTTATAGTTAGATGCAGCCGATAATCCCCAAGAACCCTTCGTAAAGATTTCTCCCAATACTTTCAAGTCCATCTGGTCGCTGATGGCAAAATAATAACCACCGTCGCGCAGATAGAAACCACGGTTCATTTCATCACCATACGTCGGCATGATAAAACCGGAAGAATAGCTGCTATTGAACGGGAAGAAACCAAAAGGTACGGCAATAGGAAGAGGCACATCCTCTACCACGAGCTGTGCAGGTCCGAATACTACGTTTTTCTTCGGACGTACCTTTGCCATGGAAAGTTTTAAATAAAAATGAGGATGTTCGTGATTGTCGCAAGTAGTATATTTACCATGACGCATGTAAATTTCATCGTTTGCTCCTTTCTTTCCTTCCTCACTGGTGACATATCCTTCACCCTGCTGTGTGACAATGCTATTGATGAAACCCTTCTTGGTCTTGAAGTTATAGCGCATGATTTTAGATTCATACGGTGTTTCTCCATCCTTGAAAATCGGTGAACCCGTTTCCACTCCTGCCGTATCGGTCACTCCCGTGGCATAGACGGTACTGCTATCCATATTCATTGTAATTACTGCAGAGGTCAGCTCAATGTTCTGGTAATTCACTTTACCTTCCCCATAAAGATGTGCATAGCCCTCTTTTGTAAAGACAATCGAATCGCTTGCTTCATAAATAACCGGTGCATCCAGCGGTTCTTTTTTCTTTGTGGTATCTGCGGCCAGCGAGTCCATTCCCAGCGAATCCAACGCCAATGAGTCCCGATGAAGGGAATCGGTCTTCTCTCCTCCCCGCATACGTTTTCCTCTCACACGCTGTGCTTCGGCATAGAATGAGCAGAAAAAGCCAAAAACAAACAGAGATAGCAGTAAATATGTAGTTCTTCTAAATGATGTCATCACCGTCTTTTTACGCAATATGCGGTGCAAAAGTAAGCATTATCCTACAAATAAACGTCAACGCTTTCCTTTTTAATGTATTTTTAGTTCTACAAAAAGAGTTTACACCACGCATCAAAACGCGCCAGCCCCTCTTCCCCATGTTTTTCAATACTCTTTCGGGCCTTTTCTACGCTCTTTTCCTTATCCAATTTGGTCTTTGAATAAAACTTGTCGGCAAAACAGATTATCTGTTCTTCCAAACTGATTGGAATCATTTCACGGTGAGGCACCGGAAGGTCACGTTCCATAATCGCCTTGAGGGAAAGTCCGGCACCTGTATGACGCTCACACACCAGCGCATGACGCGGATAACCCTCACGAGCCACCAATTCCGAACCTAAATATCCATGACAGATATAGGGATATTTGCCAAAGCAAAAAATACCATCTGCGTCCGTCATAAAAATACCAATGTCATGAAGCATCGCCGCTTCTTCTATAAAAGTCAAGTCCAAATTCAGTTCCGGATGCTTACGTGCCATTTCCAAAGCCTTGTCTGCTACCGAACGGCTGTGTACCAGCAAAATATGTTTTAACTCGTTATCTTCCGGATAATATTTGTCAATCAATGCAAGTGGATTCATAAATAAATGTGGCTATATTTGTAAAAAGTATCACAAATCTACAAAAATTCCATGAGTTACACGAAAAGAATCTTTTTGAAATACATTTTGGGTGCCTGTATAAGCTGTTTTATGGCTCTGCAAGGACATGCCACCGTACGCAACGGAGCCGACCAATTGGAAAAACTGCTTCCCTTGCTTGAAGAAAAACGGGTTTCTCTAGTAGTAAACCATACTTCTCTTTGTGGGAAAACCCACTTACTGGACACCCTGGCCAGTCAAGTAAAAATCGTACGGGTATTTGCTCCTGAACATGGATTTCGAGGGGATGCAGATGCCGGAGAATACATTCAAAACGGAAAAGATACCCGCACGGGAGTGCTCATCCTTTCACTTTATGGAAAAAACAAGAAACCGCTACCGTCACAGCTGACTGGCACGGACGTGGTAGTGTTCGACATACAAGACGTAGGTGCCCGCTTCTACACTTACATCAGTACGCTTTATTACGTGATGCAGGCTTGTGCCGAGAACCAGAAAGAACTGATTGTGCTGGACCGCCCTAATCCTTGTGACTACGTAGACGGTCCAGTACGAGAAAAAGCATACAAAAGTTTTGTGGGCATGCTTCCCATCCCCCTGCTTCATGGATGTACCTTAGGCGAAATGGCCGGAATGATTAATGGAGAAGGTTGGTTAGGTAAAGGCCTGCAATGTCGTTTGCAAGTAATTCGAGTGGAAGGATGGAAACACGGACAGCCTTACTCGCTTCCGGTAAAACCTTCTCCCAATTTGCCAAACGATCTTTCCATTGCGCTCTACCCCTCACTCTGTCCTTTTGAAGGAACTTCCGTAAGCATCGGTAGAGGAACCACTTATCCTTTCCAAGTCATCGGTTCTCCGGCACTAAAGGATTTTTTCCAGTTTCAGTTTACCCCACGCTCTTTAAAAGGGTTCGACAAGCATCCGCTTCATCAGAATCAGACCTGCTTCGGCCTCGACTTGCGCACAGAAAAAGAACTGCCTCAAGGCTTTTCCCTAAAATACCTCCTGCAGTTTTATCAGCTCTATCAGAAGCAATATCCGGATGCCGAAAAGCGTTTCTTCAGCCGTTCCCAATGGTTTGACCTGCTAATGGGTACATCACAGGTACGCAAGGACATACTTCAGGGAAAAACGGAATCCGAAATACGCCAGGCATGGGAGAAGGACTTGCAAGCTTACCGTTCCTTACGTGAAAAATATTTATTGTATGAATAAAAAACAAGCGGACAGCAGGTAGTTCCTTTAAAGACTCCTGCTGTCCGCTTCTTACTATCTTAATCTGCACGATTATTTCTTTTTCATCTTCTGCATCATACCAGCCATCTTGCTGCCAGTTACCATCTTCATCATCTTACGAGTCTGGTCAAACTGCTTCAACAGACGGTTTACTTCCTGAATGCTTGTTCCACTACCCTTAGCGATACGTGTACGACGTGTTCCATTCAGAATTTCAGGATGAGTACGTTCTTCCGGAGTCATAGAATAAATAATAGCTTCAATGCTCTTGAATGCATTGTCGTCGATATCAATATCCTTAATAGCCTTTCCTACACCCGGAATCATAGAAGCCAGTTCCTTCAGGTTACCCATCTTCTTAATCTGGTGAATCTGAGTCAGGAAGTCATTGAAATCGAACTGGTTTTTCTGAATCTTCTTCTGAAGGCGTTTCGCTTCTTCTTCATCATACTGTTCCTGTGCACGTTCTACCAATGACACGATATCACCCATACCCAGGATACGGTCAGCCATACGAGCCGGATGGAACTGATCTACGGCATCCAGTTTCTCACCGGTACCCACAAACATAATCGGCTTGTTTACTACTGTACGGATAGACAGCGCCGCACCACCACGTGTATCACCATCCAACTTGGTCAATACGACACCGGTGAAATCCAGACGTTCATTAAATTCACGAGCTGTATTTACCGCGTCCTGTCCGGTCATGGCATCTACCACAAACAATGTAGCATCCGGATTGATGGCTTTCTTGATGGCTTCAATCTCGTTCATCATCCGCTCGTCTACTGCCAAACGACCAGCAGTATCGACAATCACCAGGTCATACCCTTTTGCTTTCGCTTCCTGAATGGCATTCAAGGCAATCTGTACAGGGTCTTTGCTGTCCAGTTCGCTATATACAGGAACTTCTACCTGCTGACCGAGCACTTTCAACTGCTCAATTGCAGCCGGACGATACACGTCACACGCTACCAGCAAAGGTTTACGGTTCTTCTTTGATTTCATCATGCGGGCCAGCTTACCAGAGAAGGTGGTCTTACCAGAACCCTGCAAACCTGACATCAAGATAACAGCCGGACGACCTTTCAATTCGATTTCGGCAGTATCTCCTCCCATCAAGGTAGTCAACTCATCGTGTACAATCTTCACCATCAACTGACTGGGCTTGACAGCTGTCAATACATTCTGTCCCAGTGCTTTTTCCTTTACCGTATCTGTAAAGTTCTTTGCTACTTTATAATTCACGTCCGCATCCAGCAATGCACGACGTACATCCTTCAAGGTTTCGGCCACATTGATTTCGGTGATTTTACCTTCACCTTTCAATATCTTAAACGACCGTTCTAGTCTTTCACTTAAATTATCGAACATATATGTTGCTTTTTTATTTATTATCAAAAATTTCCAGCGTGCAAAATTACAAAAAAATCAGTATGCTCAAATCTTTTTGTTCTGCCATTTTGCTTTTTTCAGATAAATGAGACTGGAACCTAACATCAATACGTAATAAATCACTTCCGTGGTGAAGCATACGTCCACCGGTGCCTGGATAACCATGCCCACCACAATAATATAAAGTGCATAAAAAACTTGTACAAACACTTCCAATACCAACGCCGCCTGCGTATTGCCCGTTCCTGATATGCCATTGAAATACACATTGGCCAGCGAAGCAATCAGCATAGCCCCGCATACCACGTACAAAGCTGATACAGACTCCACCAACAAGGCTTCTTCATTTGTATAAACCGACAAGATACTTCCGGGAAACGCTACGCACAAGCCTACGCACACTACCATAATCAAAAACGACATCCGGGATATCTTATGCAGTAACGTAACTACCCCTGATGAACCGCCAGCACCAATCAGATTACTCACCAACGTATTGGCAGTAGTGGAAAGTGCCTGTACAGGAATCAGCAACACTACATACACACTTCGCACGATATTGGCTACCGCCAGTTGCCGCTGTCCGAGTCGTTCAAGAGCCATAAAAAAGACAAACCAGATGGCCATGGCCAGAAAATACTGTACCATCGTGAAACAAGATATGCGAAGGATGCGCAGCACCATACTTAAATCGAACTGTCCAAAACGATTCAGTCCATATTTTTTCAGGTCTACCTTATAATAGGTATAAAGCAAAAAGAAAAGCAGCGAAGAAGCTTCGGCGATGACAGAAGCCAAGGCCGCACCACGCACCCCCATTTCCGGCAGGCCTAATTCTCCGAATACCAGGGCATAATCAAGTACCACATTCACCAAAGCCATTACGACTGCATTCATCGTCAACACTTTGGTACGCGTAATACCGATATAAAGCCCGCGAAACATCACATTCACAAAAGCAAAAAGAAATCCCCAGATACGCCAGGTGAAAAATTCATAGGTAGCCCCATAAATAGAATCCGAAGTAATCAGCAACCGAATCAACGGAGCAGCAGAAAAATACATCAGTATCAGCAAACAAACCGCCATCCCGAAACTGAAAGCCGTTCCCTGCCACATAATAGGGCCTACTGCCCGATAGTTTCCTTCTCCATTACGACGGGCTATCAGAATCTGCGAACCGACACTAAAACCAAAAGCAATGGTATAAACACAAATGTAGAGCAAACCGCCCATGGCAGCTGCTCCCAAAGCGACTTCACCCACACGCCCTAAAAAGGCCGTATCAGTCACATTTATCACATTCTGCGCCAACAAGCCCAGAAAAATAGGATAAGTCACACGCCAGATTTCCTTATTGGTGTACATACATCAAAAGAATAAAAATGATTGGAAATTGCATACTTTTGCAAAGATACACTTTTAAAACCAGAACTACATAAAAAGCATTTAAATACCCCCCTCATGCTACTTAGTTTCAAATAAAACAATTTCAAATAAAATAATTTTTACTCATTTCGTTGGTTTGTGTGCAATTTAGCACTATTTTTGCAGCCGATTTTTAACAAACAACCTAAAAACGAATGAAAAAATTTCTTTTCATCAGTGCAGCGACACTGTGTATCTCTTTCCCGTCTTTCGCGGGAGATTATCTGACCAACACCAATCAAAACGCCGCTTTCCTTCGAATGATAGCCCGAGGAGCTTCTATTGATATAGACGGTGTGTATAGTAACCCTGCAGGACTTTCTTTCCTTTCGCACGAGGGATTCTACCTGTCACTGACCGGACAAAGTGCTTATCAGACCCGTGAAATTGACGCTAATTTCCCACTCTTTAAACAAGCTGACGGAACAAACAGCAGCCGATTGTACAAAGGAACGGCCTCTGCTCCCTTCATTCCGAGCTTTCAAGGATTATATAAAAAGGATAATTGGGTAATCTCTGCCAGCTTTGCCATTACGGGTGGTGGAGGAAAAGCCTCATTCAGCAACGGTCTTCCAATGTTCGATGCATTAGCTATGGGAATGATTCACCAGCAAACTGGCGGACAAGTAACTCCCCAGATGTACGACATTAATACTTCTATGGATGGAAAACAATACATTTACGGAGTACAGTTGGGATTGAGCTACAAAATCAATGACTGGCTGAGTGTGTTTGCCGGCGGCCGAATGAACTACGTAAAAAGTGGCTATGAAGGCTACCTGAAAGCCTACATGAAAGAGAATTTAGGTGGAACCCAATTGGCCAACCTTGAGCTGGACTGCGACCAGAGCGGATGGGGACTGACTCCCATCATTGGTGTGGATGCTAAATTAGGACGCTGGAACTTGGCTGCAAAGTATGAATTCAAGACAAACCTGAATATTGAAAACCAGACTCACACACTGGAAGTTCCTACAGGTACCCCAGAAGCGGTCATAAAACCTTACGCAGATGGAGAACAAACTCCCAGCGATATTCCTGCCTACCTGAGTGTAGCTGCCGGATATGAAATTTTGCCTAACCTCCGTGCTTCTGTGGAGTATCACTTTTATGATGATAAACATGCAGGCATGCTGAACGACCGACAGAAAACCCTGAAGCACGGTACTCACGAATACCTTGCCGGTATGGAATGGGACATTACCAAACGACTGACTGTCAGCGGTGGTTTCCAAAAAACAAACTATGGCCTGAGCGATGATTTCCAGACTGATACCAGCTTCTCATGCGACTCTTACTCATTAGGATTTGGTGCCAGAGTCAACCTTACACAAGCATGGAGCATTGATGTGGCCTATTTCTGGACACATTACAACAAATACACCAAAGAAACAGACAACTACAACGGTACAGGTCTGAAAGGAACTGACATTTACAACCGTACGAACAAAGTATTCGGATTAAGTCTGAACTATAAATTCTAATTTAACCCCTCTTCTGGCTTCTCATCTGCCCAACACATGAGAAGCCGGAAGTTAACCTTAAAAATCCTTACTTTCTCCTTCTTGTTAGAAAGGAAACAGATAGTTTTTGTTACTTTTGTCAAGTAAAACCTTGTACTAATTCTCAAAAATTAAACTATGAACAAAAAACTATCATGGCTATTGCTCTCCACTCTATTGGGAGGAGCCGTACTGACTGGATGTTCGGAGGAAAATCCAAGACCGACAAACGGAGAAGGTGATCAAAATCCCACATCAAAGAACCCTACAGAACTCTATTATGCCAACATGTTCGGCAAGGAGGCTATGAGTATCTACTATTACTGGAATAAGGAAATCAGTAGTGACCTGGACAACTGGAACATCGAGACTAACAATGACCCAATCGGTACCGTTGACCGAATCAGGTACCATCAAGGAGATAAATACATCGACAAATGGTCCATACTCACTGACGACATGGCTTCCTTTAACAGCAGTGTGGAAGGGGTTTCTACTACATTTGGCTGGAACCTTACTTTCTACCCTGTAAACAAAGAAAAGAATCAATATGCAGCAGCAGTAAACTTTATCCATGAAGGGAGTCCTGCTGCAAAAGCGGGATTTAAACGAGGAGACATTATCCTTTCTATAAATGATGAAGAAATCACCCCCGACAACTATACGGATTTATACTATAAACCTACCTTAAAGGTTTCCCTCGGAAAACTGCAAGAAAATATCATTGTCAGCCAGAACAAGTCAATAGAGCTGACAGCCGTCAACATATACGAAAATCCTATCATTTGCGACTCCGTATATGAATTCAACGGAAAGAAAGTGGGCTATCTGGCCTATACCAGCTTTGACCTGAAATCCATCAATCCACTGATTGAAATCGGGAAAAAGTTTAAAGCAGAAGGTATTGACGAATTGGTTTTAGACCTCCGGTACAACGGAGGAGGTTATGTTATTACTGAAAACGTGTTAGCCTCTATGTTTGCTCCGCAAGAAGCTGTCAGCAGCAAGAAAGTATTCGAAAAGGAAATCTACAACAGCTATTTGAGCGAAAGCTACCAGAAACAAGGAGAAAGTCTGGAAACCCGTTTCACCACCGAATTCAATTACCCGGAAGTGGAAGTCAATGCAAGCACTAAAGATGCCAACATCGGATTGAAAAAAATCTACGGATTAATCGGTTCTGGATCGGCATCGGCATCCGAAGCACTGCTTGGCGGATTAATGCCTTATACAAACGTTCGACTCATCGGCACGCAGACACACGGCAAGTACTGCACTGGGTGGATGCTCAGCGCAGAAGAGATGTACGAAAAATGCCCGCAAGAGCTGAAGAACTGGGGAATCTATGTAATGGTCAGCATTTACCAGAATGCCGATGGAAAAACTCCCTGTATGCCTGATGGACTCATCCCGGATATCCAAATTGAAGATGCCCCGATACAGGCTTATCAAATAGGAGATGTCAACGAGCCTCTCTTGAAACAAGCACTCACGGAAGCCGGACGTTCATACGAAACCAACGGTGTAGGCAGCCGTAGTGCGGCTTCCCCACACTTCAATGCACTCCCGCCTGTAAAAACACCACTCTTCGGGAAACGTATCCAGCTGATTCCATCATTCGTTTCTTCACACTCCAAATAATGGTTCATTAAAAAAGTTCGCCAGACTCCGTAAAAGAATCTGGCGAACTTTTTATACAATCATCTATGATTCAAACACATTCTTATTCTTCCCATACCAGATAAGCAGACACCAGCCAATGGTTCAACTCATCCTTATTTACAGGCTGGGCTTCAGGTATGCTGACAGTGAATGTATGCTTTCCTGCTTGCAAGCCTGGAAGTTCAACTACCTCTGGCAATACATCCGATCCGGGACACCAGTTAGAACGCGATAAATCAGAAGATGCCAATGGTTCCTCTACCTCCTTAGTCTTATAACCATCTTCACTAATATAGGCCGCCAGGCGTTTGATAAGCCAAACACCAGTAGCCGGATTGAAACGACGGAAAGAAGCACAGTCATCTCTCCAAGGAACAAAACTATAAACCTCTTTTCCATCCACGGAAAGAATATTGCGCTTCTGCACAAATTCATCACCACCGGAATGGCCTCCATGACCGGTTACAATGTATTTCAAACGCACATTTTTCGCGTTCTTCGGAAGCACAAAATCAGTAGAAACAGATTTACGGGCAAAAATGTCCGGATAAGACTGACCGATATAATATACCGTGTTCATCAGCGGTTCCACATGACGGCGGACAAGCTTTTCACATGTAACCGGAGTTTCCTTGATTTTCAGTTCCATGCTAGCTACATAACCTTCTTTTGTCCACGTGTCAATAAAGATACCGACATACACTTCACCTTTAATGGCCGAATATAAATCCGTAATGTCCTGCTCCCATTGCACACATTTCTCCCACTTAGGAATATAAACCGGACGACGCTTGCTGGACAAAGAGTCATCTTCTGCGCTGAAATGCCCTACCCCGAAAGGTGTCATGAAACGCATCAGCTCTATTGTAGGCAAATAGTCCTTTCCCGGTACAATTCCAATCATATTTTCCAGTTTCAAGCTGTCAATTGCCGGAAACTGTTTCTTTCCCTGTGCAATACTCAGCAAATTCACAGCCGAATTCTTGGGAAGCACAAAACAAGAACCGGATTTATCCCAGCGGTCACCATTAGAAGCTACGGTCACCTTCAAGCTGACCGTCACATCCCGCTGGTAATCGGGAATCTGAATCTTCTTTAAAATAATACGACCGTTCACCAGATGAATGACTCCATCCGCACCCGCTGCAGAATACCCTGCATACGTATCTGGTACAAAATGAATATTCTCCTTGTCAAATACCGTCAAATTCAAATCTCCTTTTGCAGGAAGTTCCTTATGTCCTGCCGCACATACGTTCAACGCCACGAATAAGGAAACAAACATACTAACTATCTTCATATACTCATTTTATTATTTTGCAACCTCAAAACCTCTTTTATCCAAATAAGCCTTAAACTTATGCAGATACTCTTCGTCCGGTCCGTCAAAGAAGGAACCCCCTGAAGCTCCATTATTGAAAGCCTCATCCAATGCCTGCTCAAAAGTTTTCTTAATATCAGGGAACATCAATCCGGCATAAATTTTAGCCCGGCCATTAATCGTCTGTACACTTTCCTTCACCGAACGTCCAATCCACTCCGGTCCTTCATAATAAAAACCATTGTAAATCATCGGGAAGTATGCATCGAGCGACCACTGTCCCCAATCCTGGCGTACCATCTTGCGAGCCATAGAAGGTCCCGGGAATACCGCAGCAGAGATACGTTTGCCATCTGCCTTGATGGTCTGCGTAATCTTATTGACCACACGTGTAATGGCATCCAGACGGAAATTTATCCATGACTGGTCTTCCATCGGATACTTCAATTCCAGCGGGTCTTTACCGGTCTGCTCCTTAAACATCTTCCGGCATACCTCACAGTAACAATAGTCATATTCCGGTAATTCAGAAGTCTGCTCAATTCCGTAATTTTTCCACAAGCTCACTGGTAACACTACATCCGGGAAACGCACATAATCCAGATGTACTCCATCCACATAAGGCAGATTCGCTTCTTTCAGGTAATCAGCAGCCAGATATTCAGCCACACCTTCATGGTTCGGACACAAGAAGCGGTAATAATCCACATAAGCGGGCTTGTCATAGCATGACTCCCCTTTACGGTTCACGGCAAACCAGTCAGGATGTGTCTCACGCACTTCTCTGCGGTTCATGGTCCACTTCCAATAATGCGCCTCCAGACCCGCTTCCTTACACATCCGGTAAGTAGCCTCATCATAGCCTTCAAACATGACTCCACTGATGCCACATTCTTTCATCAGAGCAAAGTATTTCTTATAGTACGCATCTCCCTTTTCCTTATTAATGCGCATCCATACCCAGTTCTTTACCTGACGGGGAGTAATGGCTTCACGAGTAAACCTACCGTTATGGTCTACCACATAACGTACTTTTTCTTCAGGCACGCTCACCGACATACAGAATGTACGTTGTGTAGCCTCTACCAAGATTTCAGCACCAGCAGGCAAGTCCTTCAATTCCGCCTCGGTCAGGAAGAAATTTTCTTTGGAACGAATGTAGTTTTTCTCCTTGGCATAATTATCCAATTGTGCATAGAACATGGCCCAAAGCAACTTATAGGCAGCCATATTGTAAGGATACTTGAAGGAATCAGTACCCGTTCCTATCACCTTATCCGAAAGATACAAGAATCCCCATCTGTCAGGCATGTGCATATCGATGCGTCCGGTAGGCATCCATACCCAGTTTTCTTCACGCTGTCCGGGCTTCAACCACTGCACACGTGAGAAGTTGATACGCCAGCAGTTTCCAGCCTGAGCCGGGTTGGAGAAATTCACTGTCAACGCTTTATGAGGAATAGCCATTTCCACGCTCCACTGTTTGTCCTTATCTTTCGACTTGTTCAAGGTTCCTTCACGATGAATAGCCAACTGAAGTCCCGGACAATCCCACTGAATCATAAAATTACCTCCCGAACGGTAAGGTTTGTCCAGCATCAAGTCAAAAATAACTCCCTTCGCATTGGTTTCTATTTCAAAGTAATTCTGCCCGTCCCCATCCGGATCCAGAAAAACCTCAAAGTCATTGTCATAATAGATAATTGTATCCCGCTGACTGAGTTTTGCCTTGATATCATCCTCCTGCAACACGGCTCCTACATAGAGATAATTATCATCCCACAACATTTTGGCAGAAGTATCATAACAAGGTTTGGCAAATCCTTCCCCACTTATATCTACAAAAGAAGAAGTGGACTGCGCCTTTTGCCAGTCTGCCTCATTCAGTTTTCCATCTACTTTAATTTTTCCATCCACACGATAGCATACATAACCTTCGGGAAGCGTCAGCATACGTTCATACTTTTCATATAGCCCCTGCCCCCAGAGTTGTCCTGCCACTGCAAGTGCAAACAAACTACCTATCAATTGTTTTCTCATAATCGGTTTTTTCATTAATTACTTTCAATAACCTGTCCCGCTCCCCGATACAATTTGACCGGTCCGTCCAACAATACGGCAATTACCGTGATTTGTGAATCAAGTACATGATCGGGCACATCGATATAAAGATTACCAGGCACTTCACTCCAATAGTTCTTATTATATACCTTATAAGACAACATGGAGCCATTGCCTACCACCCATACCCGGTTGACTTTATTCATCAGCCCTTTTACTTCAATAGGGCCATTAGGCTTATAAGGCAAGTAAAGATACAAAATATCTCCCCCTTTATTCAGGGTTGTATATCCCTGGAAGTGTTCAGTCGGAATACCGGCACGCGTATCATAAATCGCCTCCTTGTGCTTTTTCGTCCAACGCCCGAACTCTTTCAGGATAGCAACCTGCTCTTCCGGAATCGTACCGTCCTCTTTTGGACCAATGTCCAGCAACAGATTTCCTCCCATGCTCAGGCAATCCACAAAGGTCCGTAATAAAATATAAGGTGATTTATAATTGGTATCCGTATGCTGATAGCCCCACGAATCATTCATCGTCATACACAACTCCCAATATTTATCTTCAGGACGTACAATAGGAACTCCCTGCTCCGGTGTAGCATAATCACCATATCCCTGGATACGCGAGTTGATAATTACATTCTTATTGTCCGAGCGCAACAAATCCACGATTCCTTTAGAGTTCCATGCCTCCGCAGTCTGTTCCCAGTCGCCATCAAACCAATACAAGTCCGGCTTCCAAGTCTTGTTCAACTCCGCCAACTGCGCCATATTAAAATTCACGAAACGTTTCCAGCGCACGGAGTCATTCGTATAACGCACTTCCGTACGTGTCATGTTCGGATAATCAGGATGCGACCAGTCCAGTAAGGAATAATAGAATCCCAACTTCAAACCCTGCTTGCGGACTTCTTTTACAAAAGGACTGATTAAATCTCTCTTGGCTGGCGTACATTTTACCGTACTCAGCTCACCCGCCTTTGTATCCCATAAAGCCATTCCATCGTGGTGCTTCGTCGTAATCACCGTATAGCGGGCTCCACTCTCTTTAATCAAGTCCACCCAAGCCTTAGGATCATACTTTGAGGCAGTAAATCCATCCTTCTGGCTCATATATTCCTCATACGGAAGGTATTTATTGAAGAAAGACCAGCTTTCGGAAACCCCCTTCACCGAATAAATGCCCCAATGAATAAAAATACCCAACTTGGCATTTGAGAACCACTCCATCCTTTTTTCTTTCTTAGCATCTTGCTGTGATTTTTCCGGTGTCTGACTCATGACAGGCACAACCGCACAACAAAAAGCCATACACAAAGCTATAATCTGCTTGTTTAGCATAATTGGTAAATAAAATATTAATAAAACAAAACAATTCACTCAGACGAGGCCAAAAGCATACATGTTACCCCAACGACTATACATAAGGTTAAACAAGTTTCTATCTAAATATTAGAAAATTCTATATATGGCAAATATATAAAATTTTCATACAATTCTATTATTATCAGCCCATAAAAGGGCACAAAAAAACTCCGCCAATTGACGGAGTTCTATCAGAAAGCGGAAGCTGGGGGATTCGAACCCCCGGTACGGTTACCCGTACGGCAGTTTAGCAAACTGCTGGTTTCAGCCACTCACCCAAACTTCCATTCTTCTTTGGGAACGCATCTTCTCTCAAATGCGGTGCAAATATAGAGCGACTTTTTGAGTTGTGCAAACTTTTGCAAAGATTTTTTCGCAAACACACCTTTCCCATAACCCGTTTCTATAGCCTATACTACTTTGTAATTAATGCAAAATAATAATATACCACAAAATAGGTATTGTACAACACAAGGTTTTTCACTACCTTTGCACTCGGTTTAGAGAACCACATTTACATAACTTTTTAATATTTCAAATTTATGGCAATGAATTTTAAAGAAGGCCGTTGGAACCATGAAATCAACGTCACCGATTTCGTAAAGACAAACATTACGCCTTACGAGGGCGACGCTTCATTCCTGGTCGGTCCAACTGAACGTACAAAAGCTGTTTGGAACAAATGTTTGGAAGCTTTGGCTGAAGAACGCGCAAACAATGGTGTACGCTCGCTCGATCCGTCCACAGTATCAACCATCACTTCTTTCGCACCGGGATATATTGATAAGGAAAATGAAGTCATTGTCGGCTTGCAGACTGACGAAGTGTTGCGCCGCGCAATCAAACCTTTTGGAGGTATCAAGGTAGTAGAAAAAGCTTGCCGTGAAAACGGGGCAGAAGTTGACCCGAAGGTTAAAGATATTTTCACCCACTATCGCAAAACTCATAACGACGGAGTTTTCGATGCATACACAGAAGAAATCCGTTCTTTCCGCTCACTTGGTTTCTTGACAGGACTTCCTGACAACTATGCACGCGGACGAATCATCGGTGATTACCGTCGTCTGGCATTGTATGGTCTGGACAGACTGATTGAAGCTAAACAGAATGATTTGCGTCACCTGACTGGTCCGATGACTGATGCCCGCATCCGTCTTCGTGAAGAAGTGGCTGAGCAGATCAAGGCCCTGAAGGAAATCAAGATCATGGGAGAACAATACGGTCTTGAACTGGGACGTCCGGCTCACAATGCACAGGAAGCTGTTCAGTGGGTATACATGGCTTACCTGGCTGCCGTAAAAGAACAGGATGGTGCTGCCATGTCATTGGGTAACGTATCGTCTTTCCTGGATATCTATATTGAATATGATATGGCTCATGGCCTGCTCGACGAAGCACATGCACAGGAGTTGATTGACCAGTTTGTCATCAAACTGCGTATGGTACGCCACTTGCGTATGCAGGCTTATACTGACATCTTTGCCGGCGACCCGACATGGGTTACAGAATCTATCGGCGGACGCTTCAACGACGGACGTACAAAAGTAACCAAGACTTCATTCCGTTTCTTGCAGACATTGTACAACCTCGGTCCTTCACCAGAACCGAACTTGACCGTGCTGTGGAGCCCGGAACTGCCGGAAGGTTTCAAGAACTTCTGTGCACAGGTTTCTATCGATACATCTTCTATCCAGTACGAGAACGACGACCTAATGCGTGAAGTACGTAACTCTGACGACTACGGTATCGCTTGCTGTGTATCTTATCAGGATATCGGCCGTCACATCCAGTTCTTCGGCGCACGCTGTAACCTGGCTAAGGCATTGCTGCTGGCTATCAACGGCGGACGCTGTGAAAACACCGGTACACTGATGGTGAAGGATATTCCGGCATTGAGCGGTGATGTGTTGAACTTTGAAGAAGTGCTTGCCAACTATAAGAAAGTGCTGAAAGAAATGGCACGCGTGTACAACGAAGCCATGAACATCATCCACTACATGCACGACAAGTATTATTACGAAAAGGCTCAGATGGCTTTCGTAGATACTGACCCGGTTATCAACCTGGCTTACGGTGTGGCAGGTATGTCTATCGCTGTTGACTCATTGTCTGCCATCAAGTATGCAAAGGTAACAGCACGTCGTAACGACATCGGACTGACAGAAGGATTCGACATCGAAGGTGAATTCCCTTGCTTCGGAAATGACGATGACCGCGTAGACCACCTGGCTGTAGACTTGATTTACTACTTCGATGAAGAGTTGAAGAAATTGCCGGTTTACAAGAATGCCAAACCGACCTTGTCTATCCTGACCATTACTTCAAATGTGATGTATGGTAAGAAAACAGGTGCCACTCCAGACGGCCGCGCCAAAGGTGTAGCATTCGCTCCTGGAGCCAATCCGATGCACGGACGCGACAAGAACGGTGCCATTGCTTCTCTGAGCTCTGTAGCTAAATTGCGTTACCGTGACTCACAGGACGGTATCAGCAACACCTTCTCTATCGTACCGAAATCTTTGGGAGTAGATATGGAAAACCGTATCGAGAACCTGGTAACGATGATGGACGGTTACTTCGTGAAAGGTGCACACCACCTGAACGTAAACGTATTGAACCGGGAAATGCTGGAAGATGCCATGGAGCATCCGGAAAAATATCCTCAGCTGACAATTCGTGTATCTGGTTATGCAGTGAACTTCATCAAACTGAGCCGTGAGCATCAGCTGGAAGTAATTTCACGCAGCTTCCACGAACGCATGTAATTCTTGCATAAAGAGTATATAATTTTAACTGGACACAAGCTACCCGGATTTTCAGTCCGGTAGTTTGTGTCTATTATTTTTTATCCTATCATGATTAGAGTACATTCATACGAATCATTAGGCACATACGACGGTCCGGGAATACGTCTCGTTGTTTTCTTGCAAGGCTGTAATTTCCGATGCCTTTATTGTGCCAATCCCGATACCATTGATGCCAAAGGTGAAAGTAAAGAAACTGCTCCTGAAGAGATACTCAAGATGGCTGTGAGCCAGAAACCTTTTTTCGGGAAGAAAGGAGGTATTACTTTCAGTGGAGGAGAACCCACCTTTCAGGCAAAAGCCTTGGTTCCTTTATTCCGCATGCTGAAAGAAGCAGGCATTCATATCTGCGTGGATACAAATGGCGGAATCTGGAACGAAGATGTAAAGGAGCTGCTTTCGCTGGCAGACCTCGTACTACTTGACGTAAAAGAATTCAATGACGAACGTCATAAAGCACTCACTTCCAGAAGTAATGCACAAACTCTGAAAACTGCAGCCTGGCTTGAAGAAAACCAGAAACCGTTCTGGCTGCGTTATGTACTGGTACAGAAGTACAGTTATTTTAAAGAAGACATAGAAGCACTCGGTGAACATTTCAAAGACTATCGCATGATTGAACGGGTTGAGATACTCCCCTATCACACCCTGGGTGTACATAAATATGAAGCCATGAAAATGGACTACCAGCTGAAAGATGTACAACTCAACACACAAGCGCAATTAGATGAAGCGAAAGAGTTGTTTGAAAAGTACTTCAAGACGGTTTACGTAAACTAAGTAATTAGTTTACAACAAATTACTCAATTCCAGTACTCCTTAAGAAGTACTGTAGTACTTCAAAGCAAGTACTGGAGTACTTCTGCGGCAGTACTACGATACTTTTTAGGAAGTACTGACCGACTCCAACTTAAAATAAAAAACTGCAACTTTTTCTGAAAAAATTTATCACCCTCATGCAGTATTTACATATATGTGTCATTTATTAGTTAGACAACAGGAAATAATAAGACTATAATTACTATATGGAGAAAAGAAGGTTAGTGAATAAAACCGAGATGGGAAAAGAAAATTTTAAAAGAATTTCCAGCAAACAACTGGAAGCCAGGATTACGGCCTTCACTGTCATACTGGCAGTAATTGTCATGAACATATTGTGGTGGACAGGTACACAGTTCTTAGAGTTGAACAACAACCACAATATTACGGAAACTGCAAAACCTTTCAATCAACAGGCCATGCAGCACCGATAAACCCTGTCATTGGGGAATCAACACAAAAAGGAGTCCCGGTATCCAAGTTCAAAGATACCGGGACTCCTTTTTTCTATCTGTTACCTTATTACAGTAATAAAACGGTCAGTTCACGCGCTCCGTGTGCTCCCATCACCAGCGCCTGCTCAATATCTGCCGTTTTTGATGGGCCAGAGATGAATACCCCGTAACCATACTCTCCTGTATCTATTTTCTGATACGCCTCGTGCATGTTGTTTACCAGATTTTTCCGGTCGAGCAGAAGTATCAAGGCCTCAGAAATAAAGTACACCGCACGCTGTTCCACATCCTGCTGCACCCAGACAGCACCGTTTTCACACACACCGATGCGCCCGTCTACTACAGCCAGGTCTGTGCCATCCAACTCAGCAGAAGCCTCCACATCGTCAGGATGAAAAGTGGCACAGGTAATATTCTTCAGATTGGAAGCAATGCGTTTGGCATCCGGATACAATTTACGGACCAATGCATTGACATCTTCTCCCTCATTGACCGTCACCACACGTCCGCCGACTTCTGCCACAACCTTACAGAATTGCGCTACCTGATCAGCGTACGTAATTGCTCCTTGTTCCAATGCAGACAAGTCCGGCTTTTCATAACGTACTCGCGTATTACGACGTATGTTCTGCAATATATCTTCTCTACTACTCATAGCTTCCCTATTTTACTTTACCCTTTTTCCACATTTCATTAAAACTTTCCTTGGCAAACTGTGGCATTTCGTGTTCTTTTCCCCAGTCATTCAATCCATTGTACACCAGTGAACGAGGGAAAGAATTCACCCACGATGCCCGTGCCAAAGCCAAATTAAATAAAGACGGATGTTCCATCAGCACCTTCATACCGCCCGACATGAGACGCTTGGACGAGCTGGCTACTCCCAAGCCATCCAGTTTCTGTCGCCAACGATAAATCTGATCTGCCAAATCTACTTTCGCCGGACACACATTCTGGCAAGAATAACACAAAGAGCAAGCCGACACATTATCATAATAGTGTAAAGGTGCTTTCAGCATTCCCAGGTTAATACCAATCGGGCCCGGAATAAAATAAGTATAAGAATATCCTCCGGAACGACGGTACACCGGACATGTATTCATGCAAGCTCCGCATCGCAGACAGTTCAGCGTTTTCACATGCTCCTGATCGGCCAGAATATTACTACGCCCGTTATCTACGATAATGATATGCAGTTCACCTCCTTTGCGGGGTTTGCGATAATGCGAAGTATAGGTCGTGATGGGTTGTCCAGTACCAGAACGTGCCAGCAAGCGGGTAAATACGCCCAGAGCCTCACGGTCGGGCACAATTTTTTCCAGCCCGAAAGCTGCAATCTGCAATTTAGGTTGCGAAGTACCCATATCCGCATTACCTTCATTGGTACACACCACAAACTCACCCGTAGAAGCCACGGCAAAATTAGCACCAGTCATGGCTGCTTCTGCTTCAATAAACTTATGACGCAGATTCTTACGTGCCGCATGCGTCAAATAAGTCTGGTCATTGTTGCCCGGCTCCGTACCCATCTCTTTTACAAACAGTTCACCGATTTCCTCCTTCTTGATATGGATGGCTGGCACCACGATGTGACTGGGTTTCTTATGCATCAGCTGAAGAATTCTTTCTCCCAAATCACTTTCCACCACATCAATTCCTTTCTGAATCAGATATTCATTCAGTCCGCATTCTTCGGCCAGCATCGATTTACTCTTGATAAAGCGATGCACATCGTGACCGTGCAGAATATTATAGATTATAGAACAATACTCATCGGCATCTTTTGCCCAATACACATGGGCTCCGTTTGCCTGTGCGTTCTTTTCGAACTCCTGCAAAAGCAAATCCAGGTGACTGTTGCTGTACATCTTGATGGCAGAAGCCATGTCGCGCAACTGTTCCCATTCCGGTACCTCCCGGCTAATCTTATCTCGTTTGGCACGCATCATCCACAAGGTCTGGTCATGCCATCCCGCCAGTTCCTTATTTTCCTGAAACTTTTCGGCGGCTTTTGAATGTTTCGTACTCATAGTCCTGCAGCTAAAAGTTCTACAATATGAATGGTTTTGATAGGCAACTTCTCTCTGGCAATTATCCCGTTCTGATGCATCAAACAGGAGCCATCGGCACCGACAATATATTCTGCCCCCGTATCTATATGACGTTTCACCTTGTCACGTCCCATCTGTCCGGATACGGCGTGTTCTTCTACCGCAAACATACCTCCAAATCCACAACACTCATCCGGTCTTTCCGGTTCTACCACTTCAATGTCTTTCACCAAGGAAAGCAAATCACGAAGCTTATTATAATACGGAATATTCAGTTCGCTCGGTGAAGAAAGGTGCATCAGGCGCACTCCATGACAACTGTTCTGGATACTGACCTTGTGAGGGAAAGAAGCCTGCAAGGAAGTGGGTTTCACCACGTCATGAATAAATTCGCAGATGTCATAAATTTTGCCCTCACTGGCACAACGATGAGGTTCCTTGGCTAATAACTGTCCATAATGATCACGCACAAATACCACACAGCTGGCCGACGGGCCTACAATGTAATCATACTGTTCAAAAAGACGGTCAAAACGTTTGGCCAATTCTACTGACTCTTCTTCAAATCCTGCATTCGCCATCGGTTGTCCGCAGCAAGTCTGGTCCAGCGGATAATCTACATCCACCCCCAGGCTTTTCAGTAGCTTAAAAGAAGCCACTCCCACCTGCGGATAAACGGCATTGATATAACAGGGAATAAATAATCCTACTTTCATATACTTAAAATCTGTTATTCGTCTTCTTTCGAGCAAAAGTAAGAGGTTTTCTCCGGAAATGAAAACTTTATTTCAGATTTTGAAAACGATTTAAACCACCATAACAAAATGTAAAAAATGCGTGCGCCCCGCGAATCACTTCGCAGGGCGCACCCAACTAATAACTAACTTCTTTTACTTTTGTGGTTTACGTAATTTCTATATGACTAACACTGCAAAGATAGGTGTTAAAGGCTGTACCCGCAATACCTAAATGTAGGTATTTTAGAATTAATCCAAATAACAACCTTTCTAAAGATTCATTTTCACTTCACTCAACTCTACCAACTTATTTACGATGGCATAAATAGTCAGTCCGGCGGCCGAGTGAATCTGCAATTTTCGCGTAATGTTCCGGCGGTGCGTAATGACCGTATGCACGGAGATATAGAGTTTTTCGGCAATTTCCTTATTGGTCATTCCTCGCACCACACAACCTACGATTTCTTTTTCCCGCTGGCTCAATGAGTCCTGGTCGCTTTCTTCCTCATCCGGCACGTTCATCAGCATCGACACCTTATGCGACAAAGAATCCACGTCGTCAAATAAATTGACCGAATCATCGTAGCCTTTGAGCTGGTTGGCATCCACCATCGTGTAAATCAGCGACACAAATTTCATGGCAGCTTCCGGATATTCCTGCTTGAAAGCGGCCACATCGAACCATCCTCCAAATTGAGGGCTTATAATCAGAATTTGTGGAGTATGTGCCTCCATACAATGCTTCAGGCCCTCTTCTGAAGAAACCTCGATTACCTGTACCGGCAAATCAGGCAGACGCCTCAACACAGACACGAGTCCGCTGCGAATAATCATCGACGTATCTGCCACAGCAATGTATATTGTTTCCTGCGGTTTCATTTTATCTCCTTTTCCAACTCCATGATTGCGGGCACGAAAATAAAATCTTCCACCCGGTTGTGCGAAGCCAAATCCTCCTCACAACTAAATATATCGAACAAGGTAGCATTCAACAGCTGGTTGTCCCCGCCCGACGGATAATATTTGATAATGATATTTTTCAGCTCGGTCAACTTGGCATTGATCTGGTCATGGTGACGGGCAAAAACTCCGATGCTGTAATCTTTCAGCCGTTCTCCCTTCAGCAAATATTCCACATAAGTAAATACCTTTTCATTCTCATATTCCATGTGCTTGCGTACCTCGTGCACGTATGCATCGAAAAACTTCACAATCAGAAAAGCGACTTCATTCTCCGATGAACAGTCGATTGCCTCTATCAGTTTCCGACGGATAGTAGGCAACTGGAAATCCAGGAAATAGGAATGAGCCCTTTTGAGGTATTCCATCAGTGCAGGAATGGAAAGCCCCTGCAAATGGTCGTGAATATGATTGCTTTCCTCACCCAGGAAATTGACCACTATCAGGAATGTACTGCAATCCACCTGATTCATGTCGCACACTTCCTGCACGGACTTGTCACCAAACCCTAATGAGATGCCAAAACGGCTCATCACCTGCAGAAGAGCATAATTCTCACAAATCAAGTCGCCCATCTTGTCGGTGGGTTTATACATTCGCGTAGTATTGTTACACATAAATATCGTATTCATAAATTCACACTGCAAAATAAGAGAATCCTTTCAACACCCGCAATCACCATTTGTAGGTATATTGTCTGAAACATATCTGCTAGGCAAAGATAAGGCAGGCACGGCGTTTCTACCAGCCGAAAATACACAAAAATCCCTAAAGAAAAGAGAGAAAACGAGCCATCGTATCCAGAAAAAAAATACCTTTGTTACATAAACTTTAAAATTATCATATTATGTATACCATACAGACCAACGCTTCCGGCACACGCAGCATGGAAATTTCTGAAAAGCATCTGGAAACCATTGAAAAATATTCGCTCTTCCAACAGCTTATTGACAGCAACGGAATTGTGGACGAAACCGTGCTCGACAAACTGAAACTGAACATTCGTTCGCTCATTGCGTCCATGGAAGAAAACAGCAAGGACTTGCTCGACCTGTGCATTGACGTGATTTATCACAACAACATGAAAGCGTTCGGCTTACACCAGCTCATCCTTCTTTATATCAAATGGGAAAGAGAAAAAGAAGAGAAAGAGGAACAAGAAGAAACTGAAGAAAACCACAATTAAAGAAACGCCTTGAAAGAATACAAGCTGACCGACTGGTTGCCTACTACCAAGAAAGAGGCTGAACTGAGGGGATGGAACGAACTTGACGTCATCATCTTCAGTGGAGATGCGTACGTGGACCATCCTTCTTTCGGTGCTGCCGTCATCGGACGAATGCTCGAAGCCAAAGGACTGAAAGTAGCCATCATCCCCCAGCCCAACTGGCGCGATGACCTGCGCGACTTTAAGAAACTGGGAAGACCAAGACTATTCTTCGGCGTATCTGCCGGATGTATGGACAGCATGGTCAACAAATACACTGCCAACCGACGGCTGAGAAGCGAAGATGCCTATACGCCCGACGGACGCCATGACATGCGCCCGGAATATCCCAGCATTGTCTATACGCAGATTCTGAAAAAATTGTACCCTGACGTACCGGTGGTTTTAGGCGGTATAGAAGCCTCTCTTCGACGCCTGACGCACTATGACTATTGGGAAGAGAAATTACGTCCTTCCATCTTGGTGGAATCAGGAGCTGACCTGCTTATTTACGGAATGGGAGAAAAACCCATTACGGAACTGAGCGAGCGCTTGCTTGAAGTAGAAGGAGAAGTTCATGCTGGAGACTTGCCGCACGACATTCCACAAACAGCCTACCTGATTTCACAGAAAGAGGTAGCCGCTCTGCCGGAAAACCCGAACGGGCAAGGCGACCTGACACTCTATTCGCATGAAGAATGCCTGAAGGACAAGAAAAAACAGGCACAGAACTTCCGACATATTGAGGAAGAATCCAACCGCTATGCGGCTGCCCGCATCCTTCAGCAGGTAGGAAAGCAGACAGTGGTTACCAATCCGCCTTATCCTCCCATGACGCAAGGAGAGCTGGACAGGTCGTTCGACCTGCCTTACACCCGTCTTCCGCATCCTAAATACAAAAACAAGCGGATTCCGGCTTATGAAATGATCAAGTTCTCTGTCAACATCCACCGGGGATGCTTTGGCGGATGTGCTTTCTGTACCATCTCGGCTCATCAGGGAAAGTTCATTGTCAGCCGAAGCAAGGAAAGTATTCTCAGGGAAGTAAAAGCCATCGCTGAAATGCCCGACTTCAAAGGGTATCTGAGTGATTTGGGAGGCCCATCGGCCAATATGTACCAGATGGGAGGAAAAGATACGGCTCTTTGCCGTCGCTGCAAACGTCCGTCGTGCATTCACCCGAAAGTCTGCCCGAACCTGAATACCGACCACCAGCCGTTATTAGAGATATACCATGCGGTAGACAGCTTGCCGGGAATCAAGAAAAGCTTTATCGGCAGTGGAGTGCGTTACGACCTGCTTCTACACCAAAGTAAAGACGCAAAGACTAATCAAAGTACCAAGGAATATACTCGCGAACTGATTACACGCCACGTAAGCGGACGACTGAAAGTGGCTCCGGAACATACCAGCGACAAAGTGCTATACTTGATGCGCAAACCTCCATTCGAACAGTTCTACGAGTTCAAGCGTATCTTTGACAAAATCAATAAGGAAGCAGGACTGAGACAACAGATTATCCCCTACTTCATCAGCAGTCACCCTGGCTGTACGGAAGAGGACATGGCCGAACTGGCGGTCATTACCAAGAAACTAGATTTCCACCTGGAGCAGGTACAGGACTTTACGCCTACCCCCATGACCGTCTCTACGGAAGCATGGTACACAGGCGTACATCCCTACACATTGGAACCGGTATTCTCGGCCAAGACCCCTCGTGAAAAACTGGCCCAGCGCATGTTCTTCTTCTGGTATAAACCTGAGGAACGGAAGGCCATTATCAACGAATTACGGAAAATCGGTCGAAACGACCTTATCAACAAGCTATACGGGAAATCGTGATTTTCCCACCGCAAGGTTCGTCCGTGTCAAGCATGACGCGGACGAATTTTGCGTACTACCGTCGACAAACTTTTCTGGATGGTCCGGGTCAGCACAATTAAGGTAACGGCCACCAAGATAAGGAATATTCCCCAGCCTTCCTGCATGGTAAACTCTTCCCCAAAAATCAAGGCACCGATACATACGGCCGTCACTGGTTCCATGGCTCCCAATACCGAAGTCATTGTTCCGCCAATATTCTGTACGGCCAATACTAAAGTTATGTTGGAAATGACAGTAGGCACCACCGCCAGCAAGAACAGATTACCGATTGAAACCGCATCCGGTACCGGCTGTATTCCCTGATTGGTCAACGCCTTTATGGCAAACAGCACCGTACTTACGATAAATACGTAAAAAGCCAATTTACGCCCGCTCATGTCACGCAATCTTGATTTATTGACTGCTACAATGTAGCCCGCATAACATACGGCCGAAAGCAGGACAATAATCACTCCCGTCGCATCGGCCGACAACTCATCTCCCTTCAAAGAAAGTTCAGATACGCCATATATTGCCAGCAGAATAGCTACCCACGTTACCCAGGAAGCTTTCTCACGGAACAATACCAACATCAGCAAAGTCACAAACACGGGATAGGTAAAATGAAGCGTCGTGGCTACCCCGGCTCCCATAAACCCATATCCCCAGAACAGAAACATGGCTGAACCAGTATACAGCAGTCCCAACAAAAGAAACATCGGAATATCACGGCTCTCTATACGAAATGACTCCTTCTTTATTTTCATCATGGCCCCCAATGCAAAGGTGGCAAAGAGAAAACGATAAAAAAGAATCGAATCAAACATCATCCCTTTCTGCATCAAAGGCAGCGTAAACAAGGGTATCAAACCAAACGTTACCGAAGTGGCAATCCCATAGAAAAAACCTTTCAAACTATTCATATTTTCTGATTTTACGATAAAAACGCCGCAAAGGTACACAATTTGGCCGACATTCCTAAAAAGAAAAGAAGCGGCAGATACCTCATTATCGGGTTTCTGTCGCTTCCTCTATATAAAATCACTTGAACTTTTATCTTTCTCCAATCGGCTTGTAGTCCACTTCCTCCAGTACGTTCTTGTACGCTGGACGAATAATGCGACGACCTTCGAAGTTCAGTTCCTCAATACGGTGTGCCGTCCATCCCACAATACGGGCCATGGCAAACAGCGGCGTATAGATCTCATGCGGCAAACCCATCAGCTCGTAGATAAAGCCTGAATAGAAATCCACATTCGAGCAAACCTGCTTCTTGGTTCCTTTCACTTTCTTGAAGCATTCGATGGCACGCTGTTCCAGCAGTTCAAGGAAAGCAAATTCTTTCTCACACCCCTTTTCTGCCACCAGTTCACCAGCCAGTTCTTTCAGCAATACGGCACGCGGGTCGGAAATAGTATACACCGCATGACCGATACCATAAATCAAGCCCGTACCGTCATACGCTTCCTTGTTCAGCATGCGGGTCAGATAAGTATCGATTTCGTCTACATTCGTCCAGTCAGAAATCACCTCTTTCAAGTGATGGAACATCTTGACCACCTGAATATTGGCACCTCCATGCAGAGGACCTTTCAACGAACCGATTCCGGCTGCAATGCTGGAATACGTATCCGTGCGAGTAGAACTGGTGACACGTACGGTAAATGTAGAGTTGTTACCACCTCCATGCTCTGCCTGAAGCACCAGCAGCAAGTCGAGCATACGCGCTTCCAGCGGAGTGTACTCTTTCTTAATCATGTAAAGGAAGTTTTCGGCCAGCGACAGATTCTCGTGCGGATGACGAATGTGCAGCGAACGTCCGTGTATGCTGTGACGGTAGATGCTGTACGCATACGCAATGATGGTCGGGAACTTTGAAATCAGTTCGATGGACTGACGCATCAGGTTGTCGCGTGAAATATCATCCGGATTCGGGTCGAACGTGTACATTTCGAGCACGCTACGTGCCAGGATATTCATGATGTTCTGTCCTTCCAGGTCGATAATGTTCATGGTCGTCTTCTTGTCCAGCGGCATGTTGTCATTGATGAGTTCCTTGAACGAAGCCAGTTGTTCGTTGTCCGGAAGTTCACCCGACAACAACAGGTAAGCCACTTCCTCAAAACCGAAACGTTTTTCGCGCAGCAAGGCATGAGCAATGTCGTCCAAATCGTATCCGCGATAAAACAACTTACCCGGAATAGCCTTCAATCCCTGGTCTGTGCGTTCATAACCTACCACATTACCAATCTTTGTCAGTCCCACGAGCACACCCGTCCCGTCTTCGTTACGCAGACCTCGCTTTACATTGTATTTCGTGAACAGTTCGTTGTCGATGCGGCATGCCTGCTTGGCACACTCGGAAAGTTTGTAAACTATATATTCTTTCTTCATAAACTTCTCTTTTTATCCATTAAAAACACTCCGACAAGAAAATCCTCCGACTATTACAGCAAAGAAATGATTTCCTGTCCAAATTCATTCGTGCCCAACGCGTGGCCATTCGGCATGAAACGCGCCAAATCATGAGTAGCCTCTCCTTTCGAGAAAGCTTTCTCCAAGGCATTCACAATCAGTTCGGCAGCTTCTTTCCAGCCCATGTACTCCAGCATCATGACAGAAGAGAGCAGCAAGGAACACGGATTCACCACATTCTTTCCGGCAATGTTCGGTGCCGTGCCGTGAGTCGCTTCAAAGATGGCATGTCCGCTCTTGTAATTGATGTTGGCTCCCGGTGCGATACCGATACCGCCCACCATGGCAGCCAGCTGGTCGGACACATAATCGCCGTTCAGATTCAGCGTAGCAATGACCGAATATTCTTCCGGAATGAGCAGGGTATTTTGCAGGAAAGCATCTGCAATGCAATCCTTCACCACCACTTTTCCATCGTTGATGGCTTTGGCTACGGCAGCCTTGGCCGACTCTTCACCCAACTCTTTCTTCAAGCGGTCATATTCGTTCATGGTGAAAGTCTGGTCCTTGAACTCAGTTTCAGCCACTTCGTATCCCCAGCGCTTGAAACCTCCTTCCGTAAACTTCATGATATTTCCCTTGTGCACCAGTGTTACTGACGGCAAGCCGTGTTGCAACGCGTATTCAATGGCTGCACGCACCAGTCGCTGGGTACCTTCCTTTGACACGGGTTTCACACCAAATGAAGAGGTTTCCGGGAAACGTACCTTGGTCACGCCCATCTCATCACGAAGGAAAGCATAGAATTTCTGTGCTTCCGGTGTACCTTGTTCCCATTCGATACCCGCATAAATGTCTTCCGTATTTTCGCGGAAAATGTGCATGTTCACCTTGTGCGGCTCTTTCACCGGAGAAACGACTCCTTTGAACCAGCGTACCGGACGCAGGCAGACATACAAATCAAGCGTCTGACGCAATGCCACGTTCAGCGAACGGATACCACCGCCCACCGGAGTGGTCAACGGACCTTTAATACCTACCAGATATTCCTTGAATGCTTCCAGCGTAGCCTCCGGCAACCATTCACCAGTCTGCTCAAAAGCCTTTCCACCGGCCAGCACCTCTTTCCATTCAATGCGGCGCTTGCCAACGTAGGCCAGCTCTACTGCTGTATTGACAATTTTCTGACAAACCGGAGTGATTTCTGCTCCTACTCCATCCCCTTCGATAAAAGGAATCACTACGTGATCGGGAACCACCAGTTTCCCGTCCTGCATATACATCTTATTGCTCATTTCTCTCATTTTTTAAAGGTGTTCAAGGCTGAACCGGCCTTAAACCAGTTAATTTGCATTTCATTATAGGTATGAAGCACTTCGAATGTTTCTGTCGTACCGTCTTCGTGCGTCAATACGGCATGCAACGGTTTACCCGGAGCAAAGCGTTGCAATCCCAATATAGAAATCCGGTCGTGCTCACGTACCTTGTCGTAATCGTTCTTGTCGGCAAAAGTCAGTGCCAGCATACCCTGTTTCTTCAAGTTTGTTTCATGAATACGGGCAAAGCTCTTGGCCAGGATTACCCGTACGTTCAGGAAGCGCGGTTCCATGGCGGCATGTTCGCGGCTGGAACCCTCTCCGTAATTTTCTTCTGCCACTACGATAGAGCCCATGCCCTTTGCCTTGTACTGCTTGGCCACTGCTGAAACGGCTTCATACTCGCCAGTCAACTGATTCCATACGCAGTTAGTCTTACCGTTGAATGCATTGACAGCCCCCATCAACATATTATCGGAAATATTTTCCAGGTGTCCGCGGAAGCGCAACCACGGTCCGGCCATAGAGATGTGGTCGGTAGTACATTTTCCCTGCGTCTTAATCAGCAGCGGAAGTTCCATGAAGTCTTCTCCATTCCATGCAGCAAACGGTTCCAACTTCTGCAAGCGCTGTGAGTCCGGCTGAATGGTCACCTCCACCTTTCCTCCGTCGGCCGAAGGAGCCACATAGCCAATGTCATCTACCGTAAATCCTTTCAGCGGCAGTGTTTCCCCTGTCGGCGGATCAAGTCTGACCTCTTCTCCCTTCTCATTCTTCAGGGTATCCGTCAGCGGATTAAAGCACAAGTCGCCTGCAATGGCAAACGCCACAGCCATTTCCGGGGAAGCAATGAACGCATGCGTGTTCGGATTGCCATCGGCACGCTTGGCAAAGTTACGGTTGAACGAAGTCACGATAGAATTGGCCCGAAGCGGATCGTCGGTCACACGCTTCCACTGTCCGATACAAGGACCGCAGGCATTGGTCATCACCACACCGCCGATACTCTTTAAATCCTCAATCATACCGTCGCGCTGAGCCGTGCAATATACCTGTTCCGAACCCGGATTGATAATCAGCGAAGCCTGCATCTTCAAACCTTTTGCCTTTACCTGACGGGCTACCGAAGCTGCACGACTCAAATCCTGATAAGAAGAGTTGGTACAAGAACCAATCAATCCCACTTCCATCTTCTGCGGGAACCCTTCCTTTTTCACATGGGCAGCAAATTCCGATACCGGACAAGCTGCATCGGGCGTAAACGGTCCGTTCACATACGGTTCCAGTGCAGAAAGGTCGATCTCAATCAAACGGTCGTAATATTTCTCCGGCTGCTGTGCCACTTCCGCATCTGCCCGCAAATCGGCCGCATTAGCCTCAGCCAGTTCGGCAATATCCTCACGTCCGGTAGCACAGAGGTAGCGCTTCATCTCCTCATCGTAAGGGAAAACAGAAGTCGTAGCTCCCACCTCAGCTCCCATGTTACAGATAGTAGCCTTGCCGGTAGCAGACAACGAGCGGGTTCCCTCTCCGAAATATTCAATAATGGCATTCGTTCCTCCTTTCACGGTGAGAATACCTGCCAGTTTCAAAATCACATCTTTTGGCGAAGCCCATCCGTTCAACGCACCGGTCAGCTTCACCCCAATCAGTTTCGGCATCTTCAGTTCCCATTCCATGCCGGTCATCACATCCACTGCGTCGGCACCGCCCACGCCAATGGCAATCATGCCCAATCCACCGGCATTCGGTGTGTGTGAGTCGGTTCCCACCATCATGCCACCCGGAAACGCATAGTTCTCAAGTACGACCTGATGAATGATACCTGCTCCCGGTTTCCAGAAACCGATGCCGTACTTCGAAGCCACACTTCTCAGAAAATCGTATACCTCTTTATTAGTAGTGCAAGCAGAAGGCAAATCCTCTTCCACTCCTTTATATGCTTGAATCAAATGGTCACAATGTACGGTAGCAGGAACAGCTGAAACGGATTTTCCCGCATTCATAAACTGCAACAGCGCCATCTGGGCCGTCGCATCCTGCATGGCTACGCGGTCCGGACGGAAGTTAACATACTCTTCCCCCCGACGGAAAGCTGCCACCGTGTTTTCGTCGTATAAATGTGCATACAATATTTTTTCAGCCAAAGTCATGGCACGCCCCAGTTTCTTACGGGCCTTTTCTACTTTTTCTGCATACGACGCATAGAACGTCTTCTGCATTTCCATGTCGTAAATCATCTGAACAATCTTTTATAACTTCGTGCGCAAATATATTGAAAATATCTCACAATATCACACTTATATCAAATAAAAAACAACAATCTGCCACAAAACCTCATTTCTTTATAACAGGGCTGGTTTTTACCGCATTCCGGAAAGCTTTTTGACACGTCATTATCCTTAAATTGAAAATTCCCTGCATATTCTTGCTATTTCCCTTGTTCGTTTTCTACGTTTTCCTACCGCAAACCCTATGTTTCCCGCCACAGAAACGTAGGGTTCCCGAATGGAAAACATACGGTTCCGCGACGGGAAACATAAAAAAAACTGAAAAGTTTCCGAATAAACTCACCCCAATTTAGAAAAAAGCAGAGCCATCACATAAAAGCCAAATGAGCCGCCTTTTCTGCCAGTAGAATCTCCCGCATTTTATTCGTTTTCTTCGGGATTTTTTGTAAGTTTGGAAAAACTCTTATTCAATTGTATTATGGAAACATCTCTATTCTGGCTGGTTCCGGCGGCATCGCTGCTGGCACTGGCACTGGCCGGATACTTCTACCGGCAAATGAAGCGGGAAAGCGAAGGCACACCTGTCATGGCACGCATTGCGTCGCACGTACGGAAAGGAGCCATGTCTTATCTGAAACAACAATATAAAATCGTCACTCTTGTATTCATCGGACTAGCCGCCCTATTTGCCGTCATGGCATACGGATTCAACCTGCAAAACCCCTGGGTACCCGTAGCGTTCCTGACGGGAGGTTTCTTCTCCGGTCTGTCGGGCTATTTGGGCATGAAAACCGCCACGTATGCTTCCGCACGTACGGCAAATGCCGCACGCCACTCGCTGAACAAAGGATTGAAGGTGGCTTTCCGCAGTGGAGCAGTCATGGGGCTCGTGGTCGTAGGACTGGGATTGCTCGATATTTCTTTCTGGTACCTGCTGTTGGACTGCTGCATTCCGGAAGACGCGCTAAACCCCACCGCTAAATTATGCGTCATCACCACTACCATGCTGACTTTCGGAATGGGAGCTTCCACTCAGGCCTTGTTTGCCCGTGTAGGAGGAGGTATTTATACAAAGGCGGCCGACGTGGGAGCCGACCTTGTCGGGAAGGTGGAAGTCGGCATTCCGGAAGACGACCCGCGCAACCCGGCTACGATTGCCGACAATGTAGGCGACAACGTAGGGGATGTGGCCGGAATGGGTGCCGACCTCTACGAATCCTATTGCGGCTCTATTCTGGCTACCGCAGCCCTGGGAGCGGCTGCTTACATCGGCACGGGAGACACCACCATGCAGTTTAAAGCCGTCATCGCTCCGATGCTGATTGCAGCCGTAGGTATCATCTTGTCCATCATCGGTATTTTTGCTGTTCGCACCAAAGAAAATGCAGGCATGAGGGAATTGCTCAAGGCTTTATCTACGGGCACCAACCTCAGTGCGGGATTGATTGTCATCGCCACCTTTAGCATTCTTTGGGCGCTGCAAATCGACAACTGGCTGTATATCTCATTGGCTGTAGTCATCGGACTGATTGTGGGCATCGTCATCGGACAATCTACCGAGTTCTACACTTCACAATCCTACAAGCCTACCCAAAGACTGGCGGAAAGCGGAAAGACGGGACCGGCTACGGTCATCATTTCGGGCATCGGACAGGGAATGATATCAACCACAATTCCAGTCATTGCGGTAGTGGCCGGCATCATTCTTTCTTACTGGGTGGCTTCAGGATTCGACTTTACCCATATCAGCATGGGGCTTTACGGCATCGGCATTGCTGCCGTGGGTATGCTGTCCACTTTGGGCATCACATTAGCCACGGATGCCTATGGGCCGATTGCCGACAATGCCGGCGGTAATGCGGAAATGAGTGGTTTGGGAGCTGAAGTCCGCAAACGCACGGACGCACTGGATTCACTAGGCAATACTACAGCCGCTACGGGTAAAGGTTTCGCCATCGGTTCTGCCGCCCTGACCGGACTGGCACTACTGGCTTCTTACATTGAAGAAATACGCATCGGACTGGAACGTATCGGTACCACCGTACTGGAACTTCCCAACGGACTGGAAGTAATGATTCACGAAGCTGGATTCACGGACTTCATGATGTTCTACGATGTCACGCTTATGAATCCAAAGGTACTTTCGGGAATGTTTATCGGTAGCATGATGGCCTTCCTGTTCTGCGGACTGACCATGAATGCAGTAGGAAGAGCAGCTGCCCACATGGTAGAAGAAGTACGCCGTCAGTTCCGTGAAATCAAAGGTATTCTGGAAGGAAAGACTGAACCTGACTACGCACGCTGTGTACAGATTTCCACCCTTGGCGCACAGAAAGAAATGGTATTCCCGTCGCTGTTGGCCATCATCGCCCCCATTGTGACAGGTCTGCTGTTTGGTGTGCCGGGTGTCATAGGGCTGCTGATAGGAGGACTTTCCTCAGGTTTCATTTTAGCGATTTTCATGGCCAATTCCGGAGGTGCCTGGGACAATGCCAAGAAATACGTGGAAGAAGGAAACTTTGGCGGGAAAGGCAGTGAAGTACACCGGGCCACAGTCGTAGGCGATACGGTAGGTGACCCGTTTAAAGATACCTCCGGTCCCAGCCTGAACATCCTGATTAAGCTGATGAGCATGGTAGCCATCGTCATGGCAGGTCTGACCGTTTCATGGAGCTTATTCTGATAAACTAGAATAAAAGCAAAATACCCCGAATCCGTAAGCTAATCAAGCTGTCAGATTCGGGGTATTTTCATGTCATAACAAGAGATATGATTTATTCAATACCTAAATATTGCTTCCAGTATTTCTCTCCTAAATCAAGTATTATAAGACGATTGATTGTGACAGGTCTGTCATCTCCAATATACCCTGTCTTGTAACAAGCATAAGTGCCACCTTCAGGATATCTTTCATAACTGACTTCCTTTCTAAAACATCCTACGCCTCCATAAGCTTCGTAGTAATCACGGTCATTATTGTCTACATAATAAATATAGGAAACATCACCGTTTTCATCAAACTCAGCTCCCCACATAGTAACTACATGACCTTTTGTTATAGGCCCCACAGAAAGACCTATGGCCTTTTTGGAACTTAAAGCATCTTTTACAACTTCATTGAAACGTTCTTTACTAAGTCCCCCTTCATCACTACCCAAACGCACACCTGCAGGAAATACATCTTTAAAAAATCCACCCGCGATTTTAGGGTTATGATGCGGGTATGAAGGTGTCACTCCATGTATGCACCAATTGACTCCTTCATCTCCCTTTCCTGCCTTATCTGGAAACGCATCTACAAAACACTGGAATATATCACTTTCCTGCGCTTTTCCTGAAGGATATACACAAGAGGGTCCCTTGTATTTATTTCCATACAATTCAATATAATGCTTATTCTGAGCCATCCACCAATGCAACAAATTAGCAGCAGTAGCAGCCCAACACATCATTCCATCAAGAACGCCCTCAGGATCAGCCGTAGGATTCAGCTTGTTACAGTCAAACCAGCCGTATTCCTTTTTCCAACCCAAAGCAGCATACGAATAAACACCAGGGAAAAGCAATTTCCATTCCTTTTCATCGGGTGGAGTAATTCCATGAAACCAAACCTTTTTATTCGCCCACCGAGCATCACTTTCCTTAAGTGACAAACGAATGGTCACTTGTTTTCCGGCTTCAAAGTCAGACAACACGGTTCCACCTGACACATTTTCAGGAGCTTTAAAAAAAGATTCCTGGCCTTGAGTAATGATTTTCAATAAACCATCTCCTTCCCGATAAGGAGCTGCCTCCTGCGGATATATAACAGCTTCCAAACTTCCATCTGCATTTTTCTGTGGGGTAATCCACTGATATTCGTCAGTACGTAAAGAAGTTTCTCCCGTCAGCAGATTCACCTTCCCATCTACCTTACTGCGCACAAAGACCTCCATATCTTCCACATCATTTTGAAGTTGTATTTTCAAACGGTGTAAAACATGGTTAAACGTCAATGCTGATTGATAATTACCTTCTTCCAATACGGTTTGAGCAAACAGTAAATCGGAAGCATCCTTTCCAGTTCCCGACTGTACGGAAGCCACCGAAAATGAAGAAGATTCAGGAGATATTCTTGAAGATTCCGGTAAAACGGGATAATGCGCCGATAAAGTCAAACGTCCTTTTCCAAATTCAGAACGCTTCAAACGAGGATACCACTCACCTCCCGTCAAGGTTAGTTCCCGATAAGAGATGTTTCCTTCACATGCTACATAAAGGCCAATACAATCTCCTTCACTGAAACTTCCGGCACCCTCTTGCGACAAATCAGCACGAGAAAGTGTTTGCGTAAAAGTCAAAGACAAATACTCATCACCCGATGGAGTAAGGTCATCCTCCACTGTACAAGATGAAAACAGGAAAACCCATACCATCATACACATCCACCACACATTTTTTCGTAAATTCAATGTTTCAATACTCATAACGCTTTATTAGAGAATCTATATTGGTTATATAAAAACGCTTGCAAAGTAGATAAACACCCTTTGTCACAATAAGGTTTAGGCAAAATCAACAACAATTACAAAAAATACCCAATGAAACCAAAAGATTCTTTCTTCACACAGCTACTTTAAAGGCACAAAAAAAGCCGTCTCACCATCCAGATGAAACGGCCCTTCTTATTATGTATAAATGGATTACAATTCGTCTTTTGCCAATACATGACAATGATGTGCCTCAAGCACTTTCAGACATTGCGACATGTCATTCGGCTTGATAACCACATGAGCCTGATCGGCTTGCGCAAAGGCATACATATACTCAATGAAAATCTGCTCTTCGGCCAGGTATTCCAATACCACTGCCAACGAGCCGGGCACATTGGCACACGAAAGACAAACCACATCGGTCGACATCACGGCAAAGTTCTTTTCACGCAATACTTCCACTGCCTTGTCCACATCGGACACAATCAGTCGCAGAATACCGAAATCGGCTGTTTCAGCCATACTGAAAGCATGCATATTAATGCCGTTTGTTCCCAAAGTATGCACTACATCATTGATTCTTCCGGTCTTGTTTTCCAAGAAAACAGACAATTGCTTAATTATCATAGTTTTTTGCTTTAGTTATACCAATACTCGTTTATCTATCACACGCTTAGACTTCCCTTCGCTACGGGTAATGCTGTTCGGTTCTACCAGTTTCACATCGGCACTGATGGACAATACACTCTTCAAGCGGTCGGACAGTGTTTTCTTCAGCTTCAACATGGAACCGATATCGTCACTGAAGAAGTCACGACGCACTTCTACCTGCACTTCCAGAGTATCCAGGTTGTTCTTGCGGTCTACCACCAACATATATTGCGGCTCGAATTCCTTCATACCCAAGATAACACTTTCTACCTGCGACGGGAAGACATTGATACCACGGATAATCAGCATGTCATCGCTTCGGCCCATAATCGGTGTCATACGCACGCTGGTACGGCCGCACGGACACGCATCGGCAATCAGTGAAGTCAGGTCCTTCGTACGGTAACGCAACAACGGCATGCCTTCTTTGGTCAATGTGGTAAACACCAGTTCTCCCTGTGTACCGTAGGGAAGAGTCTCAAGCGTAACCGGATCGATAATTTCCGGATAGAAATGGTCTTCGTTGATGTGAGAACCAAACTGTTCCTGACATTCGTAAGATACACCAGGGCCCATAATCTCACTTAGCCCATAAATATTGTATCCCTTCAAACCCAAACGGTTCTGTATTTCCTGACGCATGTTTTCCGTCCAGGGTTCTGCTCCAAACGCACCAATGCGCAGTCCTAATTCCTCTTTACGGATACCCATCTTTTCTACCACTTCTGCCAGATACAAGGCATACGAAGGGGTGCAGGCAATACCCGTGATGTGCAAATCACGAATCAAACGTACATGCTTTTCCGTATTTCCTGTAGAGGCCGGAATAACAGTAGCTCCTAAATTCTCTACTCCATAGTGCGCACCCAGTCCTCCGGTAAACAATCCATAGCCATAGCTTACGGAGAAAGTATCGTCACGGGTCACTCCGTATGCCGACAGACAGCGTGACATCACTTCCGACCAGATGGACAAGTCGCGACGTGTATAGCCCACAATCGTCGGATTACCCGTTGTACCGGAAGAAGCATGTACGCGCACCACCTCTGAAGGAGGAGCCGCCATCAGCCCGTAAGGATAATTGTCACGTAAATCCTGTTTGGTAGTAAAAGGCAATTTGGTAATATCGTCTATGCTCCGGATATCATCTGGAGTCAGGTCCATTTCCTGCATTTTATGACGATAGAAAGGTACATTATGGTACACATACTGCACCAGTTTGCATAAGCGTTTTCCTTGCAGCTCGCGCATCTGTTCACGCGGCATACATTCTTTGTTCGGATTCCAAATCATAAGCTGTGTTTTTCTTTATTTCAGTAGTAGTTTTGTGATTTCTTATTTCAGCGGATGGTCGGCCTGGAATGCTTTCATACGTTCCTCCAGCACCGGATAAAGTTCTTCACGCATGCGCGACGTACAGGCTCTCACTCCTTGCTGTTCACTTCCTGTGGTGGACAAGGAAATACTGCTCACGCCATACATCATCAATTCACGCAGCAATTCGCCTCCTGTCAGTCCGGGGTATCCCAAGGTAAAGAAGAAGCCATCGCCCACCTGCTGAGTGACATCCTTATCATACACAATAGAAAAACCGTGGTCGGTGAAAATCTGCTTCATCCGGCGTGCCCGACGTTCATACTCGCGCACATCTTCTACAAAGTTGATTTCTCCTGAAATGGATTTCTCCAACATCTCGGCCATGGCATACTGGGTAGTAGCCGTGCAACCGGAGGTAATCATATACATGATAGAAGCGATGAAAGTCGGCCCGAAGACGCCTGAGTCTTCATAACGGGCTGCCAGTGCCGGATACTGCGTATCAAACAATTTATCGGACACGCAGGCTAAAGCTATACGCTGGCCGGCATAGCTGAAAATCTTGGATGCCGACAACATCAGAATATAATTATCGGTATAACGTGCGACCGTAGGTACAAAAGGCGGCTGGTAAGGACGGCCGAACGCATGACGGAAGTCCATGCAGAAATAAGCCTGGTCTTCCAGCACAATCACATCGTACTGCGTAGCCAGTTCTCCGATAATCTTCAATTCACTTTCTTCCAGACAAATCCATGCCGGATTATTAGGGTTAGAATATACCACAGCGGCAATATCTCCCTTCGACAGGAAACTTTCCAACTTGGCACGCAGCGGTTCGCCACGGAAATCATGAATGTCAAACAACTCCCACTCAATGCCTAAAATGCGCAACTGGGATTTTTGTATCGGGAAACCCGGGTCGATAAACAAGACCTTGTTTTTTCCCGGAATTCGCTGAGTACAGGCGATAAAGGCACCAAATGAAGCAGCCACAGAACCGGTAGTGGGCAGACAAGCTCGCGGAGAAATATCAATATCGATAAACGCTTTCACGAAACGAGACGCCGCCTGTTTCAGTTCTCCCACTCCGGCAGCCGCCGGATATTGTGAGCCCACTCCCCTATCAAGGGCTCTTTTCTCTGCCTCGATACCTATTTTATTGGCCGGAAGACCGGGAGAGCCCTGGTCCATCCGGATAAAAGGAATACCTGTCAGTTCTTCCAGACGGGAAGCTACCAGCAGCACATCCCCTATGGTGGCATTGGCCAAGTCGGCCACTTTCATTTCCTTCGCTACGGAATTTACCAGCTCTTCACTAAACACGCGACTCATAGGCACTCAGAATTTCAACTGTTTGACATATTCATGACCTATATCGAAGGCACGATAGTTCATCTGCACCACTTCTTCGCCTTTTGACGCAAAAATACGGCCTACACTTTCGCGCAAGACTTCTGCATCCAGGATTTTCAGGAAAGGAGCGGCAGCCCCTAACAGAATGACATTGGCCGACTTAGGCATGTGGTTTTCTTTCGCCAGATTTTCCACATCCAGCACCACCACATGAGGCTGTGACTTCAATTCCTGCATCAGCTTTTCTTCGTCCGGATAATTCGGTATGTTTTTAAAAGGAGCAGCCGAAGTAATAATCCATCCGTCTTTTGACAGATACGGCAGGGAGCGCAAAGCTTCCATCGGCTCCAGTGAGATAATCATATCAGCCGTTCCCAAGGCAATCAGGTCGGAAGCAATCGGGGCATCCGACAAGCGAAGGTTAGACTGCACATCCCCTCCGCGCTGACTCATTCCGTGTACTTCGGCTTGTTTCAAGTTCAACCCTAAATGAAGGGCTGCTTCTCCGATAATCGTAGCGATGGACAAGATTCCCTGTCCGCCAACTCCTGAAAGTATAATATCTGTTTTCATTGTTTCTGTGCTTTTTGCTGTTTCAGTTTCCGGTTCAAAGTCTGCATACATTCTCTACGCGGAATGATGACAGATACACCGTTGTATTCTATTTCCTCACGAATGACACGGGTAATTTCTTCCATATTCTTAGGAAGCGGCACAACTACCCGCACGTGCTCCGGTTCTACTCCCAAACCTAAACAAATGGCTTCAAACTTATTGGTTCCGGCTGAATCCTGGCCACCAGTCATAGCGGTAGTCAGGTTATCGGAAATAACCACCGTGATATTGGACTTGTCATTCACGGCATCCAGTAGACCGGTCATTCCAGAGTGAGTGAATGTAGAGTCACCAATCACTGCAATAGACGGGAACAAGCCTGCATCTGCCGCCCCTTTCGCCATGGTAATGGAAGCTCCCATATCCACGCAACTGCTCAACGTACGGAACGGAGGAAGTGCGCCCAGTGTATAGCATCCGATGTCACCGAAAATCTTGGCATCCGGATATTCGGCAGCTACTTTATTCAGGGCATCATACACATCACGGTGTCCGCATCCCTTACACAAGGCAGGAGGACGAGGAACTACATTCTGAGCGGCAGCATAAACCGGTTCACAAGAAAGTCCCAAAGCCTGACGCACATTATCCGGTGTCAGTTCTCCCGTACGGGGCAACTCACCACTTAAACGGCCTTTCACCACATATTTAGAAGGAAGAATGCCTTTCAACTGTTCCTCAACAAAAGGCTGTCCGTCTTCCACTACCAGAATCTCTTTACAAGAATCAGCCAGACGGGTTAAAGTTTCCACCGGTAGAGGATACTGTGAAATCTTCAGCAAAGGATACGGACATCCCTCCGGATAGGTTTCCATCACGTAATTGTAGCCAATTCCACAAGCCACGATTCCCTTCTCAGCCACACCTTCCTGACCAGCCAACCGATTAAATGCAGACTGCTCAGCCTCATCGCGCAACTTTTCCTGAGTTGCGATGGCTTCCACATAACGACGCCGGGCATTGCCGGGCAAGAGTACCCAATCAGAAGGAACCGACGGACGCCCCGTGCAAGTCACTTCCTTTCCAGACTCCTGCACTTCGACTGCCGCACGAGAGTGTGCCATGCGGGTAGTAATGCGCATCAGTACCGGCGTACGCATTTGTTCCGAAAGGTCGTATGCATACGACATCATGTCGTAAGCTTCCTGCTGGGAAGACGGTTCCAGAATCGGAATCAGGGCAAACTTGCCGTAAAAACGGGAATCCTGCTCATTCTGAGAAGAATGCATAGACGGGTCATCGGCAGCCAATACCACTACCCCTCCGTTCACGCCTGTAATGGCAGAGTTGACAAACGCATCGGCACACACGTTCATTCCCACGTGTTTCATGCAGACCAAGGCGCGTTTTCCTACATAAGAAACACCCAATGCAGCCTCCATGGCTGTCTTTTCATTGGTGCACCAGCTGCTGTGCAAACCACGTTCTTTTGCTATCGGAGAGTTTTGAATATATTCCGTAATTTCAGTAGAGGGAGTTCCCGGATAAGCATACACTCCCGAAATCCCCGCGTGAATGGCTCCCAGCGCAATGGCCTGGTCGCCCAACAATAAGCGTTTATTTTTCATATAATATAGAAATTAATTCAGTGTAAAAGAGTCGGCATCGTTCAATACTGGGAATTTTTTCCGGAACGATTGCAGTTCCTCCATATCAATCATGACTTCTGCAAAGCCTTCTTCCCCATCCGCACAGGCAGAAAGTGTTTTGCCATACGGGTCAATGCCCGCCGTTCCACCGCTATATTCACAATAGGGGTCCTTCCCTACCCGGTTTACCCCGAGTACATAGCACTGGTTCTCGATGGCGCGGGCACGCAACAAAGCCTTCCAGGCTTCCACTCTGGGCGAAGGCCAGCTGGCTACATAAACCGCCGCATCGTAGTCGCCCCGGTTGCGTGACCATACCGGGAAACGCAGGTCATAGCAGACTTCCAGCAGGAAACGCACGCCACGGAAATCCACAATCACCCGTTCCTGTCCGGCCGTATAGTGTTTGTCTTCTCCTCCATACGTAAACAGATGCTTTTTATTGTACCACTGCACGTTTCCGTCAGGATGCACAAAATAGAAGCGGTTATAGAACTTTCCGTTTTCCTCGACCGAAACACTTCCGGCAATCGCACAATTATGTTCGGCTGCTTTTTGCTTCATCCACTGAAGGGTAGCACTATCGGATGATTCTGCAATGCCTTCCGGCGAAGTACAAAATCCGGTAGAAAACATTTCCGGTAGAACAAACAAGTCTGTTCCTTGTGCGTGGGCACTGATGAGTTTATCCATGTAAGCCACATTGGCTGCAGGATCGGCCCAACGAATATCTGTCTGTAGTAAAATAACTTTCATGCTTTTCATTCATTAGAAACGCCCAAAGGTAACAAATTAATCATAGAAACCAAAAATTAGCATCAAAATACTTTAAAGACACACGTAATTGTATATTTCTGCAAACGCTTATACAAAAATACCTCGACACGTTGCTGTCAAGGTCTCGACACGAACGTGACGAGACATCAGCACGTACGTGTCAAGACCTCGTCACGTACGTGTCGAGGTAAATTTAACTCTATTTTTAGGAAAATGTAAAGAATTATTTGACCAACAAGCAAAAGCCCCTGACCATTTTTAAGAAAAAAGCCATGGGTTTTTATTCTAAAAGAACCTTATAAATAGGGATTATTTGCAAAATGTTTTCTATTTTTGTAACCAAAATGAGTTAATATACGAACAAATGAACGTATTAGAATTAAGCGAACAGGAAATAATCAGACGCAACAGTCTGAATGAGTTGAGAGCAATGGGGATTGAACCATACCCTGCTGCCGAGTATGTAACCAACGCTTTTTCGACTGACATAAAAGCCGAATTCAAAGATGATGCTGAACCTCGCAAAGTATCCGTTGCAGGACGTATCATGTCTCGTCGTGTAATGGGAAAAGCGTCTTTCATTGAATTACAGGATTCTAAAGGCCGTATACAAGTATATATAACCCGCGATGATATCTGTCCGGATGAAAACAAAGATTTATATAATGTAGTTTTCAAACGCTTGCTGGATTTGGGCGATTTCATAGGAATCGAAGGTTTTGTATTCCGTACCCAGATGGGCGAAATCTCTATCCATGCACAGAAACTGACTGTATTGTCGAAATCAATCCGTCCGCTCCCGATTGTAAAATACAAAGATGGAGTGGCTTACGATAAATTTGAAGACCCTGAACTCCGTTACCGTCAGCGCTATGTAGACTTGGTAGTAAACGACGGAGTTAAAGAAATCTTCCTGAAACGGAACAAGGTCTACAACTCTATGAGAGAGTATTTCAACTCGAAAGGATATATCGAAGTTGAAACTCCGATTCTTCAGTCTATTGCCGGAGGTGCTGCGGCACGTCCGTTTATCACTCACCACAACGCATTGGATATTCCATTGTACATGCGTATTGCCAGTGAGCTGTACCTGAAGAGACTGATTGTGGGTGGTTTCGAAGGTGTGTATGAAATCGGTAAGAACTTCCGTAACGAAGGTATGGACCGTACACACAATCCGGAATTTACCTGTATGGAAATCTACGTAGCTTACAAGGATTACAACTGGATGATGAAGTTTACAGAAAACATGATTGAAAAAATCTGTCTGGATGTAAACGGTACTACAGAAGTACAGGTAGGCGACAACGTAATCAACTTCAAAGCTCCGTTCAAACGTGTAACCATGCTGGATTCTATCAAGGAATTCACAGGCTATGACCTGACAGGCATGAACGAAGAGCAGATTCGTGAAGTTTGCAAGAAGCTCAACATGGAAATTGACGACACCATGGGTAAAGGCAAGCTGATTGACGAAATCTTCGGCGAATTCTGCGAAGGCAACTACATTCAGCCGACTTTCATCACTGACTATCCTATCGAAATGTCTCCGCTGACAAAGAAACACCGCAGCAATCCGGATCTGACAGAACGTTTTGAGCTGATGGTGAACGGTAAAGAGTTGTGTAACGCTTACTCTGAATTGAATGACCCGATTGACCAGCTGGAACGCTTCGAAGAGCAGATGAGACTGAGCGAAAAGGGAGACGATGAAGCGATGATTATCGACAAGGACTTCGTTCGCGCATTGGAATACGGTATGCCTCCTACTTCAGGTATGGGTATCGGTATGGACCGTCTGGTAATGCTGATGACCGGTCAGAGTACCATTCAGGAAGTGTTGTTCTTCCCGCAAATGCGTCCAGAAAAAGTAATCCCGAAAGATGCACCTGCTAAATTCATGGAATTAGGAATCGCAGAAGACTGGGTTCCGGTAATTCAGAAAGCCGGATATAATCTTGTGACTGATATGAAGGAAGTGAATCCGCAGAAACTTCATCAGGACATTTGTGGCATCAACAAGAAATACAAACTGGAACTTGCCAACCCCACAGTAGACGAAGTAGCTGGCTGGATAGAAAAGATTAAATAAATGAATGAAAGTGTATGAAGGACAAAGCACATGTCTTGTCCTTCATATCTGTTTTTCATTAAATATAAGAGTATGAAATTACCCGGGAAAATAGCGATTATGGGGGGAGGCAGCTGGGCCACTGCTATAGCTAAAATCATTTTAACCCAGGCTGAATCCATAAACTGGTATATGCGCCGTGACGACCGAATTGAAGAATTCAAGCGTCTGGGTCACAATCCAGCCTATCTGACAAGTGTGCGTTTCGACATGAAATGCATCAACTTTTCATCAGACATCAACAAGGTAGTGAGAGAGTCGGATACCCTGATTTTTGTCACACCTTCACCGTATCTGAAAAGTCACCTCAAAAAGCTAAAAACCAAGCTGAAGGATAAATTCATCGTTACTGCCATCAAGGGTATCGTACCCGACGAAAACCTTATCGTATCCGATTATTTCCATAAGATTTATGACGTTCCTGAAAACAACATAGCCGTACTGGCAGGTCCCTGTCATGCGGAAGAAGTGGCATTGGAACGACTTTCTTATCTCACCGTGGGATGCAAAGACATTGAAAAAGCCAAGATGTTTGCACGGCAACTGGCCGGTCATTACATCAAGACTTCGGTCAATACAGACGTAGCCGGTATTGAATATGCTTCCGTGCTGAAGAATGTATATGCCATTGCAGCCGGAATCTGCAGCGGTCTGAAATATGGAGACAATTTCCAGGCCGTACTGGTTTCCAATGCCTTACAGGAAATGAACCGGTTCTTAGATACCGTACATCCCGTAAACCGTTGTACAAACGATTCAGCCTACCTGGGCGACCTCCTCGTGACTTCTTATTCCAATTTCAGCCGTAACCGCGTGTTCGGTACCATGATTGGTAAGGGATATTCCGTAAAAAGCGCACAGATTGAAATGGAAATGATTGCCGAAGGATATTATGGCACCAAATGTATCAAGGAGCTGAACAAGCACCTGCATGTCAATATGCCCATTGTGGATGCCGTCTATAATATTCTCTACGAACGTATATCACCAATGATAGAAATCAAATTATTAACTGACTCATTTAGATAAAATCAGAAAACAGTTATGGAAAACATTAAACTGAACATTGAAAAGACTTTAGATTTTATATCTAAGGAAAAATTGGCTTCTTATGAACCAAAGGTAAAAGCTTGTATGGAAACGCTGGAAAAAGGCACAGGCTTAGGAAACGACTTCTTGGGTTGGTTGCATTTACCTTCTTCCATCACAAAGGAACACCTGAATGACCTGAAAGCTACCGCACAGACACTTCGCGAAAACTGCGACATCGTAATCGTAGCTGGTATCGGAGGAAGTTACCTGGGCGCACGCGCTGTCATCGAAGCTATGTCAAACAGCTTTGCTTGGTTGCAGGAGAAAAAAGCCGGACAGCCTACTATTATTTTTGCCGGACACAACATCAGCGAAGACTACCTGTTCGAACTGACTGAATTCCTGAAAGACAAAAAATTTGGTGTAATCAACATATCTAAATCTGGAACAACTACTGAAACCGCTCTTGCTTTCCGTCTGCTGAAAAAGCAGTGTGAAGACCAGAGAGGTAAGGAAATGGCTCGCAAGGTTATCGTAGCTGTTACAGATGCCAAGAAAGGTGCAGCCCGTACAACAGCCGACAAGGAAGGTTACAAATCATTCATCATTCCTGACAATGTAGGCGGACGTTTCTCTGTATTGACTCCGGTAGGCTTGCTTCCTATTGCAGTAGCTGGAATCGACATTGACCAGCTGGTTGCCGGTGCTTGCGAAATGGAAAAAGTTTGTGCCAACGAAAACATGTACGAAAACCCGGCTGCTTTGTATGCTGCTACTCGTAACGAACTGTATCAGAGCGGAAAGAAAATTGAAATCTTAGTAAACTTCCAGCCGAAACTTCACTACTTCATGGAATGGTGGAAACAGCTGTACGGTGAATCTGAAGGCAAGGACCTGAAAGGTATCTATCCGAGCTCTGTAGACTTCTCTACTGACCTGCACTCTATGGGACAGTGGATTCAGCAGGGTGAACGCAGCATCTTCGAAACTGTAGTTTCTGTAGAAACTCCAAGCCACGAACTTCACTTCCCGAGCGATGAAGAAAACCTGGATGGACTGAACTTCCTGGCAGGCAAACGCATCGACGAAGTAAACAAGATGGCCGAACTCGGTACACAGCTTGCACACGTAGACGGTGGAGTTCCTAACCTGCGTGTAAGCGTTCCTTCATTGAACGAATACTACCTGGGACAGCTTATCTATTTCTTCGAAAAGGCTTGCGGAATCAGCGGATACCTGCTCGAAGTAAATCCGTTCAACCAGCCGGGCGTAGAAGCTTACAAGAAAAATATGTTTGCTCTTCTAAACAAGCCGGGATACGAAAAAGAATCTGAAGCAATCCGGGCTCGTCTGAAAAAATAAATAAACGAGAGTTTATCACTCCGTTTTTAATTGACAGGCACGAATTACATGAAAAGCACTCTTTCTTCTACAAGGAAAGTGCATTCATGTAATGCGTGCCTGAATATTATAAACCATATCATCATGTTCCAACAAGAAATCAACCAATATCTTACCACCCATCATTATACACGCATCGACTTAAAGGCCGTATTGTTCGATATGGACGGGGTATTGTTCGACTCCATGAAGAACCATGCCACCGCCTGGCATGAGGCAATGAAGCAATACGGAATGAGCCTGAGCAGAGAGGAAGCCTACCTTCACGAAGGACGTACTGGTGCGGCAACCATCAACATCGTCAGCCAGCGAGAAAGAGGCTATGAGGCCGATGAAGAAGAAATCAAACGAATCTACCAGACCAAGAGCGACATATTCAATCAGTTGCCCAAAGCCGACCCTATGCCCGGTGCATTCGAGGTCCTGAAAAAGATAAAAGCCGCCGGACTGATTCCGATGGTGGTAACCGGCTCCGGACAACTCTCGTTATTGGACAAGTTGAACCACTACTTTCCCGACATCTTCCAGCGAGAACTGATGGTAACCGCTTTTGATGTAAAATATGGAAAGCCTAATCCTGAACCTTACCTGATGGCTTTGCAGAAAGCCGGCATACAAGCCAACGAAGCGGTAGTCATTGAGAATGCGCCGTTAGGGGTCAGAGCGGGAGTAGCTGCCGGAATCTTCACCATTGCACTGAACACCGGTCCGCTTCCCGACAACGTGCTTCTGCAAGAAGGTGCCAACATTTTGTTCCCCTCCATGGCCTCCTTCAACGAAAACTGGGAGACATGTCGTCAAAGTTTACAAGATACATCCCTATAAAGAAAAATCCCCGGAAAACCGAAGTACGACTTCACTTTCCGGGGATTTTTTATCTCAACTAAAGTTCTTTATTCCAATGCAAACAACTTGCTTCTTGACAACAGAGAAGCTCCTATGACGTTTGCCTTTTCTTTCAGTTCCGACAATACAATATCCGAATCCTTATACATCAAATTCAGTGTATATTTACGGACTGCTGATATAACCGGCGGCAACAAATACTCTCCTACCTTCGAGAATTCTCCTCCGATAATTACCTGTTCCGGATTGAACACATTAATCAGGTCACCAATGTGACGTCCCAGTTTTGCACCAATTTCTTCTACCAGCTCAATGGCCAGCACATCTTCACGGCGAACAGCAGAAATAATATCTGCCAAAGTTATTTCATCGATGGATTTTTCTTTCAGCAACACAGAGTTTTCTCCCTGACGCAGACGCGCAATAAACTTACGATACAAAGCAGAGCAAGACACTTCCGTTTCAATACATCCTTTTTTACCGCAATAACAAATCTGCTGGTTATCATATCCGTAATTATGTCCAAACTCACCCGCAAAACCAGACATTCCCGAATACAGTTTACCGTCAATGATGATAGCGAGTCCCAGCCCCCAGTTTACATTCACATAAATCAGGTTCTTCGGACATTTCTCTGAGCGCATGATATATTCTCCGTAAGCCATTGCACGGCTATCGTTATCAATGCACACATTTATACCCAATCGTTCGGAGAACATCTCTGCCAAAGGTTTCTCACCAAAAGTCAGATGTGTATAGCTGCAGCCTGTTTCCGGATTTACTCGTCCGGTCATACCAATACAGATATTCAGAATCTTTGATTTGTCGCACGGAAGTTCATCGATAAATGTTTCTATTTCCTGACAGATATGTTCCAAACATTCCGGTGTATTTTCCAGCTTGAACGGAATTTCCATCTTGGTCTGAAGCACATCCCCCTTAAAGTTGATTGCCCCCAGGCTTAACGACTGTACCGCCATCGCTACCCCGATAAAATAGGCAGAATCCGCATTCAGTCCATACAAACTTGGATGACGACCTCCACTGGTTTCCAGTTTTCCACAATCGTTCACATATCCCTCCTTGCACATTTCATCCACAAACTTTGTCACGGTAGGCACGCTTAGTCCCATCGATTTGGACAAATCTGTGATTGTAGTGCTTCCCGCATAAATCAGGTGCGTAATGATACGCTGCTTCACCAATGCACTTTTTACGCCTTTCTGTATATTCTTCAATAGAGTCTGACCCATATTTGTTATTTTTTATAGAAACATTTACAAATGTAGGATTTTTCTTTAAAAACTCATGCATAAAAAAACTATTTTTTTATTTGCCTTTCTGAGTAAGCTTTGATATATTTGCATGGAGTAAGAAAATTCTTATCACAAAGGAGAAAGAAACAAGTTAATTTAATTTCAATATTCAAAATTCTAACCACCATGAGATTAATCATTGAACCCGATTACAGTTCTCTGTCCAACTGGGCAGCAAACTATGTTGCAAAAAAAATCAACGCAGCTAATCCTACTAAAGAAAAACCGTTTGTATTAGGACTTCCCACAGGTTCATCTCCTCTGGGTATGTATAAGGCCCTGATTGAATTAAACAAGAAGGGAGTGGTATCATTCAAGAATGTAGTGACTTTCAATATGGACGAATACGTAGGCTTGCCGGAATCTCATCCTGAAAGCTACCATTCATTCATGTTCAATAACTTCTTTAATCATATTGACATCTGCAAGGAAAACATTCACATCCTGAACGGTAACGCAGCCGACCTGGAAGCTGAATGTGCCAATTATGAAAAAGAAATTGAAAAGTTCGGCGGCATCGACCTGTTCTTAGGAGGTATCGGTCCTGACGGTCACATTGCTTTCAACGAACCGGGCTCTTCACTGACTTCACGCACACGTGTGAAAACACTGACGACTGATACCATCATCGCTAACTCACGTTTCTTCGACAACGACGTGAACAAAGTGCCTAAGACAGCATTGACCGTAGGTGTGGGTACTGTACTTTCTGCTAAAGAAGTGCTGATTATCTGTAACGGACACAACAAGGCACGTGCGTTGCAGCATGCAGTAGAAGGTGGCATCACACAGATGTGGACTATCAGCGCATTGCAGATGCACCAGCACGGTATCATCGTATGTGATGAAGCTGCTACTGACGAACTGAAAGTCGGTACCTACAAGTACTTCAAAGATATTGAAAAGAACAACCTCTAATTCGCTGAATCATGAGAACCAATCTTAGCTCTCAAATTTCACTGAATCGCGTTTCCCCACGTTACTATCGTCCGGGAAACGCAGTAGAACGTTCTGTCCTGACGCGACTGGAAAAAATCCCGACCAACATCTTCGAAACAAGCGAAGAAGGTGTGGTACAGATTGCCAACGAAATCGTCGCAAAGATACAGGACAGACAGCGTGAAGGAAAATTCTGTACCATTGCCATAGGCACAGGCGCCTCCCTGCGTCCGCTGTTTACCGAACTGATTCGGAAACACAAGGATGAAGGCGTAAGTTTCCGTAACGTGGTATTCTTCAACCTGTATGAATATTATCCGCTGACCGAAGGTGCTGGAAGCAGTTTCAGCCACCTGAACAAGCTTTTCCTTTCACAGATAGACATTGACCGCCAGAATATCTTTACAATGGACGGTAGCATCCCTCAGGAAGCCATCATCGAACACTGCCGTTTGTACGAACAGCGTATACAGACCTTTGGAGGTCTTGATATGGTTATCATGGGAATCGGACGTGAAGGAAACATCGGTATGAATGAACCGGGCTCACACGCCAGTTCTACTACCCGCCTGATTTTGATTGATGCAACTTCTCGTTCTGAAGCCGCACACAACATCGGTGTAGACAACCTTCCTCCCTGCTCCATTACCATGGGTATCAACACCATTATGGGAGCCAGAAAAGTCTATATGCTGGCTTGGGGTGAAGATAAAGCAGACATCATTCGAAGTGCAGTAGAAGACAAAGTAAGCGATACATTACCGGCATCTTACCTGCAGCTTCATGCCAACACTTCTGTTTGCGTAGACCTGGCTGCGGCAGCTCATCTGACTCGTATTCAGCGTCCATGGCTGGTAACCAGCTGCGAATGGAACGACAAACTGGTAAGAAGTGCCATCGTATGGTTGTGTACTACACTGAACAAGCCTATTTTGAAACTGACCAACAAGGACTATAATGAAAACGGCTTGAGCGAACTGCTGGCTCTTTACGGCTCTGCCTACAATGCCAACATCAAGGTATTCAACGACCTGCAGCACACCATTACCGGATGGCCGGGTGGTAAACCGAATGCCGACGACACCTATCGTCCGGAACGTGCCAAACCGTTCCCGAAACGTGTGGTGGTATTTTCTCCGCATCCGGATGACGATGTAATCTCCATGGGAGGTACACTGCGCCGTCTCGTTCAGCAGGGACATGAAGTACACGTGGCTTACGAAACTTCCGGAAACATTGCCGTAGGCGATGAAGAAGTAGTACGCTTCATGCATTTCATCAACGGCTTTAACCAGTTGTTCGAAAATAGTGAGGACAAGGTTATCAGCGACAAATATGCTGAAATCAAACAGTTCTTCTCTACCAAGAAAGAAGGCGACATGGATACACGCGACATCCTGACCATCAAAGGTCTGATTCGTCGTGGAGAAGCTCGTACCGCTTGTACGTTCAATCATATTCCGCTCAGCCGCTGTCACTTCCTTGACCTTCCGTTCTATGAGACCGGAAAGATTGAAAAGAACCCGATCAGCGAAGCCGACGTAGAAATCGTGCTGAACCTGCTCCGTGAAGTAAAACCTCATCAGATTTACGTAGCCGGCGACCTGGCCGACCCGCATGGTACCCACCGTGTATGTACGGACGCCGTTTTTGCCGCTATTGATGAGGAAAAGAATGCCGGTGCGGAATGGCTGAAAGACTGCCGCATCTGGATGTACCGTGGTGCATGGGCAGAATGGGAAATCGAAAACATCGAAATGGCTGTACCTTTGAGTCCGGAAGAACTTCGTGCAAAACGTAACTCTATCCTGAAACACCAGTCTCAGATGGAAAGCGCACCGTTCCTGGGCAATGACGAACGTCTGTTCTGGCAAAGAAGTGAAGACCGCAACCGCGGAACCGCTTCACTTTACGACCAGTTAGGTCTGGCTTGCTATGAAGCTATGGAAGCATTTGTAGAATATAAACCTATCTAAGTGCATATTACATTTTAAGCAAAAAGACACAGAAACGTAGAAGTTCACCCCGAAAGGAAGAACTTCTCGTTTCCGTGTCTTTTTTATTTCTGTATTTACCAAATCTTTTTACCTGCATGAAAAAACTACTCATTCCCGCATTTGCATTTTGGCTCAGTTGCCTCTTCCCCTCGTGTACCTCGACTTCTCCCAACCATTTTCTGAAAGAAGCCGACTACCGCAACAAAGTGGAAGCTGATTTCGGACAGAAGAAGGAGATTCTCAACCGGGGAAATCTTTTTGACATCTTCAATGAAGACATGTCGCTGGAGGAACGGGAAGCCATGATGTTCCTGTATGCCTACATGACTCCGGGCGATATTTCGGATTACTCCGGAGAGTTCTATCTGAAAAATGTACGTCTGGCACTTCAGAACCGCAAAGAAACTTCATGGGGAGCCGGAATTCCCGACATGATATTTCGTCACTTTGTACTCCCTGTCAGAGTGAACAACGAAAACCTGGATAATGCACGCGAAGTGTTCCGCCAGGAACTGATGCCGCGTGTGGAAAAACTGTCCATGTACGATGCCGTGCTGGAAGTAAACCACTGGTGTCATGAAAAAGTAATCTATACCCCGACCGACATTCGTACCAGTGCCCCAATGGCTACTGTGAAAACGGCTTACGGACGTTGTGGTGAAGAATCTACCTTCCTGGTAGCCGCTCTCCGTGCCGTAGGTATCCCTGCCCGTCAGGTGTACACCCCGCGCTGGGCGCATACTGACGACAACCATGCCTGGGTAGAAGCCTGGGTGGACGGCAAATGGTACTTCCTTGGTGCCTGCGAACCGGAACCGGTACTGAACTTAGGATGGTTCAACGCTCCTGCCAGCAGAGGTATGCTGATGCACACCAAAGTATTCGGTGCATACGACGGACCGGAAGAAGTGATGAAAACCACTGCCAACTATACGGAAATCAACATCATCGACAACTACGGACAGAGTGCCCCCGTCACTGTTACAGTGGTGGACGCTCAGGGTAAGGCCGTAGAAGGTGCACACGTAGAGTTCAAGATTTACAATTACGCTGAATTCTTCACCGTAGCCAACAAAACAACCGACGCACAAGGAAAAGCTTCGCTTTCTGCCGGATTGGGCGACATGGTAGTCTACGCTTCGGCAAATGACCACTTCGGCTTGCAGAAAGTTTCTTTCGGAAAAGATAAAGAAGTTACATTGACGCTTTCTCACCGCCCGGGAGATGTATTTACCGATACCTTGCACATTGTGCCACCGGCTGAAAAAGCCAACTTCCCGGAAGTGACCGATGCACAGCGTAAGGAAAATACCCTGCGTATGGCTCAGGAAGATTCTATCCGCAACGCCTACGTAGCCAGCTTCCCGACTGAAGAAAAGGCCAAAGCTTTTGCAGAAGGACTGAAACTGGATGTGAACCAGACAAGCTCATACATTCTGAAATCCAGAGGAAACCATGCGGACATCATGCAGTTCCTGTCGAATGCTGCGGAAAAGGGACAGGGTGCCCGTGCATTGGAATTGCTCAGCACACTGGCTGATAAAGACCTGCGCGACACACCTTGCAGCATTCTGGAAGACCATTTGTATGCAACCGATGCGAAAGCTGACGTAAAAGAAGTGCTTGCACCGCGCATTGCCACTGAAATGCTGACTCCTTACCGCACTTACCTGCAGAAAGCCTTGTCAGCCGAACTGTCCGCTCAAATCAAAGCCGACCCGCAAGTGCTCGTAAAATGGTGTAAGGACAGCCTGTCCATCCGCAACGACCTGAGTACGATATTCACCATTACCTCACCCGAGGGCGTATGGCGCAGCCGCGTAACTGACTCACAGTCCAGAGACATTTTCTTTGTAGCTGCTGCCCGCAGCTTAGGTATCCCCGCCTGGAAGGATGAAGTAAATGGCAACATCTGCTACCGCCTCAACGGAAAACCGGTATTGGTGGACTTTGAAAGTTCAGAAGGTGGAAGTCTGTCGGAAGGTGTATTGAAGGCTACTTATCAGGCTATTCCGCGACTGGACAATCCGAAATACTACACACACTTCACCCTGTCGAAGTATGACAACGGCACATTCCAGTTGCAGAACCATCCGGAAGATGCCAGCTGGGCTTCTTTGCTGAAAAACGGAAGCAGCATGTCGACCGGTTATTATATGATGGTAACGGGTAGCCGTATGGCCAACGGAGGTGTATTGAGCCAGGTTTCATTCTTCTCTGTCGACAAAGGAAAGACCACGGTAACTCCTCTCTGCATGCGCAACAATACGGAAGAAGTACGTGTCATCGGCAGCTTCAATTCCGAAGCACTCTACACCCGCCCGGGCACAGATGAACAAGTATCTGTACTCAACACTACCGGAAGAGGATATTACATTGTCGGCGTATTGGGCGTAGGTCAGGAACCGACCAACCATGCCCTGAAAGACATCGAAGTAAAGAAAGCGGAATTTGAGAAATGGGGACGTACGATTGTACTGCTCTTCACTGACGAAGCGGCCTATAAGAAATTCGACCGCAAGGAATTCCCCAACCTTCCGTCGAACGTAGTGTTTGGTATAGACAAAGACGGAAGCATTCTGAAAATGATTGCTGAAAATATGAAGCTGGGCAGCAAACCCACCCTGCCGGTGATTATCCTGGGCGATACGTTCAACCGTGTAGTCTTCGAATCACACGGATACACCATCGGCATGGGCGAGCAACTGCTCCATGTTATCCACGGACTGTAAGCGCCTCAATGGTGCGACGCACCTTTTCGGGAGTCGTGACCGGATGAGCATATTCATCCATATCCGTACTTCCCATCGACAAAGCCGGATTGCGAAGAAGCATCCGGCTTTCTTTTTGTTCGCGCGCCGAAAAATGGAACTCACCGGCTCCCGTCACACGAGCCAGTTCCGCAATGTTATGTTCGTTCACTCCGCAACCCGGCATGATGATAATGCGGTCGCCCGCCTGCTTCACCAGTCCAGCCAGCAAGGGTGCCCCTTCCATGGCCGTAGGCATCTGGCCGGAAGTCAGCACACGGTTCACCCCCATGCCTATCAGTTCTTCAAGTGCCTCACGGGGTGACTTGACATAATCAAACGCACGGTGGAAAGTCACCGAAAGTCCTTTAGAAGCTTCCATCAGACGCTGCATGGCCGGCTTGTCCAGCTCGCCTTCCGGTGTAAGGCAACCGAACACCACCCCATCGGCTCCCGCCTGACGGGCAGCCCGAATATCTTCTTCCATAATCTCCAGTTCTGAAGGCGTGTACAGAAAATCTCCTCCACGCGGACGGATAATGACATGCAGACGGATGTCAATCAACTTACGGGCCACTTTTATCTCACCCAACGACGGAGTAGTTCCACCTTCCGGCATGCCGGCACACAATTCTACCCGATGAGCACCTCCCTGCTGGGCAGCCACGCAACTCTCTGCAGAGTTCGCACAAATTTCAAACATGTAGTTTTTCATCTCTCAGTCAACTTTAAACAGTGATTTTTTTCACCCTCAGAAAAGGCCTTTGCATTTAGCGGAAAACGCTTTGACGCTTCAATCAAAACGCAAGTGCGTTTTACTTAAAACACAAGTGCGTTTTACATGAAACGCAAGTACGTTTTATATCAAACGCAAAGGCGTTTTAGCACAAACGTAGGAGCGTTTTTTCCGAAAGTACAAACCGCGATGTCCGAAGGCTGGTATCTATAAACAAAAAAAGCTTATTAAACCGTTCTTTTTCAGTCTAATAAGCTTTATGTACGCCCGTGGGGAGTCGAACCCCAATCGAAGGAACCGGAATCCTTTATTCTATCCATTGAACTACGGGCGCAAATATCAATAAGCACACTTTCCAACGTCCTTTTTAGAGAAAGGATATTTCGAAAGCGTGACAAAAATACAATTATTCAGTCTTTTCTCCTAATTTTTTCCTGAAAAAATAGGGAGTGAAAACTAAAATAGTTGTACCCTTACACACCAATACGACCTCACGCATCAGAACTGGAAGTAGATAAACGGCTGAATATCGCTGCTTTTCACCTGAATAACCAGATAAATCAATGCAATCATTATCAGTGCCTGGGCTATGAGCGGCATGCGTACCATGCCCCGGCTGCACGCATTCTGCCAGCTGTCGGGACAGAAATGAAGCAAGAAGCCCACTCCCATCAGTGCAAACACTTTCCAGTAGCCCGTCAAGAGCTGTTCCAGCAACTCTGGATGGAAGGCTGTAAATATCTGGCGAATCATGGTCACCGAAGCCTCAAACGTGGAGTTTCGGAAGAATATCCAGCAGAAGCATACAAAATGGAAAGTCAGCACCACGGCAAAGAATTTACGTATTCCCCGGCTGCGATATTGCTTGGGCCGGCCCAACAGGTTACGGAAGAACTTATGCAAGGCCAGTGCCACTCCGTGCAATCCGCCCCACACCACAAAGTTCCACGAAGCACCGTGCCACAAACCACCTAAAAGCATGGTCAGTATCAGGTTGATGTAGGTACGGATTTTTCCTTTCCGGTTACCGCCCAGAGAGATATAAAGATAGTCGCGCAACCAGGACGACAGGGAAATGTGCCAGCGGTGCCAGAAGTCGGTCACACTATCCGACTTATAAGGGGAATCGAAGTTGAGTGGGAAACGGAATCCCAGCAACAAAGCAATACCGATGGCCATGTCACTGTAACCCGAAAAGTCACAGTATATCTGTAAGGCATATCCGTAGACACCAAACAGGTTTTCCAGTCCGGAATACAATCCCGGATTATCGAATATACGTTCTACAAAGTTCACGCTGATATAGTCTGAAATCACCGCTTTCTTGAACAAGCCGCTTACAATGAAGAAGATGCCTTGTCCGAACATCTCAGATGATACAAACAAGGGCTGACGGATTTGCGGGACAAAGTCGCGTGCACGGACGATGGGCCCTGCCACCAACTGCGGAAAGAAAGACACATAAAACGCATAATCCAGCAAGTTTGTCAGCGGTTTCAGGTCACGACGGTACACATCGATGGTATAACTCAGCGACTGGAAGGTAAAGAAGGAAATTCCCACCGGAAGGAAGATATCCAGCGGCTCGAACTGCCCGTGCCACAACGGAGCCAGCATCTCATAAAAGAAATTGGTGTACTTGAAATAACAAAGCAATCCGAGATTGATACACAAACTGCATACCACCAGCAGCTTCCGTTTCCAAGGCTGTACAGTCTGCTCCATCCTGCGAGCTAACAGAAAGTCGGACACCGTGACAATACCCAGTAGAAAGAAATAAAACCCGCTGCTCTTATAATAGAAATAATAAGAAAACAAGGTAACAAACAGCAGACGTGCCGTAGTCTTTTTCTGCAAAATCAGGTAAATCAGGCTGAATCCGAGAAAAAGCAGCAAGAAGAAGCCACTGCTGAAAATCATCGGTTGCGACGCATCGTACGTCAGCACATCCTTAAGTCTGTCCCAGTCAATTCCAAGTTCCGTCCAGTTGAGTTTCCACATAATTGTTGTATGATTTGATAATCGCTTCGTGCAATAATAATCCCTGCAAAATATATCCGTCCTGTGTAAAATGAATCTTGTCGCGCTGGAAATAGTTTCCGTTACTCCAGTTCAGACAAGCATAACGTTCACCTCCTACCACGTGATACATATCCCATATAGCAAGTTTCCGCGAAGCCGCATAATCCAGTTCTGTTTTTACCACTAATTTCGTGCGAGGATTGATTACCCTTGCGCCCCGTCGACCATTGCGGACATACGCTCCGGGAGGAGTAGTCAGCAGATATACCGCCTGCGGACATCCTTTCTTCAACTCTCCCAACAGATTGTCCATCTGCGCCAGATGCTCCGCCGAAGAATAACGGCGACCATGCGCTTCATTGGTGCCGAACGAAAGAATAACCAGGTCCGGATTCAGTTCAATAATCTGACGAATATTCTCAGGTGTAGTAAAAGAAGCACAAGTCACTCCGTTTACTCCTACTATGTGGTATACAATCCCTGCGGCTCCCGTTTCCTGCGCCAGTCCCGAAGTACGGTAACTCACCTGCATATCGAGCACGGCCCCCCGTCCGAAATCGTCTTCCAGCTGACGTCGTACAATATAAGGATACACATGCCCCCGCACATGGGAGTCGCCTATGTGCACGATACGCAACGGACGTTCGAGCACGGAAAGCTTCTGCCAGAAAGGCTCCAGTTCATGCGTTGGGTCTATAATCGTATTTTCAGTTGTTCCCTTAAATCCGGCAGGCATCGGATTGCTGACTTCCACAAAGCGCATCAGCTGCTGCATGGCCTCGCTGTCGGACACATGACCGGAATGACGGTCCGGACGCGACTTCTCCGGCAACACATCCTGCGCTAAAAGCGGCAATGCCCCCAAAAAGAACCCGAAGAATATCCCCCAAAAACGTATCTCACTCCATTTCATAAGCTTTTCGTTTTTCGTACTGTTCCTTGCCGTACATCAACGTTTCAAACAAAAGTCCGGCAATGTGCTTTCCTCCCCTGAAATTGATGTGAGTATAATCATAATTGGCCATCTGAGGCTTGTGGTTCACCATCTCTACCATACTACCCTCTCCTCCCATGGCTTCGAACATATTCCAGAATGCCACACCCGTTTCTGCCGCAAGTGCCTGCTGGTAACGAATCAGGCGCTTCACCCCCGGCATGGTACGCAATTCGCCGTTTTCATCCTTGTTTTCTCTATCTCCCACCCCGACAATCAGGACAGAAGCCTCTGGAAAGGCCGTCTTCAAACGCTCTACTATAGGTTTCATCGCGTCCTTGTAATAGGTATAGTTCATCACCTCATCCGAAGCCACATTCAGCCCGTACTGCAACACAATCAAATCGTATGTACGCAGACGGTTGTACTGGCGAAGTATCGACATCGGAATATTACCCAACTGCTGTCCGCTGCTTCCGCGCGTACTGAAATTATCGACTACCACACCTTGACGCGGATCCATCGTCACGGCATAGAACAAAGCTGTAGAATCCAGCTGCTCCACTTTCCAGCGCACAGAGCCGATACGTCCGTTCACAGACACAGACTGCAACTCTTCTTTTCCACCCACAGAAAATGGCTGTGCCTCTCCTCCATTGACAGATGCAGTCAACCGCAAAGAATCGGAAGTCAGGAAATAACAGGTAGACACTTCGCAGGTATCAATATGCGACAAGAAGCGTTTCTCACCTTTCAGGCTTACATAAGCTCCTGAAGAAGGAATAAAATAATGATTGGAAATGTCCTGACGGGAACGGTCGAAATACGTGGAATCCGTAATGGAGTGACTGCTCCATCCACCAAACGAATGGTGTACCGTAGGGCGGAAACCGGCTATTTTCGTTGTGATGGGCACATATCCCACCCCACATCCGCCAAAACGTTTCTGCAACATTTCACGTAAGTCACCGGTCAGGATGTCGGCCTCAATAAATGAATCTCCGAAATAGGCAATACGTACCGGACGGTCCAAAGAAGACACCTTTCCCAAAGCTTCATAGAAATACTCCATTCCACGCCCTGCAGAATCAGCATATTCTTCAATGCAGATCATTCCACTCTTGCAGGTATCCACAAAAGCGGGCTTTACGGGAAGCGGCAACACCAAGGTATCAGAATCCATAGGTTCTGCTATTTCCTTCTTTATACGAATGTCTGAAAGCAAATCAACCCTTCTCAAAGGTTCGCCACGAAAAGAAACAGACGGCAAAAAATGCATGGCAAACAGACCTGCCACCACCAGAAGGGTGAACAGAAAAGTGTATAACAATTTATTCTTCATGAACTTTCCTCTAAAACTGGGTGCAAAGATAGTGAAAGGTGAGAGCAATACCAAGCCAAAAGCTTGCTTTTGAGCGCAAGCATTGCCGAACCGTATCCTATCTTCGATGCGGTCAAAGGCAGAAGAATTTAAGTACAAAGATTATCTGGTATGTTTCTCTCGAATATTCTTCAAGAAATCATCGACCATGCGGTAACCTTTTTCCGTGGTAATTCCCCGCATGTGTAGAATAGTGATTTCACTATAGATTTCGGCCAGCGGATAATGGTCGGTAATGTCTGAATAAATCAACAAGTCCATCTGCATGGCCATGGCCTGGTTAATAATCTGGAAATTGATGTCGCTGCGAAAAATACCTTGCTCTACCCCCTTTTGAAAATAGGCCAGTGCATCAGCATCTCCCCTGCGACGGTCATCGTGTATATAGTCCAACACCTTGGAATATTTGCGCAAGTCACGAAAGAACAGAGGGTTTACCGAACACAGCTCATTGAACTTACGCTCATAAAATGTAAGGATTACTTCCAGCACATTATTCGCGCTGGAAGCAATCTCTTGCATATACTCATTCATACAATGACGATAAAAACGGAAAACTTCCAGCAGAAGTTCTTCTTTATCTCCAAACAGTTCATAAAGCGTACGCTTGGATATAGAAAGCGAACTTGCTATATCGTCCATGTGGACAGCCTTAATCCCCAAAGTCATAAAAGATTTGGAGGCTGTTTCCACCACACGCAACTTTAACTCTTCACGGTCGTTTTCCTTTCTTCGCCCTGCCATTATCTACATCAATGAATAATTCCTAATTTTGAAGTTTCCACAAACTGGATAATGTTTTCAATTTCCGGTCCGTTAGGAATCTGTTCACGAATACGTCCCAATGCATCATGCAATGAAGTATTTGCCTTATAAAGGATACGATATGCCTGTGCAATGTGTTTGATAATGGTTTCAGAAAAACCGGTATGCTCCAGCACCTTTGTATTGATGCTATAGAATGCAATCGGTTCATGGGCTGCTACAATATATGGAGGAATGTCCTTGATGAAACGGCATCCGCCTTGCACTACTGAGAAGCTTCCCAGACGTGTATTTCCCTGCATCAACACATTGGAAGTAAGGATAGCATTGTCATAGATAATACAGTTGCCCGAAACCTGTGAACCGTTACCGATAATGCAACGGTTACCCACTTCCACGTCATGAGAAAGACGGGCTCCACTCATGATGAAGTTGCCATCACCTACTTTCGTAGCATGTGAAGCATGTGTACCGCGAATAATCACGGCATTTTCACGAATCACATTATTATTGCCGATAATAGCCAGTGTTTCTTCACCTGTAAAGGCAAAATCCTGGGGAACTGCTGCCACAACAGCTCCCTGATAAACTGTATTTCCATTTCCCATACGTGTGCCGCTCATCAGACTGGCATAGGGCATAATCACGTTGTCATCGCCTATCTCTACATTCTTGTCGATATAGGCAAATGGATGAACCGTCACGTTCTTACCCAATTTGGCTGACGGATCTACATAAGCTAAAGGACTTATCATAGTTTTCTCATTTTAAGGTTAATCAATTTCTTCCTCCTCCCAACGCACTGTACAAGTTGATGACAGCTTGCATACGCTGGAAATTATCAGCTACCTCTGACAACTGCGCACTCAGCAGATTCTGCTGTGCGGTCAGGATTTCCAGATAAGTGGCATCTCCGCTCTGGAACAAGGCCTTGGTATAAGTCACTGCCTTATCCAACTGTTCTACCTGTCCACGGTCTTCCACCAGTTTCTTATTCTGCGTATCGAACAGATACAAAGCATCGCTCACTTCCTTTCCTGCTTCCAGAATAGTCTGCTGATAATTCATCTGAGCAATCTTTTCTTCTGCCTTTGAAACCTTCAGGTTGGCAATCAGCTTACCGTTATTGAAAATAGGCTGAGCCAATGAAGCCAAAGCCTGCAGCATAAATTCGCCCGGATTAGACACAGTAATACCTGATCCGTTTGTCCATCCTGCCATACCTGTAATGTTCAAGCCCGGGTAGAAAGCTGCACGTGCGGAATTAGTTGTATAATAAGCAGCCGCAAGCGTCATTTCAGCCATCTTCACGTCCGGACGGTTTTCCAATAACTGCATCGGTACACCCGCTGCCAGTTCTTCCGGCATAACCTGTTCATCCAATGTACTGCGTTCGATGGTCTGAGGAGCCTTAGCCAGCAGTACAGCAAGTGAATTTTCTGTTTCACGCACCTGACGTTTCAAATCCATCAATGAAGCCTCTACCTGATGACTGGCAGCACGCATCTGTGCTACAGCAGCTTCGGTTGTCATACCGGCAATTTTCATGGCTTCCATTACTCGTACGTTTTCTTTATAGATAGCAGCCGTTTCGGTCGTAATTTCTACCTGACGGTCGAGCATCAGCAAAGAATAGTACACGTTAGCTATACCACAAATAATCTGTGAACGTACAGCCTGTTCTGCATACTGACTCTGTTCGTAGGCAACTTTCTGACCACGTTTGGTGTTCAGAATCTTTCCAAACAAGTCAATTTCCCAACTGGCTGCAACCGGAAGCTGGTATGCCTTTACATAGTTTCCACCCCCCATGCTGGTCGTAGTACCTTGTGGAGCCAGATTAATGGAAGGCAAATAAGACAATTTGGCGGCAGTCAGCATTACTTTCGCTTCCTGTACACGGAGAGCGGCAGCCTGCATATCTACATTGTTAGCCAGTCCTTCTTCAATCAGTGCCTGCAACTTGGCATCGCGGAACACCTCCCGCCAAGGCAAGTTTCCCATGTTCGCCGTATCGGAAACAGCCAACGTATCCGTAGACGAAGCCGGGTCACGATAGATGCCTGAAGCATCTATCGTTTCCGGACGGTCATACGATTTATAGATGTGGCAGCTGCTCATCATAGCAGCTACACACACAATTCCTATTATTTGTTTCTTCATTATCATCTTATCATTTAGTAGGAGTATACTGTTCAATTTCTGATTCCACTTCACTTTCGTCCAGGCTATCCCATTCTATCGGTTTCACTTTTTCTTGCAACCACTGGAACACCACGAACAGAATCGGAACGATGAAAATCTGGAAAATCATACCAATCAACATACCACCGATAGCGGAAGCACCCAATGTACGGTTACCGTGAGCACCTACACCAAAGGCAAACATCAACGGAAGCAAACCGATAATCATTGCCAGAGAGGTCATCAAAATCGGTCGCAGACGGGCAGAAGCACCCAGCACAGCTGCCCAAGATATACTCATACCCTGCTTACGGCGGTCGAGCGCAAACTCTACAATCAAGATGGCATTCTTAGCCAACAGACCCATCAACATAATCAACGCAATCTGCATATAGATGTCGTTCGACATGGTTCCCAATACCATCTTCAATGCCGGGATGCTGCCCAATGCCGAGAATCCGTTGACGAACAGGAAGCTACCCAACAGACCGCAAGGAATAGAGAGCAATACAGCCAACGGCAACAGGTAGCTTTCGTATTGCGCACTCAGCAACAGATAAACGAATACCAAGCAGAGCACGAAGATGATTCCGGTTGTATTGGTTGTCTGAGCCTCTTCACGTGCCATACCTCCCAACTCGTAACCGAAACCGGCAGGCAGGTTATCGTTAGCCACTTCGGCAATCGCCTGCAAAGCCTGACCGGAAGAATAACCGGCAGCCGGAGAAACCATCACCTGAATAGCTGTGTAAAGGTTGAAACGGCTGATGACATCTGGGCCGTAAATCTTCTTCAGTGATACAAACTGTGTAATCGGCGCCATTTCGCCGTCGCTGCTACGCACCTTGATGCCGTTCAACGATTCCAGGTTCTTCGTAGCATCGGGTTCTGCCTGAATCATGACACGGTACATCTTACCGAAGCTGTTGAAGTTGGAAGCGTAAATACCGCCGAAGTAACCTTGCATCGTGGTCAAGATGTCGCTCGGACTGATACCCGCTTTCTTACAAGCAGCCGCATCGATATCCAACTGATATTGCGGGAAGCTCGGGTTGAAGTTGGTCGAAGCCGAATTGATTTCCGGACGCTTCTGCAAAGCGGCAATGTAATCATTCACCACCTGGAAGAAGTGATCCAGGCTACCACCGGTCTTATCCTGCATGTTCAACTCGATGTCGGTTGAAATAGAATATCCCGGAATCATCGGAGGGGCGAAGAACAATACCTGCGCATCCTTGAAGAGTTTCTGTGAACGCATGAACAACGTAGCGACCACAATATCCGAACTCTGCTGCGTGGTTCGTTCTTCCCAGTCTTTCAGCTTAATGATGATAGAACCGTAAGATGGTCCCTGACCGCTACCGATGAAGCTGAAACCCGAAATCACCGTACGTGACTGAACGGCAGGTTCGGCTGCAATCAGGCTGTCTACCTGTGCCAACACTTCACGTGCACGTTCCTGAGAAGTTCCGGGAGGCAAAGTTACCGAACCCATAATCGTACCCGTATCTTCGTTCGGAATCATACCGGTCGGCGTAATGCTCATAAAGGCAATCAGTAACGCAATCGTACCGCCGACCAGTCCCATAGAAAGCCAACGTTTGTGGATAAAGAATACAACTTGTTTTTTATATCTGCCCAACAAGGAATTGTATGATCTGTTGAATGAAGCTTTAAACTTATCAGTCGTCATACCGGCAAAAGCCAGGATACTGATAATAATCATCAGCACACAAATCACCGGATGTTCTTCGAAACTGAAGAAACCGAAAATCATACCCAGAATAGCAACTACCGTGAAAAGAATGACAATCTTCGGGTTCATCCACTTGCCAAGCGCATCGGTATAGCGTGCCACCATAATCTTGCGCGATTCCTTATAGGCTGTGCCCATGCGTTCTTTCAGTGTAGCCTCTGAATTGTGCGGCTTCAGGAACAAGGCACACAACGCCGGAGAAAGCGTCAAGGCGTTCAGAGCTGAGAAACCGATGGCAATCGCCATGGTCAAACCGAACTGCTGGTAGAACGTACCTGCCGTACCGCTCATGAAACTTACCGGGATAAACACGGACATCATCACCAACGTAATGGAAACGATGGCACCGCCCAGTTCGCTCATGGCATCAATGGAAGCCTCACGGGTCGACTTATACCCCTGGTCCAGCTTGGCATGGACACCCTCGACGACGACTATGGCATCGTCGACGACTATGGCAATCGCAAGCACCATTGCAGACAGGGTCAGCAAGTTGATACTAAAGCCGATTAACTTCAAGGCGAAGAAGGTAGCAATCAACGCTACCGGAATAGCAATCGCCGGAATCAGCGTAGAACGCATATCCTGCAAGAAGATATATACCACGATGAACACCAGGATGAAAGCTTCAATCAAGGTCTTGACAACCTCATGGATAGAAGCGAACAAGAAGTCGTTGGCACTCTGCGCGATGTTGATACCCAATCCTTCCGGAAGATTCTTTTCATATTCGGCAAGCACCTTCTCCAGGTTGGCGATAGTTTCCGTCGCATTGGTTCCTGCCATCTGGTAAATAATACAAGAAACCGCCTTATGCCCGTTTACCGTATTGTTGAAGTTATAGGTCAGACGGCCCAGTTCCATTTCGGCTACATCCTTCAGGCGAAGCAGTTCACCGCCTGGCAAAGACTTGATAACGATGTCGCCGAACTCAGTTTCACTTGACAAACGTCCCTTGTAACGGATAGTATACTGGAACGACTGGTTACCACGTTCACCGAACTGACCCGGAGCGGCTTCCACGTTCTGTTCTGCCAATACTCCTGTAATGTCGCTCGGCACCAATTTATACTGCGCCATCACATCCGGTTTCAACCAAATACGCATAGAGTAGTCGGTACCCATCACATTGGCATCACCCACACCGCTTACACGCTTGATTTCCGGAATCAAGTTGATACTTGCGTAGTTTTCGAGGAACTCGATGTTGTATTTGTCTTCCTTATCATAGATAGAGAAAATCATCAACATAGAGGTCTGACGCTTCATGGTGGTCACACCGACCTGTGTTACTTCAGCAGGCAACAGACCTTGAGCCTGAGTCACACGGTTCTGTACGTTGACCTGCGCCATATCCGGGTCAGTTCCTTGATTAAAGTACACCGTGATACGTGCCGAACCGTTGTTGGTAGCGGTAGACTGCATGTACATCATGTTTTCCACACCGTTAATCTGGTCCTCCAACGGAGAAATCACAGAGTTCAATACGGCCTGCGCATTGGCACCCGTATAAGTCGCACTCACCGAAACGGTAGGAGGTGCGATGTCCGGATACTGGGTAATAGGCAGTGTGGCAAGCCCGATGAAACCCAAGATTACCAACAAAATGGAGATTACGGTTGATAATACCGGACGGTTAATAAATTTATCTAGTCTCATTCTATATATACCTTATTATATATAACGATTCACGTTTATCAATTAAATGCACTGGCTATGTTGCCTTCGCGCTGGTCTTTCAGAGCCTGCTGGTATTTGGCTTCCTTCTGTGCCGCAGTAATCGGAGTAATCTTCATACCGTCGTTCAAACGGGTTACGCCTTCTACGGCAATCTTGTCACCTGACTTCAGGCCGTCAAGCACGATATAGTTCTTTCCGTCATTCAGGTTTGAGATTTGGATTTCAGTATATTTTACGGTACTGTCCGGTTGCAGCACATACACGAACTTCTTGTCCTGAATATCTACTGTAGCCGACTGCGGAACCAGCAACACGTTTTCCATCGTGTAAGGGAAGATGACATTTGCCATACCTCCGCTTCGCAGGATGTTCTGCTTGTTCGGGAAAGTGGCACGCATGCTCACCGAGCCTGTGGTCTGGTCAATAACCCCGCTCACGGCGTCAATCTTACCTTTCTCAGCGTAGATACTGCCATCTGAAAGTTCCAGTTGAACTTCCGGCATCTTTTCCAATTGCTCTTTCAGTGTTCCTCCTGCTTTGGTCAATGCCAGCAGTTCTTTCTCTGTCAGCGAGAAGTACACGTACATGTCACCGATTTGAGATACCGTAGTCAACGGTTCTGAAATCGACGCACTTACCAACGCACCGATACGGTAAGGGAACGTACCGATCACACCGTCAGAAGGACTTGTCACCGTACAGAATCCCAGATTCTGCTTGGCAGCCGTATACGAAGCCTCAGCCTGCGCCAGGTTCGCTTTTGCCGTCAACAGATTATTGACAGCCGTCTGGTATTCGAAATCACTGATGATTTTCTGTTCGTGAAGCATTTTCTTGTTGGCTTCCGTTTCAGTCACTGTCTTCAAATTTGCTTTTGCAGACTCAACTCCCGCTTTGGCCTGATCGAATGCCGCCTGATACTGAGTAGGGTCAATCTGGAACAATGCCTGTCCCTTATGTACAGTAGCACCTTCGTCTACGCACAATTTCACAATGAATCCTGATACTTGAGGACGAATTTCAATATCCTGCAAACCTTTGATAGTTGCCGGGTACTTTGTCACTTGGTTGCTGGAAGTAGAGACCACTTCCTGCACTGTGAATTCGTCATCACCCATTTTACCGCTTTGACCGCCGCAAGCAGTCAGCATCGAAAGAGTCAATGCATAGAATGCCACTCGGCTAGAAGAAAAACTTCTGTTTCTTTTTGTGCTCATACTTATACTCATATATAAAATTTGGTTTTTATTCTCGTTAATCCTATTTCTAAAGTTTCCCACTGAAAACTTTACGGCCTCCTTTAGTTTTTTATCGTGCAAATATAGGAAAAAAATCAAGCCCTGAAAAGGGGCTTTAACTAAGAATAACCATAATGACACAATATCATTACATATAGCCGAGAATATCAGACCAATCGACAAAAAATATCGACAAAAAAAACATACACCTCACAACCTTCGTTCATTTTATAGTTTTTTTCATAAAAAAACAGTCCATTTGTCATTTTATTCCTACATTTGCGCGATAGATTATTCTTTGAAACAACTAAAAAGCGAAGAAATATGACAAAAATAACGAAAGAAGCAGCCTTGCTCTATCACTCACAAGGCAAACCGGGGAAAATAGAAGTGGTCCCCACCAAACCTTATCAAACTCAACGAGATTTATCATTGGCTTATTCACCGGGAGTAGCAGAACCGTGTCTGGAAATCCAAAAGAATCCGGATACCGCATACGACTATACCGACAAAGGTAATCTGGTAGCCGTTATCTCTAACGGAACAGCTGTATTAGGTTTAGGAGATATAGGTGCCATGAGCGGAAAACCCGTAATGGAAGGAAAGGGATTGCTGTTTAAAATTTATGCCGGAATCGACGTATTCGATATTGAAGTAAATGAAAAAGACCCGGATAAATTTATCGAAGCGGTAAAAGCCATTGCTCCTACCTTCGGAGGTATCAATCTGGAAGATATCAAAGCTCCTGAGTGCTTCAAAATAGAGCAGAGACTGAAGGAAGAACTGGACATTCCGGTAATGCACGACGACCAGCACGGTACAGCTATCATCTCCAGTGCCGGATTGCTGAATGCGCTGGAAGTAGCCGGAAAGAAAATTGAAGAGGTAAAAATCGTGGTCAACGGTGCCGGTGCATCTGCTGTATCTTGTACCAAATTATATGTAGCCCTCGGTGCACGTTTGGAAAACATTGTCATGCTCGACAGTAAAGGGGTGATTTCTAAAGACCGTACAGACCTGAACGAGCAGAAAAAGTTCTTTGCTACTGACCGTACCGACATCCACACACTGGCAGAAGCCATCAAGGGAGCCGACGTGTTCCTTGGCTTGTCAAGAGGAAATGTCCTGAGCCAGGATATGGTACGCAGCATGGCTTCTCATCCTATCGTATTTGCCTTAGCCAACCCGACTCCGGAAATTTCATACGAAGACGCCATGGCTTCCCGCCCGGACGTATTGATGTCAACCGGACGTTCTGACTATCCTAACCAGATAAACAATGTCATCGGATTCCCGTATATCTTCCGTGGAGCACTCGACACACGCGCTACAGCCATCAACGAAGAAATGAAACTGGCTGCCGTACACGCCATCGCCAACCTGGCAAAGAAACCGGTGCCCGATGTAGTCAATGAAGCCTACCACGTAAACAACCTGAGTTTCGGCCCCGAATACTTCATCCCGAAACCGGTCGACCCGCGTCTGATTACCGAAGTGTCCATGGCCGTAGCAAAGGCTGCCATGGAATCGGGAGTGGCCCGCAAGCAGATTACCGACTGGGAAGAATACAAGAACCACCTGAGAGAACTGATGGGACAGGAAAACAAACTGACCCGCCAGCTGTATGAAACGGCCCGCAGCAACCCGCAGCGTGTGGTATTTGCCGAAGGTATTCACCCGAACATGCTGAAAGCAGCAGTAGAAGCCAAAGCAGAAGGTATCTGCCATCCGATTCTTTTGGGTAACGAAGAACGCATCGAAAAATTGGCCAAGGAACTTGACCTGAGCCTGGAAGGCATTGAAATAGTCAACCTGCGCCACGACCGCGAATCAGAACGTCGCGAACGCTATGCACGCATCCTTTGCGAAAAACGCGCCCGCGAAGGAGCCAACTTCCAGGAAGCAAACGATAAGATGTTCGAACGCAACTACTTTGGTATGATGATGGTGGAAACCGGCGAAGCAGATGCCTTTGTAACCGGATTGTACACCAAATATTCCAACACAATCAAGGTGGCCAAGGAAGTTATCGGCATCCAACCGGGATACAAGCATTTCGGAACCATGCACATCCTGAACTCCAAGAAAGGAACTTATTTCATTGCCGATACATTGATTAACCGTCACCCAGACACAGACACTTTGATAGACATTGCCAAACTGTCGGCCAAGGCTGTACGTTTCTTCAACCAGGAACCGGTAATGGCTATGCTGTCTTACTCTAACTTCGGTTCCGATGCAGAAGGAAGTCCGGCAAAGGTACACGAAGCCATCAACCAGCTGCACCAGGAATATCCGGATTTGGCCATTGACGGTGAAATGCAAGTGAAATTTGCCTTGAACAATGCCCTTCGTGATGAGAAATATCCTTTCACACGCTTAAAAGGAAAAGAAGTAAACACATTGGTATTCCCTAACCTGAGTTCCGCCAATGCTACCTATCAACTCATTCAAAACATGAGTGAGACCGAAGTAATCGGCCCGATTCAGATGGGATTGAACAAACCAATTCACTTCACCGACATTGAAAGCTCTGTACGCGATATTGTCAATATCACAGCTATCGCCTGCATTGATGCCATTGTCGACAAGAAGAAGAAAGCACAATAAACATTACTGATTTATTTCACCCTACACGGAGGAGCAGCCGCAAGCCAAAACATTCACCCTTGCCACCGTTCCTCCGTGTATTATTTTTCTAAAAACCATGAGAAAACCACTCAATCATACACAATGTGTCGTACTTACTTTATGCTGGGCTGCACTTTGCTTTTTAGTACTCACCTCTACCCCCAAAATTGACGGTCCGCTTGTCATTATGATTCTCATATCAGGAGCTTTGGTGTTTATTCCTGTTATTAAATCACTTAAGAATAGAGACAAATAAACACGAACAAATAGATAAAAAAGGATTTTTGACGCTTTTTTCTCACTTTTCTTGATTTATTGTTGCATAAATAAATTTTTATCTATATTTTTGGCACATCAAACAAGAAGAAACATATTACTGTGATTTTTCAAAACCAATAAATAAGACAGATAATCTTTTTAATTATGAATGCAGCTAAAGTTCTGGAAGATCTGAAAAGAAGATTCCCCAATGAACCTGAGTATCATCAGGCAGTAGAAGAAGTGTTAGGAACTATCGAAGAGGAATACAACAAACACCCCGAATTCGACAAAGTAAACTTGATTGAACGTCTGTGTATTCCAGATCGTGTATACCAGTTCCGTGTCACTTGGATGGACGACAAAGGTAACATCCAGACCAACATGGGTTACCGTGTACAACACAACAACGCTATCGGCCCGTACAAAGGCGGTATCCGTTTCCACAGCTCTGTAAACCTGGGAATTTTGAAGTTCCTGGCATTCGAACAGACCTTCAAGAACTCACTGACAACTCTTCCGATGGGTGGTGGCAAAGGTGGATCAGACTTCTCTCCACGTGGTAAGTCAAATGCAGAAGTAATGCGTTTCTGCCAGGCATTCATGCTGGAATTGTGGCGTCACATCGGTCCTGAAACTGACGTTCCTGCCGGTGATATAGGTGTAGGTGGCCGTGAAGTAGGTTACATGTTCGGTATGTACAAAAAACTGACTCGCGAATTCAGCGGTGTGTTGACTGGTAAAGGCCGTGAATTTGGTGGCTCACTTATCCGTCCGGAAGCTACAGGCTACGGTAACATCTATTTCTTGCTGGAAATGCTGAAAACCCGTAACATTGACATCAAGGGTAAGACTTGCTTGGTATCTGGTTCAGGAAACGTAGCACAGTATACTGTAGAAAAACTGATTCAGTTGGGTGCTAAAGTGGTTACCATGTCCGACTCTGACGGTTACATCTATGATCCGGATGGTATCGACCGCGAGAAACTGGATTACATCATGGAATTGAAGAACCTCTACCGCGGACGTATCCGTGAATATGCAGAAAAATACGGTTGCAAATATGTAGCAGGTGCTCGTCCATGGAATGAAAAAGCAGACATCGCTCTTCCTTCTGCTACACAGAATGAAATCAACGGCGACGATGCTAAAGCACTGGTAGCAAACGGCGTATTTGCTGTATCAGAAGGAGCCAACATGCCTTCTACTCCAGAAGCAATCCGCGTATTCCAGGATGCGAAGATTCTTTACGCGCCGGGTAAGGCAGCCAATGCAGGTGGTGTATCAGTATCAGGTCTGGAAATGACCCAGAACTCTATCAAGCTGAGCTGGAGTCAGGAAGAAGTAGACGAAAAACTGAAGAGCATCATGAAGAACATCCACGAAGCTTGTGTGAAATACGGTACAGAACCCGATGGTTATATCAACTATGTGAAGGGTGCTAACGTAGCCGGATTCATGAAAGTAGCTAACGCTATGATGGCTCAGGGCATCGTATAAAACTTTATTCTAAATTTATAAATCCGGGTGGGACTTGAACTTTCAAGTTTCACCCGTTTTTGCTTTTAAAGAATGACTCCCAATAAGAAGTACCTTTATCCAACAGTACCAAATCCATAATTTTTATCTTCAAGTCTTCATTATAAACCCATTTCATATAAGTAAACAAAGCTCCACTTGAAGCATCCTGCTCATACACAATTTTAGCCTTGTAAATCCAATCACCCAAATTTCCATCGTTGTTATCTACCAGGTAAATCGTACTCACCTCTCCCTTCTCATCGAACTCAGCTCCCCAAAGATTTATGGCATGCCCGCCTCCTTGAATAAAAATATCCAGTCCGACAGCCATTCCCTGCTTCCTTGCCAATTTGATGCCGTTATTAAACTCCTCCTTCGTCATATAGCCGTTGCCATACTGCTTCACTAGTGAATTCCGGCCAAACACGTCAAAAAAGAAGCCCGCATTTTCCTGCTCCGGCACATTCTGAGGATACATCACCCAGTTGCAGATTCCCGATAAGAACCAGTTTACACCCGATACGATATACCCCGACTTATTGCCAAAACGATTCTTGAATCCCTGATAAATCTCACTATGCTTTGAATCCGGATAAGTCGAAGGAATCGAAAATTCCGGGTTCAGACGACGTTTGTATTCCAGATAACGTTCCACATAACTACGATTCGCATTCAGCCACCAATAAATCAGAAGATAAAAAATCCTTCTCTGCCGACTGGTTCTGATTCACCCGATGCACATACCAGCAGGTGCCCTCCCACAGCTCAATCTGAGTAGCAGAAGGCCAGACCGCATAAAAATGAGGAGTCCCTTCCCAGTCTTTCCAATATAAGGAAGAAGTCCACCGTTTTCCTTCACAATGCAACAACGTTTTATCCTGAAGTTTATCCAGCTGCGATTCATACACTCGCAAGGCCACCTCATCCCCTACCTGAAAGTCTCCACTCCCGTCTTTCCGTATCACCACACGCGACTGTCCCACCACAGAGACTCTAAAATCTATATTTTCCAAAGAAGACTGATCGAAATTCTCACCTGAAGAACAAGCTACAGCACATGATAACACGAAAATTAGAAATAGGTTACGTATAATAAAATTCATGGTAAACAAGTTTATCTTTATCTATTACTAACAAATAGAATGATAGACTTGTTTACCATGATATAGCTAAATTCAGCTATAATTTTTTTTACAATACCCTTACTGACTAATCATCATAATCATATTCCAAGCTAAAATCATCCACCCACATAGTAGCCCCTGGAGCCCCTGTAAAATAATCTCCATATTTGCTGGCAGAACAAACAATCAGCAAAGCTGTAGGTTTCCTATTCGTCGCTCTATACTCAAGTTCCACAGAGAAAGGAGTGTACTCATTTACATTTTCTCCACATGTCATCTCACCGTATGCAATAATATGAGGGTCATTTTTATCAAAATATTGACCATTATTCCCTCCTTTATCTGTACGGACTTCAACAGCTGTCTTTACACCTGTTTCAGCATTCTCTTGCAAATTCCAATCTCCCAGTGCAACCCAAACAATACATTCATCAGTAGTTCCAAGTAAATTCTCAAAACGTGGTCCTGCCTGTGTAATGGAAGCAGTCTGATACTTAAACATTCCCTTTAAACGAGTAGGATAAGATTTAAACTCTCGTCCAAATCCTAAAACTCCATTGGGAGCATCTGTTTTTTTATACTCACCTACAAATAAATTTCCTGCAGCAAAAATTCCGAATACATTTTGTGAACTTAACTTTGCCGCTTTACTTCCTTGGCAGGCATCTTCTGTATATACTGTTACATTTGTAGTACCGACTGTCGTACTGCCATGATTTCCCGTATCCCAAAAACTAGCACCATCTCCACTCCAAGGACATATAGCTTTACCATTCTTACCACCGTTATCTATCCAGTCTTCAAATCCCATATTAGGTACAGACCCTGTTTCCGTGGTAGAGAAAGTTACCACATCTCCGACCTGATCGCCAGAGTAAGCGCGACATTCATAAGTAGTATTCGCCTTCAAATGGGGAACACGAGCTGTAAATTTACCTCCATCCATGGTCACATACTTCTGATCTACGCGTGTCCAGTCTTCACTTCCATCTTCACGAATATCAAAGCCACATTCCGTATCGGCCACACCAGCACCATATAACCATGCCACATTAACCCATCCATCAGCAGATTCTGTAACCACATCCTTATCACTTTTGTAAACGCGGAGAGTCCAAGTCTCATCCACAAAATCACTAAAAGTCACATGTACAGATGCCTGGGCAAAATCACGATAAAATGTCCATTGAACCTCCGGAGTTCCACTCACTCCGTCATTCAAAGCTCCTTCTGGTCCCAATTTTAAATCAGATAAAACAATATCCTTTAAATCAGCACTCTTTCGAATTGAAGCAGTAGCTAAATGATTTTCTGTATCAAATTCTGAATTTCCAAGCTGCCCATCAATTATCATACGACGAGCTATAGGCTGATTCCCAATTATTTTCCATTTATAATCCTGATAAAGGGATAAAGTAACCTCATAAGGCTGACTTAAATCTATCTCTGTACCGGCTGTCAAAGTAGAAGATGCCTTTTCTGTATAAGTAAAAGTTTTCAACATTACCTTTTTCGGGTTTACCGTTTCCTGCAAAGTAACTGTCACTGTACTCTCACTTTCCGAGATGACCGCACTTCCCGACTGTCCCTCAACTTCTATACCTGTAATAGAAAGAGGTACCTTAGCAAAAGGTATATCATTTTTGATGCAACAGCTTAGAGTACCAGCCAGCATTATACTAATAGCAATTCTATATAATGTATTCCACATAACTACATACAAAAGGTTATACCAATATTAATATTAAAAAGATTAATCTTAAAATTAGCGCCACTACTATTCCTTTTTCCAACCTCTCCTGACTCATCCCGTTGTTTCTCCCAACGATACTTAAATCCGGCAACTCCAAAGGACATTTCCGCACACACATTTTTAGTAATATAAACAGCTACTCCCGGATTAATCCCCAGATGTATCTCATTCACATCTGTCTCCGTATGAGTCATACTATCTCCTTCTCCATCTGAAAAGTTCGATGTTCCCCGCTTATAAGTCAAAGCTGTTTCATTAAACAATCCGAATATTCCATTTTCATCCAATCCCACATAAGAGCGATTAAAAACTCCGAAAGAATACATATCTTCCGTATAACGCATATTGCCTATATTAAAGCTCAAATCATCTCCCAGATTCAAATCTATATTACCCAAATCACCCACAATATGGCTGTAACCAAATTTAGCTCCCACCACCACATTGTCTTTCAGTGCATATCCTACAAACGGATGAATTGATTTCATTGTAAACGTAGCATCCATATCTCCCAAAACAGCATACAACATGCTGCTATTATCACTGTCCAAGTTCACGTACGAGAAGGTTAATCCTCCAATCCATTTCCCTTTAGGAACAAAACGATAGTTCAAGATTCCACGATCATAACGACCAATCGCTTTCATCTTTATCAGATTGTTCGACTCTACAGTTATCGGTTTTTTCTTAGGTTTCTCAATATATACCGTATCATGTATCACAATCGTATCACGCACTTGAGACAAACTTTTCTGCACACCTATTCCCAAGCACAAGAAAAGGAATAATATTATCTTTCTCATTCTGTTACAAATAAAAGGCTATACCTAAGCCAATAGAAAATAAGTTAATACGAAAATTTGCAGAACTGGAAGAACGATCTGCAGTATAAATCTGGTCTTTTTTCTGATGTACTTTGCCAAAATCCACACCAAGAACTCCCACACTCACTTCTACAGCCGTATAGTTATTTACAAAAGCAACAATACCCGGAGAAACACCAATACCCAAATCAGTAGAAGTGGAATAGGTTCCACTCACTTCCTGCCCTGATTTAGTCACAAGTTTTGACTGACTACCTCCAAATTTCAACTGTGTTTCTGCAAACAATGCAAATCGTTTGCTACTTCCCAAATTGATGTAATTTCGCATGATAGCCATTACAGTGTATGAATGCGTCAGTTCATACGTATCGTTCAAATTAATTGAAAGATCATCTCCCAAATCAAAATTCAGATTATCAAATTTGGTCAAAGTACGTCCATAAGAAAAACGTCCTCCCATAGCTAAGTTGTCTTTCAAACCATAAACCACCAACGGACTTACCTTAAAAGAATATCCGTCTGAATTGAACTTATCAATAATCAAGAACTGATAATTTTCTTCCGTATGCTCTGAATACGATACAGAACTACCCACAATCCATTGTCCTTTAGGCACAAATACGTTATCGGCTATCTTTTTCTTTCCTTCTTGTGCCTGAACAGATAATGTCAGACACAAGATACTTAAAAGGAATATAATCTTCTTCACTTATCTCAAATTTTCAGGTAATTTACTTTCTTCATATATCAGCTCCAAATCATCGAGCCACATCACGCTACCGGTGCTTCCTTGGAAATAGTCTCCAAATTGACTAGCGGCAGCAACCAGCATAATCCGGTTTGGAATTCTTTCCATACTCTTATATTCAAAAGGTATAACGAATTCATGCATACCCTCACCTTCTGTAGAAGCCTCCCATATCTTATCTCCATAAGCCACTACATTAGCTCCATTTTTATCAAAGAACTTACTTTCTTTTGTCTTTATCACAAACGACCAGCGAGTTCCGTTGAACTCTTCTCCTTCGCCATCTGTCAAAGCTACATAAATGATGCCTTTATCCTGAGTACCATTCGCTATTTTGTCTCCTCCTTTATCTACATTGCCACTTATGTAGCGTATATATCCTCGTAAAGCTAAAGGACGAGAAGCAAACGGACGCCCTAATCCCAAGACACCGTGTCCGGTAAGTCCGGACATCTGAGTCTCAAGATATTGTCCGATAAATATATTACCTGCTGCAAACTGTCCTATTCCCAACATACTTGCATAAATAGACGATAATTTAGCAGAGTAATTACCACTGTGTCTCACCGTAGCATCAGGTGTCGTCACATTACGGCTAACCTTCTGAGAACCATGATTTCCTGAATCCCAAAACATAGTTTCACCCGATCCATATATTAATTTAGGAACATCTCCCGACCAATTTTCAAAACCACTGTTCGGCAATACAGAGGCTTCCTCTGTAGTTACCTCACAAACAATATTTGAAATTTTTGTATCCTCCAAAATACGATATTCATAAGTAGTTCCCGGAGTAAGTCCTTTCAACACATCCGACTTGATTGTCTGTCCAAAAAGAACAGCCGGAATATTCTGACTCCAAGTTTCTTCTCCCTTCTTACGATACTGGAAACTATATACCGTTTCTGCTCCTGGAGTATGCCCTTCAATCACCTCTCCATAAAAGACGGTTCTATCTGCCCAAGTCTCAAAACGTGGGATTTCAACCGCCTGAACATTCATATCCGATACCACAATCTGCCAGTCAAGTTCACGTTGTTTTCCTTGTTCATCTGCCAGTACGTATCTCAATGAATACATCGTTTCTTCTTTCAGCAGTTCATTCCATGAGTTCCCCCAATCCATGACAATCTGTTTTCCTTGAGCTTCCGCAGGAATTCTCAAGGAAATTCCCTTCTGCTGTAACACTCCAACTGACTCTTCCGATAACAAATCAATAATTCCTGAGAGTCCCAACTTTTCCAATAATGTTCCCTCTACAGAAGCTGTCGTCAAAGCTGATGAACCAGACATAATTATTTGGGGAGATACAGAAGAGTTCAAGCTAAGAAACCAAGGAGAATCTGTACTGATTTCTTCTTCTCCTGACATTACGCGAATTACCGGACGACGGTAAATATCAATCTCTTCCTTTTGTGTATAAAGTGGAGTTTCATCTACTTTCAATGAAAAAAACGCCCCACCTTCATCAGTAGGATGCTCAGGTTCCTCAGTACTAAGCGTATAGGTTAGCGTATATAAGGTAGAAGCCTTAGCCGGCTCTATCTTATTTGTCTGAGTTATTTTCTTCCCATTTTTTGTGGTAGCATTAAAGACACAAGTCAAATATTCTTTCCCTGAAGGAAGCATATAATATCCCACCGGAGACTCCGTTCCTTCTTCACTCCAATTATAATCTAAAGCACCATTGCCTGCATCAACCGACACAGTCACAGCACCTGAAGCCAAATACTTTTTCAGCTCCTCACTAAAATTCACCTTCACCAACGTATTGGCAATATTACAGTTTACCTCCACAGAAGTTGTCTGGCCATCAACCACAGAAAACGTCTCTACTCCCTCATAATATTTCTTATCCAATGAAGCTGAGACCGAATCACCCGCAACGACCCTAACCCGGTAATCTGTACCTGCTGACAAATCTATTTTCTCAGGCACAGAACTCCAGGAGGAATATTTTCGTATTAACTTATCGCCTTCATAAATACGTACCTTGCAATCATTTTTCAAGGCTTCTAACTCTTCATTTCCAAGAGATGTCCTGGATACTACCTCCACAGCTTCTCCCATCGTCACTTGCAGACTCAAAGCCCCTTCTCCTTCACCCAAATAACGATTTTCCTGCCGACAAGCACAAAGCGAAGAGATGATTCCAATTATTAAGAATACTTTTTTCATCACTTCCTAAATTTACTGTGCATTACTACTGTCAATTGTCAGAGTAGCTTCCGCCTTTTCTCCATTCACATCTTCTACAGTTAACTTAAACTGATGAACACCTGGGAACCCATCCAGCAAGCCAACAAACTGAGTCACATCAAAAACAACTTTCTGCTGACCAATCACTTCTTCCTTTATAGGTAAACCTAAATTACTTAAGTTTTCTTCAGCCTCACCGGGTTCAGCCAAATCAAAAGGATTCTGAGGAAACATTTCTGCAATTACTCCACTAAATTCCGCATTATCAGAAGTTATTTCCACAAATACATGTGCTGCCCCTTCTGGAGCCAGTAAGTCTACTACCACTTCCTGAGACAAATCCGTGACAGGCTGACTCAAATCAAACCCTTCTCCTACAATGGAAGGAATTCCAAAATCTAAAATTTCATCTTCTTCAGGACGAACCGATCCCTCTATAGTTACCGATGTGCAAGTCGCATCCAGTTTTAAACCGTTTACAGAAGCACTTCCTCCTGTACCAGGATCCACAAACACCGCATCAATCAAATTATATGTAACTATCAGCTCTGTGCCTAACGCTACACCTGTATACGATTTGGTTACATTCTCCGCAACTCCATCCACTGTACCAGAAAAAATCACATCAACCGTATTCGTTTCTGTACAATGAAAGAACCCCGAACGAGTTTCATCCTTTCCATATTCCAGTGACTCCGAATCTATTTTAACTGTCACCTTCGCATCATCGCCCAATAAAGGTTTCAGATTATCAGCATAATTGATAGTAACCTTCACATTATGCAGTGTACATGCCACTTCTCCCACATCCGTCAAGTTATCTTGCGTAATTTCAAACACTTTTGATTCTCCTTCACAATAAGGTGTATCAAAAGCCGCACCTTCCGTAACAGGAGCATGTGCCACAATCTTATATTTCCCTATTTTCAGTGTATACACTTCCGGCATCTCAGCGTACTTCCATGAACTCACAAGTTCTCCCGCTTCAGTATACACTTCCACAATATAATCATTTAATTCTGCTGCTACACGTGATTCTGTAACCAACGGGTCCGTATTAGGAGTCAACTGCAAAGAAGATAAGTTCAACTGTCCTTCCTGCTTTATTTCATAATCCACCTTTTCACTATGACAAGCTGTTGTCAATAAAACAACTGCGAACAAGCTTAACAAGAAATAAATCTGTTTCTTCATATAAGTTAGGTTTATTTTATTCATAAATTAATTTTACATCGTCTACTGTCAAAATACTTCCTACGTGGCGTGAATCACCGTAACCAGCTTTCCATGCCCCTTTACTACCTTGAATATCCTTCGTTCCCGGAGATGTTGCATCTGTCGACATAAATACCAATTCCATGTAAGAAGCTTTTTCCTTTTGAGGATAAGAAATATTTATCACCCCTAATGTATATGTATCTACCGCCTGAGTAATCTTCAGTTCTCCTTCTCCTATCACATTACGGTTTGCATCATACAATTTCGCATAGACCTTGGTCGTTTCTCCATTATAAGAATAAAACTTATAATAGAACTGTACTGCGGCAGGACGAGAAGTAAATGTATGAGTCATATTCTTTTCCTGCGTATCTCGGTTGAATGTACCAAGATACAAATATCCAGCTTGCCTATATTCCGTATCATGACCAAGATCGGACCAATTATTAGCTCCATATCCCACTGTAGCAATTTCTGCAGCTACATTCCCCTGATAAGCACCGGTAGACAAAGAGGTTCCACCATAAGTATTCCAATGCCAGGTAGCCGTATGCATCTCGCTTGCATTGGTAGGCATCGTTCCTGGATAAGCACAATAATACCAAGAGGCAACGCCACTCTGCTGCAGAGTTGTCATATCATTAAAAGTGCTCCACCATTTATCCTCCGAAGAAGCAGCATACGGATAATATGAATAAATATGTTCTCCTCCAGACAAAATGATTGTTTTGTACCATACTTCTTGTACTGACCATTGTTCAAAATCGGAGTTAGGTATTTGCAATTCCTCTTCCGTCGTAATATCCACAGAATTAGAATACTCCTCACCTTTTACTGCACGAAGTTTCAATGACGTTCCAGAGTCCAATCCTTTCGCTACCAAACTATAGCTTCCGCTAGATTCTGTAGTTACATCCGTCCAAACATCTCCTTGTTGTCTCTGCAATTTTATATCAGCCAAAGCAGTTTCATTATATACATGAAACACAGCTTTCTTAGCCCACACGTCTCCTGGGTTATCCACTAATATACCCATACTCACAGGAAGTTCTCCTGTTTCTTTTATATAACTTAAGTAAGAAGCAGAGACTTTAAATGGATTTATAAACTTCACTGTTTCAGGTGCCTTCAAATAAACCGTATAGACCTTCAGGCCTTCTTCTGATGGTAATTCTTCAGCACGCACAAATTCCAAATCCTGTTTTCCTTCTGCCAGTTGAAAATGTACGTTTGCCGGATTTCCATCTTTAAATGATACATTCACCTGACAAGTATTCCCGTAAAAAGGAGCCTCCGTTGAAGTAGCCGCCACAGCAAACTCACATCCTTGAGGAGTCACAGTCAGCACCAGCGGAGTATCTGAAACCTTGCCATACACATCCGTAGCCTCCAGTTTAAATATATGATTGCCACCTGTAGGTAAGTTCTTTATCAATTTAGTAAAATTCACCTGAGCCATTTGGTCACGATTACCCTCCAATCCTTTGGTTTCCAATCCCATCTCCGTTAAAATTGAGGCATATTTTCCGGGTGCAGCCAAGTCCACTACATCGGGCCATTCTTTTCCCGACAGAAAACCCGACGTGGTAGTCAGACGGCAAGACTGGATACCCGCAACCGCATTCACATAAGCAGTAACTTGCTCTTTCGGTTCTGCCCCCTCGATTGATTGAAAAGGAACACTCTCAGTAAAACCATTTGCCTTAAAATAAGGTGCAGGAGAATTCAAGGCCGCATCCGATACATCGAATCGAACCTCTTCTCCGGCCACATCATCAGAAAAAGACACGGTCATGGTTGCCGACCCTGCCTCCACATCCAATGTCAGCAAATAAATATGACGAGCTTTTGCCTCAAACACTTTAACCTGATAAACATTTTCAGTTGACTGACCAGATTTTTTCACTTTTACTTTTGCAATCAACTCTCCCGGAGAGAAATAAGCAGCCCGAGTCTCATCTTTTACATACTCCACCTCATTTCCTAATGAGGTCGCAATGACAGCAGAATAATCAGAAAAATAGTTTTTAAACTCATCAGTATAGTTAACTTTCACTTGAGCATTGCCAAAATAACAAGTAACTTCTACAGGAGTCGTTTCATTTTTCTTTATAGAAAATTCCTGATTTCCTTCAAAGTAAGGTAACTCAAACCCTTCTTTTGACACATCTCCGTACCATGCTTTTACCTGATAGGTACCTACACGTAATTCAGGCATCTCCTCTTCGCACATGTCCTTGTAAGAACTCCATCCACAAACCTGTTCTCCTAAAGAAGAAATGCTAACCGAGAAATCATTCACATCGGGCAGAATCAATGTTTCACCTTCACCAGCTTCTTCTGCGCGCGATTTTTCATTCAGACCTATCACTTCACTAGTCGCATTCAGCTTCATTGTAAAAGTACCCATTCCATTATTCTTTGCTGTATCCTCTTTAGCGCAGGACACCAAAATCAAAGATAATAAGCTGTAAATGAGTATTACTCTCTTTTTTAGATTCATTGCAGCAAACATCAAAAATATCAGTTTCTTTAAACTTATACGGAACACTATTTTTCCGCGTGCAAAGTAACACCAATTCCCAAACCCTCACAAGGTCTATTTATTTTATTTTTGGCTGATTTTTAAAGCCAGCAAAAGGAAATTGTCCAAATAGCCTTGATAATTAACTAAAAAGTAGCACTTTTACAACCCATCAATGGTCTATTTTTAAAATATACCATTACTTCTTTTATCACACCTTTTCATATTTTTAAATTACCACCTACAGAAGCAGTTTATTTTTTCCCTATCTTTGGGCAACTTGAAACAAACAAGAAACCAAAAACCGCAACCACGCACCTTTTTTATGAAACACAAAATTCTTGCACAATTTACAGGCATCTTTACATTTCTGATTCTAAGCATTTGTAATGTTCACGCACAATTTTCCGTAAAAGGTACACTCGTCGACTCACTGACGCATGAAAGCGAGCCTTATGCCACCATACGCATTTCGCTCGACAAATCACCGGAGAAACCGGTCAGAATGAATGTGACCGATGCGAAAGGAAAATTTCAGGAGAAATTACCGCAAACCGGGAATTATACCCTGCAAATCACTTCGGTAGGAAAACGTACAGTAGTCCGCCGTTTTACCATCACCAATAACCAGCGGGTGGCCGACCTGGGCACACTTTATACCTGCGATGATACCCAAATGCTGAAAGGCGTGGAAGTAGTAGCCCAGAACCCCCTTGTAAAAGCGGAAATTGACAAAATTTCTTACAGCATAGAAGATGATCCTGACTCCAAAACCAATACCACCCTCGAAATGCTGCGAAAGGTACCGCTCGTCACCGTCGATGGAGAGGACAACATACAAGTCAACGGCTCCAGCAATTTCAAGGTACATGTAAACGGAAAGCCCAATACGCTGATGAGCAACAACCCGAAGGAGGTGCTCCGCAGCCTGCCAGCCAACTCCGTCAAGTCCATCGAAGTGATAACGGAACCGGGAGCCAAATACGACGCAGAAGGTATCGGAGGTATCCTGAACATCATTACGACCGATGCCAAGATGCAGGGATACAATGTTACGCTCGGAACCAATATCAATAACATGGGACTGTCGGGATATGGCTACGGAACAGTGCAGGTAGGAAAGCTTACCCTCACCGGAAACTACTCATACAACCATCAGAACCAGCCTCGCAGCCTTTCTGACAGCGAACGTGAAGATTTTACGTCTACCGACTACCGCCATCTGCTGACACAAGGTTCTTCCAAGAGTACAGGGAATTTCCAGTTTGGCAACATTGAAGGAAGTTATGAGATAGACACCCTGAACCTGATTACCTTTTCAGCCAATGTTTTTGGAGGGAAATTTGACACACACGGCGATTCGCGTACCATCATGAGCGACAATGACTGGAAAGAACGCTACAGTTACCAGACTCTCAATCGGTCAATCAGTCAGTTTGGAAACATCGGTATCAATGCAGACTACCAGCATTCTTTTAAACGGAAAGGAGAATACCTCACGTTGTCCTACAAGTTCAACAACTCGCCGAACAACAATGAAGCCGATACCGACTATGACGAAATGAAAGACGTCCCCTTCAACCTGCTTCACCAGTATTTCGACAACGATGCGCATACGGCAGAGCATACGGCACAGATTGATTATGTCAATCCGCTGAATGAAAAGCACTACATAGACGCCGGTATGAAATACATTTTCCGTGAAAATTACAGTGACAGTCGGTATTTTCTGGAAAACACCCAAGGCGAGATGGAAGCCAGCCAGGACCTTTCAAGCAAATACCAGCAGGGACAGCACATCCTGGCAGCATACGCTGACTATCAGTTGAAATGGAAGAAATTCGGAGCAAAAGCTGGTGTGCGCTACGAACATACGTTTATGGACGTAGAATATGACTATATACCCGAACGCAATTTCAAAGCCGGATTCGATGACGTGGTTCCTACCCTGAATCTGTCTTATATGTTAGGCACAAGCGCTACCCTGCGTGCCAACTACAACATGCGTATCAACCGTCCAGGAATATGGTACCTGAATCCTTTCCGCGATACCAGCAACCCGACTTCCATCAGCTACGGTAATCCGGACCTGGACACAGAAAAGGCACACATTCTTGGAATGACCTTCAATACCTTCAGTGCCAAGTTCAGCCTGAATGCCAACCTTACTTACACGTTTACCAACAACGGTATTGAGCGCTATTCCTTCATGAACAATGGGGTACAGGAGAATACCTACGGCAATGTAGGCAAGAGCCAGCGCACACGCCTGGCCTTATGGATGAACTGGAATCCGGGCAATACTACCCGCCTCTCACTCAATACCAGCGGAAGCTATTCTGACTACCAGAGTAAGGAGCTGAACTCACGCAACAGTGGATTTGCCGGTGAGGTGTTTGCCAACATACAGCAGACCATCCCCTGGGAGCTGCGTCTTAGCTTTTACGGTGGAGGAAGCACTCCTTACATATCCCTGCAAGGAAAAGGTTCTTCCTTCTACTATTACGGTGTCAACCTGAACCGTTCTTTCCTGAAAGACAAACGGCTGAATATTTCGCTTTTTGCCAGCAATATCTTCCAGAAATACAACTCCTATAGCAATGAGGTGTGGACAGACACGTTCCGCTCATGGTCGAAAAACAGTTATCCCTCACGCAGATACGGTATCAGCATCAGCTGGCGGTTCGGCGAATTGAAAACCCAGGTGAAAAAGACACAGCGTAGCATTACAAACGATGACGTAAAGGCAGGCGGAGACAACAAGAGTGGTGGAAGCATGCAATAAATAAAAAACAGAATAAAATGGAAAAAGAATTACCTAAAATAGACCTGCCCGAAGAATGGCTGGTAGGTACCGGCATCAGTAAAGAGCTGTTAGGGCTGTACAGAAACTATCCGGTGCGCCTGAAATGCGAGATTTTCGTACTTTGTACTTCCGGAGAAGTGGAAGCCTCGGTCAATCTCAACAAGATAACGGTAGAGCCCAACGACTTTATCGTACTTACCCCAGGAAGTATCTTTCAGATAAACGACATCAAGGGAGACCTGAACATCTACTTCGGAGGATTCTCTTCTCAGTTTATGGAACACAATCTTCAGTCGCATTCTTTTCTGGATACGATGTACATCACACTGGGGCGTCCCGTTATCAATCTAAAGCCGGAAGGTACCAAAATGATGGAGGAGTACATGCAGCTGCTTATCAAGATGTATGAATTCCTTCCGGAGAAAATCAGACCGGAAATTGCGACCAATCTGTATGCCGACATACATAAAGGTATATCCATCCTCTATCGGAACAAGACCGACGAAGTACATCCGTTATCAAAAAGTGAACTGATTTGCCGTAACTTTGCCCAGCTGGTCATGCAACATTACAATCAGACACGAAACGTAGCCTGGTATGCTGAAAAGCTACAGATTACGCATGCCCATCTTTGCACTACCGTGAAGCAGATTACGGGAAAAACCTGTGTGGACATCATTTCGTCCATGGTCATCATGGATGCCAAATCGCAATTGAAGTCTTCCCAGCTTTCCATTCAGAACATTTCCGACTCACTGAATTTTGCCAATGTATCGTTCTTCGGAAAATACTTCAAACGCTATGTAGGAATGAGCCCGCTTGAATATCGGAACAACGGATAAAGCACTAATAAACAAACGATTATAAATTATAAGAGATTTTCGTTCAAAATACCTGAAAAAACGCACTTACGTTTAAAGGAAAACGCCAAAGCGTTTGAATTAAAACGCACTTGTGTTTTAGGTAAAACGCACTTGCGTTTCAATCAAAACGTACTTGCGTTTTAGAGCAAACGCACTTGCGTTTTTTAGCGTCCTGAAAAAGCCCATGAAAAGATTTTGTTTTTTACTCATTTTCAGTCTGATAGAAATTACCATACAAGCCGCTTCGAATATCCGGATTACTCCCGTGCCTTCCCTGCCCCAGCTTCCGGTCAGTGCCATACACCGCATTTTTCAGGACAGCGAAGGACTGATGTGGTATGGCACAGTGAACGGTCTTTGCTGCGACGACGGATACCAGATTAATGTCATCCGTTCCGACATCAATACCCCGGGACTGCTGAATGACAACACCATCCAGTCCATTGCCGAAGATGAAAGGGGAAGAATCTGGTTTGGAACCGACCATGGAGCCTACATGCTGGACAAAACCAGCAGACAGGTTACACCGTTGGACGCTGAACGGCTACAGGCAAGTTTTATCTACAGCATACGAAAGACATCCGACGGGGCTATGTGGATAGCTACGGGGCATAAACTGCTGAGATACAACACTGAGGGGAAATTACAGAAAACCTACCTGCTATACGACCATGAAGGAAAATCCTCATGGATGGCCGGTTTCTGCGAAAGCCGGCAGAAACAGATTCTGATTACCGTAGGAAGGGAAGGTATCTATCGCTACGATAAAAAGACAGACACTTTTACCCGTTATGCCAATCCGCCTTCAGGACGAAACCTGACTTGCATCGTTCAGGACCGTACCCGTAATTATTTCTGGGTAGGCACCAGTTCCGACGGTCTGTTGCTCTTCGACCCTTCCGCACCCAAAGATTCCATTTATACCTACTCTCCACTTCCCGTAAATCCTATGGGAGAAGCAGAAGGAGACATCTTATACCTGGAGCAGGATAACCGCGAAGGAATTCTCTGGATGACTACCAGAAGTTCTCTGATAGCCATGCGCTACGATGAAGCCCGACGCTGCTTGCGCCAGACGGATTTTCGTCTGCCGGCTGAATATGGAAACATGCTGAATGAAATTTACCAGGACAAAGACGGTAATCTCTGGGTAGCCTCTTTTGACGGAAAAAGTTTCATTATCCATTTCACGGAAAACGCTCCGGAGGAATTTTCCCTGCCGGCTCTGCCACAGCGGGTCCGCTTTCAGCCGGCCATCATGGCCCTCTGCGATGCAGGAGAAGGCAAGATGTGGATATCACAGGAACGGACGGGACTCGGGCTGTACGACCTGTCCAACCATACAGTCAGTCTCTACCACGACTTCTCCACGCTGAAAACGCTTTCTCTCGGCTCCATCAAGCAAATGACCGAAGCCCGGAGGGAAGGAAATGTATGGGTGATACCTGAAGGGTGCAACCTTATCTATGAACTCGGACGGGAAGGTATGCAAATGAAGCACTTCCGCACCCTGAGCCTTCCGGAAAAGGCCCAAAGACATTTTACCCAGACTTACGAGGACCGTAACGGCACACTCTGGGCAGGTACCAACAACGGGCTGTTTGCTTTTTCTCTGCACAACAACCAATGGCATACGGTCTGCGATACATTAGGACTGGTAAGTGCCATCAAGGAAGACAAGCGGGGAAATCTATGGATTGGAACACTGAATAAAGGGCTTTATCAGTTGTCTCCCAAGGGAGAATGCCGAAAGATTCTTTCTCCTCTCTCTATCACCTGCCTGAGTGTGCAGGAAGACAGCCTCATCTGGATGGGCACGCAGGAAGGGGGAGTCTATGCCTTAAATGTGCAGACAAAAAAACTGACGGATCATACCCGCCTGTGCGAGTTGAACGGAAATATTGTCAACCAGCTGGAGTTCGACGTATACGGCCATCTGTGGATAGATACCAACCAGAAACTGATTGAGTATAATCCGAAAAACCACTCGTTTTCCACCTACCTTACCACCGACAATTCCATGCTGCTCCGCCGGTTCATCCCTACAGCCATCTGCAAGGGACACGACGGACGGATTTATTTCGGTGGCATTCCGGGCATCTGTGCAGTAACTCCATCCGACCGCCTTGACCAGCCCAGCAAGGATATTCCGACGTTTATCACCGGATTGTACGTCATGGGCAAACCCATAGCGAACGGAAATTCTCTGACACTCCAGCCGGACGAATATGATCTGGACATTCATTTTTCATCTCTTGACTACCTGAATGCCCGCAAAATACGTTATGCTTATCGTCTGGCCGGACTGGATAAAGAATGGAACTACACCACCGTAGGACAACATACCGTCAGCTACAAGCACCTGCCTCACGGAAACTACGTATTCGAGGTGAAGGCTACCGACGGATATGGAGTATGGAGCGAGAAAGTCACGAGACTTCACATTGAGCGTCTGCCTGCCTTCTACCAGACGGGATGGGCCATCGCCTTCTATATATGGGTAGTGACAGCCGGAATCTTTGTCGGACTTCGTTTCTACCTCCGCCGGATGAAGCTGAAAAATGAAGAACTGTATGCCGACAGCGCGGAATTGATGAAAATGCGTTCCTATCTGGATGAAAAACCTGTTCCGCAAACTGAAGTCCGTATTTCGGAAATGGAATTTGCCAAACTGGATGAAATTCTGTTAGGAAATATCCTGAAAGCGGTAGAAGATAATTTGAGTGAAGCTGAATTCGACGTGCAGCATCTGGCAGAAAAAGTCAACATGTCACGCTCCACATTGACCCGCAAGCTCAAGGCCATTACGGGGCTTACTCCATTAGAGTACATCCGTCGCGTGAAGATGCAACATGCCTGCCGCATGTTGAAAGATCCTCATACCACCGTGAACGAAGTGGCCCTGGCATTAGGCTATTACAACCGGAAATATTTTACTTCCTGCTTCAAGGAAGAATACGGAATGACCCCCAGCGAGTTTCAGAAACAGCAGGAAAAAGGGGATACATCTGAATCAAAAGAGGGGTAAAAATGAATCAGACCCCTCTCTGAAGCATTTCATACCGCTCTTTGGCGCATTCTGTTCTCCTGCTCTACAAAGAATCTCTTTACATTTGAACCATCAACCTTTGTATTCAGATTTAACGAAAAACAAACTTGTTCAACATGAAAAAAGAGATTTTATTTCTTGCTGCACTGGCCACTTGTTTGTCTTCCTTTGGTCAGACTTTTGAAAAGACCGCTCAGGGAGGAAAGTTCCAGACTGCACAGCCCACATTGAACGGGGAAGTGATTTTCTACTCTCCTTCTATTGTGCGCATCGTAAAGTATCCTTCGGCTGAAATGCCCGAAAAGAAAAGTTATCCGGTCATCAAGACTCCGGAAAAGGTAGAAATCTCCTACAAACAGAATGGAAACACGGTATGCATGACCTCCGGAAAAATGACAGTGACACTCGATGTGGTTACCGGAAAGGTGACTTACACCGACCTGAAAGGGGAAACACTGTTAAAGGAAAAAGTGGAAGGTACCAATTTCATTCCGCGCAAAGACGTAAACCGTGACGCATTTACTGTCAGCCAGGCATTCAGCCTTGAACCGGAAGAAGCTATCTACGGATTAGGACAACGCCAGAGCGGAGCCATGAACCACCGCAACCAGCAAATTCACCTGTCAAACGGCAATACCAATATCTGTATCCCCTATTTTACATCTGAAAAAGGATATGGCGTGTACTGGGATAATCCAGGTATCTCTGACTTCAGCGATACGCCGTATGAAACGTCTTTCTCTTCGCAGGTAGGACTTTGCTCTGACTATTATTTCTTGTACGAAGACGGCACACAGGATGGCGTAATTGCCTGCATCCGCGACCTGACCGGAAAGGCTACCATGTTCCCGCTCTGGACCATGGGTTACTGGCAGTGCCGCGAACGCTACAAGAGTCCCGACGAACTGTGCGGCGTACTCGACAAATACCGCAAACTTCAGATTCCGCTGGATGGTATCGTACAGGACTGGCAGTACTGGGGATGTGATTCCAACTGGAATGCCATGAAATTCGTGAATCCACGCTACATTAACAAGATGGACGACAAGGAAGCACTTCGCTACCTTCCGAATGGAGAAGACAAGAATGCACGCTATCCGAAACCTCGCTTCAAAAGCCCGGAAGAAATGGTGGAATACGTACATAAGAACAATGCACACCTGATGATTTCCGTATGGGCCAGCTTCGGACCATGGACCGACCAGTTCAAGGAACTGGACAAGATGGGAGCCTTGCTGAAATTTGAGACATGGCCTCCGAAATCGGGTGCACATCCTTACGACCCGTTCAACAAAGATGCCCGCGACCTGTACTGGCGTTACCTCAGCCACCTGCATAAAATGAACATTGATGCCTGGTGGACCGACTCTACAGAACCCGACCATCTGAACCCGAAAGAAAGCGACTTCGACCTGATGACAGCCGATGGGTCTTTCCGCTCCGTACACAATGCGTTCCCGCTGGACCACAACCGGGGTATCTATGAACACCAGCGTGCCGTATCAGACGATAAACGTGTGTTCCAGATGACCCGTTCCGGTTACCTGGGTCAGCAGCACTACGGTGCCCTGAGCTGGAGCGGCGACGTGGTATCAAGCTGGGATGTACTCCGTCAGCAGATTCCAGCCGGACTGAACTACACGCTTTGCGGTATCCCATTCTGGAACACCGACTTAGGAGGCTTCTTCGGATGGGAATACAATAACGACTGCACTAACGTAGCTTATCAGGAACTGCATGTACGCTGGTTCCAGTGGGGTTGCTTCATGCCATTGATGCGTAACCACTGTTCTTCACCGATGATGAATGAAATTGACCTCTTCGGCAAGGAAGGTGACTGGGCTTACGATGCACAGAAACGTATTATCGAACTTCGCTACCGTCTCTTACCTTATATATATAGCTTAGATGGAGCCGTAGTACAGGAAGACGGTACCATGATGCGTCCGCTGGTAATGGACTTTGCCAACGACCGTAAGGCTATCCTGCTGGACGATGAATACATGTTCGGTAAAAACATTCTGGTATGCCCGGTAACAGAACCGCTTTACACCAAGAAAGTAGAAGGCAACAAGGGAGTTACTACCGTGCCCGACGTAGCGAAAGCTTCTGCTCCGGTAAAAGTCTACCTGCCTAAAGGTTCTCAATGGATTGATTTCTGGACTAACGAAACCGTAGCAGGCGGTCAGGAAATCCAGCGCGAATGTCCGGTTGACATCCTGCCACTTTACATCAAAGCAGGAAGTATCCTTCCGCTTGGTCCGAAAGTACAGTACGCTACTGAAAAGAAATGGGATAACCTGGACATCTGTGTTTACCCGGGAGCCAATGGCGAATTCGTGCTCTACGAAGACGAGTTTGATAACTATAACTACGAAAAGGGTATGTTCTCTACCATCAAGTTCAACTGGGACGACGCCTCACGCACACTGACCATCAGCGACCGCAATGGTGAATTCCCGAAGATGCTGAAACGCCGCAACTTCCGTATCACGCTGATGCAACCTGGCAAGCAGTCAGCAGAAACCATCATGGTTAAAGCTGACAAGAAAGTAGCTTATTCAGGCAAGAAGCTGGTAGTGAAACTGTAAGCAAAACCATCAGCCAATAGCCCCCTAAAAACAAACGCCCTTATCTCCAGTGCGCAACTGGAAATAAGGGCGTTTCATTTAGTGCCTTTATTCTTGATAAGAATTATTGCTGCTTTTTCATCCAGACCACAGAAGTACAAAGCTGTGCAATCGTTTCCCGATGGCTGATCAGAAGAAGTGTTTTACCGTGCAACTGGTCCGACAGACGTGCCAGAAGCAACTTTTCCGTCTCGCTATCCAATGAAGAAGTCGGCTCATCCAACAGCAAGATACTTCCCGGACGTAGCAAGCCCCGTGCAATGGCAATACGCTGCGCCTGCCCTTCGCTAAGCCCCGAACCACGCTCTCCGCATAACGTATCCATCCCTTCCGGCAAATCAAATACAAAATCTGCCACCGCCAGATAAAGTGCCTCTTTCAGCTCCTCCTCCGTGGCATGAGGATTTCCCATCCGCAAATTATCCCGGATGGTACCGCTTACCAGCGTATTCCCTTGAGGCACGTAGGAAAGATTGCAGCGTGTAAGCGGTGAAGCTACCACCTCCTGCTGCCCGTTATAAAATACAATATCTCCTCTATCAGGGCGCAACAAAGCCAGAATCAGCCTGATTAGCGTACTTTTCCCGACTCCTGTTTCTCCCACAATAGCCGTCAGACTACCCGGCTTGAAATCATACGTAAAATCAGACAGCACAGCCTTGCTCCCCTCCGGATAAGTATAGCTCACTCCGTGCATACGGATACCCAGGTTTCCCTCCAAACGAACTGACTCTCCCCGTTCCTCCAAAGGCAAGTCAGTCAGTTCTATCAAACGTTCCGCCGAAGTAAGTACCCGGATAGCAGCCGGAATCTGCCGGCTCAAGTCCACCATCGGACGCTGTATCTGCGATACAAGCTGCAAGAATGCCGCCATCATTCCGAATGTTACCGTACCCTCACGCAAACCGAATACGCCCCATAAAAAGGCAACAGCATAGCCAGTCATAAAACCGACCTGCACCATCGAGCGGGAAAACACCGAAAAATCAGTACGCTGCTTTACCTTATCCTGCAGTACAGACTGCACCGCATCCAGCTTATGTACAGACTGGCTGGTATATTCCAAGGTACGAAGCAGGATACGATGCTGCAAATTCTCCTGCAAATGACTTTGTATCTCACTGTCCGTCGTACGTATCTCGCGCGACAGACGGCGCATTTTTCGTATATATCCTTTACTGAACAACAATGCGACAGGCATGATAAAAACCAGCACAATGGTCAGACGCATATCCAGATAAGAAAGGAAATACAAAGCACCCAGCAACTGGAAACACGTGATAAACACCGCAGGCAGCATCCGGCACAATGCATCGGTTATGGTCTGCACATCCTCCTCCAGACGATTCAGCATATCTCCGGTATGCAGCTGCTCCCTTCCGGACCAGCAGCTCTCCATCAAATGCACAAAAAGCTTGCGATGCAATTCATTCCGTAACGCAATCTCCATGCGACTGGTCAGACAGCTACGGGCAGCAGACAATACCAGCTGCAGTACCAGACAGCCCACCAACCATCCGATATATATGGCAAGATTATCTCCCGACACACCTGTGGCAATATCTATCAAGTGCTTACAGACAAACACAAAAAACAAAGAAGCCCCCACCTGCAACATCCCGGTCAAAGCATACACCATTATCGGTATCCGGAAGCCACAGGAAATATTCCAAAGCCACTTTATACACTTTCCTATCCTCATACAGACAAAAATACTATCTTTTTTTCATTCTCCTGTCCCTTCGCATCCACCATCTGCACACAAATAACAGGTAACGGCGTACAGGAAGCAGCTTACGCCAAAGTGCCGCCATAAACAGTTGCGAAGAAGAAGTGATGTCTATCACACGGCCGTCGCGTATAATCTTCACCACTACCCCTGCCACATCTTCCCTGCAGCAGCATTCCGTGGCATGGAGGTTTCCGTCCCCCATCAACATGATATGTTCTCCCTTTATTCTATACACCCGATGCAACACATAACGATTGCCCGGCAAACAAGCCAGCACCACACTTCCCACGGCGAACGCTTCCGCCTTTTGCAGCACCACAGTATCACGCTCCTCCATAATAAACGGTAACATACTGTTTCCTTTAGCCCGCAACGTTACCGAATTCCCGCTCTGAAGCATCTGGCTTACTTCTATAAAAAAAGCCTCATTATTAAGCAGTAATTTATCAGCCCCCATTCTATAGCAATCAACACAAAAAAATCCCCTTTCCAGGCTCTACCACACCGGAAAGGGGATACATAAAAATTAGTTAGCGCGTGTAATTACGGCACGGCTCAGACGAGGATCGTCATAGAACATATTGTCTACACCACCCTTATAGTCTATCTTGAGCTGTGATTCAGATACACCGTATTCATTTACCAGACAGTCATAAACGGCTTCCGCACGTTTCTTGCTCAGACGTTCATTCGTCTTCTTGCTACCCGTTCCGGCATCTGCGTAACCTGTAATGGTGTACACTGCATTCGGATCAGAAGCCTTGATAGCCTCAGCCAACAGACCCAGGTTCGCACGAGCTTCCTTCGACAGGTCAGCTCTTCCGATGCGGAAGATTACCAGATTAGAAGCAGCTGTCTTCTTCACTTCCTGTTTCGGATTACGGTTGCTTTCGTCGATGGCATTCCGCAAGCGTGCGTTTTCATCGTTTGCACGGTTCAACTGGTCACGCAAAGCATTGATTTCGCCCACATTGGTACGAACCACAGTCTTGCTCTTGTCCCATCCGCGACGTTTGAACTTGTAAGTCAAACCGACAGAAGCACTCAGCAGACCGTCAAACTTAGCTCCACCAAATTCTCCATCAATGGCATCGTCCACCATGGAAGCACGTAAATCGATGAAAGCATCGAACGCGTCACACAAACGGAAGGAGTTCAACCAACCTGCACTCATCGTTACATCACCAGCGGTAGGAGCTTCCCATGTGCGCATGTATCCCACACCACCATAGAAGCTGCTGTTCCAGATACGGTTTTCCTTGTAACCGCAGAACAGGTTAGACAGATTGAACATCACATCGGCACGTACGTTATAATACTTGAATTTCGAGTAATACATACCGCTTCCCCATCCAGAAACTTGCTCACCAGTAGAATGAGCTTCTCCCCAGCGGGTAGCCCCTTTCAGAGAAAGGCCGTTATACATCAACCGGACTCCTATTCCTGGAGTAAACCATTTACCTACAGCAATGTCGAGTGCAGGCGAGATACGTTTGCCAAAACCTATCTGCTTGTCGTGGTCGCCAAACATCACCTGCGGTCCGGCCCCCACACTGAGGAACCAGTTATCCCAGAAGTGATTGGTTTCCACTTTGTACTTGTCATTACTGTACTCCACGGTTTCTGTAAAATCACCGTTTTGTATGGTCTGCTCCGACTGAGCCAGAGCAGGACCTGCAGCCGCCAAAGCTAAGGCTGCAAAGATTGTTTTTTTCATCATAACTTTATGATTTGATTAAAGTGTTTTTTAGTTTATTCCGCATTTACACTAATCAGTTCCCATAAGTATATTCAAAACTTACCACTACGGGGAAGTGGTCGGCATAACCGTTCACTTTCGTGTAGCTTACGTTTTGATTGGTCAGGATATTACCAGCTTCATCCTCCACATTTACACCAGAATAGGATACCTCTTCGGTACTTTTCGCGAAGTGTTCCACCTCATTCATGTAACTGATGGCTTTCAGCTGTATGGCGGCATCCGGCACATTAATGTACCACATTTTGTCCACCACTTCACCACGCTGGTCGTCGGCACATAGGATATCAGTATTACCTCCTCCAAATTTTGAACGTATCATCAATGAAGTAGTATTCCAAGTGGGATACACACCGCCACGTTGGATTTCTATCCAAGGATCGGCAATCTGCAAGCCCTCACTTGTAACCGGTGTTATCAGGTTGTCCACAATCTGATGACGGGTATAACGCATGTTGGTATCTCCCATAATAATGGCTGGGCGATTGTTTTCTTTCGCCTTTGCTACCACATAGTCACGCAACTGACGCAACTGAGAAAGTTGGGCATGAACCCAAGGATCATCTTCTGTATTAGTGCCATCACCGAACGTGTTCATGTGAGTGATGTAAACATCCACTGTCACACCTTCTGCCACCGTCACCACATAATGGCGAAAACCTTTATCAATCAACTCATTGGCTCCTCCAGTAAGTCCGCCGTATGCCTCATCGAACGCCACTATGGTTTCGTCTGTGGCTGTGATTCCGTCCTTCTTCCAGAAGAAACCAAGTCCATCCGTATCATTCTTCCCCAAAGCATTATACACGGAACCTCGGTAAGTACCCATGTTGTAATTGGTCATGCCATTGGCCAACTCATCATGATAAGCGAAATCCTCGCTAACCGCAATGAAATCATAACCAAGACCGTTCATGATGTGACCGATAGCTTCTGTACCATCAGAACCGGGTCCACCACTGTTAATGATGCTTGGCAGTCCGTCCACATTCAGTGCAGCACAGGTAAATTTACCTTGTACGGCATTTCCATCCTTGTCATACACCTTGATGGTCTCATACTTCTCAAGAACCACTGGGAAAGTGTAAATCTGTTCGGGAGAGAAATTTGTCAGACTGTTGGCGGTAAACACAGCTTTGTAGTTTTCTGTTGACACGGTAATCGTAAAGAGATCGCCAAACTTGACAAGTGGAAAAAGACTCATATAGCAGGTAAATGCTTGCTCAAGGCTTGGAGACGTTTTATCCCAAGTAAGAGTTATAGAACTTATCCCTTCATCTGTCTGTGTCCAACTGGCATCTTCCGCATTGAATGTAAAGTTACCAGCGATAGGAACATTAGTCTCTCCACGGGTTACGTTCATTGTGAGACTCTTCAGCGTTTCACCCTTCAATGGAGTATCTGCGGCATCAATGGTAATACGTGCCATAGAGAAAAGATGTTTGAATACAAACTCATAGCTACCGTCGGATGTCTGCGTAGTGGCACGACCTATCTTATAATCCCCATGCAATGTACTGTTGTCCATATTCTGAGTAGAAGGCAGATTACCAACAAGTGAATGCACGTCTTTGGATGAGTTCGCATTGTCGTACGGGTAATAAGCATAGACCGGATCGGTAAAAGCTGTAGTACCGGATACAGCAAAAGAAGCCGTAGGCGCTGCACCCTGACCGACCTTGGCATAGCGTTTCTGTGAAGTACCTGATGCATCGAACACTCCGATTTCATCACCGTCAGTCCATACAATACCCACCGCATTTGTTCCATCTACCGCATCACCTACAGCAGTACGCGTAGTAGCCGACTGTTCTATTTTTGCCACGATTTGACCGTGGCCGGAACCATCCCAGATTGTTTCATCGTCTGAGCAGGAGAAAAGGCTTTGCGCTACCAATACTACGGCAGCTACAACAAAAGATTTTCGCATAAAAATTTTTCTTATTATTAGATTTATCTGAATAAATGGCTGACAAAATAGTCAATACAAGTATTCCACAGGGCAGACTATCAGACCTGCCCTGCAGAATAAAATTGTTGTTATCTACATCTTGTCCAACCTATAGCATCCGTCTGGTTATCTTTCATTCCTGAGCTATAACCCGGAGCTGCAGACTGTACTCTATTACCGCCTGCACTACCATCAATAAAGGCACCGTCAACAGGTGAACGTCGTGGATCGTATGCCTTACGGTACTTGTTGTTCATTTCAAGAATGCTTTGAACTAAGGTAGGACCAGAAGGAAGATTGCTAGCTGCTAAATTATCCATAAACACAATACCAATCGGATAGTATGAATTATTATCGAACATAGTTTGAACTCTGTCAGCTATAAACCCATTAAGTTGTTCTGGAACTGTTGAGTAGTCATCACCACCACTTTGTTGTATATAACCACCCATACCCAAATACATCCAGATACTGTGCGAATAATTATCCCTAGCTTTGTAATTTTCTTCAGACCAATCCAAGATTTTTCCAGCCATATCTTTGCGTTCTGAAATTGTTGGAACATAATAAGAAATATTTTCATCACTAACAGTAAAACCACTCTCACCAAGTGCAGCAGTTTGCTGAGCATGAGTTCCATATACAGTTATGCCTGATGGTGTACTATTGTAATATTTCAAGTCCACCATAACATCATTTTTGAAGTCCGTCTCCTTTTGAGAAATTGGCATGTTCATGAAAAAGCACCTACCGTCTGGAATATTAGTAGTGGTAAATGTATTCACTATCACGATAACCCTGCCCAATACATCTGCCACTGTACTATTCTGATTCAAATTACTTGCTACAATTACTTTTTCATTATTGTTACATATTTCACTAATATACTGAATCCAGTTTTTATCATTATATGTTGCATTGCCGCTACCTTGTGCAAAGGTACATATTACGACCATATACTCGTCTGACTTGACACACTCCGTTATGTCTTTTAAACAAGATTCAAAAGTCGGGGCGTCAGTGCTCAAATACTTATCAGGAGTAGCTATACCAGTTCCGTCTCGATAAATCGTATGATTATCATCATCTACTACACCTAACGGCTCAATATTCCACCCCAACCCCCAAGGTCTACTGGCTCTCCATCTTGTATCCAGATGGAATGCACGGACACCTATATTGTATTGTTGTTTCAAATCATTTGACACTGGTTGATATTCAGCATGCCTAGAATACCACGTACCCGGAATAGATATTTCAGACAGATACACATTACGTTGGAGGTTTGCCATCCAGTTTGAAGCGTTCCATTTATCCGAAGTCAATGGAGGCAAATCAGGCAGAATATGTACCTTTCCAGGTTCAAGAGTACGACTTTCAGCACTAGCAGTAGTCCGAATAGGCAACTCATAGCTAACTCCAATACTAGTACCAACTTCAATAGACCAGTTTTCGTCCACTATAGTTTCTTTTCCTAACAAAAGAAAGGCTGTCAATACAGCACTTTCATTTTTTCCAAGTGTTAAATATGCACCTGTAGTAGCATTTGCGACATTCATCGTCACATAATTAAGGCCATTTGTAGGTTCCGGAATTCCACTACCATCTGTAACATCCTTAAATGTATAAGTACCGTTTATATAAGTATCATTTGGCGCATGAATTCTGACATAAGTGACTGTTACAGGACCATTAGTATCATCCTGTGGACCTTGCAATTTGAGCCGAATAGCAGTAGTTAGCGGTTTATATTGCAAATCCACCGTTTCACCATTAGATATTTCGGAGGTATTTGCATACATAAAGCAAGCTCTCATATCAGGCTGCACAATTATATCATTATCATTTCTAGTAAAATTCATATCCTGCTGAGCCGGCATAGTTAGTGTCACACTTTTACAATCACCACTAACTTTGGTATATAGCGAAGATGCAGGATAAATAGAATAGAAACGCCCAGTGGCATTTTGCCCCCAACGTACACCTATCTCACCAGTTTTATCCAGACTATTTGCGTAGTTCTGCTCTCCTGAATTTTCACCTACATTCACCTTATAGATAGCTGATCCCACTCCACCAGAACTTTGACTCGCTGCACAATCAGGAGAAAAAACAACCACCTCATCTCCTGTTACCCAGTTAATAGGAAATCCAGTTTCAGTCTGCTCACCATAAACTGTACGCGAAGTAATCTGTTCAAGTGTAGCACCAAACTGTACCTCCTCACCCGGTGTAGGTTGTACACCTCCCTGTTCTTCATCCCGGCAACTACAAGCCAAAAGCGCAATGGCAGAAATTATGAAATATTTTTTCGTCTTCATACGCATATTCTCTTTAAATTGTTATTGTTCTTTAATTGTCCAGTCCTGACCATCATCAAACGTAAAATCGAAGCCTTTATTAATCTCATGTTCTTTGATTTGTCCAGTCCCAACATCGCTGGGGTTTTGGACATCTGCCGAAGCAGCACAAATACCACTCTCCAGGCTCACGATAGTCTCCGTCGTTTGGGGAGACTCGTACTTTGCTCTTTCTTTGTCTTTTTTCATTGTAATAAAAATTTAATTTGTTAAACAATAATTTCAGGTTCTTACTTCTTTTCTTTTTCTTGCTTTACCTCCATCTTTAATTGTTTTTATTTAGAATGATTTTTATAGCCATATCCGTAACCGTAACCATACCCGTAGCTATAACCATAGCCATGACGCTCCGGATTGGACCCGTTCAGAACCAGTGCCATGTTCTTCAGTTTCTTTTCCTGATAAAGTTTCTCGATATCCGGCAACTGACGACGGTCGAGCTTGCCTGCACGTACCACAAAAATGGTCAGGTCGGCTATACGGTTTGCAATCGTAGCATCGGCAATCAAACCCACCGGCACATTGTCAGCAATGATGTAATCATAACGGGTACGCAATTCGCTCATCAGTTCATCCAAACGATTGTCCATCAATAGTTCTGCCGGATTGGGTGCCAGAATACCTGCCGGAATCAGGTCAAACCCTTCCTGATGCTGTATGATATCATCCACCTTCACCGTATTGTCCGACAGATAATTGGTAACACCTACATGATAGTGCCCGAAATGACGGCTTAATGTTCCCTTACGAATATCCAAATCGACCATGACTACCCGTTTTTTCATATAAGCCAGACTCATGGACAAGTTGCGTGCAATAAAGGTCTTTCCCGCTCCGATATTGAACGAAGTAAAGGTAATTACCTGCGCAGGCTTGTCTTTTTTGGAAAGGAAAGCCATGTTAGTACGTAAAATACGGAAGGCTTCCGACACAATGTCATCACCCTGCTCTTTCACTGCCATCACCTTCTTCCGGTGGTCTTTCATGGCTTCTTTATCCAATGGAATTTCTCCTAAATAAGGCACGGAAGTAGCTCCTTCTATATCCTTCCGTCCGTGAACCCGTGTATCCATAAAGAGAATAGCCAGACAAAACGCTCCCGGCAAAGCGATTCCCACCAGCAATCCCAACAACAGGATACGGTTTCGGTTGGGAGAAATCGGGGCATTGCTTCCTTCTGCTCCGTCTATCACGCGGGCATTGTTATCGGCCATGGCCTGTGAAAGGGCATTCTCCTCACGTTTGTTCAGCAGGAACAGATAAAGAGCTTCCTTGATTTTCTGCTGACGTTCGATAGACAGCATCTGCCGTTCTTTTGTCGGAATAGCCGTCACACGGTCCTGAGCACGCATTTCACGGTTCTGTGCGTCATTGCGTTTCACATTCAGGCTGACAATCATATTGTCCACAGCACGAATAATACTTTGCTTCATGGCACGAAGCGAATTGTTGAGTTCCTGCACCACAGGGTTATTCACACTACTGTCATCAATCAAGTGGTCACGCTTCAATTTTGCCGCATTGTAAAGACTAATCTGATTTTCAATGTTCATATCGCTGATTCCCGTGTTAGAAGGTATCAGGTCGGTTTCCTTACTAGGGTCTGTCAGGTAGTCCTTAATAAAATTAGCCAGACGAAGCTGAGTTTCCAGTTCCATAGCATCGGCATTGTATTTCTGCGATTCAGTCATATACATACCTGCCGAGGACGCAATGTCCACAATCTGATTCCGCTGCTTGAACGATTCCAGATTGGATTCTACATTTCCCAACTCACGTTCAATGATGATAAGACGCTCATTGATAAAGTTAGCGGTATTCACTGCCACCTGATTTTTTTCTTTGATGGCCTCTTCATTGTATACCGTAATCAATGTATTCAGCACATCTTCCGCACGGGCTGGTGAACTGTCTTTCAAAGCCAGAGTAAGGATGGAAGCTTCCTCTTCTTCCTGCTGAATGCCCAAAGCATTCTTATAATAATTCACCATCGATTCTACCGGAAGTTTCTGTACCCGTATAGGCGTATTCAGCCAGGAATCGCGCAAGTAATTGGTTGCAGTCACCACCACATTCATCCCTTCGATGATTGCCACCGTATCATTCAACGCCACCTCATACGACGGTTTCGCTTCAATTCCCGAGAAATCAGAGAGGGTTACCGTCTTTGCATCTTTCAGGGTCATCGTAAAAGAGAAGCTTTGTTCGGGCAATGCATCCGGAAGGCTGACCAATACGGGCGATTCGTTGTACAACTCATTGCTGCGCAAACCGTCCTTTATCTGATAGCTCACATCGGCATGTACACGCTGTACCACCTCACGCATCAGCTTCTTGGAACGGAACTGCAATATTTCATTGGCCACATTCACCTTGTTAATAAAATTATCGAAGCGGTCCAGACCGGAAGTACTGGCTTTGTTCGACGGATCTTTGATAATGACCGTAGCCGAACGAAAGTACACCAGCGGAGCACGGGCATAATTATACCACGCAATCCCACCGCAAATCAAAATGGAAAGTAAGAACCACTTCCATTGAGAAGCCAAATACATGAATAAATCCACTATATTCAGCCCTTGGTCATTCTTGTTAGAAGAATTGTTCGTCTGCATATCGTTTTGTAACTATTAATTAGAATCATCCTTACTTGATTGCCCACAAGATTGAGCATACGGCCGTTACGACAGACAACAAAGTTGTAGCAACCTGCCATCCCCGGTCTTCCACATCCTTTTTCTTGTATTTAGGCTCTACATATACAATGTCATTCTGCTGAAGGTAGAAGCAGGGAGAATCAAATATGTCCTTGGTACGCAGGTCGTGCATAAAAATCTGACGTTCGCCCTCTATTTCACGAATTACAGCTACCCGGTCTACTTTGGCCTTGGAAGTCAAATCTCCCGCCTTGGCTATGGCTTCCAGCAATGTCACGCGATCCCCGTCCACGGTATAGGTTCCATTACTTCCCACAGCTCCCAGCACCGTATATTTAAAATTTAAGAACTCAATAGAAACCAGCGGGTCTTTCATATATTCTCCCTCTTCAATTTTCTGCTTGATTAAGTCGCGCACTTCGCTTACTTTCATCCCTTCAATGTGCAACTTACCCAAAATAGGGAAATCAATGTCACCGTTTACATCCACACGATAACCTTTCTCGTTCACCTTGCTCGAAGCATCTGCAGTTACGCTTCCATCCGTTCCTACACGGAATGTACCATCATAAATATTGAACGGAATGGCCAGCTCCGGATTTTTGCAGCTGACAGTAATGCTCAGACGATCATCCCGATGCACCACTGCCTCATGCTTGGTTTCAATGGGATATTTCAGTCCCATTTCCATATCCTGCAAATACACGAAATTCTTGCGCGACGCACAGGAAGTCAACAGCAACACGGCAAGCAAGCTTGCCCATAAATAGACTGGTTTTTTCATACGTTTAGGTATAGTTAAGTTATTAGTAATTTATTTCTATTTGTCTGTTCGAAGTAACATGTTCCGGCATAACAGGGCTGCCTCCTCATCGGGTCTGCATTCCAAGACTCCCACAGGAACTTGTTCTACCATCCGAATCAACGTGTCATAAAGGCAAGCACGTAATTCCGCATCCTGATGAATGACACAGCATCCCGGAAAAAGTGCAATAAAAGCTTCCACCTCTTGCTGGCGGACAAAACGGTTTGCCGGAGCCTGTTTCAAACGCACCATTCCACCTACCGGATAGGAAAGCGACTTATAACAAGGAGTCTTGCCACTCCACGGTGTGCCATAAGCATACACCTTTCCATCCACGATACGTAATGTCGGATTATCATCATTCAGCAATTCAGTTCCCGGGATATATTTCAACCACAACGCAGAATGTGTACTTTTGCCCGTTCCGCTCTTTCCCATAAAAAGGAAAGCCTGGTTCTCACAAAAGACAGCCGAAGCATGAATGGATACGGCATCCCGGTAAAGTACGGCCTGTGAATAAGCAATACGAAGCAAGGAAGACAATGCATGCCCAGCCCGTTTATCTTCTTCGTGCAAATACACCCTGACAGTTGAAAACCGTCTGTCAGCCTGCATGACATGCAATGTTCCTCCCTGTTCTGCAGAAAGTGTGACACAATACCCTTCTGCTTCTTTATACAAACTAACGTAGCCCATATCGCTGAGCGTATTCTCGATTAATTCACCCGAAGGCATCGCAGCCTTATTTTCCACCGAAGTACACACCGTACACTTCAGCAAAGCTTTTTCCTGCCCCTCCTTCTTACCATAGAAGGGGCGGAAAGAGGGTAATAAGGTATCAGCATCCCATCCATCCGGAAAACTGACACTCACTTCAAATCCTGCGATAGAAAACTGATGTTCTATTCTCATTTCAATTGTCCTTTCAACAAACTGGAAAATACCCAAAAACCTTCTTTGGGCGCATAACGAAATGCAAAACGAATATTACGCTGAAAAGCACATGCCGTCTGCCATTTGCCGGCCAAAAGCGATTGTGACTTCCGCTGATGTCCGGGAACATACAAGCCAAAATTTCCGCCCCTCCAGATAATATCAAGTAAAGGGGATGAATCTGAAGCTATCTCCTGATAAGGAAGATACGCCACTGGAAGTCCCAGATGTTCCACCAAAAATGCATGTAGCAACTGCTGCCATCTGTCCATTCCCAATTTTAATATAATCTTTTTCATTTCTTCGGATTCCACCTCATCATGCAACTTATAGCAACTACGGGCCATATCGCACAACTGACGCAATCCGATTCCCCATCCCAAAGCATGCTTTAAAATATGTAAGCTCTGAAGCAGGAGATTCAATACAGGAGAAGGAATCCTTACATCCTGTCCTCCTTCCAAGCTCATGTGATTATATCCATATTGCTGTTCCAGCTCTTTTGCATAACGTTGTAAAAAAGGATTATGCAAATCCAGCAAGCACGTATGATGCTCCACTTCTACTCCCTTCCATACGTAGGTCACACTCTGATCGGCTTGTACCTTTCCCCGCAAGCCACACTGACGGATAAGAGAAAAAGCTTTTTCAAACATCTGCCGGCTATCGAAATAAAAATCAATATCCCCACATTCGCGTAACAAAGGGTTCTCATATAACGAGGCAATTCCTTGCCCCTTCTGTAATACAGGCTGAACTCCGCTTTCGGTAAACCATTGAACCAATAAATCCAACACCTTGTTCATCTGCATATTTTTACGCTCAATAGCATCTGTTTCTGCCATCCAGCGAACCAGTAGTTTCTCTTCCGGTAAAAAATGTTCAGGCAAATGCTGTATTCCCTGAAAAACAATTCCGGTAACAGTCTGCTGCCTTGACAAAAGGTACAAGTTCTTCCACTCCCCTGCAGACATTGGAAAACAAGACAAATCTTCTATCTTGCTCTCCCATAATCCTGCTCTCAACAACACAAGTAATGCTTTCTGTACCTTCTTCATATCTTTTTCACAGTAAAACCTTTCCTAACCAATCAATCCAAAAGCCTGCCAGTCTGCCAACTGTTTCTCCAAATCACGGCGGGCCACCTCTGCATCGACTTTATATTCCTGACACAAACGTTCTGTCAGTTCATCCAAGGTGGTACACCCATCAGCTACACACTGCCATATCCATGCTGCCGTCTGATTCAAGCTATACACTTTACTCATATTTACATTACCAGCACAGGCATCCACAATCATGTAGCGATTGCCAATCTTACGCAGTTGAATTCCTTTACGTATCTCTATCTTATCCATATCAAAGCTATTAGAATTTTTTACCCATAAAAATGGACATGGCCGTAAGCCATACGATTTTAATATCCATCCATAAAGAGCGGGTACGCATATATTCCAAATCCATTCTAAGACGTTCCAGCATTTTTTCCATCGTATCAGTGTAGCCGTTGTAAAGAGTCGCTTTAGAAAAAAGCCCCGGACGCAAACGATACAACAACTCATAATCCGGATTGATGGCCTTAATCTTATCCACGAAATATTTCCGTTCCGGACGTGGGCCTACAAAACTCATTTCTCCTTTCAGCACATTCCATAGTTGCGGCAATTCATCCAGATGATGCACCCGTAAGAAACGTCCGATTCGGGTCAGCCTCCGGTCATTTTTCTGGCAAAGAGCCGGTTTTCCATCCGATTCCGAATCGACCGACATCGATCGAAACTTATACAAAATGAAAGGCTTTCCACCATACCCGATACGTTCCTGACTAAAAATCACTGGTCCCCCATCCTCATGCTTGATTAACCAGGAAATAAGTAAAAACACCGGCGAAAAAATAATCAAGGCTATCAAGCTTACAATTACATCAGCCACACGTTTCACTCTGCAAGCCGTAACCGACATCCCCGCACTCGGATAATAATAATGGTCCTTTGCCACATAAGCCATCATGGCTTTGGACATGACATCTTCTTTGTTTACATTTTTCATAACTCCAAGTATATGGTTAAACATTTATCAATCATACATTCCTTCGTAAACATGTCACGATAACGTTTAGTCGCACCTTCCGAAAATTTCCGATAGACCTCCCCATTTTCCGTTACCGCTTCAATTGCCCGGGCTAAATCTTGCGCATTCCCCGGTTCCGCATTCATCCCCGATACACCTTCTTCATTCACCCAGGACACTCCTGACTGAGGTATTCTGGTAGCTACCACAGGCTTTCCGCACGACATTGCTTCTATCTGCACAATACCAAACGCTTCTGTTTTCTGCACACTGCTCATGCAAAATACATCGCAGGCTCCGTAGTAGGCAGGCAGTTCCTCGTCACTGACTCTCCCTAATAGTTTTACCTTTTCCTGCAAATTCAAGGAAACAATTTCCTTCTGCAGCTCTTCCTTCAAAGCCCCGGATCCCCCAATCAGCACCACAAAATCATCCTTCAAATATTGGGCTGCCTCCACTAAAAAACGGTACCCTTTATAGGCTACCAGACGACCAAGTGAAAACACGATTTTCTTGCCCGAATACTCACTTCTGAGGGCCTTCACCGCTTCCGGTACAGGTTGCATCGGTTCTACTCCGATAGGCAGACAGACCGTTTTATGCTGCACGTGTTGTAAAAAAGGCGATTCTGCCAAATAGACGGGAGAAGTTCCCACAATCACATCAGCACGCTTCAACAGCCATTGCTGCAAAGGATAATACAGCTTCAGCAACATCTTTTGCTTTTGAATGTCACTGTGCCAATGAAGCACTACTTTTCCTTTATATCCAGAAAGGAACAAGGCCAAACAAGCCATAGGGTCAGGATGATGTACATGAATTATATCATACTTTCCACAAATTTTACGCAAAGTGAAAATCATGGAAGGCGAAATCATCGTTGCACAAGCTTTAACCCAAGTATGGGTACAAATCAGCTGTGCATGCTCATTCTGCAAGATAGTCCGGTCCTCCCCTTCCTCTGCTGCACACAGCATGTGACATCCGATTCCCCTTTCGGACAGTCCTTTCATTAAATCAAATGCAACTTTCTCAACTCCTCCACGTATGGGATAGAATTTTCCTAGTTGCAATACTTTCAGATTTTCCACATTCATAGACTTCAATTTATTCCCAGAAAATGCTATTGCCTACACATTTGTCGGCCGGCATTCACTTTCACCATTTCAGGGTATCCGAGTATGTTTTCGAGTTAATTTAGAATAATAGATATGCACCTTCAATCAGCACATCCCAATATTTAGCAGCCTCACTCTCGAAGCCATCAGAAAGATTCATAGCAAATAATTTACACGATTAACCACGTTTCGTCAGTTCGTCGTACAAACGAATATAATCAGAATAACGATCTTCTTTTTTAAAATGCTTCAATGCATATTCCCGACACCGGCTTTGATAATAAGACTTGCCCCGCTGCCGTATAGTTCTTGCCGCTTCCAGCAATCCCTTATAATTACCCTGCTCCACTACAAAGCCGGTTTCATCTGTCACAGCTTCCACACTCCCTCCTGTACGATAAGTAACCACCGGGGTACCACAAGCTATCGCCTCCATATTAACCGTAGGATAATTATCCTGCCAGGTAGGATTGATAAATGCATCTGCCACGGAGTACAATCCGGCCAGCTGCTGTATATTCTCCGTCCGGGCTATCCCAATGATATTTTCAGGAAGCCTCTTTCTTTCTTCCGGTTTAATACCTACCAGCACAATCAGTTCCTCTTTTTTCAGTAGAGCAGCCATCTGTATGAAATCATCCAGTCCTTTTTCACGGCTCCAGATACTGGCCACTCCCAGCAATACATGTTTGTCGCCCAGTCCGTATCTCGTTCTAACCTCCTGCGCATCGTACACACGAAATACCTCCGTATTGATGCCATTATGAATCACCCGGAAATTATATCCGCTGAAAAAAGATTTCTGCATTTCCGACTTTATCCAGTCGGATACCGGCACAATCACCAGTTTGTCCTGAGGCATGGACGTAAAGGCCTCTTTTTTGTTCAGGTAATTCTGCCGACTACGGTCTGCCCACAAGCTCGCCGGGAACTCCTTACGCTGAGGACACTCTCCGCACCCATCCTGCCAACGGTTACAGTTCACATAAGAATAATAATAACAATGTCCCGTATAAAGCCAGCAGTCGTGTACAGTCCACACTACCGGAATATTGCATTTTGACAAGTACTCAAACAAAATCCGGTAATTCAGAAAATAGCCATGAATGTTGTGTATATGAATCACATCCGGCTGAATCCGTTCAATCTGCCGGATAAATTGCCGAGTAGCCAATGAAGACGCCAGTCCATGACGGTCAAACAAGCGCGTTTCCAGCCCATGCCATGCCACACTCCATTTGTTGCCTACCGGCACCAGCTTTGAACGGCAAGGCTTTATGCCATCACGTCCACGGCTGTAAGCAATGTAACTCTGCCAGCCGTTCTGCATAGCCAGTTCCCCAATTTCCTGCATGATGCGCCCCGTAGAAGTAGAGACACGCAACACAGGATTTATCTGAAGCAATGTTTTCATTTTGCAGTTATTGAAGTAAACAAGCGAATCCATTGTGACATGACCGCCTGTTCTGAATAAGTGTCCACCACTTTTCGGGCATTCAGCGACAACATTTTCCGATAAGCTTCATCCTCCATCACTTTCATCATCGCATCAGCCAACGCCTGAATATCTCCATTCGGAACCAACAAACCATTTATACCGGTTTGGATAATATCTTTTGGGCCACATTTACAATCAAATGAAATCACTGGAACCCCACACGACATAGCTTCTACCAAGACCATTCCAAATCCCTCATAATTAGAACTCATCACTAATAAAGAACTATGCACATATTCATTTAAAATTGCATTTGTAGGTGGATTTATCTTAGCTGTATTCTGCAATCCTTGTTCATCAATCATTTGTTGCAGCATTTCCCGCCATTCTCCCTGGCCAAAAATATCCAATTTCCAATCTGTAAATTGTCCTGTATATTGTACTAACTTCCAAGCTTGAATTAAACGATCAAAACCTTTTTGGTAGTCCAGACGTCCCACCGCAATGACCCTCTTGTTTTTTACCTCCGAATAGTTTTTACTCACATGTATGGCCGCATTGGGAATCACTTCGATGTTTGGTAAATCTCCCCAATATCCTTTATCTTCATTAGTCAACACCACAAACTTATCAAAGCGACGTACGATCTGTTCATCCTGCCGTGTACGCAGTTTATCAATCCAACCTAACAATCCTCTCCGTCCATACTGCAAGCGGAAAAACTTGCAGTAGTGCAGCTCAAGCACCTTCTTGCTGCCGTCCTTGATGTCGGGGATGAAGGAGGATTCCGAGGGATAGAGCGACACGACGATGTCGGCCTTCTCCTTTTGGAGCAGGGCCGTCAGCTTGCGCTTATGTTCTCTCCGTTTGCGCAGGTAGCCCGTGATCTTGGTCCATGCCCCTTTGTCGTTGTCGTCTGAATAGTTGATGTCCAGATCGGTCATCCGCACGTTCTTCGGAAAGGGATAGAACGGAGGCCGGTGGTGCTGGTCGGTGGTGACGATGGAGATCTCCCAGCCCGGGAGCTTCGACAAATAGGTCACCTTGTTCAGGAGCACACGCTCCATGCCACCGGGGTTGCAGACAGAATGAGTGCAATAGATGAGTTTCATGAATGAAAGTTTTTCTGATTTCTTAAGGCTTTTGTTGGGAAATGCGTCTTATGATTTTAGCCGGATTACCTCCTGCAATACAGTCTGCCGGTATGTTCTTGGTTACTACGGAACCTGCTGCTATTATACTTCGTGCACCTATTGTTACCCCTTTTAAGATAAGACCTTCCATTCAAATTCGTAATTCCATGTATCCTTAAGGAGTTTTGCCGTTTTTAGGACTAAGTCAAATCCTTTATAAAGTTGAGAAGATATGGTAGTCACGAAGACGGGTCTTTCAGGTAATATTCGTTGCGCGTCTAAAGCGTAAAACGTATCTCTGAGTATTTCGCTACAATAATAATATTTAGCTGTCGGATTTAATAAGGAGACTATCCGTTTGTCCCATTCCGTACGTCCCATGAAATATTTGACAGCACAAATATCCTTTTTTCTGTATAACTATTTCGTTGCCAGGCTATTTTATCGCTTAATAATCTTAATCTGCCTTTTATAGATTTCGTTTGATTTATATAGTCTCTCCAAGAAATGAAAGGCGGCAAAAAGGCATTTAAACAAGGGGATAGAATACCTTGTATATGAAGAATCACAGGAGTCTTGACGTATTTCGCAATTAAGCCATATATATTTTCAGATCCAAAAACTTGTATAATGTTAGGATGGAAATCATTTACGACATCTAGTAGGTTGGGAATGGCCATACGTTCATGCATCTGTGAAGAACGTTCAACTTTCCCGCTGATAGTTGTCAATGTATAGAAAAGAGTTTTTGATGGACGGGGAAGTATATAATAGGTAGTTCCATTTTGTGTTTCCTTTTTCGCTTCGCCTATTCCTCCCATATAGAAACATACGCCTAATTCTATATTATGTTTCTTTAATTCTATTTCTAAGGAAGAGATCCATCCGCCGCCATTATATCCCTTATGCCCTGTTTGGAAGCAGGATGAAGTATTTGTAAACCACAATATACGCATTTTGATGAATAGCTATTTTTAGTTGTCATTAACAATGGATTCCTTGTTTAAATTTATGCATAGGAAAGGTGCAAAGACCAAGAATAAGTCTGTAGAGACCTTGACCCAAATACACAATCCTAATATAAGAATGGCTATAAACAATAATTGGTCGTTTTCTAGTCCATTTATACATTTTTTACATACGATGATAAAAAAGAGTATAAATGAAGAAAGGCCTATCAATCCGAAGTAAAATATAAAACGAGAATATCCTGCATCTGTATTCATATAGAAGCCATAGTCCGCAGGGCCTATATAATAGGGATCGTTTGATCCGCTTGCCATATATCCGTCACCGATAATCCAGGTCTTAAAATTGTCCGGGAATATCATACCTTCTGACAACATATTGGTAGAATGAGTCTCAAAAGTACCATGTTCGAAATAATTAAAAAAAGCTTCAAATCCGAATCTTAACAATTTATGCATTTCCGGACTTATATTATATAGTCCGACGCAGATAATCACTCCAATTGTGATCACTAAGACAGCAATAGATAGAAAGGAACGGATAGAAGTCGCTTCTATTTTCCGATCAGAACAAAGAGAGAAAATTAAGTAAGCGATGGCTATGGCTGCTCCTACGGTGGTGGTACGTCCTATCATATTGCCTATTACTAAGATATAGAAAAAGGCTCCTAATAGACCTGTAAATACCCACCAAGATTTCTGGTGTTTGATGGACTGTAAAATCAGATAAGCCAGTATAATGAGTATAGCACCAAGACGACCTCCACCGACATCTAAGGCACAACCTATTCCATGAAGTCTACCCTCAATGCCTATCATGTATTTCTCTCCAGTAACAACACTATTGACAGCATTATTAATTAATGGAAAATAATTTATTAGCAGGCCGAGCGTACATTGTAATAAAGCTACTGCCACCAAATAGTATCCGATCGTTTCTAAGGATATTTCCCCATGTACCTGGCGCATGAGAAACACGCAAAAATAGGCGGCAAACAACCATACCCACATGGAAATGATATAACTTAAATAAGAATTATCCGGGGTATTGTTTATAGTCATTGAAAGAAAACTACAAAATGAGACTCCTAAAGCTCCTATAGAGATCCAAAAGAGTTTGTTCTCAAAAAACTGCGTATGGTTGTTTGAGCGATCTATAACAAAAGCGATCAAACCTAGAGCCGCCAAAAACATTTTTGTGTTTACGGACGGTAATATGGTAAAGAAAAAAGGAAAGAAGAAAAAACTAGTTAATATAGTTATTATAGAAACTTGTATTGCTCTTATCATGATTTTATTCTAATTTATGAAATTATTATGATCATAATATGGCGTATTTTTAGTTACCAGATTAAATAACTATCTGTATATAATACCATATACCACACGACAAATTAATTGGTAATGTAACCATACTGCCCAATATAAATGATACCGTGCACATGTTTGAACCAACTTACTCCTTAATGATATATTTTTGTTTTTGAGAATATAACGATTAGCTTCGGGATATAAATTGTTCCATAGACGATACAAAGACATCTTGGGAGACATTATCAGTAAGGGAAACTTTGCTTCAAGTTTCAAAAATGCGATTTCTTTATCCAACTTATGTCCGTAGATATCATATAAATATTTTTCTATTCTGGATACATTATATTTTAAATCTTTCCAATATTTATCGGAATAATTACTGCTAATAGCAGAAGTGTTAAGTTTTACATAATGGTAAAATGCTTTGGGCACATAGATGACTTTTTTAGCATGTATAAATAATAATATCATTGTCATATCTTCTCCCATGGCATGTCCTGAAGGGAAAGTTATATGATTCTTAGTATAAAGTTCTCGATTTACTAACTTGTTCCAGACATTGAACTTCATTCGTCCGCCCAACATGGCTTTTAAAGCTTCTTCGGCAGTAGCAAAGTTCGGTTGCTTCATGTAGCGCTCCGATTTCTCAAATGTCAGATACCAGTCACACCACACGATGTCTGCGTCCGTTTCCGTCGCCTTGCCGTAGAGCTGTTCGAGCATGTCGGGCTCCACGAAGTCATCGCTGTCGCAGTGGAAGATGTATTCTCCTTGGGCCACAGCCAGACCCGTGTTGCGGGCGGCCGGCAGTCCTTTGTTCTCAGGATGGGTCAGAATCCTGACGTGGCTGCTGCGTTCCGGATAGCCGGCAAGCACTTGGCGCAGTACGCCGATGCTTCCATCGGGTGAGGCATCGTCCACAAAGATATATTCTACATTTGTCAGTGTCTGCTCCATCAGCGACCGTGCACATCGCCCTATGAACTTCTCAACTTTATAAACCGGTATGATCACCGAGACTTTATATTCCATACGATCGTGATTTTATACTGCCAGCCAGTCCTTACACAAAATCCTTTCAGAAGTGAATTCCGCGCAGCTGTCGGGATTGAACCACACCTCGGGTGCGATGACGGTCTTGTCGGGGTGGGCGTTCAGGAATGCGCTCCACCAGCTGTAGGTGCTGTTCGAGATGATGTTATGTTTGCAGATACTCATCAGCTGCATGTCAAAATGGCTGCCCCAACCACTGGCTGGATTCCCTTCTACCAACGTGTAGGGGAAATCCTTAAAATGCGCTTTCACCCATGCCGGATTGTCGGTAAAGACATAGAACTTGGGATGGCTCACCTTCTCGGTGATCAGTCGGACCGCCCTTTCATAGTATTCCATGGGACAGGTGTTCTGATACCATACGCGCTGTGCGTAGTCCTTTCCTTTGCGGACGTGGATGGCAACCGACTCACAGGCTGTCATCTCTTTTTCCAGCTTCCGGTTTCGTTCGTCGGTAAAAGGCTGGAAGGTGAAACAGTGTTTCACGTCCTTTTCCACAGTTTCCACCATCTTTGCATTCTGAAACACCCCGATGACATATTGGCTTTTCTTGTTGCTGACAGGCAGGTCGGCGTCAAAGGCCGTTGGCATATTGACCACACCGGTGAGGAAGGGCAGGTATCTGCGACGGATCCTGGATAAGGTACCGGAGCCTCCACCCAGTCTCAGCACATCCCAGGAAGAGGCCTGGTCTATCTTTGCCTTAGGGAAGATGTCGTTCCAGGCCACTTTCTCATGGGCCAGCTTGGCCGAATGATAGAAGTCCACCTGTACGTGGTAACCTTGATGTCTCAGGAAAAGGTAATAGCTATACTGAAACATCCGGTTGGCAAGGCCGCAGGCCATGTTGACGATAATAGACATATGGAATGTTCTTAGAATGATAGTTTAAGCCACAATGCGATGGAGAAGCCTTTACAAAATATCTTTTCCAATAGGGGATATTGGGCAATCCTTCTCCATAATCGGATATGGAGATTAAGCGAATGGATATATTGATACAGGAAAGGAGCATTGGCTTTGAATTTCCGGTCAAACTCTCTAATAAGGGTCTTGTCTATTTTGGATGTATTAGTGAAATACGTAAGATAGATGTCCTGCACATTCGGACGGATCCGGGCATCCAAATAAGCTTTGACGGCAGGGGACACTTGTGTATGCAGCTTTTCATATTGGATAGCCATGTCTAAAACACACTTGATACGGTCAACCATTTTCTTGATCTTAACAGCAGGGTCTACGGTTTGTCCTGCACGACCTATTAAGTATTGATAGACAGGCTGATTGAAGATGCCCACGGTCTTCACGGTGGCCATGGGGCTAAAGATCCATTGCTGGTCAGTATAGGAAATACCTTCCGTCTGGAAATATCCGGAGCTCAACAGCAATTCCCTTCTATAGGTGACGGCATGCATCTCCATATCCTTAAAACGGTCTGTAGAGCAAATCTGCTCCATGGGAAGGAAAGATTTGCCGAAATTGTAGGAGATCGTTTTGGTTTCTATCCGCTCTTCATTGACCAGGGTGAAATCAGAAAGCGCTAAATCTACGTCATGCTCTGCAAGGAAGGAGACGAAATCGTCCAGATTCCCGGTATTTACGCTGTCATCGGCATCTACCACCTTTACATATTTGGCTGTGGCGACCGGTAGGGCAGCATTGATGCAGGAGCCGTAATTTCCGTTTTTCTTATCTATGATCTTAAAGACATCCTCAGCGCGGGAAACATATCTCTTGGCAATCTCCAACGACTTATCGGTACTTCCGTCATTCACGATCAGGACCTCAAGCTTGTTAAGGTTCTTGTGAATCAGGAAAGAGTCCATACAATATGCGAGATATTTCTCCATATTATATGTCGGTACGATGATGGATAAAACTTTCTGGGACATTTCCGTCTGGTTTATTGGATGATAAATCCTGTTTTCCTGTCTTTTAAGCGCTGTTCCCGTAAGAATTCCAACAGGATTTCCGGAATGAACCGCTTGATGCGTGCATGCGGAATCTTTCGAGGAGGTACCCGTCTGTACGGGGAAGGCTGGTTCTCGAGCTCGACCTGTCTGGATTGTATGTCTTTCATAATGCTTTGCACGGCATCGGAGATGCCTTTCATCATGGGATCTTTATTCCAGCTTTCAATGCAGAGCCGGCCGTATTTCTCGAGGATGCCCATCTTGTCCAGTTCCTCACGTTGCGTGAAGAATGCGAAGTGTGCTACAATGGCATCTCCGTTCCAGGCATTCGACACACCTTGCGAGGTGGGATAGATGCAAGACAGGAATTCCTCATCATCTCCCGGCACCTTACCCTCTATTTTCTTCATTTCGTCTCCGAACCACAATACAGCATTAATGGAAAATCGGGTCATGCCCATTTCTTTCTTGCCAAGATGTAGCTCGTTCCATTTCCCGGGCTTTAGATAGTTTTGGATGAACCAGAGGTGTAGGTCGCTGGCGAAAAAGCCGTTCTTCCAGAGCACGGGATGAGAGGAGGCTGCCGAATAGTATTGGTCCAACTTTATTTTGCCTGCTACTTGCAGCAGATAGGTGGACAACGAGTTATTAATGACGAGCGGCGAGACCAGGAAGTAGTGAGGATTCTCAACTCTAAACCGAACCATCTTTTCTATCAGTTCCGGTTCCATCCACACTACATCGTCGTCCAATTTAAAGTAGATCGTATCCGGCTCTATGCAGGCCTTGTAAAAAGCATTGATGGTTTCGTTGCCGTTCACGACGCCGTCCGGTTGCCAGACAAGATTCACGACGGGAAAGTGCTGTGCTATCTGCTTAAAGAATTCGATGTCCGCTCCGTTGTGGGTATTGATCCAGATGTCGTATCGGTCTACGATGGGAGAGGCCACGATATAAGGTATCAGATACTGCATGTATCGCCTGCGTCCTGCTGCGGTATTGACTACCACTTTATAGTTCTTGTACATGATAGATTAAAGTTTGAAGTGTTTAAGTACCGACTCTATGGTAGGGGCCATGTCGTAATATTTGTATTCTGCCAATCGGCCTCCGAATATAACGTTAGTCTCCTGGTCGGCCAGATATTTATACTTCTGATATAAGTCGGAGTTGCGGCTGTCGTTTACCGGGTAATAAGGTTCCATGCCCGGCTTCCATTCCGTGGAGTATTCTTTTGAAATCACAGTCTTAGGACACTTGTCCACTTCCTGTCCGAACATCTCGAAATGCTTATGTTCGATGATACGGGTATACGGTACCTCCCGCTCTGTATAGTTCACGACGGCATTACCTTGATAATTAGCCGTATCGAGCGTCTCCGTCTCGAACTTTACAGTCCGGTATTCCAGCTTGCCATAGCAATAGTCAAAATACTCATCTATGGCACCAGTATAGACCAGCTTGTCTGCAATCTCATGCCATGTATCCTTCAGTGTCGAGAAGTCCATGCCTGTACGTGTTTCTACACCATCCAGCAAGCCCTCGATCAGTCTGTTATATCCACCGATGGGAATTCCTTGGTACTTGTCGTTAAAATAGTTGTTGTCGAACACCAGACGTACGGGTAGGCGCTTGATGATGAATGCCGGCAGTTCCGTACATTTACGCCCCCATTGCTTCTCCGTGTAGCCTTTTATCAGCTTCTCATAGATATCCTTTCCTATGAGGACCTGTGCCTGCTCCTCCAGATTCCTCGGTTCCGTCACTCCGTCCGCCTTCATCTTGGCCACGGCCTCGGCTTTCTGTTCCTCTATCTTGGCCACGGCCTCGTCTGGGGTCGTTACTCCCCACATCTGGTAAAAGGTGTTCATATTGAACGGCAGGTTATACAACTTACCTTTATAATTGGCTACGGGAGAGTTGGTATAACGGTTGAATTCAACCAGCGAATTGACAAAATTCCATACTCGTTTATTAGATGTATGGAAGATATGGGCACCATATTTGTGGACATGAATACCTTCCACTTCTTCACAATAGATATTGCCGCCTAAATAAGTACGCTTATCAATCACCAGGCATTTTTTTCCTTGTTGATAGGCTAAATATGCGAATGTGGCTCCAAACAGACCAGAGCCGACTATCAAATAATCATATGTCTTCATTTCAAAAGTTATAAGTAAAATCTTGATTTCATTTATAGTAAACATAAGTCATTTATATTGTATCTATTATATTCCACTGCATATAATAAATTGTATATTTACTTTTAAACCCATCTTTATATAAAATCTCCAATAATTCAATTTAAAAAATCATCCATGAAATAAAATAGGTTAAACACACATTATAAAATAGATTACAAATTATTATAGCCTCTGAATCTACTTACCAAATTTGATATATACTGGTAAGACATCAACGTATATAATATTCTATATTTTAT